>ENA-OPBM01000178-OPBM01000178.1-human-gut-metagenome-genome-assembly--contig:-NODE-178-length-55918-cov-4.542094_pt1 | contig 55918 bp, 48 predicted proteins | sample MGYA00241069_ERZ501454 | MGnify/ENA primary metagenome ERZ501454 (study PRJEB25962, sample SAMEA2042625) | human gut metagenome | biome: human gut; feature: human-associated habitat; material: faeces... | reverse complement strand
AGCATTAATAGTTGGCTTTTTAGGAGCAATATTACCGGTTGTTTTAGGAATGAAAAATGAATCGAAAATGGTTTCCTATTTATTTGAATGTGATGAAAATAAACTGTTCTTAAAATATATTAAGGAAACGTTGCTTATTGGAGTAGTAGATTTATTTGTTACAATTTGTTTGTATTTCGTTTCAGATATAAAAAATAGAGATTTGGCTTCTTATGGATTTTATATCTGGAGTTATATGGGAATCAGTTTTTTATTGTTAACATATCGTAGCCTGAAAAATATGTTAGATATTATTTTTATGTCGGATAATTCAGTGTCCCCAAAATGAACAAGAACATCACTTCTGTCGTCGCGAAGAAGTGCGGCACTTATCGTAAGACCGTCGCAAATTTCTGTCGGCATATCCTTTGCACTATGCACCGCCATATCTATTTCACCGCTTAAAAGTGCGGTTTCGATTTCTTTTATAAAAACACCTTTTCCGCCGAAACTTTGGAGCGACTTATCAAGCTGACGGTCACCCTTTGTTGAAATGCCGACAATTTCAAAAGTGTCGTTTGGAAAATGCTCTTTCAATTTTTTGATTACAGCCTCTGTTTGTTTGATTGCAAGTTGGCTTTTTCTTGAGCCGATTTTTATTATACTCACGTTAATTTCTCCCTAAGCAAAATAATAAATTCACTGAATTTTGCATAATTGTTGTCTGATTTCAGATTATATATTTTATGGCGAAAAGTGTTCTTTTCGCTCTCGTTTTCAATTTTATTCTCTGCCGATTTGAATAATGTTTCGCTTTCGGAAAAAAGTTTCCATATACGAAATTCATCAATATATTTTTGAAGAATTTTTTCGGCTTTCATAATTTCCTGTTGTTTAATTCTGTTGTTGTTGTCCGCGATTTCGGTTAAATCGTCAATATTTTTGTAAACTGTGTATTCATCCTCGAATATCTCAATGTCACGAGGTACTGCAAGGTCGATAAAAACTCGCTTTTTACAAGTCTTTATTGCGTTTTTTGATCTGCTTTTTTCAAGTACGATATGCGGACTGGACGTGGCACTGATTACGACGTCATACATATCAAGATTATCATAACGCTTGTCGTAATCAACGGTAATCGCACCGTCAATGTGGTTTATAATGCCGTCATGCGTACGCGAAGTGGCATAAATATTTACACCGTCAAGGGACAGTAAATCTTTAAGAACGATAGAGCCTGTTTTTCCGCTTGCACCGATAATTAATATGTTTTTGTTATTTAGTGTCCCCAAAATATTTTGACACTGTTTTATTGCAATAGTTGCCGCGGAAACAGGAGTTTTCGATAAAAGCGTTTCCGTTTTAACTTTTTTTGCACCCGTTACGGAAATACGGAAAAGAGTGTTGAGATATTTTCCGCAGCACAAATGTTCTTTTGCAAATTCGTGAGCGTCTTTAACCTGACCTAAAATCTGATCCTCACCGAGAATCATTGATTTAAGCCCCGACGCGGTAAGTGCAAGATGACGCGAACAATCGTCGCCCTCATATATGCTTATGTACTTTTTAACAAATTCATCGGTTAGGGACACTAAACAGTCAATGAATTTATCTTTCATATTATACCCCGCAAGATAAAATTCACAACGGTTGCAAGTGGACAAAAGCACACATTCTTCAGCGATATTCTGTTTTATATACTTTAAAATTTCAGCCTGTTTTTTCTTTGTAAAAGATACTTTCTCACGAATTGATATTGGAGTATTTTCGTGGCTGATACTCACTGCAAGCAGTTCCATTATCCCATAACCTTTCTGATTATTTTCTTACAATAACGGTTGTAAAATAACCGTATGATTTGCCTTTTTGTATTTTTTCGATAATTTCGTTTTCCATACCGATACAGCTTGAAACAATCGCGTTGTTTTCAAGTCCGTACTTTTTTAAAATGTCGTATATTACATCTGTATCGTTGCCAGATTTCATAATCACAACCGTATCAAAATCGGCAATATATTTTTCAAGTAAATTTGATTTAAGCGAGGGAATAATCGCAACCGATTCGTTTCCCTCGCAAAGACTTATCTGTGCCTTGTCCGCAGCGGCACAAAATGAAGTTATACCGGGTATAATTTCAAGTTCAAAGCCTGCATTTTTCACTGCGTTGTGAACGTATGTGCAGGTACTGTAAACCGAAACGTCACCGAGAGTAATCATTGCAACATCTTTTCCGTCTTTTAACGCCGATATAATTTTTTCGGCTGAATTTCTGCGGGACTCCTCTCTGATTTTAGTGTCCCCGCTCATGCGAAATTCAAGTTCTGAAATTTCTTTTTTATCCGTATCAAATTCCTTGCGGATTATTTCAAGTGCAGTTGATTTTTCTCCGTATTTTTTAACGGGAACGGCGATTATATCAGCCTGTTCCAACGCACGAAGCGCACCGAGAGTTATATATGAACCGTCACCTGCACCGACTCCGACGGAATAGAATTTTGCCATAGTTATTTACCCCTTATAAGATTTAAAATTTCTTCTCTTGCTTTGCCGATAGTGGCTTTTGAGAAATCTACATTAAGTTTATCACATTTATTCAAAATTTCAAGTAGATGTGCAATTCTCGGCAATCTTAAATTATGTTCACGCAAAAGCGTCGGATTTGAGAATACTTCTTCGGGAGTACCGTCTGTAAGTAACTTACCGTGATTTATAACGTAAACATAGTCCGAATAAATCGGCACAACGTCAATATCATGCGTTGACATTATAATTGTCGTACCCTCATTTTCGCATATGTCGCGAAGAAGGTGCATAAGCTCACTTACGCCCATTGGGTCAAGACCTGCCGTCGGCTCGTCAAGAATGATTACCTCCGGCGACATAACAAGTATGCCGGCTATTGCGGCACGTTTTTTCTGACCGAAACTTAATGCATGGGTGGGCTTGTCTTTTAAATCAAAAATACCTGTGCGTTTAAGTGCATTTTCGGTAAGATGAACAACTTCGTCCTGCGGCAATTTCAAATTCATTGCACCGAAAGACACATCCTGAAAAACAGACGCGGAAAAAAGCTGGTCGTCGGGGTCTTGAAAAACTATTCCGACACTTTTTCTTAATTCTCTGATTTCCTTTTTTGAATAACCTATCGGTTTACCCATAAATTTTACTGTACCCGAATGCGGCTTTAAAATTCCGTTCATATTCAGAAACAATGTTGATTTGCCTGCTCCGTTTGCACCGAGAATTGTTGTAATTTTCCCTTTTTCAAAGCCAATGCTCAAATCCGAAAGAGCAAAATGGCTTTCATCATATTTATATGAAAGGTTTTCTGTTTCGATAATATTCATCAAATCCCCGCCTTTCTTGAAAATATCGCAATCGCTGTTGTAATTACAACGTATATGACCGCAAATACGTTAAATTTGACCGAATGATTAATCTTCGGCATAATAACGTTGATTTCGCCGTCATAACCGCGTGACTCCATAGCGGTATACGTTTTTTCGGCTTGATTAAAGGAACGTATAAAAAGGTTTGACGCAAGCTGTGCCGTTGAGTGGTAGCTTACACGAAGATTGTTGTACCCCAAACGTGCGTCTTGAGCGGTGTGTATTCTGTGCGATACGTCAAACAGCACAAAAATGTATCTGTAAATCAGTTCCGCAATTTCGATTATAAAATTCGGTATAATGCTTTTTCTGAGCAAAGTGAATAAATCGACCATAGGCGTGGTAAGTGAAAGAAAATACATACAGCTTACCGCACCGAAACACTTAATCATAACGCGAACAGCCGATAAAAGACTTGTATGGCTCACGCCGAAATAAGTATTGCCGAAATGCAGTGAAAAAAGCATATCGCCTGAATTTTGACCGATTGAAATTGCTATTGCGGCCGCACCCATAATAATAAAAACTATCGGGACAGTCATAAGATGAAATACGTTTTTATACGATGTTTTTCCTATAAAAATAATAAGAAACAGCATAGTAAGCGCAGTAAATACGCTTACCAAAAAGCTGTTTGCCCATATGCAGATAACAAGCACCGACATTGAAAACATAAGTTTTGAAATAGGTGCAATATTTCTGAGTTTTGAATTATATGCTAATTTATCAATTATCATTTTTCTTTTTAGCTGTTACTCTGCCAAGTACAAAGCCGACAATACCGGCGCCCACTCCTGCCTGAAGACAGAAGAAAAGTGACTCGATTTCACCTGACGGCGGCTCCCAGAACGGCTCAAACCATGGCTCGTAACTTTCGTCCAATTCACTTATGGCGTCTGATGCTTGGTCGTCAGAACCGCCAAATTCGTGACCGCCCATAAACAGTAGCGGTACGGCAATTATAAGAACAAGTATAACTGCCAATATTGTATTTTTAACCCAAAGTTTCATTAATATATACCCCCTTATATAACATTAAGCTGCTTAAGTTCGTTTGTACAGTTCTTAGCCAATACATTGAATATCATAACAGACAGAATACCCTCTGCAATGGCAATCGGAACTTGTGTAACCGCGAAGATTCCCATAAACTTTACAAGTGATGCAAAGAAGTTTTGGTCAGGGAATGCAAGTGCAAGCTGACATGATGTTACCACATAAGTGAATATATCACCTATTGTTGCGGCAAGAAATACTGCAAGACCTTTCGGTGCGTTAAGCTTTTGGCATAACTTGTATATACCGAATGAAACGAATGGTCCGGCAATCGCCATTGAAAATGTGTTTGCACCAAGTGTTGTAAGTCCGCCGTGTGCAAGAAGAAGTGCCTGGAACAAAAGCACGATTATACCGAGTAAAGACATAATCGACGGTCCGAAAAGAATTGCACCGAGTCCTGTACCTGTCGGATGTGAACAACTTCCTGTAACTGAAGGGATTTTAAGCGATGAAAGAATGAAGACGAAAGCTCCTGCAAGTGCAAGAAGTATTTTTGTTTTGTTATTCTTCTTTGCTTGCTTTTGCATACTGATACCGCCTGCGATAAGGAACGGTATACATACAACTCCCCATATAATACAGTAGTTCGGAGGAAGATAACCCTCCATAATGTGCATTGCGAATGCGTTTGTCATAGGAATGACAAGCAGTAGTGAAAGCATTGCCACCAATAGTTTTGTTTTCCTGTTTGCTAAAGACATAAATTTTTCTCCTTTTCTTATTATGAAATATGTTTTAGCACACAAGTGACCACTTAAATCAGTTATGAAACTTTTTGGGAGTGCAGAAAACTTGTGATTTTCACATACCAAAAAAAGCCGTAGGGATTGGGTAAATCCTATGGCTTAAAATCTGAATGATTCCGCCATTGACCCATCGTTCGTAGGCACAAATGCGCTCGATTTTCGGCAGGCGATCCGACTGTACGGCAGCGTGACTGTGAGGGAATTTCACCCTGCTTCTCCTTTTGAAAACAAATATTTACAAATGAGCCTGTCGACAAATGTCGACAGCTCCAAAAATCACATCATAGATGTAATTTTTGAGTATTATCAGAGAAAAAATCGTAAAGTTCCTCCAAAGTCGAAACTTTAGATTTTAAGCCATTTCTGCCGCACCTGTCGCCAGAAATGATTGAAACTTGAGGTTGCACCTCAAACTCCAACGTACAAAGCAGACAAAACCGTAGAGGTTTTGTCTGCAATCTATTATAAATATTTGTTTACCGAAAACGGATATATTTAGATATATCTTGTCTATTTTAACACTATTATATCGAAAAATCAAGGGAATTGACAATAAATTAAGTAGGGTGTATAATTTTTTTATCTGTTTAGAAAAGGAATGATATATTATGGATACATCAAAAAGCAAAACAGCCTTTGACGAGGCTAAAAAATATATACCCGGCGGAGTTAATTCGCCTGTAAGAGCGTTTAAGAATGTCGGAACTTATCCGCTTTTTATAGAACGTGCAAACGGAAGTAAGATATACGATATTGACGGAAACGAATATATAGATTATGTCGGCTCATGGGGACCTATGTTTTTGGGACACTGTAAGGAAATTGTTTTGGAGGCGGTTAAAGAGGCTTGCGATAAAGGTATGTCTTTCGGTGCACCTTGCCTTGCCGAAACGGAGCTTGCAAAGAGAATTTGTTCGCTTGTTCCTTGTGTTGATGTTGTGAGAATGGTTAATTCGGGTACGGAGGCAACTATGTCTGCGATACGTCTGGCAAGAGGTTACACGGGCAGAAATATAATAATAAAGTTTGAGGGCTGTTATCACGGACACAGCGACTCGCTCCTTATAAAAGCCGGTTCGGGTGCGGCAACTTTCGGAAGTGCGTCATCGGCAGGTGTGCCTGAAGATTTTGCAAAGTATACGCTTGTTTTACCGTACAATGATATTGATGCAATAGAGGACGCATTTGAAAAAATGGGTAATGAAATTGCCGGAGTTATAATTGAGCCTGTAGCAGGAAATATGGGTGTTGTACCGCCTAAAGACGGATATTTGCAGAAAATTCGCGAGATAACGAAAAAGTACGGAAGCGTGTTTATTGTGGACGAGGTTATGACGGGATTTAGATTGTCTGCGTCGGGTGCAATAGGCAGATTTGGTTTGGACGCGGATATTGTCACATTCGGAAAAATTATCGGCGGCGGTATGCCTGTCGGCGCATACGGCGGTAAACGTGAGATTATGGAATTTGTTTCGCCGACAGGTCCTGTTTATCAGGCAGGTACATTGTCGGGTAATCCGCTTGCAATGGCGGCGGGGAACGCACAGATTAAATATTTGCAGGAAAACCCCTATATATATGAAGAAATTGAACAAAAGGGTGCATATCTTGAGGGTGAATTTAAAAAGTCGGCTGAAAAATATGGCGTGAATGTTCGTGTAAACAGAGTAGGCTCAATGATGAGTGTATTCTTTACGGACAATGACGTAACAAATTTTGAAACCGCGTCAAAGTCGGACGCCGAAAAATTCAAAGTATACTTTAACGAAATGCTTAAACAGGGTATTTATCTTGCACCGTCGCAATTTGAGTCGCTGTTCTTGTCTGACGCACATACTAAGGCTGATTTGGAAAAGACAGCGGCGGTATTTGACAAGGTTATGGAAATATTGCGATGAATTATTACAGAGAATGTAGACTTTGTCCGAGAAACTGCGGTGTTGACAGAAGCAGGACAGTCGGTGTATGCGGTCAGAGCGATAAGCTATATGTGGCACGTGCCGCACTGCACATGTGGGAAGAACCGTGTATTTCCGGTGAGAGCGGTTCGGGAACAGTGTTTTTTTCGGGATGTAATCTTGGGTGCGTGTATTGTCAGAACAGAGAAATATCTTCGGAGCATAAAGGCTTTGAAATAACATCGGACAGGTTGGCGGAAATATTTCTTGAACTTCAGGATAAAGGCGCAAACAATATAAATCTTGTAACACCAACTCATTATGTACCGCATATTATAAAGGCACTCGATGCGGTAAAAGGACTTGATATTCCGATTGTGTATAACTGCGGCGGCTATGAAAACGTTGATACACTGAAAATGCTTGACGGTTATATAGATATTTATTTACCGGATTTTAAATATGCCGACAGCGTACTTGCAAAAAAGTATTCAAAAGCAGAGGATTATCCGATACACGCAAAAAGAGCGATAGATGAAATGGTAAGACAAGCCGGAGGTTGTGAATTTGACGAAAATGGTATGATGAAACGCGGAATAATCGTAAGACATCTTGTTTTGCCGTCATATACCGACAATTCAAAAAGAGTGATTAAATATCTGTATAACACATACGGCGATGATATTTATATGAGCATAATGAATCAGTACACACCGCTTGAAAGTGTTTTAAAATATCCCGAAATAAACAGAAAAGTTACGGAAAGCGAATATGACGAAGTGCTTGACTTTGCGGTTGAAATCGGTGTCGAAAATGCTTTTGTGCAGGAGGGTGGTACTGTTTCGGAAAGCTTTATTCCTTTATTTGACGGTGAAGGAGTAGTAAAAAAAGTAGACAAAACAAATATAAAATGATATAATAACAAATATGATTTTTGAACCTGTTTACAGGTTTGGATAATATATTGATGATTGGGGGCGGATTTATGGAAGATTTGTATGTAACGGTAACGGGCTTTGCGAATTATTATCATAAAAAGCCTTTTGCAATAGGAAACGTGCTTATCTGCGTAAAAGAGCCGTCAAACAAATATGATTCAGAGGCGATAACCGTAAAATTGCCGATTATCGGCAAGGTCGGATATATTGCAAACAGTCCGGCGAGTATTGCCGGCGGTACACTCAGTGCCGGAAGAATATACGATAAAGTCGAGGATAAGTTTTTTGTCCGAGTGATGTTTACGACTCAAAGTAAAGTGATTTGTAAGGTCGAAGAAAATTCGGACGGAATACTTGAAAAAGAAATACAAACACAAATTGAGGCGGCGGAAGAATGGCTAAACAAGTAGTAAACGATTTTTCAAAGGGAAGTATAATATCCAATATATTAAGACTTTCTATTCCGATGACACTTGCACAGCTTATCAATGTACTTTACAGTATAGTAGACCGAATTTATATAGGAAGAATGGGCGAAAATTCTTCACTTGCATTAACAGGTGTCGGAGTTTGTCTGCCGATTATAACTATTGTAATCGCTTTCGCAAACCTTATCGGTATGGGCGGTGCACCGTTGTTTTCGATAAAACGCGGTGAGGGCAACGAAAAAGAGGCTGAGGCGATACTCGGCAACAGCGTGACACTGCTTGTAATATTCGGTTTGTGTCTTACGGTTGTCGGATTAATCGTAAAAAGACCGCTTTTGTATCTTTTGGGTGCAAGTGAAAATACGATTGAATATGCAAATTCATATATAACGATTTACCTTTTGGGTAACGTATTTGTTATGATGAGTTTGGGACTTAATTCGTTCATAAATGCACAGGGCTTCGGTAAAACGGGTATGCTTACCGTCGTAATCGGAGCGGTGCTGAATATTATTTTAGACCCGATATTTATATATATAATGGGCGTACAGGGTGCGGCACTTGCGACAGTCTTGTCACAGCTTGCCGCATCGGTTTGGACGTTTAAATTTTTAACCGGCAAAAATACGATTATAAAAATAAAACTTTCCGCAATGCGCTGTCAGGCAAAACGTGTAAAGAAGATACTTGTTTTAGGACTTTCGGGATTTACAATGTCGGTGACAAACAGCGCGGTACAGATTGCGTGTAACGTGAGTTTGCAGAATTACGGCTCGGACGTGTATGTCGGAGTTATGACTATAATCAATTCTATAAGAGAAGTTTTGCAAATGCCTGTAACGGGTTTGGGTAACGGTGCACAGCCAATAATCGGCTTTAACTACGGTGCAGGTGAAAACGGACGGGTTAAAGAGGCGATACGGTATTTGGCGGCAATGCTTATTATATACAGTACAGTGGCATGGTTTATAATTTTGCTGATTCCGAAATTCCTTATAGGAATATTCACTGCCGATGCGGCACTTATAACTGCCGGTGTACCGTCATTGCATATATATTTTTTCGGATTTTTCCTTATGGCGTTTATGTTTACGGGACAGACGGTGTTTGTCGGAATAGGGAAAGCGAAGTTTGCGATATTCTTTTCTATATTGAGAAAGGGAATAGTGGTAATACCGCTTATACTTCTTCTTCCGATATGGTTCGGAGTAAACGGAGTATTTTTGGCAGAGCCGATTTCAAATTTGATAGGCGGTTTGGCGTGCTTTACAACAATGTATTTTGCAGTTTACAGAAAATTATAATTTGAGGTGCAGTTTTGAAAAAAAATAATTTGAAAAAAATAAATTTACAGAAGATTAAGAAAATATTGGAAAATATATTTTCGTCAATCGGCTCAAAATTTAAGAAAATAAAACCGGTTGAATTCGGTGTCGGAGCGGTTGTAATTGTTTTGTCGTGCGTGGTAATAGTACCGTCACTTGTGCAGTGCGTTATAAATCGTAATAAGGCAAAGTGCAGTACGCATATGAGCATAATGCTGAATATGCTTTCGGACGAGCTTACGGACGAAATGAAAACAGGCGAAACATATTGGCACGACCTTATCCAAAACGGAAATTATCAAAAATTGATTTCAAGCCTTAATGAAAAGACCGGATTAAGTAAAAAATATCCGTCGACAAATTATTATATCAGAACAGGTGAAGAAAAACTTGCGCTTATGTGTAAAAAGCATAAGGATATATCGGATAAAGAGATTAAGTTCGCGCTTATGAAAGACGTGTCGGTTGAAGTGGCGGAAAAACCGCAAATCGGCGAAAAAATCGCATATTTGACGGTAAGCGGACCTGATACATATTATGAGGACGATATGCTTGACGAAAATAATCCGACTAAAATGGTGTTCATAGGCAGAGAAGTTGATAAGGTTATAAAGAACTTGACTGTAACGGCAGTATATGCAGGCGGTGCAAGGGAAGAACTTCCGAGAAGTAAGTATACCGTAACGGCGGATAAGCTTAATATGAAAAAATCGGGACAGACACATCTTACGGTTAAGTCAAACTCAAGTTCGCTTTGGGATAACAGCGCATATGCACAGTTTGTAATTGATGTTGTCGGAGATGATGACATTGCACCGCTTATAGTTGACAGCGGCACAAATGGAAGATTTGAACTTGCATCATGGGAATGGAATGACTTTGTAACCGAGGCGGCACAGGAGGGCGGTAAAAAATCGTTCGGTGCATCAATAATCAGATATAACGGCAATTATTATTATTATCCTGACGGTTTGACGATAGTAAATGACAATAAAAATAATAATATGTTCAAATTCGCACTTGATGTTGACGATGAAACAAAACCGGCATATTATATCCAATTTGATACATCGTCAGTTGTGATAAACGATAATGACAGTAAAATCCATAACGGCAGCGTTAAGATTGAAAATGATTTAATCTATATTTGGCAGGAAAAGAGCAGTAAAGAACTTGACACCGGTTGGATAAGAGTGTATTGTGATTTGAAAAAGTATTAAAAGAAAAACAGACAAGTCTGAAAATGACTTGTCTGTTTTGACGTTATCGACATTTTTTGTTGATTTTACTTGAAATGTATAAGTAAATAGTATATAATGTCGAAGTCGGAGCAATCCGATAAAGGTAAGATTTGAAACAGTGTAAAAGCTGGGCGGTTATGCCATCATCTCCGAGAAAGGAGGTGACAGCTATGGATAATGAATACATAATTTGTTTTATGATAGTTCTGTTACTTTTAGTAATTTCCATAAAAAAATAACGCCCACTCAGCCATAAGTCAGCGTTATTTTTCATAAATAATACACTAATGGCATAACCGTTTAAAGTCTTGCCTTTTTCTATTATCATTATATATCCGAAACAAGATTTTGTCAATATAAAAGCAAAAAACTATTTAATTCCCAAAGCGTCTTTTGCGAGTCTGTCGGCGACATCGTTGTACTTGTCGCCGGAGTGACCTTTTACCTTGTTAAATGAAACTTTTACCGATTTTTTTATTTCGTCATAAAATTGCTTGTATGAAATTGTGCCGGATTTGTTGGTTTTCCAAGCCCCCGTACACCATTTTTCGACACCTTCGTAATCGTAATAAATGTCTATTTCTTCTATATGATTGTCAATGCAAAACTGCATTGCGAGTTTTGCACCCTCAATTTCACCCGCAACATTTCTCATTGAGGCGTTTTCGGGATTTGAAAATTTTCTGCTGAATGTCGTTTCTTTCCCCTCATAGAAAATAATAACTCCGCACGCATATTCTTTTGTGGAGATGTTGTAGCTTCCGTCAACATATGCAACGGCGGTGCTTTTTCTTTCTTTCGGTTCATCGAATAAACTGATCTGTTCGTTTTCACCTAAAAAAGCTTTTGCGTCCCCAAGCTTTGTGAAACTTTTATATTCCGCACCCGAAAAACCGGAAACCTCCTTTTTACATTCGTCCCAAGTGTTAAAAATTCCTGTATGATAGCCGTTTCTGACGGCATAATATTTAGCCATATGTGTAGTCCTTTCAGTTTGTTTACACTATTATATTAAGAAAAAATAATGATTTCAATAAATTTTTTAAAATTTTTTCAAAAAAAGCGGAACTTTTTCGGAAAACATACGTCTAATCTATTGTAAAACATAAAAGCATTGGTTGACATAATCAATTTGACCAAAAAATCCGTGAATTGGACATAGATTTTGTGCTAATTATAAAATTTTGTGAAAAAGATCGGGTTGGCAGAAAAAAGTAGTTGACAACAGCTTTATGAAAGAGTAAAATATTCAGTAGCAGTTTTCGAATAATAGGGTAGAAGCGTTAGTTGAAAATTGTTACCGTAATATGAGTCACAAAACGGCAAAGCAGGTTGTAGCCGAGATGTGACAAGAATTACAGTTTTTTTACAACTGTAATACGTCATTGACTTATACACAGTTTGCGTGGTATAATCAATGTGTAATGTAGTTTTGTTATGCAAAGAAGGGTGCATACAAAACATCTAAGGAAACCCTTCACAAACAAAGAATCAAAAAGGGAGGATTTGAGACTATGAATAAGAATCTCAAAAAGGTAATTTCATCAGTTGCTGCTCTTACTATGGTAGCATCTTCAGTTGCCGCTTTCGCAGTTGATTTCCCTGACGTAGAATCTACAGTAAGCTACGCACAGGCTGTTCAAGAACTTTCAGCTCTTGACGTAATCAGCGGTTACGATGACGGCACATTCGGTCCGGATAAGCTTGTAACAAGAGCTGAAATCACAAAGATGATCGTTGACGCTCTTGCAGAACGTTCATCAGCAGAGGCATCAACAGAATCAACAAAGTTCGCTGATGTTTCAGCAGATCACTGGGCTAAAGGCTACATCAACCAAGGTGTTGCTGACGGTTTCATCGCAGGTATGAGCGATACAGAATTTGATCCTGACGCTAACGTTACATATGTACAGGCTCAAAAGATGCTTGTAAGTGCTATCGGTTACGAAACATATGCACAAGCTCAAGGCGGATGGCCAACAGGCTACAAGACATATGCTGCTTCACTTGATATCACAAAGGGTATCTCAGGTATCACAGACAGCACAGAACTTACAAGAGCTCAGGTTGCTCAAATGATCGACAACGCTATGGACGCTCCTCTTTGCGTAATCGCAAGCTGGAAGACAGAGTGGAACGGTACAAAGACACCTAATCTTGAAGTAAGAGACGGTAAAGAAGGCAGAGCATACGAAACTCTATTCACAGAAAAGCATGACGCATACAAAGTATACGGTCGTGTAACAGAAACAAGCAAGACTGGTTCAGTTGATACTGACAAGGTTACATTCCAAGTTGAAAAAGCTGACAACTTCGACGATGAAGAAGTTAAGGCAGATTCACCTGTTTCAGAAGATATGTACATCGGCGATTCAAAGGCTGATAACTACCTAAGAACATATTCTCAGGCACTTATCCAAAAGAATGATGACGATGAATACACAATTCTTTCAATCGCTGCTGCTGCTGCAAACAAGAGCGTAACAGTTGCTTCAGAAGACTTTGATGAAAACAAGTCAACAGACGAAGCTCTTTACTTCTTCCCTGCAGGAACAACAAAGGGTTCAACAAAGTATCAACTTGATACAACAAACGGCGTTACAATCTATATCAACGGCGTTGAATCATCAAAATCTATTGCAGAGCTAAGAGATTATCTTGATAACAACGAAACAGCATCTGTAACACTTCAAAAGGAAACAGAAACTGGTTCAACAAGCACATCAGCTAAGTATAACACAATCATGGTATCTTCATATGTAACAGCTATTGTTGATGAAGTTATCGACAAGACAAACGAAACATCAGTAAACTTCGATACATATTCATCAGGTATCCAAGCTAAGATGACAGTAAACAAGGATGATGATAACTACACATATTCATTCAAACTTGACGGTAAAGAAATCGAAGCTAAAGATCTTCAACAAAACGACGTACTTAACATTTCATACGATACAACAGGTTCATTTAGAGAATCAAGCTTCTATGATGTAATCGTTACAAGAAACGTTGTTGACGGCGTTAAGTGCACAAGCATTAACGATTCAAAGGGTGAATACACAATCGGCGGTACAAAGTATAAGGCTGCTGAAGGTATGGATATCGATGTTGAAACATCAACAGAATATAGCCTATACCTTGATCACTTCGGCAGAATCGCTAAGGCTGACGAAAACTCAGTATCAAAGAACTACGGCGTATTGAAGAACATCTACAAGAAGGCCGGCGGCGACTACATGGCTCAAATCATTACTAAGAAAGGTACTGAAGAAGAGTACAAAGTAGACAGCGACAACGTAAAAGCTTACAAGTCATACCTTGTTAAGTCAGACGCTGACGGTGCTGTATACGACAGCACAAACAAGAAGACAGATGCTTACCCAAAACAGGTTGTTGAATATTCAGTAAGCTCATCTTCAAACAAGATCACAATTAAGAATGGTGGCGTAATCGCTCCAACAACTGCTGATGCTGAATACAAAGAATCAGGTAACAAGATTGGTTCAGTTAAGATGGCTGACTCAACAGTAATCCTTGACCTATCAGAAGTTGATACAAAGGATACATACTCAGTTGTTTCATCTCTAAACGACGGTAGCAACTATGTAGCTTACGGTTATGATAAGTCTAAGTCAGACAACACATACAGATTCGTAATCATTACAGAAGGTACATCAAGCGTATTCAATTCAGAAACACAGCTTGCTATCTTCAACGGTAGTGAAGTAGTCGACAATGACGGCGATAAGACAGCTTACAACTTGGTTGTAAACGGTGAAGAAAAGCAATTCATTCTTGATGATGACGTTGTAATCACAGGTAACAAGGGTGAAACAGTAGCAGATAACGCATTTGACGAAGGTGACGTACTTGTTTACGCTACTAACTCAGAAGGCTACATCTCAAGAATCTACTCAGTATTCGCTGCTCAGAATGTTCTAAACGGTTCATCATTTGAAGACTTCAGAACTAACGCATTCAAGAATCAATCATCAGTTCTTGCAGATACAAAGTTCGCTGATCTTCTATCAGATGATGACAACGATGTAAACGTTGTATTCGGTCCTGTTGTTGATAAGAGCGGTAACAACATCACAATCGGTACAGTTACAAAAAATGCTGACGGTAAGTATGTAGTAAACTATGACGAAGGTCTTGAAGTAAACTACAGCAACGCTAAGATCTACACATATGACTTCGCAGCAAGCTCAAAGAACTCAAGAGTTCTTCTTGACGAAGGTATTGCATCAACACCTGACGTTAAGGCTGCTAAGACAACAGTAGGTGGTCAAGATATTCTTAACCTTGAACACGAAGATGTTATCGACGATGTAGTATTCGCAGTAGTTAGAACTACAGATAAGGACGAAGCTCAAGAAATCTACCTAATCGTTAATAACGACTAATTCTTAAATAAGAATTTTAAAAGAAGCGGTTTATACCGCTTCTTTTTTTTGCTAAAATCTTGCATATACCATTAATGAATGATATAATAAAACTATTATATAAAACAAATAAGAGGTAAATTATGATTCCTGTTGAAAAAAATAAAGAGTACGTTGCTTGTATAGATTCTGTTTCTTCGGACGGTAACGGTGTTGCGCATATAGACGGCTTTGCGGTTTTTGTACCGCAAACGGTGGACGGCGATAAAATTAAAATGCTCGTTGTCAAAGTTCAGAAAAATTTTGCATACGGTAAGGTGTTGGAGATTACAGAACCGTCGGATAAACGTTGTGAGCCTATGTGCCAACATTATAAAAGGTGCGGCGGTTGCCAAATTCGTCATATAAAGTATGACGCACAGCTTGATATAAAACGTGATATTGTTGAGAATGCGATGCAAAGAATAGGCAAGTTTGAGAATTTTAAGGTTGACGGAATTGTCGGTATGGATGTGCCGGAACGGTATAGAAATAAAATGGTTTTTCCTGTCGGAAATGTGCATGGTAAAAATGTTTGCGGTTTCTACGCAATGCGAAGTCATGATATTATTCCGCTTGACGATTGCAGCCTTGGTGATGAAATTAATAGGGAAATAAATGACGCGGTAATTGATTATATGAATGAAAATAATGTCAGTGCATATGATGAAAAGTCGCATAAAGGCATTGTCAGGCGTGTTTTTACACGTAAATCATTTTCTGCAAATGAGATTATGGTTGTCGTTTCCGTTAATGCAAAAAGTTTGCCGAAACGTGAAAAATTGATTTCAAAATTGAGAAAGGTTTCGGATAGAATTGTAAGCATAGTGCTGAATATTAATAATAAGAGAAATAATCTTGTGCTTACGGAGGAAAATGTAATTCTTTGGGGTAAGGATAGGATTTCGGATACACTTTGTGGAGTGAAATTTGATATTTCCCCTCAAAGCTTTTTTCAAGTCAATCCGGTACAGACCGAAAAGCTGTATAGTAAAGCTTTGGAGTATGCGGATATTGATGAAAATACAAGCGTGATGGATATTTATTGCGGTATCGGTACAATTTCGCTGTGTGCCGCTAAAAACGCAAAAAGCGTTGTAGGTGTAGAAATTGTTGAACGTGCAATCGAAGACGCAAAAGAAAATGCAGTGAAAAACGGTATTGAGAACGCAATTTTTTACGCAGACAGCGCAGAAAATATCGTGCCGAAATTGATAGAAAAAGGCGAACGGCCGGACGTGGTTATTCTCGATCCGCCGCGTAAGGGCAGTGATGAATCAACACTCACAGCAATAATTAAAGCACAACCCAAACGTGTAGTGTACGTTTCCTGTAACCCCGCCACTCTCGCCAGAGATGCACGTTTTCTTAACGATAACGGCTATACCATAACCGCCACCACCGCCTTCGACCTGTTCCCACATACAAGTCATGTGGAAACGGTTTGTTTAATGAAAAAGAAATATTAAACCAAAGGAGAAAAAACAAATGAAAAGCACGGAATTGTTAAATACAAAAGTAATTCATAAGATGTTAGGCTAGGGGATTATAACAGAAGCAGGAGATAATTATGTGTCTGTAAAATTTGCCTCCAAAGTATCAAGATTTATTTTTCCTATAGCTTTTGAAAAGTTTATTACGGCAGAAAACTCAGATATACAAGATATGATTATTGAAGAAATTAACAGAGCCAGAAATGAAGAACATAAAAAACAGGCAGAAAGAGAAATGGTGCGTCAGCAAGAAAGAACGCACGTTAATGCTGAAAAGAAAGCAAGTGCTAATAAAAAATCAGTTGCCAGACCAAAACGTATAAGCGGAAAACGTATGATTTTCTTTGTTTTTCAAGGAAATACATTTGATAAGGAGTTCAATGGTGGGTACATATGGGTACCAATTTCAAATAAAGCGGGAAATAAATTTCATCACTGGGAAAAACTACTTGATGTAAGGGCGGGTGACATCATTTTGCACGGATGTGACGGATATATAAAAGCAATAAGTATTGCAAAAACATCGTGCTTCGATTGTGTCCAGCCAGAAGAACTGGTAGTTGAAGATTTATGGGATAGAGAAGGGCGTAAGATAGAATGTGATTATGTAAAAATTGAAAATACTATAAAAACATCAGACTTTAAAGATGATATTATTAGGTTTTGCCAAGTTAAATATTCACCGTTTGATAAAGACGGGAATGGAAATATGGGATATTTGTTTGATATAAACCGAGAACTTGCAAAAATATTTATCAGAGCAACTGTCAATAAAAATAATTATCTTAACTCAATAGATTATATAAATGATTTTCTGAATGAGGAATAGTATTATGAAAACAATAGAAGTAGCAGCGGCAGTTATTGTTGATTCTTTTGAAAATACAACTGCGGTGTTTGCAACAGAAAGAGGATATGGTGAGTTCAAAGGACAATGGGAATTCCCCGGGGGAAAAATTGAAGTCGGTGAAACGCCACAGCAGGCATTAATAAGAGAAATTCAAGAAGAACTTACAGTAAAAATCAAAGTGGATAAGTTGATTGATACCATTGAGTATGATTATCCTAAATTTCATTTGAATATGAAATGTTTTTTATGCGTAATAGTGGATGGAGATATTATTTTGAAAGAGGCGGAAGACTCTAAATGGTTGAATAAAGATGAATTATATGGTGTAAATTGGCTACCGGCTGACATAACATTGATTGATAAAATTGCAGATTTTATGAATAATTGATATTAATACAAAACTCCCAATGCATTGCATTGGGAGTTTATTTTTAATCTCTGCTGTCAAGAGGAACATATTCTTTGTGAGGTGCGATACTTTTATATGCGGGACGAATGATTTTACCCGGATTGACAAGTTCCTCAATTCTGTGAGCCGACCAACCTGCAATTCTTGCGATTGCGAACATAGGTGTATACAATTCCATCGGCAAGTCAAGCATACTGTAAACGAAGCCCGAATAAAAGTCCACGTTTGCACTGACGCCTTTATACATTTTGCGTTCACTTGCGATGACCTGCGGAGCAAGTCGTTCAACCCTTGAATACAAATTAAATTCGTCCTCTCTGCCTTTTTCTTTTGAAAGGCTCTCAACGAATGACTTAAAAACATTCGCTCTCGGGTCGGAAAGTGAATAAACCGCGTGACCCATACCGTAAATAAGTCCAGATTTATCGAACGCTTTTTTATTAAGCAAATCAGAAAGATATTGCTCAATCTCTTTATCGTCATTCCAGTTTTTAATATTCTTTTTCATATCCTCAAACATTTGCGTAACCTTAATATTAGCGCCGCCGTGCTTAGGACCTTTCAGCGCACCCAAAGACGCGGCAACAGTTGAATAAGTATCCGTACCGCTTGAAGTGACTACGTGAGTAGTGAATGTTGAGTTGTTACCGCCACCGTGTTCGGCGTGAAGTATCAACGCAATATCAAGAATTCTCGCCTCAAGCTCTGTATATTGACTATCGTTACGCAACATATGAAGTATATTTTCCGCAGTCGAAAGCTCCGGTTTAGGTGCATGAACGATAAAACTGTCATTTTCATGATAATACTTAAACGCCTGATAGCCGTAAACCGACAACAACGGAAATTGCGCGATTAACTGCAAACACTGTCTTAAAACGTTCGGAAGTGACACATCATCGGCTTTATCATCATAAGCATACAACGTAAGCACACCTCTTGAAAGTGCGTTCATCATATCCTTACTCGGTGCTTGCATGATAATATCACGCACAAATGACGGGGGAATAGTTCGCATATGTGAAAGTGTCTTTGTGAAAATATCAAGCTCATTTTTGTTCGGAAGTTCGCCGAAAAGAAGTAAATATGTAACTTCTTCAAAGCCAAACCTTTTGTCGCGGATAAAACCTTTAATAAGGTCCTCGACATCATAACCGTGATAATAAAGTTTACCGTCGCATGGTCTTGATGATCCGTCAGAGAGTGTATCATAGGCATGAATTTCGCCTATTTCGGTAAGTCCGGCAAGAACACCTTTACCGTTAATGTCTCTCAACCCCCTTTTAACGTCATATTGGGTATATAACTCAGGATTAATGCTTTTATTCTTTTTACAAATTTCAAGCATTTTCATCATTTCGGGAGTAACTTCGATAGGTACAATTTTTTCTCGCATATATATTCCTCCGTTTGTTTTAAATTTAGTATATGAAAAAAATTCGATCCATATAACTTTATTAATATTATACCAGATATTTGAATATAAAACAACAAAAATTATGTAAACTTATTGTGAATTGTTGATAGGCGTGATATAATAGTAAAAAAAGATGAAAGGATAGATTTTTATGGTATATGTAATGCTTGCGGACGGTTTCGAGGAAGTTGAGGCAATCGAGCCTATAGATATTTTGAAAAGAGGCGGTGTTGATGTTACAACAGTCGGTGTAAAGAGCAAGACAGTAACCGGCGCACACGGTATTGAGGTGACAGCCGATATTGAGATTAACGAGGTTGAGCCTGAAAAGATGGAACTTTTAATGTTGCCGGGCGGTATCGGTCACGAAATTCTTGACGCGTCAAACGACGTACACGGACTTTTGAATTATGCGGTTGCAAACCGTATTTATGTATCGGCAATTTGTGCCGCACCGTCAATTTTGGGTAAGAAAATGTTACTTGAGGATAAAAAAGCGACTTGTTTCCCGGGTTACGAAAAGTATCTTTACGGTGCAGACGTAAAGTCGGATAAGGTTGTTGTTGACGGTAAGTTTATAACCGGTAAAGGTGCAGGCGCGGCGGCTGATTTCGGGTTTGCCATGCTGGCTATTCTAAAGGACAAGGAAACTGCCGACAGAGTAAAGGAGACAATGCAGTATTGATTAAGGACGAGATAAGGGAAGATATGCGTGCCAAACGTCGTGCGCTATCTAAGGACGAGGTTAAAATTAAAAGTGATGAAATTCGTCAAAGGCTGCTTGGGGTTGAGCGTGTGAAACAAGCCAAAACAATATGTACGTTCATATCTGCGTTTAAAGAACCTGATACCGTTGAAATAATCAAAGAAATTTGGGAACAGGACAAAAAAATTGTTGTGCCGATAACCGATATTGAGAGCGGTACGTTGTCGCTTTCGTATATAAACAGTATGGACGATATGGAAAAGGGCGCATATGGCATTTTAGAGCCGAAAACGGTACGAAAGGCTGACGAAAATAATATTGACGTTATTCTTGTACCGGGACTTGCATTTGACCGTAACGGCGGAAGAATGGGATTTGGAAAAGGGTATTACGACAGACTGCTTGAAAGCAGCAAAGCAGTGAAAATAGGGCTTTGTTATGATTTTCAGATACTTGAAAAAATACCTACGGAAAGTCACGATGTTCCGATGAATTTTGTGATAACGGAAAAAGAAATTTTAGAAATCAGGTGAAAGTTATGTTGTTTGATTCTCACGCACATTATAATGATGAGAGGTTTAAAGATGATGTCGATGAAGTGCTGTCGGCGATGAATGAAAATAATGTCGGACTTATTTTAAATTCGTGTTCGTCACTTGACGAGGTGCCGGATATATTTGCGATATGTGAAAAATATCCGTTCGTCTATGCATCGGTCGGAATACATCCGCACGAGGTTTCAGAACTTACCAAGGCGGATATGGATAAGCTAAAGGAATATGCAAAAAATCCGAAAGTTAAAGCGATAGGTGAAATAGGACTTGACTATTTTTATGATTTTTCACCGCGTGATATTCAGCAAAAGTGGTTTGCAAGACAAGTGGACGTTGCACGAGAGCTTAAAATGCCGGTTGTTATACACGACAGAGAAGCGCATAAGGATTGTATGGATATTTTGCGTGAACATAAGGTGAGCGAAGTCGGAGGAGTTTTCCATTGCTATGCGGGAAGTGTTGAAATGGCAAAGGAAATACTTGATTGGGGAATGTATATCGCGTTCGGCGGTTCACTTACGTTTAAAAAGTCGGTAAGACCTGTTGAGGTGGCGAAGTATGTACCGCTTGACAGAATTGTTATTGAAACCGATTCGCCGTACCTTACACCCGAACCGCACAGAGGAAAGCGAAACAGTTCGCTTTATATCCACTATGTTGCCGAAAAACTTGCGGCGGTAAAGGGTATTTCTGTTGAAGAAATCGAAAACGCAACATATGAAAATGCAAAAAAATGCTTTGGAATAAAATAATATAAAAGACAGATTACAAAAAGTAATCTGTCTTTTATATTATTCAGCTGTTTCCGGAGCAGGCTCGTCTTCAATCGCATCATATGCGGCAAGAACCTTGCTTTCGAGCATATTTCTCATATCACTGTTTATCGGATGAGCAATATCTCTGTACTCACCGTCAGGAGTTCTTCTGCTTGGCATAGCAACAAACAGCTTTTCCGGACCTTCAATAACCTTTACGTCATGGACAGCAAACGCATTGTCAAATGTAACAGATGCGACAGCTTTCATTTTTCCTTCGCTGGCTACTTTTTTAATTCTGATGTCTGTAATTTCCATGTTTTTCATCACCTTCCGACAAATTTTACTAATTTAATAATATAGCAATTCGCTCAATTTGTCAAGTGCTTTGCACAGATTTTATGGTGAAAATGGCGAAAAAATTACAAGATACGATTTTTAATTGGGCAAATTTATAAAAAAGGGTTTTCAATTTGTTGATAAAGGTATATAATTAATATATTAATATGAGATACGAGGGGATATATGATGAATAGATTTCAAATGTCTGATATAGATAAGACGGCAAATATACATTTTATCGGTATAGGCGGAATAAGTATGAGCGGTTTGGCACAAATTGTGCTTAAAGACGGCTACGGCGTTTCCGGCTCGGACTGGAATAAGAGTGCTATAACCGAAAAGCTTGAAAATATGGGTGCGGATATTGTGTACGGTCACGGTGCCGTTAACGAGGACGGCATAAATAAGGCATCGCTTGTTGTATATACGGCGGCGGCAAAAGCCGATAATCCCGAAATTGTGCTTGCAAAGGAAAAGGGTATTCGCCTTATAGACAGAGCCGAGTTTTTGGGTGCGATAATGAAAAATTACAAGCACGCTGTCGGCGTAAGCGGAACGCACGGTAAAACCACGACAACATCAATGCTTGCACACGCACTTATCGGTGCAAATCTTGACCCTACAATCAGCGTAGGCGGTGAGCTTGATTTAATCGGCGGAAATATCAGAACGGGTAAATCGGATTATTTTGTTACAGAGGCTTGTGAATACACAAACAGCTTTTTGAAATTTTATCCTACAATTGCCCTTATAACAAATGTTGAGGAAGATCATCTTGACTTCTTTTCGGGAATTGACGAAATAATCGCAAGTTTCAGACAGTTTGCGTACTTGACAAAGGATATAGGTTATGTCGTTGCAATGGGCGGAGATAAGAATGTTCAAAAAGTGCTTGAAAACGCAGATGACCTTAACATAATCACTTACGGAATGGAAAGCAAGTTTGATTATTACCCTGAAAACATTGTGTATCACGCAGGTTTTCCGAGCTTTGACGTTATGAAAAACGGTGAAAAGGTTTGTCATATAAAACTTAATGTCCCGGGCGAACACAATATTTTAAATTCGCTTGCCACTGTTGCGGTATGTAATCTTATGGGCATTGACGCGGAAACTGCCGCAAAGGGGATTGAAACATTTAAGGGTACGCACAGACGTTTTGAGAAAAGAGGATTTTTAAACGGTGCGGTTGTGATTGATGACTACGCACATCACCCGACAGAAATAAAAGCGACACTTCATGCGGCACAAAAATTCCCGCACAATAAAGTTTGGTGCGTGTTCCAGCCGCACACTTTCTCACGAACAAGAACATTGTGGGACGAATTTGTCGGTGCGTTTGATGATGCGGACGAATTGATTTTGACACATATATATGCTGCACGTGAAAAGTTTGACGGTGTTACAAAACCTGAAAATCTTGCGGAGGATATTAAGAAACGCGGAGTAAATGCACAGTATATCGATAAATTCGAGGATATTGCCGAGTTTTTGAAAAAGAACGTCAAAGAGGGCGATATTGTGTTTACAATGGGTGCAGGTGACGTTGTTAATATAAATAAGTTAATCGTTGAGTAACAAAAAAAGACGACTTCTCAGTCGTCTTTTTTGTTGCCTCCCTTGAGGGGAAGTGTCACGAGGTACGAGTGACGGAGGGGTTTTACTTCGCCACAGGTATTTTAACGGTAAATTCCGTATATTCATTCTTTTTTGAGTAAACCTTAATACTGCCTTTGCAAGCGGTTGTGATAGCTTTTGCTATTGCAAGACCAAGCCCGTAACCGCCGCTTTCTCTTGCTCTTGACTTGTCCTCACGATAGAAACGTTCAAATATTTGTTTTTGTGCGTCCTCAGAAATTCCGACACCTGTATTTCTGACTGTCAATACCGCATCAGATGATTCGTGAGTAAGAGTTATATTAATATCGCCGGATTTCGGTGTGTATTTGACTGCGTTGTCAAGAAGTATCATAACAAGCTGTTTAAGCTGTTCGGTCGAGCCGTTTACGAATAAATCGGGAGTGATGTCGTAAGTAAGGTTTACGTTGTTTTCAAAAATGACTGCCTCCATAAGAAGTATAACGCTTTCGGCTGCCTCCGAAAATGAAACCTTGCTGAAAATCACGTTTCCGTCGTCGTGGTCAATTCTTGCGAGATAAAGTAGGTCATTTGTGAGTTTTGTCATTCTTTCAGTCTCTGTTTTAATGTAATCAAGCCATTTTTTTTCTTCGCTTATAGTGTTTTCCTGATGTGACAGAAGTACGTCAACATTTGTGTTAATTGTTGTAAGCGGTGTTTTCAGTTCGTGTGACGCGTCTGCGACAAACTGTTTTTGCTTGTTGTACGATTCTTCAACCGGCTTGATTGAACGGTTTGCGGACGACAGACTGATTAAAAATGCTACCGTAAGTGCAACTACGCCGACTAAAAGAAGTATCAAAAATAAATTTCTAAGCATTGCGTGTTCGGCTTGACATTCCGTAAATGCAATTATAAAACCTGTATCAAGCGGTACAACTTTGTATGACCAGTAACCGTTTGACGAACGGATTTGTCCTTTGTCCTCCGAACCGTAAATAATGTCGTTTATTTTGTCTGTATAGAAATCTTCGGTTAAATCAAACGGTGCGTTGACTTTTTCAACATTGCCGTCCGTATCGGTTGTGACAGTGAATGTAAGCGAAAATTCCTGCTTTTGTTTGTCGCTTTTGTTTATATTGTCCGCATTTGGGTCGACTGTATTCGGATTGGGCGGTACATTGCCGTTTTGGTCGGGCGGTACATCGTCAATCGGCTTTTGCATATTGTCTTTCTGCCGCGGATTGTGGTCGGGACGAATAAATTCAATCGCTCTGTCAAGTTTTTGCGATATGCTTTTGTTTACGTTTTGAGCCGTCATAATATAAATAACGGAAAAACTCGATAAAACAAGTGCCGCAATTATGAGCGTGTTTATTATAAGAAGTTTATTTCTAAGTTTTTTAAACATACCCAAGTCCCCCTATTCGCTTAAAGTGTAGCCGACACCTCTTACGGTGTTAATGGACACCTTTGAATGTACGAACGCAAGTTTTTTGCGGAGAAATGATATATATACTTCAACGTGATTGGATTCAGCCTCAGAATCAAAACCCCATAATTTTTCTATAATCTGTTCCTTTGAACAAACCATTTCTTTGTGTAACATTAAATGTTCAAGCAGTTCGCTTTCTTTTAATGTAAGAGTTATTTCCGACGCACCTGCCGTCAGCTTTAATGAAGAAGTGTTAAGAGTTATATCGCCGTATGAGATAGTATTTGTGTTTGAAACTATTTCACCGCGTCTGCGGCCTAATGCCCTTATTCTTGCAAGCAGTTCTTCGGTGTTAAACGGCTTTGCGAGGTAATCGTCTGCACCGCTGTCAAGTCCGAGAACTTTGTCGGAAATTTCATTTTTTGCGGTAAGAAGTATAACAGGTGTGTCAAACCCCTCCGAACGCAAGGTTTTTAAAACGGTTATACCGTCCGTTTTAGGTAACATTATATCAAGGACAATGACGTCATATATACCGCTTAATGCGTCGTCAAGTCCTGTTTCACCGTCGTTTGCAACGTCAACGGTGTAATTGTTTTTCTTTAATATATGTGATAAAGCTTCTGATAAATGAAGCTCGTCCTCCACAACAAGTATTCGCATTCGCTCACCCTCTTTTATTATTTTATATCTATATTATAGCATAGTTTTCTTAAATGTACCTTAATTTTAAAAGTTTTTTTACGTATTATATAGTAGAAATTTCACCGGAGAAAAGTTTCCTGAAATTAATTTTACATTTTAAGGTTTATTTAAGGATTATACCGTACAATGAAATCAAAGAAAGGATAAAAGAGGAGATGAGGACTTATGGCAATAGAGATTTTTAATCGTTACGAGCATAAATATAAGCTCGACACGAAAACTTTTAATAAGGTTTTGGAGATTATGGATGAGCATATGGAACTTGATTCGCATTGCGGCGAACATTCGCTTTATACCATAGCAAATATTTATTACGACACGAAAGACAATTCTCTTATAAGAGAGTCGCTTTCAAAACCGGCATATAAGGAAAAGTTAAGACTTCGTTCTTACGGTGTACCGGATATGGATTCAAAGGTGTTTCTTGAAATAAAGAAGAAATACAGAGGGCTTGTGAATAAACGCCGTACAACATTGGAACTTGGAGAGGCATATGATTTTATTGAAACAGGAGTGAAACCGGAATTACAGGATTATATGAATGGTCAGGTTTTGAATGAACTTGAATATTGCCTTAATTTGTACGACCTTGAGCCGAAAGTCTATATCGCATATGACAGGTTGGCTTACTTTGAAAAAGGCAATGACGATTTGAGAATATCGTTTGATACAAACATTCGTACAAGAAGAAGTGATTTATTGCTGGAGTCGGGTGACCACGGAAAAAGACTTTTAGACAGTGACGTGTGGCTTATGGAAATAAAAACAAGTTTGGCAAAACCGTTGTGGCTTTGCGAAATGCTTTCGGAATTTGAAATTCGTTCATCAAGTTTTTCAAAATACGGTACGGAGTACAAAAATATGATGGCAAGACAAAAGGAAATGCCGAAACAAAAAATATTCGTATTCGGAAATCAAAAACAAGCGGTATAATATAGGAGGATAAAAGAGAATGGATAATTTAATAAATTCAATAACATCAACATCGGATTCGGGCATAACGCTAACCTTGTCTATGGCAATAGTCGCAATGGCAGCGGCACTTATATTCGGACTTGTTATAAGTCTTACATATATGGGTACACATAAAAATAAATATCAGCAGAGTTTTGCGATTACGCTTACAATGCTGCCGATAATTTTGACGGTTATAATTTTGTTTGTGGGAAGTAACGTGGCGAGAGCATTTTCTCTTGCGGGAACATTGTCGATTATTCGTTTCCGTTCGGCACCCGGCGATCCGGAGGATATAGGATATATTTTTTTTGATATTGCGGCAGGTCTTGCGTGCGGTGTAGGTCTTTACGGATACGGAGCATTGTTTGTTTTATTGCTTTGCCTGTTTATGATTGTGATTTCAAAAATCAAATTCGGTAAGCCTAATACAACGGCTAAAAATTTGAAAATTACCATTCCCGAAAATCTTGATTACGAGGGTATATTTGATGAAATAATCAAGAAATACTCAAAAGATTATACATTACAAAAGGTCAGAACAACAGATTTGGGCTCGCTGTATGAACTTACATATTCGGTTAATATGAATAAAGATGCCGATGAAAAGAAGTTTATTGACGAATTAAGATGCAGAAACGGCAATTTGAATATTGTATTGTCGCTTGCCGCAACAGATCTTTACGGAAAATAAAGGTTTAATAATATCCGACTGTTTTAACAAGAAATTAATCTCCCCCCTATACAGTTAAGACAGAGGATATATTAAAACGGATAATAGGGTTGGAAAAAAGTTTAAATTTTTCTAAAAAAGACTTGCAAAGTGTTTTGCAGTATGCTATAATATATTTGTAGAAAGAAATTACATTCTACCCTTTTATCCTATACATAGCAAAATGAAAAGAGCACTTATTTAGGTGCTTTTTTCATTTTTTTTTGGATAAATTTTTCTTTATGGGGTAAGCTAAAATAAAGGAGAGTGGCTTAACTATGGCAGGAATAATTTTCAGTATAATAGCGGGTGCGTCAATGAGTATACAGGGTGTTATGAATACGCGTCTTTCGGATAAAATAGGAATATACGAATCAAACGCATTCGTTCAGGGGACGGCATTTTTATTGTCGCTTATTGCGGTGTGGATAATGGGCAAAGGCAGTTTTAAAGGTATAGCGGACGTGAATAAATTCTATCTTTTGGGCGGTGTACTGGGGATAATTATAACTGTAACGGTTATGCTCGGTATAGGCAAATTAAGTCCTACGGTGGCAATTTCAATTATATTGATTTCACAGCTTTTCGTTGCGGCGTTGATTGACGCGTTCGGTCTTATGGGCAGCGAAAAGGTTGCGTTTACTTGGAATAAATACATCGGAATGGCACTTATGATAGGCGGTGTGCTGTTGTTTAAATGGAAATCATAAAATATCACAACTAATTCTACGTTAATATTATGTAAAAAAAAACTGTTTTTTATTGCAAACGTAATACAAAATATGATATAATTTTTTTTGCATTTATGCGAAATAAAATTTATTTAAAATTTATCGGGAGGTAGAGAATTGAACAAAAATATTATTAGTCTTGAAAACATTGCCGTTTCCTTTGACGGTGAGAAGATTTTAAACGACATCAATCTTGACATTAAGGACAAAGAGTTTGTAACGTTTCTCGGCCCATCGGGCTGCGGAAAGACAACCACACTTAGAATTATAGGTGGGTTTTTAAAGCCTGACAGCGGTATTGTCAGGTTCGACGGTAAGGAGATTAATAATATACCTCCTTATAAACGTAATGTTAATACGGTGTTTCAGAGATACGCGCTTTTTCCTCATTTGAATGTGTATGATAATATTGCATTCGGATTGAAGATAAAGAAATTTTCTGATAAGGAAATTCAAAAGCGTGTCGGAGCAATGCTGGAGCTTGTAAACCTTAAAGGTTTTGAAAAACGCTCAATCGACAGACTTTCCGGCGGTCAGCAGCAGAGAGTTGCCATTGCAAGGGCACTTGTCAATGAGCCGAAGGTGCTTCTTCTTGACGAGCCTTTGGGTGCACTTGATTTGAAGCTTAGAAAAGATATGCAGATTGAATTAAAGCGTATTCAGCAAAGCCTTGAAATTACGTTTATATATGTAACACACGACCAGGAGGAGGCTCTTACAATGAGTGATACGGTCGTGGTAATGAATAACGGTGATATTCAGCAAATCGGTTCTCCGGTTGATATATATAATGAGCCTAAAAACGCATTCGTTGCCGACTTTATCGGTGAAAGCAATATCCTAAACGGTATGATGGTTAAGGATTTGCTTGTTGAGATAAACGGTCACAGATTTGAATGTGTTGATACGGGATTCGGTGAAAATAAACCTGTTGACGTTGTTATACGTCCTGAGGATATTCAGCTTGTTAAGCCTGACGATTCACACATTTCGGGTGTTGTGCAGTCTGTCACGTTTAAGGGTGTGCATTATGAAATGCTTATCGAGGCTTATGACCACGATTGGCTTGTACATTCGACAAAGGCGGCAGAAGTGGGAAGTACGGTCGGTATAAAGTTCGATCCGTATGACATACATATTATGCACAAGATGAACGATTAAGGAGGTAGAGATGATGAAAAAACTTGTTTCCGCTCCTTATCTTTTGTGGATGGCGATATTTATTATTGTTCCGCTTATAATGGTGGCATACTTTGCTTTAACCGATACAAACGGAGCATTTACGCTTGACAATCTTGCGGCGGTGTCGCAGTATTCAAATATATTTATTCGTTCAATATGGCTTGCGGCGGTCGCGACGGTGATATGTTTTATCATAGCGTATCCGCTTGCACTGATACTTGCCAATACGGATAAAAGCTATCAAAGTACGGTGCTTATGATAGTAATGCTCCCAATGTGGATGAACTTTCTTTTGAGAACGTACGCATGGATGACACTTTTGGGCAATAACGGACTTATTAACAGCTTTTTTGGGCTTTTCGGACTTGGTCCGTTTAAAATGCTGAATACATCGGGTGCGGTTGTGCTTGGTATGGTTTATAACTATTTGCCGTATATGATACTTCCGCTTTATACTGTAATGGAAAAGATAGATAAAAGCGTTATTGAGGCGGCTCACGATTTGGGCTGTAACAATGTAAAGACTATGTTCAAGGTTGTTGTACCGCTGAGTATGCCCGGAATAATGTCGGGTATCACAATGGTGTTTGTGCCGGCAATCAGTACATTTATCATTTCAAGAATGCTCGGCGGCGGTTCTAACCTGCTTATCGGTGACCTTATAGAAATGCAGTTTCTCGGAAATTCGTATAATCCGAACTTAGGTGCGGCAATTTCGCTTGTGCTTATGGTTATCATTCTGCTGATTATGACAATACTTAATCAGTTTGATGATGATGAAGATAAGGTGCTTATGTAAGTTTATAAGAAAGGACGTGGGATTTAATTGAAAAAATTATCAAAGGTCTATATGGCTCTTGTTTTATTGTTCCTGTATATACCGATTTTTGTGCTTATCGTGTTTTCGTTTAACGTAACAAAAAGCCGTTCGGTGTTTTCGGGATTTACATTTGATTGGTACATAAAGCTGTTTCATAACGGACTTATAATGAAATCGCTTTTAAATACAGTAATAGTTGCGACAGTTGCGTCAATCGCCGCGACAATTCTCGGTACTGCGGCGGCAATCGGTATAAACAATATGAAAAAACTGCCGCGAACGATTGTTATGCAGGGTACGAACATTCCTATTATTAACCCCGAAATCGTTACGGGTGTTTCGCTTATGCTTTTGTTCGTGTTCTTTGCGGCAAGAATGAATTTTGAATTTGGCTTTGTGACGCTTATCATAGCACATATCACGTTTGACGTGCCGTATGTAATTCTGAACATAATGCCTAAATTCAGACAGATGAATCCGCATCTTTACGAAGCGGCACAGGATTTGGGGTGCAGTCCCGTTTCGGCATTTTTCAAGGTTGTTTTGCCTGAAATATTGCCGGGTGTAATTTCGGGATTTTTGATGTCGTTCACATTTTCGCTTGATGATTTTGTTATCAGTTACTTTACAAGCGGTGCAACGTCCCAAACATTGCCAATTACGATTTATTCAATGACAAGACGTAAGGTAAGCCCTGAAATAAACGCACTTTCAACAATAATTTTTGTAATCGTGGTTATAGTGCTTGTTGTTAAGAATGTAATTGAGCGTAGAAATGCGGTAAAGCGAGGTGTTAAATGATGAAAAAATTTATACTTGCTTTAATTTCAATGTCGCTTTTGCTTGCAAGCGGTTGTGCGCATATTGAGGAATACGATACGGAGGAAACGGCAGATACGGAAGAAACAACGGAAGTACAAACTGTAACGGTTGATAATCCCGAATACTATACGCGGTTTAAGAATGACGGCATATCAATAAACGTGTATAACTGGGGTGAATATATTCCTGACGGAAGTGAGGAGGGTGTACTTAACTTAAACGCCGAATTTACAAAGCTTACGGGCATAACGGTAAATTACAGTACATATGCCACGAATGAGGAGCTTTACGCAAAGTTGAAGGGCGGCGGCTCGACTTATGATATTATCATTCCTTCAGATTATATGATTTCAAGAATGATAAAAGAAAATATGCTTGAACCGCTTGATAAGTCGAATATTCCGAATTTTGCAAATATAATGGATAAGTTTAAGAGCTCGGAATATGATCCCGTCTCAAAGTATTCCGTGCCGTATACATGGGGAACGGTCGGAATTATCTATGATACGACTGTTGTAGATGAGGAGGATATTGGCTGGGATATTCTTTGGGACGAAGATTATTCGGGCAGAATATTGATGTTCGATAATCCGCGTGACGCATTTGCGATTGCGGAAAATATGCTTGGATATTCGCTTAATACTGAAAACAGCGAAGAACTTGAAAAAGCGGCGGAAAAGCTGAAAGAACAGAAAAAAGTTGTTCAGGCGTATGTAATGGACGAAATATTTGATAAGATGGGTGCGGGTGAGGCAATAATAGCGCCGTATTACGCAGGTGATGCTGTAACGCTTATGGACGAATATGAGGACCTTGGTTTTGTAATTCCCGACAGCGGTACAAACTTGTTTATAGATGCGGTTTGTATTCCTAAGGGCTGCAGAAATAAAGAGGCGGCGGAAATGTATATTAATTTCTTGAATGAGCCTGACGTTGCATATGCGATTGCAGATTTTATCGGATATTCAACTCCAAACCAAAAAGCATATGAAATGCTTGATGATGAAGTGAAAAATGACGGTATATCTTATCTTGATGATGATTATATCGAGGAAAAAACGACTGTTTTCTGTAATCTTTCAGATGAGGCAAATCAGAAAATGCAGACGCTTTGGACTGATATGAAGTCGTCAGAAGAACAAACACCGAATAAAGTGATAGTTCCGGCATTTATGTCAGTGTGCGTCATTGCGTCATTGATTATATTAATAAGAAGATATATAAAAAAGAAGAAAGATATGTTTTAATAAACGGCGACCGTTGGTTGCCGCTACGAGGTAGTAGTGGCGGTCATCGGCCGCTCTTTTGACTTATATATATTAATATGCTATAATTATATATAAGTTTAAATTAAGGGGATAAAAAAATGATACTTGCAATAGACATTGGAAATACAAACATAGTGGTAGGATGTTGTAAGGACAACAAAGTTTCGTTTGTGGAACGAATTTCTACAAATCACACTGCAACGGAGCTTGAATATGCTGTTTCGATAAAGACGATTTTGGAGCTTTACAACATTGATTTTTCTGAAATTGACGGTGCGATAATATCATCGGTTGTTCCTACTGTCACAATCACTATGAAAAGAGCGATAAAGAAAATTACAGGCTGTGAGGCAATGATTATCGGACCGGGTATAAAGACGGGTTTAAGCATTGTTATAGACAATCCCGCACAACTCGGCAGTGACTTGGTTGTTGACGCGGTTGCGGGAATACATGAATACGGTGCGCCGATTATAATATTTGACCTTGGCACCGCAACGACTATTTCGGTAGTCGATAAGAATAACAACTACATCGGCGGTGTTATAATGCCGGGAATGGGTATTTCGCTTAACGCAATGGTAAGCGGTACGTCGCAACTTCCGAGAATTAGCCTTGAAGAACCGAAAAAGATTATCGGCTCAAATACCGTTGACTGTATGAAAAGCGGTATATTGTACGGTACTGCGTCAAGTATGGACGGAATGATTGAGCGTATCAAGGAAGAAATCGGTGAGGCGAAAGTTGTCGCAACAGGCGGACTTGCAAGTACGGTTGTTCCGCATTGTAAAAATGACATAATTCTTGATGACGAACTTTTGCTTAAAGGACTTATGATAATATATAATAAAAACATTTAATTTCAATAAATTCCCACTTGTAGAATAGCAGAATATGCACAAAATATTAACATAGTTTAATGGAAAGCGGGGAAGAGAATTTGAAGAATAATAAAGTTTTTGAAGTTCTGCAACGCGTCGGCAGGTCGTTTATGCTGCCGATTGCAATTTTGCCTGTTGCAGGACTTTTTCTGGGTATAGGAAGTTCTTTCACAAATGAAACAATGCTTAAAGCATACGGTCTTTACGGCATAATGGGACCGGGAACGATAATTCACGGCATTTTAACGGTTATGAGTGCCGCCGGAAGTATCGTTTTTGATAATTTGCCGTTGCTTTTTGCAATCGGTGTTGCAATCGGTATGGCGAAACGTGAAAAAGAAGTCGCCGCACTTGCGAGTGTTATTGCGTTTTTTATTATGCACACTGCCATAAGTGCGTTGATTTCCGTAAATTATGCCGGCGGCGATATGAGCATGGACGCAATGGAACAGGCTGTTGTGAATTTGGAGCAAAATCTCGGTCTGAGCGGTGCAACGTCAATGGTACTTGGTATATATACGCTTAATATGGGCGTGTTCGGCGGTATCATTGTCGGACTTGGCACGGCGGCACTGCACAACAGATTTTACAAAATACAACTTCCGCAAGTGCTGTCGTTTTTCGGCGGTACAAGATTTGTGCCGATAATATCGGCGGTTGTGTTTTTGCTTGTCGGAATACTTATGTATTTTATTTGGCCGTATATTCAAAAAGTTATTTCAATGCTTGGAAATCTCGTACAGAATACGGTCTATATCGGTACACTGATTTACGGTATAATCGAACGTGCGTTAATACCGTTCGGCCTTCATCATGTATTCTATATGCCGTTTTGGCAGACAAATGTCGGAGGTTCAATGGAGATTGCAGGTCAGACAATAAACGGTGCACAAAATATATTCTTTGCACAGCTTGCCGACCCTAACACAACGAAATTTTCCGTTGACGCAACGCGTTTTATGGCAGGTAAATTTCCGTTTATGATGTTCGGTTTGCCTGGTGCGGCACTTGCAATGTACAGATGTGCCAGAAACGAAAAGAAAAAAGTTGTCGGAGGACTTTTGCTTTCGGCGGCATTGACGGCATTTTTGACAGGTATAACAGAGCCGCTTGAATTTACATTCTTGTTTGTTGCACCGATTTTGTATGTTGTGCATTGTGTGCTTGCAGGTATCTCGTTTATGCTTATGCATATATTCGGTGTCGGAGTCGGTATGACGTTCTCAGGCGGACTTATAGATATGACTCTTTTCGGTATAATGCAAGGTAATGCAAAAACTCATTGGATTTATATCGTGCTTGTCGGTATTGTATATTTCTTCGTTTATTGGGGTGTATTCACGTTCCTTATAAAGAAATTTAACTTTAAAACTCCGGGTCGTGAGGCGGATAATGAGGAAACAAAGCTTTATACGCGTTCAGATGTGAATGCGAAAAATGGCGGAAAGACAGATATGACATCTGTTTTGATTTTAAAAGGACTTGGAGGTAAAGAAAATATCGCCGATATTGACTGTTGTGCAACAAGACTTCGTATTACGGTGCATAACAGTGACGCGGTCAGCGAGGATATTTTAAAACAAAGCGGTGCGGCAGGTGTAATTAAAAAGGGTAACGGTATACAGGTTATTTACGGTCCGCGAGTAACGGTTATAAAGTCGCATTTGGAGGACTTTATGGAAAGTAAGGAAAGCGTCGATTTAAGCGGTTATGGTGTGGCGGATAATGAAATACAAACTGAAAAAGAAACTGCACCGAAAGCAGACGGAACGGAAATATTCCTTTCATCTCCGATAAGAGGAAAAGCAGTACCGCTTGAAAAGGTGGATGATGAGGTATTCTCTGCCGGAATACTCGGACAAGGTATTGCGATTGAGCCGAGCGAGGGCAAGGTTTTCGCACCGGTTGACGGTGTGGTTGAAAACATTCCGAAAAGTAAGCACGCTATCGCAATAACTGCGGATAATGATGCAAATATTTTAATTCATGTCGGTCTTGATACGGTTGAACTTGACGGTAACGGATTTGACGTAAAAGTCGCAAACGGTGCAAAAATCAAAAAAGGCGACTTGCTTATGACGTTTAATTTAAACGGAATAAAGAAACAGGGCTATAACATGATAACGCCTATAGTAGTTTGTAACGCAGATGAATTTGCGGAATTTAAAACCGTTGCCGACGGTGATGTGAATGTCGGTGATGATGTGATAAGAATAGTCAGATAACAAAAAGGACGGTTTTAAAACCGTCCTTTTTGAATATCGAATATTTTGCACGTTCCGAACAATTTATCGAATTCTAAATTAGTCTATCTTAACTGTCCAACCAAACTCGTCTTTAATTTTACCCCATTGAATACCTGTAAGAGTATCATAAAGCATATGAGTAACTTCGCCGATTTCGCCGTTGTTTACAGGCATTACAAGGTCGCCGTATTTAAGTTCGCCGATAGGTGAAATAACAGCGGCAGTACCTGTACCCCAAGCTTCCTCAAGCTTACCTGCTTTGAATGCTTCAACAAGTTCATCGATTGAAAGACGACGTTCTGAAACTTTGTAACCTTTTGACTGAAGAAGTTCAATAATTGACATTCTTGTAATACCGCCAAGAATTGAGCCTACAAGAGCAGGAGTAACAACTTCGCCGTCAATCTTGAAGAATACGTTCATTGAACCGACTTCTTCAACGTACTTTCTTTCAACACCGTCAAGCCATAGAGTTTGAACATAACCTTGTTCAGCGGCCTCTTCCTGACCCTTTAGAGAAATAGCATAGTTAGCGCCGGCTTTTGTGAAACCTGTACCGCCGATTACGGCACGAACATACTTCTGTTCAACGAAGATTTTAACAGGTGCGATACCTTGCGGATAATATGCTCCGACCGGTGAAAGAATAATTGCAAATGTAAGGTGCTTTGCAGGGTGAACACCAACGTGTGCGTCAGTAGCGAATATGTAAGGTCTGATGTAAAGTGAAGTACCGTCAAGTGAAGGTACCCAGTCCTTATCTACTTCTACAAGTGTTTTGATTGCCTTTATAGCAAATTCTTCATCTATCTTAGGAATGCAAAGACGATCACACGAAACGTTCATTCTTGCCATATTCTTATCAGGACGGAAAAGTTGAATTGAACCGTCAGCTGTACGATAAGCCTTCATACCTTCAAAGATTTCCTGTGCATAGTGAAGTACCATAGCGGCAGGATCAAGTTCAAACGGACCGTAAGGGACGATTCTTGGGTTGTGCCAACCCTCTCCCTCGTCATAGTTCATAATGAACATATGGTCGGTATAATATTGACCAAAACCAAGCTTTGATTCATCAGCAGGCTTTTGTTTTGGAGTGGTTGTTTTTGTGATTGAGATTTCCATTGTAAACGCTCCTTTTATTTTTCATACATAAACAAAATTTGTTTATCACATTATATTATACCGCTTTTTTTTAGCGTTGTAAAGTAGTATAGTGTATTTTTGCGACATTTTTTATAAATAAAATTACAATATTGTACCAATATAAAAGGACAAAGTTAAAACAGCTTTGTCCTTAGAATCTTATGATAACAAATTATAAAGTCTGACGATTGTTGCAACGGCTTGTTCAACAGTATACTGACCTTGCGGATTAAATTCTTCCTCCGTAATACCTGTCATTATACCGTGTTCGTTCGCCCAAGTTACAAAGAATTTTGCCCAAGGGGAGATTAAATCGGTGTCGCTGTATGTAAGGCTTGTTTCTGTTCCGATCCACATATACATTTCCGCAACTTTACATAGCAGTGTTGCCGCCTCTTCACGCGTTATTGTGCCGTCAGGGTCGAAATGTGATTCGTCTTTACCGTTTACAATGCCGAGTGCGTAAAGTATGTTGACGGAATCGTCAGCGTCGTTACAATCGACAAAGTAATTTTTTAGATACGGCTTGTTTTGGTCTTGCATATACTTGTCAAGTGACGAGTAATTTTCTTTCACGCAAATTAGATTTGCAAGCAATATACAAAATTGTTCACGTGTAATATTTTCAGAATAGTTGCCTGTAAATTCATACGGCAAAATATTTTTGCTTGCCGCCTCTCTTGCAAAAGGCTGTGCCCAAGGTGATGACGGAAGTTTCAAAAAGTCGTTTGACGTAACGCGGTGTATTTCCTCACCGTTCACCTTTTCTTCCGCATCGCGGTACATACTGTCAAGATAAAGCAATTTTTCTGTATTTGCCTTATTTAATTTGTAGCAAACGTAATTGTTGCTTCCGTACATACCAATCTGCAAACCCGAATTAAGCATATAGCTCTTTACGCCGTCATTTGTGTAGATGTTTACGGAAATACCGCGAAATGGGGTAGGGTTTATCTTTCTGTAAACAGTCATATCTTGAATTGTTGAGTAAAATTCGTTTATTTCGTCTTTTGTGAGGTCGGTATATTTGCCCTCGGCAATATCCGAAACCGTTATACGCGTTATTTCATCGGCGTTAAAAACTCCGAGTGCGTCAGAAAAAGTCATATTTTCCGGCAAATCAACCACATTATATGCGTGTGCGGTAAGTGCAAGCATAAGAAGCAGTACAGTCGGAACAATAATTTTAAATAATCGTTTAATTTTAATCACCTCCGTTTAGAAAACGCAGTAAGTGTCCATATATTCCTTCATTTTTGTAAGAATATCGCCGTATGAACCGTCTTGCTTCAGATATTCGTAAATATCCTGAACAGTAATAATAGCGTGTACGTTAATTCCGAAATCCTCCATAACTTCCATAATGGTTGTCTTTTCAGGATTTTGACCTACTTCACATCGGTTTACGGAAATAAACATATCTTTAACTTCTACATTTGCGGCATTTTTTAGTATCGGCATAGTTTCTCTTACGGCTGTACCGGCTGTTATAACGTCCTCAATAATGATAACTTTGTCGCCGTCCTGTGGCTTGTAGCCTACAAGTGAACCGCCTTCACCGTGGTCTTTTTCTTCTTTTCTGTTGAAGAAATAAGGCTTGTCGATTTTGTATTCGTTGTAAAGTGCACCTGCGGCGGCAGTTGCAAGAGGGATACCCTTGTAAGCCGGACCGAACATACAGTCAAAATTATCACCGCAGTTTTCCTTTATAAGTGCGGCATAGAACTTGCCGAGTGTGGCAATTTGCTTGCCTGTACGGAAGTTACCTGTGTTTACGAAATAAGGTGTGTTTCTTCCGCTCTTTGTTACGAAATCGCCGAAACGAAGAACATCAGATTCCATCATAAATTCAATAAATTCTTTTTTCTTTTCTGTAAGCATAATTTTTCCTCCTAAAATTAATCTCTAAAATAAAGATTTCTCAATTTTTTCAAAGTGCGTTTTTCCATTCGCGACACCTGCATTTGAGAAATACCCATTATTTCTGAAATTTCCTTTTGACTTTTTTCGTCATAGTAACGATATTCAATAAATTTGCGTTCATCGGCGGAAAGTCGACTCATACAATATTTAATAAAATCCTTGTCCTCTATCATAAGAAAATTGCTGTCCTCAATGCCGATAAGGTTTGAGAAATTCAATTCACCGTCTGCATATGCCTCGTATTCAAGTGACTTTATAAATGATGTATCACCTACTTCGTAGACATTCTCAAGCAGTTTTTCGGGAATGTTGAGTATTCTTGCAATTTCCTCTTGCGAAATTTCGCTTGAAACACGCTTGATTTTTTCCGCTTTGTAGAATATTTCATAAAGACGTCTTGGAATACGGATAAAGTTGCCTTTATCTCTGAAATACTTGCGTATTTCGCCCATCACCGTAGGGGTTGCATATGTGGCGAATTTAACGCCTTTGTCAGGGTCAAAACGCTCAACCGCATATAAAATTCCCATACATGCGACTTGAAATATATCGTCATATTCAACACCGCGGTTGATAAATTTACGTGAAAGAATTTCGGCTATATATATGTAAGAAGAAACGATTTCGTCACGAAGGGCGATGTCGCCTGTTTCTCTGTATCGAGAAAACATTTCATATTCTGTTGTTTTAATTTCGGGTTTGACGACTGCCAATAAAAACCCTCCTTCGTGTGATTTATTTTACAAGTGCCTCAGCAACGGCGATTGAGTCATCGTGTGCCTGAGTATTTTTTTCGTCATCTTTGTAGTTGCGGCGAATAAGAATGTATAGATCGTCACAGTAAATGCCGTTGTCTTTTAAAAGCCGGCTGTCTTTTAGATTTACCGCATAACCTTTGCCGTCAGCGGCTTTAACGACTTTGTCGGAAGACGAGTCTATAAAATTGTCAGTGCAGTCATAAATTTGGTCTACAACTTCTTTTTGCATTTGAGCGTCTACATTAGCTTTGTCCATAAGATAGATAAATGAACAGTCGTCCGTAAACGTTAAGTCAAGCTTTGTTTGAATAGCATAGTCGTATTCTTCGCTGCCTGCATTGTCCGCAAAAACGAGTGTGCTTAGAAGTACTGAATTTTCGCCGTTTCCGTCAATGTCGCTTATACGTTCGGAAATTATTTCTTTAAGCTTGTTAATTTCTTCTTCGGAATAATTCATATGTCCCGCGTAAACAACATTCATATCGTATTTCGGACGTGTCGCACATTGTACAATGGTTACGGACGCAATAAGAACAGCTACAACCGTAATTATAACGTGCCATTTGTAGTAATCCCAAAAATATTCCCACCATTTTTTTGTGAACTTCGGTGGTACTTCACCGTATTTTTCTGCCATTCGGATTCCTCCTTTATGGTTGGTTTATAATTTGTGTGCTTTGACGCATACAATAACTGCGTCTAAAAAGCTATCAGTCCTATTATATCATAACTGCACTATTAAATTCAAGGCTTTTTCTTGGAAATAGAGTTTACTTTACAAAATTGAGGAAAATAATCAAAAAAGCCCTTTGAGAAAAGGGTTGTCCTTTCTCAAAGGGCGATGTGCTAATTCGGAATAATATGATACTTCATATGTTGTGCTTTAAAATAACAATATTCACCTTGTTTAATTAAGTCTAATGACAGTTCTTCTTCCTCAAAAAATTCATCCACAAAATAAATAAATCCGTCTTTTATCATTAAAGTTGAACAGGACCAATATGGATCAAGATTTTCGATGTGTCGAACAGAAGTATCATATTCGAGTTCGCCCCAAAACCATACTTCAACTTCACAACCCCAAATTCCGTCAAATCGAAGATACAGAGTTCCGTCTGCCTGCATAATTTCTTTTATAATACGGGCGTCATGAAATTCGCCGGTTGCAATTACAAAATTCTTTACGTCTTCATCAGTCTTTATCTCCGTATATTCATTGTAAGTATATCCAACATCAATATTTCTGCATTTTTCAATAATATCCGCCGGTTGTTTCTCTTCATCTACAATGGAATCTATTATTTCTTTACTAAGAAAATTGACGCAACCTTCACCTTCATCATCGATAATCCAATTATCCCGATTTCTGTCGACAATAATAATTTGTTGAATAAGGTAATTTGTATTTGGAACCATTCTCAACCACTTTATTAGTTTTTGCTTGTTTTCATCCCATACAATGAAATATGGACTGTGAATACTTTGAACGTATCTTTCATATTCATCTGTTGCTGTTATGTCCGTGTAATATCCAAAAACGTATGAAACGTAATATTTTCCGTTCCCTTGATTTACTAATGCGTGCATAATTAATTCCTCATTGATTTTATTTATATTTTATTATAGCGTAAAATGACACCAACTATTTTTTGAAAAAACTTTATACAGTGCTATGCGTGGGAGAATTGTATTAATAAGCGTTTTCATCTGATTTTTTGATTTGTTTTTTGTGTTTTTGATAATTGTGTTGAGCACTTTCTCTTGCTCGTCAAATAACACACTGCCTTTGTCTTTCCCAAATTCTTCGATTAAAAATGCTTTTATCTGCCTTTGCTGTTTTATTTTCATAGCTATAATACCTCTTTAAAATACGATTGTTAATTTTATTGTATCATAACTGTCAAGATAACAAAAGCCGAATTTGTAAAAGCAAATTCGGCTTGGGATTAATTAAATTGATTAAAAATCGCGTAATTATCCAATATCCATACGTTATTGATTTTCTTGAAATACAAATAGTAAGTAGTGTTTTCGTCAAGAGTTATTCCGTTGCTTTCAGCCTCAAAAGTATCTTCAGACGAATATACACTGCCGTCTGTGTTGATTAAAAGTCCCTCGGGTTTAACAGATATTTTCGACTGTGATATATTTTTGATTGTTGCGTATGCGTAAAATTCTTCAGAATTTTCAAGAGGGGATTTAGTTGCATAAGCCGTCTGATTGCCCCAATCGTTTGTTTGCAACATAGTTTTTAATGTTGTAAGCGGATAATATTCTTTACTGCCGTCGTATGTTACTAAGAATTTTTCGGACTCTGTTTTGTGGTCTGCCGTTATTGAATTGATTGCTCCAAAACGTTTAATCGGCATATTTATTGTGTTTGAAATTATTTGAGCGGTTTGTTCGCGTGTGGCAGGCTGATTGATGGCATCAACTGCAATACCTTTGCTGAAACCGTATTTTTCCGCTACCGTATTGTAACCGTTCGGATAACCGCCGTTTTCGACAGCCTCTGCCATATATCCGTCTTCGCCCAACGAACATATTGCCATTTTCAAAAGCTGTATAATTGTAACATTGTTGTCCGGTCTGAAAGTGCCGTCCTCAAAACCGCTTAAAATACAGTTGGTTTCACCGCTTGATATATCGGCACTTTTCATTACGTAGTCGGCATATTTGTACGCCCAATGGCTCATTAAGAAATCAGAAAAAACTGCTTTATCTGTTGCGATGTTTTGGTATTTTGTGTCCGAATAGCCTAAAGCTGTCGCGAACATAGTTGCGGCTTGTGCACGGGTTACATTGTCCTGTGGTTTGAAAGTGCCGTCCTCAAAACCGTTGATAATTCCTAATTGCGATAATTCATCAATCGCTGATTTGTAGCTGGAATTGTCCGTGTCGGAATATGTAAGTAATGAAAGATATTCATCGTGGCTGTTGACTGCAACGAATTTAATATCATTATTCTTTGCAAATTCTTCTGCCGCCGAATTTGCATAACCGTATATAACGGCATTGTCGTTAAATGCCTTTTTTTCAATGTCAGTTACACTTTGAGGTATATATATGCGTGCGTTGACGGAGGATAGGAAAGCCATTTTGCCTATTTTCTCCAATCCGTCAGGCAAATCTATATTTTTTAAGTTTGAACAACCCGAAAAGGCGGTCATTTCAACAGACTTTGTGTTCGGAGAAAATACAACTTCGTTTAGGTTATGGTTTTCATTACAAAGGTCGTAATTAACCGCGGTCACACCGCTTGGAATTACAAGCATTCGCAATCCTGAATTTGCGAATGCTCTGTCACCAATTTCAGTTACAGTGTCGGGAATGTCGATACTTTCCAATGACTCGCAGTTTAAAAATGCCGATGCACCGATTGAAGTTAATTTTGTCGGCAATTCTATTGATGTAAGTTTGTAATCGGAATTGAATGCACCTGTCGGAATTTCTGAGATATTGTCCGAAAGGGTTATTTTTTCAAGCTCGGCACAGTTTGCAATAGAAGATTTTCCGATCTTTTTTACACTGTTCGGCAAACTGATTGATTTGATTGAAGTGCCGTAGAATGCCATATCGCTTATACTTTCAACACCGTCTTCGATTATAATGTTTGTTATTAATTCAGGACTGTTCTTTTCAAACCAAGGGAATTTGTGATTTTCAAGTTCTTGCATATATTGCTCGTTTTCTTCTGCGGTGAATTGATGTTGCGATGTTTGAAACGCATATTCACTCATTTCACCTGTGCCTGAAATAGTAATTGTGCCGTTTGTGTCAAGCTCCCATTTTAAATTGTCGCCACATTTTCCGCTGTCAGCAACTGTGGATACAGTCTGATATGCCGAGTCGGAATAATTTGTATTTACATTGTCGGCAAGAGCGAATGTGTATGACATACAAGCCGATAATGCAACTAATGCCGCAATTATTTTTCTTATAGCTTTCATATTAATATGCTCCTTTTTAATTTTTGATAACATTAAGGTTATAATCGGATTTTATATAGAAATGTTTGCAATGTCAACATTTCCCGACTAAGTGGTAGCTTATTCCGGAAACTTGGTAGCAATTATTGGAAAAACAAAAAAGTCGAATTAGGATTAGTAAATTCGACTTTTGATTTGCAGTATAAGATTGTTAATTATGAAAATTCTTCATCTAAGCGCATTCTTAATGATTCAAATTGGCGATGCTCACCGTCACGCCATTCATAGACGTAGGTTATTGAGCCGTCTTCGAGATAATTTGTTTGCATATAAACCAATAAAGGTGCATCTAATGAATTGTATATCATTTGCATTGCATCTTTGCGTGTTACATATGCATTTGAATCTGATGTGTCAATGTTGTTCATTATGTTGTATTTTTCTGAATATGTCAAATATCCGTCCGGATATCCGCCTTGCATTTCTGCATATTGAGTGTATCCGAGGGCGGATACAATTATCTTTTGTAATTCGTTATATGTGATGTTGTTTTCGGGACGAAATGTATTATCTTCATATCCAGATATAATATAGCTATCCCATGCAGTTCGTACATATTTTACAACCCAATGAGTAGGCGGTACATCGGAAAAGATTTGATCTGTGCCAACGTGGTCTATGTCGTAATTTCCCGTGGCGACAGAAACCATTTTTACTACTTCTGCTCTTGTTATGTGATCGTTAAGCCGTAAATCGTCGCTCTTTTCAACAATATGAAATTTTTCTAAATCTTCAATAACATTGTCGTCAAGCGTGCTTGCAAAAGCATTTAAGGAACTTGTTAATGTCAAAATTGACAGTGCAATAAGAAACGTTTTTTTCATCATAATCACAACCTTTTTATTATTTATTAATATACCGTACTATAAGCAAATTTTATATAGGAATATTTGTAATCTTGCTGCTATTTAGCATTTTTTATTGTAAATAATGTTTGTTTAACAGTGCCATTTCCACCTATTTCATAAATCGGCTCATTACTGCCGTCAAATGCAGTTTTGTAATCCGTTACAACGCATATTGGTGTAAATAACATACCTCCAAGCATATCCATGGCATCTCTTCGCGTAAGCGCCGTCTTTTCCTTTGTTTCGTTCATTTCAATATTGCCGTTTCTGTTATCTGTTGAAGATTTGAAGAACCTATTGTAATAACCCAATGACATATATGCGTGCGGATATCCGCCATATAAATCCGCAACAGGCTTATATCCAAGCACGTTGAATATCATTGTTATTGCTTGCTCGTATGTGACGTTGTCCGCCGGACGAAATGTTCCGTCATCATAACCACTTATAAAACCTATCGAAACTGCTTTAGCAATATCATCATATGCCCAATACGACTTGTCTATATCAGAAAAATTGATTTCTGCGAGTTGTGCATCGGGATTGGCAATTACAGCCGCTCTCATTAATGCTGATGTAAATTCTGCACGTGTCATATTGTTGTCAGGTTTGAATGTTCCGTCGTCATATCCTTTCATTAGACCGAATGAATCCGCATAAGTCGATTGTCCCTCTACAACATAGTCTGAATATGTACTTGTTTCTTCTGCATTCGCTGTTGGTAGAATCATTCCGATTGTAAGAATTAATGATATAATAGTTAAAATCTGTTTTTTCATTTTAATTTCCTCCAATTTTTTTTGGTAGTGTAAAGTGTTTTTATGAGCTTCTTCAAAAAACCTAAGTGTTTATACACTTGTGATGAGTCATTGTTTTCACAATTCACTTTACACTACCTTTATATTATAGGATATTAATATCCTATAAATGATAATGTACCTTCTGCGACTGATGACAAATTATTATCTATATAAGCATATAAATGACTATTCTTAGCAATACCACTGACTGAAATTGCTTGGTCATTTGCATTAGGTTCTATTGTAATAAGTGGGCTTGTTGAAACTTCTTTAGAACATAAAGAAAATTCTACTTTTTTATTAAAGTTGGTATTAGGTTCTACTTCCATTAGTACTTTTGTATTAGAACGATTTAACATTAAATATGTAGAAAATCTTTGACTTTTAGCAGGAACTGAAAATGTACCACTATAAGAACCATCTTCAATACTTTTTGATGATGTAGGAATATTTGTTCCTTTAAAATAAGTAGAAGATAATATGCGTGGTGTTACAGTAGAATTGAAAACTTCAATTTTGTTGTCAGGATTTGCTGTAACTTCTATACCTTGGTATCCTGTGACTGTAGTAATTCCGTTGTCAATATCTTCTTGTGAAAGATAAAGTCTGTTCTCGCCATCAGGAGCTAAAACAGAGATTATTGCATCTTCAGGATTTTCACATGCAAACGCGCTCAAGCTCATTGCTGATAATGCCATTAGAGTTGCCATTCCCATTGTAACAATTTTTCTTAGTTTCATAATAAGAACTTCCTTTCATTTTTATAACACTGAAGTATTTATGCAACAAAATAAAGCTCTTATACATGACTTGACAAACAAAGATAAATTGTTATATAATTTTATGTATAAGAGGTACTCAATTATTTTTAACTTATGCTACCCGGCAAAGAATTAAGATTATTGGTATCTCTTTATTTTGTTTTCAAAATAAAATCTGTATTATATTTGTTTTAATGTTATCGTAATGTATAAATAAATTTTACATTGAATTAATTTTTCTTATATCATATAAAATCTTAGAATAAATCTTTGTGATAAGCTCACTAAACTGATGATATGAATAATGATTATCAACATAAATATTTATTTTAAATCTTTAATAACATTTTGTTTAGTAATAATCAGAGAAAAGTTGAAAATATATTTCTGTGATTACAACTGAATTTTATATAAAATTTTTGAGAATGTCAACATTTCCCGACTAAGTGGTAGCTTATTCCGGAAACTTGGTAGCAAATATATTAATATTCCACTTCACCACTCAAAATTTTTCTAAACGATATGAATGGATTTGATTTCCCATCATAAATCATTACTACAGTTTCAACTGTTCCGTCGATTTCAACATTCTCTCTTACTTCCATAATAGGAGCATCAAGTGAATTATAAATCATTTGCATTGCGTCACCACGGGTAGCAAAAGCAGAATTGTCCAAACTCATATTTTTGCTTATTTCAAGAGCATTTGAATAAGTAATATAACCTTTCGGGTAACCACCTGCTTGTTCTGCATAAAGATTATATCCTAAAGAAGAAACTATCATTCTATGCAATTCCTGATATGTTACATACTGTTCGGGTTTAAATGTATTGTCTTCATATCCGCTTATTATGCTGTCATCAACAGCAATTTCTATATATTTTGCAGCCCAATGACTTGTAGGAACATCGTAGAAAATTTGAGTATCTGTTGTGTCATTGTCAAATACGTCATTTCCTTCCGCAATACATATCATTTTAACAGCTTCTGCTCTTGTAATATTATTATTTGGTCGTATATCTGATTTATCAGCTATAATTTTAAAGTTGTATAAATCATTAATGATATTGTCGGTCAAATCATTTGCAAGAGCTGCGGAATTTGATGTTATTGCTGTTGCAGCGATGAGTAATGTTGCTAAATTAGTCTTTGCACTCATTTTTTTGTCCTCATTTCTTAATTTAATCTTGAAATATTATAAGTAAATATGATTAATCTTCACTTAAAGTGCCGGATATTGTTGCTGAACCGGATAAAGTTTTCAAATGTATTTTACAAGTGCCGATTGAGTTATAATATTTATTTAGTCCACTCATTTTAAAAACTGTTTGAGATGTTTTTATATCACCGGTTGGACCTAAAATTGAACCATCTCTTTTGCAGACTTGTAACCTTAAAGTTTTTGCCGGTTTCTTATCTAATCTTAAAATTATGGTATCATCGTCGGTGATAAGATATGAGTCATCACCTGTATCTAAATTTTTTAGATAACTTCCCGATGTAGTTATTGTTTGGTTAAATGTAAATGTATAATTAGGTAATGTCATAGGTGCAATTTGTGATGCTGGTTCATAACTGCTATCGAAGCTACCGGTTTCTGAGTTAAATGTTAGTACTTGTACACTGTTGTAGAAATTAATATTTTCGTCCTCTGCCGCAAATGCACTCAAGCTCATTGCTGATACTGCCATTAGAGTTGCCATTCCCATTGTAACAATTTTTCTTAGATTCATAATGAAAACTTCCTTTCATTTTTATAACACTGAAGTATTTATGCAACAAAATAAAGCTCTTATACATGACTTGACAAACAAAGATAAATTGTTATATAATTTTATGTATAAGAGGTACTCAATTATTTTTAACTTATGCTACCCGGCAAAGAATTAAGATTATTGGTATCTCTTTATTTTGTTTTCAAAATAAAATCTGTATTATATTTGTTTTAATGTTATCGTAATGTATAAATAAATTTTACATTGAATTAATTTTTCTTATATCATATAAAATCTTAGAATAAATCTTTGTGATAAGCTCACTAAACTGATGATATGAATAATGATTATCAACATAAATATTTATTTTAAATCTTTAATAACATTTTGTTTAGTAATAATCAGAGAAAAGTTGAAAATATATTTCTGTGATTACAACTGAATTTTATATAAAATTTTTGAGAATGTCAACATTTCCCGACTAAGTGGTAGCTTAATCCGGAAACCTGGTAGCAATTATTGGAAATTTGTGTGCTTTAAATAAAAAAAACATCATTGCCTATATTTCTATAAACAATGATGTTTTAATTTTTACTTATTCAAGGGTTTCATCGTCGGGAACAGAAGAACGTCGCGGATGGCTGGGGAATCGGTAAGGAGCATACACATACGGTCTATACCGAAACCTATACCGCCTGTCGGTGGCATACCGATTTCAAGTGCGCGCATAAAGTCTTCGTCTGTTGTATTAGCCTCTTCATCGCCCTGTGCAAGAAGTTCTTCCTGTGCTTTAAAACGTTCTCTTTGGTCGATTGGGTCATTAAGCTCAGAATAAGCATTTGCCATTTCCCAACCGTTCATAAAGAACTCAAAACGTTCAACGTAATCAGGGTTTTCAGGCTTTTTCTTTGTAAGCGGTGAAATTTCAACCGGATGATCCATAACGAAAGTCGGTTGAATAAGGTGTTCCTCTGCATATTCTTCAAAGAACAAGTTAAGAATATCGCCCTTCTTATGTCTGTCCTCATATTCAACGTGGTGTTCGTCGGCAGCCTTACGAGCCTCTTCAAGTGTATTAATTTCGTTAAAGTCAACGCCTGCGTACTTTTTAACCGCGTCAACCATTGTTATACGTTCAAACGGCTTACCCAAATCCATTTCTATACCGTTATACACGATTGTTGTTGTACCAAGCACTTCCTTAGCAACGTGGCGGTAAAGATTTTCTGTAAGATCCATCATACCGTGATAATCTGTGTATGCCTGATACAATTCCATAAGAGTAAATTCAGGGTTATGGCGAGTGTCAAGACCTTCGTTTCTAAAAACTCGTCCTATTTCATAAACCTTATCAAAACCGCCCACGATAAGACGCTTTAAGTAAAGCTCAAGTGAGATACGAAGTTTGAAATCTTCGTCCAATGCGTTAAAGTGTGTTTCAAACGGTCTTGCGGCAGCACCGCCTGCGTTTGCGACAAGCATAGGTGTTTCAACTTCAAGGAAGTTTTGACCGTTAAGGTAGCTGCGGATTGACGCAATAATCTTTGAACGGTTGATAAATGTCTTTTTAACATCGGCATTCATAATAAGGTCGATATATCTTTGACGGTATCTAAGGTCTGTATCTGTCATACCGTGGAACTTTTCCGGAAGCGGAAGAAGTGATTTTGAAAGTAGAGTGATTTTTTCGGCTCTTACCGAAATTTCACCTGTCTGAGTTGTGAAAACTTCACCCTCTGCACCGATAATATCGCCTATATCAAGCTTTTTGAAACGAGCGTATTCGTCCTCGCCCAAAATATCCTTTTTAACAAAAAGCTGAATTTGTCCGTCTATATCAGAAACGTGAACAAAACCGACTTTACCCATACCTCTCTTTGACATAATACGTCCTGCGATTGAAACAGTCTGACCGTCAAATTGAGATACTTGTGCCTTTATGATTTGTACTTCGTCACTGCCGCGTTTCTTTAATTCGCGGTCTTCCTCTGTATAGTTTTCTTTAAGTTGAGCAGATGTGTGTGTTCTCTCAAATTTTGTGATTTTAAATGGGTCACGTCCGTCATTTTGAAGTTCTGTAAGCTTATCTCTGCGGACTTGCAAAAGTGCCGATAATTGCTCTTGTGTTTGCTCTGTGTTTTCCATCTATTGAAAACCCTCCTTAAATCTAATTCTGAATATACTATATAATTATATACTATTTTTATTGAATTTACAATGACTTTTTGAGAAAAAAGTCATATTTTAAGCAGAAAACTGCGTATAAAATTATATTTTCCATTGACATAAGGGTGAGAATTATATAAAATACAGTTTAGAATATTACGGAACGGAGATTTTTAAAGTGAAAAATCCTACAGTAAAAAAGATATTTGCGTGCGTGGCTGTGCTTACCGTGTTGACAGGTTCGGCACAAGGTGCGTACAAAGTTGAAATAGATGACGATACATATGTGTCGGACGAAGTATATTTTGCACCTGTGTCAACTTGGGACGAAGTCAAGGCACAACGCATAAATTTAAAGCAAGGCAAGGTTTTGTTTTATGCGGGCAAAGAAAATGAGCCGTATAAAATTGCAGCGGAGGTTATGCCGCTGAACACGACAAACAAGAAAATTACATATAAATCCGAAGATATAACGATTGCGGCAGTTGACGAAAACGGTGTTGTTACACCGATTGACAAAATAGGTGATACATTCATTGATATAAGGTGCGGAAACGCATTGTCAAAGTTGAAAGTAAGCGTTGTTAAGGGAGTAGAGGGCGTTGCAATGTCGCAAAGTGAAATGACATTGTATGCGGATAAGCCTATTACCGCAAAACTTACGGCTATGGTTTCGCCGACAGACGCGACTATACAAAAAGTCAGATGGTACAGTGACGACGAGTCGATTGCAACTGTGGACAGTGAGGGACTTGTATCGCCTTGCGGTGTCGGAACAACCGACATTTACGCAAAAACGGAGGACGGCGATTATACGGCAAAATGCACGGTTACCGTTACAACGTGGGAAAAACGTAAAGAGGATATACCTGTTGTGTACACCGACTGTGATATGACGGTTGATGAAATGGTTGAAGAACAAATGACCGCAGAACCGACTGTATTTACAAACGGTGTGTTCCCGGCGAGTGAGGAAAATGTTGAACAGTATGTAAATCCGGAAAATCTTGTGTCGGGATATGAAAAGTATCAGTTTATGGATTTGAGTGTGTCAAACAATGTCGATTCCGCTACACTTGATACTTATTTAAAGGGCAAAGGCGTTTTGGACGGTCACGGCAGTGAATTCAAGAAAGCGGCTGATGATAACAATGTAAGTGAAGTATATCTTGTAATTCATTCATGCCTTGAAACAGGTAACGGTTCGTCTGAGCTTGCAAACGGTGTTGAATATAACGGTACAACGGTGTATAACTTGTTCGGTATCGGTGCGGTGGACGAATCGCCGATTGACGCCGGTGCGGAATATGCGTATAAGCAAGGCTGGACGAGTGTAGAAAAGGCAATCGAGGGCGGCGCAAAGTGGATAAGCGAAAATTATATCAATAATTCCAAATACGGGCAGAATACTTTGTATAAAATGAGATGGAACCCTGAAAAACCTGCCGAACATCAATACGCAACCGATATTGCGTGGGCGTCAAAACAGGCAAAGAGTATGAGCAGTATGTTCGAGGCATTCCCGACGGCAAAGTATAAATTTGAAATTCCGAGATACAGCGGACAGGAAAAATTAGAAGTTAAGTAAATAAAAAAACAAGTCACTTCAAAGTGACTTGTTTTTTGTTGTTTGTGATTAATTGTAGATTACGATAAGTTTTGCAGTACCCTTTGATGAGCATACAAGAACTTTTGAACAATCTTCACCATAGTTTTTAGCGTCTTTCAAATCGTTGATTGAAAGGTCTGTTGTTGTGTTATCGACATATCTGCTGATTTCATCTCTGTCTTCGTCCATACGAACAATCTTTGTTGACGCGTTGATTGTGATTTCTTCGTAATCGCTGTCGTCAAGAGTATATGTACCGTCAACGTTTTCAAAGCCTGTCTTTGTTACATAAATCTTCTTTTCATCAGTAAGAACTTGGCTGATGTTGTACATACAAGCTCTTGAGTAAGGAACTGTACCTGTTGATGTGCTGTTGTAAACTTCGTCTTCGTCAGTACCGTTCTTTTTAAATCTGTAATCGAATTTGTATTTTTGATAATTATTATCTTCTGTAGGGTCTTGTTCTTCTTCCCAGTTGAACTTTTTACCGTCATATGTCTTACCATCAAGAACTTCTGCAATGTCTGCGAACTTAATGTTGTTTATACGTCCTTGTACAAGCTGATCGCTGTCATAAGCGAATTGGATAACGTCACCGACTTGCACGTCTGCAAATTCTGTACGGTCATAAGTTGTCCAGGCTTTTTCTGTGTTTGAACCTGCGAATACGCTGAATTGAAGAACTGAATCATCTTTTACTTCATTATATACGCTTTCAGGCAAAGTAGAAACGATTGAGAAGTTTGTATCTTTCTTAACTGATGTAAGTGTACCGTCATTTCCATAAAGCACCAAAAGTCCGGCGACCTTTGATGAACTGATGTCGTATGCTTCTACATAGTATGTATCACCTGTTGTAAAAGCTGATGACGCGGTCTTTTTAGCATATTTTTCTCTTTGTGTTCTGTCTGCCGGAACATAAAGGACAACTGTTGAAGAGTTTATTGAAAATGCTGTTTTGCCGTTAAGCGAGAAACTGTTTGATGAATAAGTATACTTATCGGCAGCTTTGCACTTTGCGATTTGTTCTTTGTCGTCATTTTGAGTTTGAAGTTCATCAGATGTAAGAGCAACGATTTGTGTAACTTCACCGTTTGTTATTGTAACTCTTGCCGGTTGTGAGAAACCTGTAAGTGTAGGAGTTTTTCCTGCACCGTAAATATGATCTGCCAATTCTGTATCATCGTTTGTATAATCGGCTGATGCTTTTAGTTTGTCGATTATAAGTTCGCTCTTGATTGATGCACCGTTGAACTTAACTTTATCCTTTACAGGATATGACGATGCACTGCTTGCCGAAACAGTCGGTGCATATGCAGTAATGTAAATCTTACCGCCTTCGTCACGGTCGATAAATGCGTTTGTGATGTAAGCGTAAGGAATTACGGCAGTCTGTTCAAGTGTTCCGAAAACGGCTGTGTTAAATGCGTCAAGATAGAATGTACCCGAAACGCCTGTTTTAAGAGTTTTGCCGTCTTTGTCGTTTATGTATGCCTCACACTTGCTGCCGATTTTATATGATTTACCGCCGATTGTCATTTTATCGCCGTTTGAACCGATTGAAGTGATTGAACCTTTAACAGGATTGTTTGTAACAAGAAGTGTGTAGTACGAACCGTCAAGGCTCTTTGTATAAAGAATTACATCGTTTGCGGAAATTGATGTAACAGGAATTTCCGAACCGTTCTTTGTGATTGTGTATGTATAATCAGACGCTTGAGGGTCAAGGATTAAGTAGTTACCCGTTACGAGCTTGTCTGTTATACGGTAATCTGTTGTTGTAGGAGTGGCATAAGCAACTATTGTGTCATAGTTGTTTATTTGGATCATATCTATTGTGCCGTCGTCACCGCTGTCTGTAAGTTTAACGTCACCGTAGATTGTGTAGTCTGTGTCAGGAGTAAGCCATTGTTCAAGTGCCTCTTCGCGTGAGAATGTTTCTTCCTGCTTTGTTGTCGGATTTGTAAGAGTTACGGTTTCGTTCTTTTCAACAAGTTTGCCGTTGTATCTTACTGTAAGTTCATCTTCTTTTATTTTTACAGTCTTTAGCTTTGATGATGAATCATAGTATTTAAGTGAGTTGCCGGAAAAACTGTTTAAATCTTCATAATCTAATTTGATTTCAGAATTTTTTGTTGTTTCGTCGTCAATGATGATAAGCTTTCTGTCGTCCTTGTCTGTCAACTGTTCATAGTAAACGGTGATAGTATTGCCAAGATATTTACTTATATCTGTAACGTTTGAAGTGAATTCCGAGAAGTCGATTTTTACAAGATCACTGCTGTCGTTCGGCAAGATAGCCATTTCACTTTCGTTAAGATCTTGCTTGCAGTCCTCTGTCAGGTAATCTTCAACACCTACAAGAGTACCTTTTAGCTTTTTAACTTTTAGGTAGTCCTGCATAAGAGTTTTCTCTGTTGCAACCCAGTTGTAACCGTTGTTTTCGTATATAGGTATTTCAAGTGCATTGTAAAGTACCTGTGCAATCATACCTCTTGTTGCACCTTCACTGTAACCTGTTGAATTAACTTTCTTTGTAAGGTCAAGAGTGTTTGCCTGCTTAATGAAACCTTCCGGCCATTCGCCGAGATTTTCGGCAAACTGAACATAACCTAATGTACAAACTACCATTTTAAGAGCTTGTTCATAAGTTACAGGAGCGTCCGGAGCAAAAGTACCGTCGCCCATACCTGCGATTATGCCAAGGTTGTAGGCAGTTTGAATATAGTTCTTTGCCCAGTGTGAAGCGTCAACATCAGTAAAGTCTAATGAGTCGTATGCAAGGTCTTTGTAGCCAAGTATAAATACGATAAGCTTTGTGAATTCGGCTCTTGTGATTTGACCGTCAGGCTTGAAAGTACCGTCTTCGTATCCGTCAATAACTTTAAGCTTTGTTAAAGTTGTAATAGCATCTTTGTAAGTATTATCGTCACCTACGTCGCTGAATGCAGCAAAAACCGATGTCTGACATATGACGGAAAGTGTCATAATAAGTGATGTCAGAATTGCTGTTAGTTTTTTCATGAGTTATTCATCCTTTCGTTTTGAATTTAATGTAGTAATATTCTGATACTGATATTTTATCATTCTTTTATATATAAGTCAATTAAAATAATATATTTCACAATTGTGAATTTTAATAAAATTGTGTAAAAAAATTTATTTAACATTGCAATAATAAGAGGAAAGTGCTACAATATCTATTGACTGACATTTTTAATATTAGTTATATATAAATATGAAGAAAAACGTGGAGGAACATTTATGGATAATAAAAAGAAAAACCGTTCGCCGCTGAAAAATCCGTTGTTGATATTTTTGGTGATTTCGATTATTGCGACAGTTATTTTAAATATGGTAATGCTGTCGTTGCAGACACCGAAGAAACAGGAAATATCGTACAGTGAATTTTTGACTATGCTTGATGAAAATAAAGTTGACGAGGTTATTTTGCAGTCGGAGCAGATAGTCATATATGAAAAGTATGACGAATCACAGCCGATAACAACGCCTAAAACAACCGAGTTTATGAAGATGATGGGCATAGATACAGACGCGGTTATAGAACAGGCAAAGGAAAACAGCAGAAATGTGTATTATACGGGATATATTCCTGACGACAGACTTCTTGCGGATTTGGACAGTCACGGTGTGAAGTATTCTACTCCGATACAGCATAACAGTCCCATACTTGATTTCTTCCTTACATGGATATTACCGTTGGTAGTTATTTATTTACTGTTCTTTATTTTGACGCGTTCAATGTCGAAGAAAATCGGCGGTGGCGGCGGAATTATGGGAATAGGTCAGTCCAACGCAAAGATGTATAACGTAGAAAATGCGACAGGCGTAACGTTTGCGGACGTTGCCGGTCAGGAAGAGGCTAAAGAATCGCTTGACGAAATAGTCGATTATCTTCATAATCCGTCAAAATATCTTGCAATCGGTGCAAAACAGCCTAAGGGTGCACTTTTGGTCGGACCGCCGGGAACAGGTAAAACACTTCTTGCAAAGGCGGTTGCAGGTGAGGCGAAAGTGCCGTTTTTCTCACTTTCCGGTTCGGAATTTGTGGAAATGTTTGTCGGCGTCGGTGCGTCAAGAGTTCGTGACTTGTTTAAGCAAGCATCGGCAAAAGCACCTTGTATTATATTTATAGACGAAATTGACGCAATCGGTAAATCGAGAGATAATCAGATTAGTTCAAATGATGAACGTGAACAAACTTTAAATCAGCTGTTAAGCGAAATGGACGGATTTGATTCGTCAAAAGGACTTGTTATTTTGGCGGCAACCAACCGTCCGGAAGTGCTTGATAAGGCACTTTTAAGACCGGGTAGATTTGACAGAAGAATTATTGTTGAAAAGCCTGATTTAAAGGGCAGAGAAGATATTTTGCGTGTGCATATCAAGCACGTTAAAACAGAACCTGACATTAATCTTCACGAAATGGCACTTGCAACAAGCGGTGCGGCAGGTGCAGACCTTGCGAATATGGTAAATGAGGCGGCTTTAAGGGCGGTAAGATGTAACAGAAAGACCGTAAGTCAAGAAGATCTTATGGAGGCTGTTGAAGTCATAATCGCGGGTAAAGAAAAGAAAGACAGAATTTTGTCCGAAAAGGAAAAGAGAATTGTTTCGTTCCACGAAGTCGGTCACGCACTTGCAACGGCGGTACAGAAACATACTCAGCCTGTTCACAAAATCACAATCGTTCCAAGAACTATGGGTTCGCTTGGTTATACAATGCAAATGCCCGAAGAGGAAGAACGTTATTTGATGTCGAAAGACGAAATAGTTGACCAGATTACAGTGTTCCTTGCAGGCCGTGCGGCGGAAGAACTTGTATTCAACGTGCAGACAACAGGTGCGTCAAATGATTTGGAAAAAGTTTCTTCTCTTGCAAGAAGTATGG
>ENA-OPBM01000138-OPBM01000138.1-human-gut-metagenome-genome-assembly--contig:-NODE-138-length-62145-cov-13.426784_pt1 | contig 62145 bp, 59 predicted proteins | sample MGYA00241069_ERZ501454 | MGnify/ENA primary metagenome ERZ501454 (study PRJEB25962, sample SAMEA2042625) | human gut metagenome | biome: human gut; feature: human-associated habitat; material: faeces... | reverse complement strand
AGGTCGATATCGGCTCCGGCTCTGATAAGTATATAAGTACTAGTATCAGCTTTAATCTTTTTGATTTCAGTGTAGATTTTTCCACCGCTGAAGGAGCCTTAGAGAGCCTAGAGTCAATAGATGAAATGTTAAGTAGTGTATCTGATCAATTGTTAAATATCGGTAATACAATCAACCGTTTGGAGAGTGTATCAGAGGCGCAGTCAATAAAGTTAAATAATTTAATATCATTCCGTTCAACAATGCGAGATGCCGATATAGCAGAGGAGTCCTCAAATTACATCCGTTACCAGATCTTACAACAGGCATCTGCCACCCTTTTAGCATCATCCAGAAACCTTAAAGCACAAAACGTAATGGGATTGTTATCAAGTGTTAACCAATAAAAAAGGAAACTTTTTACAGTTTCCTTTTTTATTGGTTAATCTTCAAATTGTTCTGCTATTTCGAATGGTTGTTCTGCAAGTTTCAGTGTCTCTCTATCAATTATGCCTCTTTTTAGTTCTGTGAAAGAAGCTTTTTTAGAGTTAAATTTTTTCTTCAAAAATTCATATGCAACTTTTGGATCGCATTTGGTACCGCAGGTGAACAAATCAACAGCTGCATAACCTAATTCCGGCCATGTATGTATAGCCAGATGACTTTCAGAAATAATTACGACCCCGCTAACACCGTACGGATTGAACATATGAAAGCACTTTTGAACGATTGTTGCACCGCACTCAAGAGCCGCGTCTATCATGTACTTTTCTACTTTATCATTGCTATTAAGAATGTTGGGATCACATTCAAAAAATTCTGCAAGAACGTGTTGTCCTAAGTTTACTTTGTCCAAGTTTTGCTTTTCAAGCTCGTCAAGTGAAGATGATACAATTGTCAATTCATGTGCCTCCTTTTCTAAAGGTGCGTTATGCACCAATTAAATTTTTTACTAACTTCTATATATTACTATAAAAAACAAAAAATTTGTATAATTTACACTTAATAGGTGTCATGTAAAGATTTTGTTACAATAAGCCGAGTGGAGAGGATATGAAAAGCGCTCAACTGGCACTTTTCAATCTACCACAATAAATTTATCCCGATATTAAGATTATGTAAGGAAATCTTAATTTTGACAAAATATGGGATATAATAAAATTGCAAAGGATGAATAAAATATGAAGGAGAAAGATATGCAATCAGTTGAAGAAATTCTAGGCAAATTAGAAACAGCAGATAATACAACAAAAAATAGAATAGAAAATATTCTTGTAGATAAAGGTAAATCTGTAGTGCCAGAGCTTGTTCATCAATTGCAGGTTGTAAGAGGCGTTAAACGCGGGGTTGTTGCGATGACTCTTATTAGAATTGGCGAAGCTTCTGTTGAATATCTTAAAAAAGCTGCTAATAATAACAAAGATTTTGAATGGGTTGCAAAATACCTTATTTCTGAAATTAAAGGCGTAGCAGCTTAAGTTTATTCGGTGAAAGAGTGATAGAAAAGATCAAGGTAGAAATTTATACAGATGGTGCTTGTAGCGGAAATCCGGGACCTGGTGGCTACGGCACCATTTTAGTACATAAAGATGCTAATGGCATTAAGCATGAAAAAGAATTGTCAGAAGGCTTTAAATGTGTGACAAACAACCAGATGGAACTGCTGGCTGTTATCACCGGGCTGGAAGCTTTAAAGAAACCATGCTCTGTAACATTATATTCTGATAGTAAATATGTGGTTGATGCTTTTAATAATCATTGGATAGATGGTTGGATTAAAAAAGGCTGGAAAACTGCTGGCAAATCTCCTGTTAAAAATGTTGATTTATGGAAAAGACTCCTTGCAGCAAAAGAAAAACACGAAGTTGAATTTATCTGGGTAAAAGGTCATGCCGGTCATGAATATAATGAACGCTGCGATGCCCTTGCTGTTGCGGCTTATAAACAAGACGAGCTTAAGGATTTAACCTAGTCCTTTTTGTCATCCTCCGGTTCTTTTGTTTCCGGCTCTTCTTTTGTTTCTGTCGGAATATCCTTTTCCGGCGTTGTTTCTTCGACTTCTTCAGTGATAGTTTCCAAGTCTTCGGTAGCGGCTTCAAAATTTTCTGTCGATTCAGAAACAATATCTGCTGTTTGCGCATTGAGCGATTGAATATCTTTTCTGGCATCAATCTCTTTACCGACACTTATTCCCCAGGATGTCTGTTCTACAACTCCGGTTCCGCTCATGCCGGCTCCAGCTGTTGCCATTGCTGTGAATGCATAAGCCCAGGCGCTTGCACTCCCAAATGCACTTGCAAATCGAGCAGAATCTCTTGCAGCTTTGGCGCCTGATACAACATTTGTTGTTTGAGATGCCGCTTCAACAAAACACATAAGCCGGGTGGATTCATCAAAACTTTCGGCAAAATCTGTTGTTTCTTGTACAGTTTGGACTGTATCAGCAGCGTCTTCTAAGTTTGATTGGTGCTCAGCATTCTCATTATTGATGTCTGATATATTTTCTGATGCTTCATCCGTAAGTGTATTAATGTCTACACCAATTGAGCCCATATATTCGATTGCTTCATTATATTTTTGTTTATCAGCTTCGCTTAATGTTTCACCAGCATCTATCTTTGCTTTTAGTGCGAAATAAGTTTCTTTGTAGGTTTCGTACTCATCTTGCTTGTCTTGTATTTCTTCTGAATTTTGTTCAGAAATTTCTTGTGCTTCCTGTGTAGAGGCTTTGACTGCTTCATTAATATCTCCCATATCTGATTGAATGGCAGTCAGATTTTGCTGATATATATTCATTTCGTCTTTTAAATCATCGCAAGCCTCTTTTTCATCTTTATTAGGCTTATCAGCCATGTACATTGTCCCGGTTGCAAGAGCAAGTGGTGCACTTATCATCCAGGAACGGTCTTGTGCGTCAGAATCCTGAGAATACGCATTTTTCTGTTCCGAGTAACCGTTTTCCATATGTTCTTGATAAGTGGATTGATAGTTTTCTTCAGCCATTCTGTTTACACAATCATCAAAATTTTCGCCATCTTTTAATAAGTTCCAGCGTTTGCATCCTTCTTCTCCCATTGACTGCATACAATCAATGGTGGTAGCTTTCGCCTCTTGAGCGCATCGCAGCGCGTTGTTTTGAAATAGATCACCATTAACCCAATTGCTAGCCGCTTTGCTTATTGTTTTATCAAAAGCTTTTTTGCCTACATTTTTAGCAACGCTTCCCATGGCAAGTCCTGCAACTCCTGCTGCTGCATCCAATCCGGCTCGAACTTTGGATTTCCCTGTATTTATATTATAGTTGTCTGGATTGAAATCGGAGTCTGCTGTTTCATACACATTTTCATCTTCAGAGCTTTCTGCTTTCCAATTTTGGATTATACCTTTATAATTATTATTGATTTTTTCGATTGAGTCAGCGTCAATTTTCATTGTATTTCCGCCGTAGTAGTAATCCTGCCAGCATTTTTGTGCATATGATTCGGAGGCGAGTGCTTTTTGTAAACTGAATGTTGTCATGTGTTTCTCCTTTTTAATTTAACATAACATTTGATATAAAATATTATGTTTAAATTTATCAAAAATATTGCTATAACTCGCATTAAGCATTTTGGAAAAATACAATTTTGACAGTTTTTATTGTTAAAATTTGTTACAATATTTCTGAAATACCTAAAGTTTTTGAAAAAAATGCCGATAACAAACATAACATTTTATATCAAATGTTATGAGCCCAGTTGTAGAGGGCTTTTTAGCGCCTTACTGCAGCTAAATGTTAACTTTTGTAACAATATTTAAGCCTTTTGAAATCACATATTTTTTAAATACTTTATATATATGTAAGACTGAAAAAAGATGGTGAATTAAAATGGCAATCGCAAATTTACACGAAACACTATTAAGCTACAAGTTAAGACGAAACCAGCTGAACCTTGAAATTACTCAGTGGCAGAGTCAAAAAACTTTAGGCACATATTCACAGGCTGATGCTCAGTCTTTAAAATCTGCTGAAACAAATGCTTTAAGAAGACATTATAAAGAAATTTTTGAAGGCGACGAAACTTTACAGGAACAGTATACTGATTATACAGAAATGCCTGATTTCGAAGCTGAAATTGATAAATTAACTGCAAAATATCAAGATCAATTTGATGAGTTAACTGCCTGGGAAACTGCAATAGATGCGCAAATAACTACAGCAAGTGCTGAACTTGAAGAAGTTAATGCTTATATGGAATCTATCAAGTCTATGCTTTCTAGCAACATTCAAGAAGATTTCAACTATGGATTAAACGGCTAATTAATGTAGAAGCCAAATTCCAAGCAGAGCAAATGTTATTAATGCGATATTATAATGCAGGAATGTTGGTATACAGGTATCAAAGATGTGATTGTGCTGTCCATCAGCATTTAATCCGGATGTCGGACCTAATGTCGTATCAGAAGCCGGTGAGCCTGCATCTCCAAGTGCCGCAGCTGCTGCAAGAAGAACTATTATTTGCTGCGGATTAAATCCCTGCTTTACACAAATAGGGATAAAAAGAACTGCTAATATAGGGATTGTACCAAATGAAGTTCCAATTCCTATAGTTATAAATAAACCTATTATAAGTATAAATAAAGAGCTCAGATAAATATTTGAAGGTAATATGGGAAGCAGTGTATTAACTAGTGTTTCAATCGAGCCGGTTTCTTTGAGAACATTGGCAAATCCTGCAGCAACAAGCATGACAAAAGCTATATAGCCCATCAGGTAAATCCCTTCATTCATCATATGATCCATTTTTTCCTGAGGAATGACTTTAAATGAAAATATTATACCCAGTCCGACAAGAGCGCCTAGCGGAAGCGATTTTGTTATTAGCTGTACAACAAATGTAGCCAGTGCCGCAATAATTACAATCCAGTGTTTTAAAAGAAATTTTGAAGCTTGAATTTCAGGCGCAGAATTATCTTTTTCCTGATAAATTCTTGGCTTTCTATATGTAATAAATACTGCAACGATAAGCCCTGCAATCATTCCCAGTCCAAGTATTGATGTATATTTCCATATATCATTTCTTAAGACATTTACTCCGTTTTGTATCATATTATCTGCTATTAGGTTTTGGAATATAAGCCCGAATCCTGCCGGAATAGCAATGTAAGGCATTTTTAGCCCGAACGCAAGTATACATGCAACTGCCCTGCGGTCAACCATTAGCTTATTCATTATCCCAAGAAGGGGTGGAATTATAATAGGAATAAATGCTATGTGTATTGGTACAATATTCTGTGAAGCCATAGCTATAAGTGCAAGAATACCAAATAAAACATATTTTTTGCCATCAACAACTTTGTTTATTTTGCCTGAAATTATATTGGTAAATCCTGAATGTGCCATTGTGGCAGCAAAAGCGCCAAGCAGGATGTAACTTAAAGCTGTTTCAGAATTTCCACCCATTCCTGATATAAAAGTGTTCATTATGTGACTAATATCCAAACCTGCTGTCAATCCGGCAAGTATTGTGGATATTATAATCGCAAGAAGCACATTAATTTTTTTTACACATAAAAAACATAATAATACTATTGAAATTAATGCTGGATTAGTACAAATGTGTATTAAAGTATCCATTTACTTAGTTTCAGCTTCCTGTAAAAGGTTTATAATTTGAAGTGCAGCCTCTTTCTGCACATCTATAGGTAGGCATTTTAAGTACTCAAAAGCTTCGGCTATTTTTTGGTCTGTATCGTACCACCTTCTAAGCACATAAGTAAAAGCATCAGTTAAAATATTATCAGCTAAATCAATTCCGTTTTCTTTTGATATTTTTATGATTAAATCAGCACATTCGTACTGTGTCATTATATTGGCATTTCTCATCAAACTTACTGCCAAACTTACTGTAGGATCAACATCATACCAACGCTTATGCATACAAACACCTTTTCCTCTTTAATATAATAGTATATTTTTTAAGCTATTTTGTCAATTGTGAAATTATATTTGTCTTTTTATTTTCATCTTGAGTTGACAATATTATAGTTTTGTCTTTTGAAGTTTCTCCCTTGATGATTTGTATACTTGTTTTAGGCAGCTTAAATTGTTTTGATAAAAATTCAATAAGAGCTTTATTGGCTTTATTTTCAATAGGCTGAGCAGTAACTTTAACTTTAATAAACTCTTCTTCCAAAATAATTTCGTTTCTGGAAGAATTCGGCACTATTCTTATGCGTATTAAAACTCCATCAGGAGTTGATTTTATCAGGTCTGTCCTCATACTTTTTGGAAAACCATTACATATTCATGCTTAAATATATAAAATCCTCCGGCAAGAGCTCGGTAACGCCACAGATTTGCAGTTTTTCCCTTTGCACGCTCATTACCCTGCATATCTTTAATAATAATTGCTTTAGTAATGAAGCCGAGCTTATTCATTCTTGCCATGCACTCAAAGCCGAGTGGAATATGCTGGGAATTAGCGTACTTGTCGCCTATTATAAGACATGCAAAACGTCCCTTTTCTAAAAGATCATACCCGTTTTGGGCAACTTTTTCGAACAAATCATAAAATTCTTCTGTAGTTGCGCAGTTAGATAAATCTTCTTTTTTATCAGAGAATTTGATAATATCATCATAAGGCGGATGAAGCATTAAAAGTTGAGCTTTTTTAGCTCCCATAATATCTAATCTGGCTTTAATCTTTTCTTTTGCTATTTCACTGGCAGAATCAGCACAGATAATATTAACGTCTGTAACAAGCTGTTTTGGTGTGAACTTTTCAGAAACAGATTCTGCTAATTCATCTTTTAATTCAACACCAATGCATCTTCTTCCCATGTTTATGGCTTCAATACCTGAAGTTCCTGAACCAAAGAATAAATCCAAAACGATATCATTCTTTTTGGTGTATCTTTCATAAATCTGCTGGGCAATCTGGGGAATATAATTTCCATGGTATTCATTTGAATGTCCGCCTTCTTTTAATCTGTTAGGAAATTCCCAGAGAGTATCTGTTTTTATATGATCATACTCCCGCCATTTTTTTAAATTAATATCACTATAAGCTGTTGTTTTAACTGCATTATTATCAACGACCTTTAAATCAGCCTTTTTGATAACCTTTTGTTCTTTTAAATTTGATTTAACCATACCTCTCCCCAATTAATACATATAGTTTAAGGTATTTACTAAATTTTGTAATCAAATAAATAGATGATTTATAAAAAAATCTGCTGTCTATTAAAATAATGGCAGCAGATTTTTTGAAAAATGAGAAAGTGTTGTTACTTAGCCATTTCTTGAAGTTTCTGGCATGGTTCGCATGGCTGTTTCTCAGGCACGCTGCATGGAGATTTTGCACAAGGGTTGCAAGGTACAGCCTTCTTAGCGCAAGGATCACAAGGTGCTGCTGCGCCTGTAGTACATGGGCATGGATCAACTGTTTTCTGGCAAGGATCACATTTCTTTTCTTTTTTGCATGGATCACATTTAGCCTTCTTACAAGGGTCAGCTTTTTTAGCACAGGAGCAGTCAGCCTTTTGTTTTTCACATTTAGGGCAGTGTCCCCAGTATGCAGGATTTAAGCTTGACCATTCAAAAGCGTTTGCACTGTGAGTTCCGATTACGGCAGCGATACCTAAAACTGCCAAAACTGATAATGTTTTTTTCATCTCTTACTCCTTTAACTTGACATGAATAAACTGTATTTTTAATACATATTTATTGTAAGAAATGAGCAGTGTTTTACCATAACCCGAGCGGATAAAGATTTTTAGACAAATGTCTAATTTCTTGACCGGTCAATTAGTTTATTGTCATTATTCCAGCTGAATGATGAACGAATTTCCTGTCCAATTTTTTCAATCAAATGGTTTTGTGAGGCAGTGCGTAATTCTTTGAATTTACCCCCTCCATTCTGCATTTCATCCATAAATTCATTTGCATATTTGCCGCTCTGAATATCAGACAAAATGTTCTTCATTTCAGCTTTAACGCCGGAGTTAATTAGCCTGTTTCCTCTTGTTAAATCGCCGTATTCCGCATTGTTGGAAATAGAATAATGCATATCTTCAATTCCGCCCTGATATATTAAATCAACAATAAGCTTTAATTCATGGCAGACTTCAAAATATGCCATATAAGGAGAATATCCTGCTTCAACGAGAGTTTCAAATGCAGTCTTTATTAGGGCAGAACAGCCGCCGCATAGTACGGCCTGTTCTCCGAATAAATCAGTTTCAGTTTCTTCTCTGAATGTTGTTTCAATAATTCCCGCACGTCCAGAGCCGATTGCTGAGGCATAAGAAAGAGCTGCTTCTTTAGAATCTCCGCTGTAATCCTGTGCAACAGCAATAAGTGAAGGAACTCCACGACCGTCTTTATATTCACTTCTAACTGTATGCCCCGGTGCTTTAGGTGCAACCATAATTACATTAATATTCTCTGGTGCTTTTATAAAACCGTAGTGAATGTTAAATCCATGTGAAAACATTAAATACTGACCGGCTTTTAAATATGGCTTAATTTCTTTTTCATAAACCTCTGCCTGAACCTCGTCAGGAATAAGGATTTGTATAATATCAGCCTGTTTTACCGCATCGGAAATAGACATTGTTTTTAGTCCGTAATCTTTGGCTTTTATATCAGAAGCTCCACCTTGTCTTACACCGATTACTACATCACAGCCGGAATCCTTTAAGTTTAATCCCTGTCCGTATCCTTGTGAACCAAAACCAATAACAGCAATCTTTTTGCTTTTTATCAAATCTTTGTTAATATCTTTATCTGTATATATTTTTAAACTTTTCATAAATCCTCCATGTAATTACGGTCGGAGTATGTATCCGACCGTATAAGTTTTTATTATTCTGTTAATGTTGTCTGTTCGCCTTCTGTCATATCCTCTATAGAACATCCTCCGGAAGGAATTGTATCCCCGTCATCGTCCTTATCAGTATTGACAATCTTGTTAACAGAAACAACCGTGTCATTGTCTGTGAGGTTTTGCGCTCTAACGCCGGTTGCAGGTCTGCCCTGACAAGAAATATCACCGGCCTTAATCCTTGTAACAATTCCGTTTGCAGTAACCATCATTATTTCGTCTTTTTCTTCAACGATAGTTAGGGCAACAAGTCGGGACATATTAGATTTAAATTTAGTAGCAATAAGACCTATACCGCCTCTGTTTTGTGTCCTGAATTCAGATAGTTTTGTTCTCTTTCCAAATCCGTCAGAAGTTACTACAAGTAAATCTGCATCGTAATTTCTTGGAACTATGTCACAGCCAATAATTGTGTCAGCAGCACGAAGTTTCATTGAATTTACACCTCTTGCGCTTCTTCCGAGCGGTCTTAAATCTTCAATCGGGAATCTTATAGCCATACCGCAGGATGTACCAATAATTATTTCATCGTTCGGATTAGCAAGCTTAACCCAGTTGAGTTTGTCACCTTCTTCAAGAGAAATCGCAATTATACCGCTTCTCCTTATGCTTGCAAAGTTATCAAGCTCAATTCTCTTGATATAACCCTTTTGTGTAAGCATAATCAGATTTAAATCATGTGAGAAATTACTTACAGGAACAACTGCTGTAATTCTTTCTCCCTGTTCAATTGGAAGCACGTTTACGATAGGTAATCCTTTGGACTGTCTGCCGCCTTCAGGGAAGTCATAGACATTAAGACTGTAAACGATACCCTTTGAAGAGAAGAATAATACTTTGTCATGCATCATTGCAGTAAAGAAATGCTGTATGTCATCATCATCTTTTGTTTTCATGCCGGCTTTACCGCGTGTTGCACGGTTCTGACGTTCAAAAGTATCTAAAGAAATTCTCTTCAAATATCCCTGATGAGTAATAAATACTGCCATCTGAGTATTCGGAGTTAAATCTTCTATTGTAACTTCGCCCTGTTCCGGAACAATCTGGGTTTTTCTGTCATCACCGTATTTTTCTTTGTCTTCAAGAAGTTCAGATTTGATAATATCAAGAACTTTTTGTCTATCTGCAAGAATTTCTTCATATTCAGAAATCTTTTTCAACAATTCATCGTATTCGTTCTTAATCTTATCTTGTTCCAATCCGGTTAATCTTCTTAACTGCATTTCTAAGATAGCATTTGCCTGATCTATATCGAGTCCGAAACGGCTCATCAAACCGACTCTTGCATCATCAGTTGTTTTAGATTTTTTAATAAGTTCAATGACTTCATCTAAAGAGCCTAATGCAATCAATAAACCAGCTAAAATATGAGCTCTGATTTTTGCTTTCTTTAAGAAGTAAATAGTTCTTCTTGTAACGATTTCAACTCTATGTTCAACAAATTCATTAAGCACTTCATAGAGGTTTAACAATCTAGGCTGCTTTCCGCAGAGAGTAACCATGTTAACCCCGAAGGTTGTTGCAAGCTGTGTATATTTGAATAAATTATTCTTAACAACTTCCGGCTTAGCATCGCGTTTAAGCTCAATTACAATACGCATACCTTCACGGTCAGATTCATCTCTGATATCAGAGATTCCGTTAATCTTTTGTTCTTTAACAAGATCTGCAATTTTTTGAATAAGCATAGACTTGTTAACCTGATAAGGAATTTCAGTAACAATTATAGCTGTTCTTGTTTGTCTGCCTGCTCCGCCAGGAATTTCTTCAATCGTTGCAACCGCAGACATCTTGATTGAGCCTCTGCCTGTTTCATACGCCTGCTTAATATCATTTAAACCAACAATAGTAGCAGCAGTTGGGAAATCAGGCCCTTTAATATACTCCATCAAACCTGCAACTGTAATTTGCGGGTTATCTATCAAAGCAATGGTTCCGTCAACGACTTCTCTAAGGTTGTGAGGAGGAATGTTAGTTGCCATACCAACTGCAATACCTGATGAACCGTTTAATAAAAGCATCGGAAGTCTTACCGGCAATACGGAAGGTTCTTCAAGAGAACCATCGAAGTTTGGTTCAAAGTCAACTGTTTCGCAGTCAATATCAGCGAGCATGGAAGTTGTAATTTTATGCATACGTGCTTCTGTATAACGCATTGCAGCTGCTCCGTCACCATCGACAGAACCAAAGTTACCATGGCCGTCAACAACAAGATATCTTGTATTGAAATCCTGCGCAAGACGTACAAGAGCTTCATAAACAGATCTGTCACCGTGCGGGTGGTATTTACCAAGCACTTCACCAACAATACGGGCACATTTCTTAAACGGTTTGTCCGGTGTCATTCCCAGTTCGTTCATAGCATATAATATACGTCTATGAACCGGCTTTAAACCATCTCTTACATCAGGAAGCGCACGACCAACGATTACACTCATTGCATAATCGATATAACATTTCTTCATCTCTTCCCTTATATTAACCGGTACAATTTTACCGTCTGAAAACATATTTTGTTGTGCCAAAATCTTTCTCCTCTATCCCATTCTATATATAAATAGTAGCACAAACAAAATAATCTTGTAAACTTATTTCTTTATTATATACATATGTAATCTTCTGTTAATACAGTTTTAAGGTTTGTAAAATTTGCATAAAAAAAGGCAATTTTTGAAAAGGAAATTACTTTATATATATGTAAGAACTAAGTTAAGTAAGAAAAAAAACTCGGTGGGCGAGTCGAGCGTTAGGCTCCATACCGGATTTACCCCTTTTTTATACTCTCTCTTAATATCCTCGTGTTTATTTAATGTTTGCGACCCCAAATCGCAAACTTTTTTTATATTGACAATTATGTTTATCTAATATATAATAATTATATAAGGATATGTTGTACGATATGCGGATTTTTGATGAACCAATATTAGTAAAGGTTTTAACCCTTTGCCCTGAAACCCTTGTGGCTGTAGGGGGGGGGGGCTAAACCCCTTATTTTACAGGCCTTTTTAAGTGAGGTGTTAAAATGAAAATTAACACCAATCTTTCAAGTTTAATAGTTCAATCGAGTTTAAAATCTTCTACGAATGGTTTAAATATTGCCATAGAGCGAATGACTAGTGGTTTTAGGATAAACCACGCCAAAGACAATGCTGCAAATTATTCAATAAATACAAAATTATCAACCAAAATAAGTGCCTATCAAGTTGCAGAAGAAAACGCTATGATGGGGTTGGATATGGTGCAGACAGCCGAGTCCTCTTTGAGTCAGATTAGTGATGGTCTTTCACGTTTGCGCGCGCTTGCAACTCAGGCTCAAAACGGCACTTATGGGGATAAATCACTTGACGCAATCAATGCAGAAGCTAATTCACTTGCAACAGAAATCAATCGCATTTTTAAAACGGCAACATATAATGGCAAAAAGCTTCTGGATTCATATAAGGCTGAAATTCCGGACGATATCGGATGTCAAGTAGACCTCACTCCAAAATATAATGGTTTTATAGAAAATCCAATAGATTATTCAGAAGCTGAAGTTGCTGCAATGACTTCTTTAGCCGGTGTTGATGAAACATCAGCAATTTCTGCCGGTCAATATTCTATATCCAGCGCAGAAGAACTTGCAAAATTAGCAAGAATGACAAATTCCGGACTAATTACTGGCGGCGAATTTGTTCTGGCCTCGGATATAGATTTATCAGCTTATTCTGCGGGGGCAGGGTGGACACCTATTGGTACATATGCAAATGATTTTCAAGCAAATTTTAGTGGGAACGGGCATACAATAACCAATTTACGTATTAACACAAATCAGAAGTTTTTCGGCTTATTTGGTAAAATTAATGGAGCCGATATTAAGAATGTTGGTCTGGTCAACTGTAATGTAATTAACACTGGAACTGATTGGAATCATGCGTATATTGGAACTCTGGTAGCAAGTACTGAGGCAGGTACAATTGAAAATTGTTTTTCAACAGGTATAGTGAATGGTTCTGTATGCGTTGGCGGATTAATTGGAGCTACACACCAGACTACAACCAAAAATTGTTATTCTGAATGTAATGTAACCGGTGTTGAAAATGTTGGTGGATTAATAGGTAATCCTGACGGAGCTGGTAATCACGTTGTAAATTGTTTTGCCTCTGGTACTGTAAAAGGAAATAAAAATGTTGGGGGACTTCTGGGCTGTATATCTTCAAGGGTTGAAAATTGTTATGCATCGGGTGCTGTATCTGGAAATGAAAGTGTTGGAGGATTAGTAGGTATGGGCTGGAGTTCATATAGGATTATCAATTCTCATAGCACAGGCAGTGTGAATGGTAAATTATACACAGGCGGGCTTGTTGGATGGAGAGGGAATGCAGGCATTACGTCAAACTGTTATGCTTCCGGTAATGTAATCGGCGAAAAATATACAGGTTCTGTATTTGGCTGTATAGAACTAACTCGGGGAGGGATTCAAGAATTTATCAATGTGCATGGTTATGGAGAAGTTTCTGGTACAGAAGCTGTTGGAAGCTTTGCCGGAGGTGTATGTGTAAAAAAAGATGGAACATTGTACGGAGGGGTTAGTATAACAGGATGTACTGTTATTAATCAAAATAATATTCCGCTGGTAGGTAATTTTCTTGAGCTCAATGGTTCCGTTTATTCAAATTTAGATTCTTATGACATGTCAGCTTGGTTAGCAGGAGTGTCAACAATTTATCTTCCTCCGGAAGAAACAACTTTGCAGGTCGGTATAAACTCGGATGCTAGTTCTTCTATAACATTTAATACCACTGTAGAATATGGTTCATTTGATTTGTTATATGGTTTAAAAATTGAAGATGCCGGAACTCTTGAACTTTTAGATTCAATAATTAAGCAGGTAAACGAGAAACAGACTGAAATCGGATCTATCCAAAATCGTTTAGAAAGTGTTCTTGAACAGGTTGGCATTGCATATGAAAATTTGGTTTCAACTCAATCAACAATCCGTGATGCAGATATCTCAAAAGAGAGCAGTGCTTATATCAGAAACCAAATATTGCAGCAAGCAAGTGCCACTCTGCTTGCAACGGCTAACCAAACTCCTGCTATAGCATTGCAGCTATTGTAAAAAATTTTCTCCGAAGCGCTACCACCAGTAAGGATGTCTGTAATATCTCGGATAAAAGCTGTTATAACGCGACCACTGAATTAAATTTTGTTCTTCTAATAACATATTCTGGCGTACAAGCTGACGAATCTGAATTTCTCGCTGTTCTGCTTCCTCCCTGCGCGCCTGCTCGGCAGCAAGTGTGGCATCCAGATGTTCCTGAGTATCATTCAAATCTTTGAAACACGCTGCAAGATTAGAGCCGCTATATCTTTTAATGCAGTCATTAGCGGTTTCGAAAAATTCACTCTGGCGTCTGTCCCAGTAAGTAATGTCTCCGGATAAGAGATTTTCGTTTCTGCTTTTTACTTTGAACCAGTCTGGTTTTTTACAATAAGAAGTAATTTTTTTATATGCTTCATCAATTCTTTTTTGTTCTAATGGTGCAGTTAAATCATTGATTTTTACTATCATTGATGAAAGATTTTGTGAATAAAATATTTGTTTTGCTCTGTATAAATTAATTAGTTTTTCGTCATTATTTGTTGTAGCATAGGCTACTTTCATATAGTTATCCGGATTCCCCGGGTCAAGCTTAACAAGAATCTTTGCTGCTGTATAAGCCTTTTGAGGATTTTTGGTGATGTTATAAATTGAATATAAAAGCTCCTGTGCAGCCAAATAAACACTGTCATTTGGTGGAATCTTTCCTGCATAATTCTCTGCATTCTTTAAATCCTGCATATAGTAGTAATTTTGCGCCATTTGAAATCTTGCCCACATATTATGATTTATATAAGGGTAAAGATAATTGTTAGAGCTGATGTAATCTCCATTCTGTGAATAAAGTATTCCGAGTCTGTAATCTTTCGAAGCTTTCGGAAAAATATTAGTTTTATCAAGCTCTACAAGCTTCTTAGCATATTTTAAGGCAGATGGGAAATCTTTACTGTCAGTATAAATATAAATTAATCTTGCAATATTGGGCAGGTAATCTGGCATGAGCTTTTCAGCTTTTTTATATTTACCCTTCTGCATATATTTTTCATTTTTAAGGATTTTTTTGTACTCTTTATCCTTTGCAGACACAGAAGGTATAAATTTTACATTTAGATTATCATCAAATTCATAATACTTTGTATAATCTGCTAAACAACAGGTTATAGAAAATATAAACAATGCAAAAATTAAAACCGCTTTTCTCATACAACTCCAAGTGCTTCTTTATACGCAGAAAGACATTTCAGTGCAGTAGATTTAGGAATACATTCTACACCGAGTGCACCGGCAATATGTCTAACATTATATGAAGCAGAAACTATTACTACCTTTGTATTAATATAACGACTGAATGTTTTTATTTGTTCAACAAGCCACTCGCCTGCAAATTTGGGCTCATAATTATTTTCCATCTGCAAGTCAGTAATTATAATGTCAAGAGGTTCTTCCTGCAAGAGAATATTATAGGCTTCTGATGCGCATTCTGCTGTTTTAATTTCAATATCAGAGCCGAACAATTCATACATAATATTAGAATTGTAATCACGCCAGCCCTTTACATCATCAACAACTAAAATTTTTTTCATTTTCTTAAAACATCTGCTCCATCTAAATAAACAAATTCCGGTACAAATCCTTCTCCGCAATTAATGACAATAAGAACTCTCAGACATTTTTGCAGGCTGTTTGGAACATCAAGCTCATTAAAGCACATCATTGGTACATTTTTCCATTTGAGATTAACTCTTGCATACTTAGCAGGAAAATCTGCATTTAAATCGTTTGTTAAAGTAAATATCGCATGTGATATTGAATCAATTTCTATGTTATTTTTTCTTACCATTTCTGTAAGCAGTTTAATAGTTGCTGCTCCAATCGCTTCCGGACTGTTTTCTTCAACTGTAATTGCGCCTCGTATTCCTTTTGAAATCATTTTTAACTTCACTTTCTAGTAGGTATTGTATTTCCACCGTATTTTGCATTTTATACTACTAAATAGTTTAGTATTTTTCAAGCAAAATACTAAACTACATTAAGGGTTTTCTTTATCTTCTAAATAAAATAATGCTGCTAGTGTTTGGGCTGTCAATGCCGCTCCGTTTTCTTCCTGCTCTTTAAGCCAGCTTCGGATATTGTTTTTGTCAACCAGTACTCTGTCAACAATAACTCCGCCGTCACTTACAGGTTTTTTAAGAATATTGTATCCATTAATATAAGCAATTGCTATTGTTACTGTTTCAGATACACACCCTGGTGAACTAGCTGTTCTTCTTGTTTTAATTTCAATCCTGGCTGCTTTTAACCCTGCTTCTTCCATAAGTTCTGCATTAATAGCCTCTTCAATAGTTTCACCTATTCTTTCATCTCCGACAAGACCGGCAGGAAGCGCTATTGAATATTTTGCAATCCCCTCTGCCTGTAGAGGAGGTCTTTCTTCTATCAAAAACAGTACTTGCTTATTATTAATCAATGGTAAAATAACAACAACATCTTTTGCATTTGGCCTGTGCGCATAAACCCAATCATTGCCGGATTTGGACTTAGTACTCTTTAGCTGAAGATATTTTGTATCATATAAAAGCATATGCTATTCTCCGTAGTGTAAATTAATATTCATAACAGCCGGTAATTTAATGGTGAATTCTGTAAAATTTCCCTCTTCGCTTTCGACTGATAGTTCGCCGTTGTGCGATTTAATTATCTGCAATGCAAGATATAGGCCCAGTCCTGTGCCGATTTTTCTGAACTTTTTAGCTGCAGAGTAGTATTTGTTAAAAATTTTATCAATATCTGTTTTCGAAATTCCGGCTCCGTAATCTTTTACTTTTATTACAATATATTGCGGAATCTCACCAATACTTACTTCAATAGGAAAATTAGGCTCACCATAAGAAATTGCGTTCTGAATGAGATTTTTTATAACACGTTTAAGTTGTATTCTATCAGCATAAACTCTTATATCTCTCTGCTGTATAAATTCTAAAGTATTATTTGTCTTTTGTGCTATAGGCTGCATCTCTTCAATTATCTCTTTAATAAAACCTTTAAGCAATATATTCTCTTTGTAAAGTCTTATGTTCCCATCTCTGACCTTATATGTTTCAAGAACTATCTGCACAAGGTCTATGAGTTCTTTGTTAGAAGTCTGCATATTTCTAAGTGCGATTTCCTGCTTTTCTGATATCGGGCCGAAATTCTGATTTAGGAAAAGCTCTAACATATTGGTTTCGGCAATTATAGGAACTTTCAAGTCATGGGTGAGGGTTGCAACAAAATCGTCCTTTAAATTTTCGAGTTCACGTTGGTCTGTAACATTTTTTATTATTATAATAAAACGTCTTTTTTTATCCTCAAGCTTTAACTCCATTGAACTTGCTGTAAAGTTAGAAAATTTGTCATTAATTATAAAGATATCTTCATTTTTAAGTGTTTCAATTTTGCTTCTATTTTGCAGTTCAATATAATCAGTAAGCGGAGTATTAAGAAGTTTCTTGCCTTCAACATTAAACCACTCACTAATTTTAGGGGTTGCTCTAAGTATTTTGTAGTTTTCATCAATGACAATCAGACCGTCTGATAAAGAGTTAATAACAGCTTCTAGAAATTTGTTTTGCCTGTGCAGCTCATTCTGGTACTCAACAATCATTTTTTCTCTGTCATAAAGAGTTTCAATCATTCTATTAAGACTTTCTGCCAGGGGACCAGAATTTGGTAAGTCCATTTTTTCTATTTTTTTTGTAAGATCTCCGTAACGTATAGAATTTACAGTCTTTGTTAATATCCCGAAATAGTCATTAACTTTTGTCCACTTTTTTCCGGCTTTTCTGGCAGAAATAAATAATACAATAAGTGTTATCAGTACAAAAAGGTTTAAAACGTGTACATAAAATGCACTATTGTCACCTAAAAAATAATTTAACACTTCCAGAAGCATGCCTACTTGTCCTATTTCGATTTTTTATGATACAATTATAACAGAATTTGGGAGAAAATGAAAAAGATTACGGGAATCATATTAGGAATATTTTACTGGGTGAGTGCATACGCTTGTTATGCAGCAGATAAATTTGATGTGCTTCCTGATTTGCCTGAACCGCTTGCAAGTGCTGCACAGGCTTCTTCTGTGACTACAACCGATACTGTAAATACAGTTGCAACGCAGTCTGTAGGACAAGAACCTAACTTTATTTCTATGATTTTTTCTCTTGTTTTTGTAATTTTACTTATATATGCAACAGGTATTTTGTACACAAAACTTAACAAATTTGGGGTAAAGGCTTTAAAAAGACAGGTTGGTGACAATTCAGACTCTCAGGTAGCAGTTATTTCTACTACGCCTTTAGGCGCAAATAAGACTCTTCATGTAGTAGAATTAGGCGGAAAGAGAATGCTTATAGGAGCATCTGCTAATTCTATACATCTCATAAAAGATTTAGGTAATTATCCTCCTTGTGAAATTGAAGAAGGTGAATATTCAAAAATAGAAATTCCTAATATTAGAATACCAAAAATAGAAATCCCAAAGATTGAAATACCTGGTTTTACAAAAGTTGTTTCAAGGGACAAAAAAGTCGAAGATATTGTTGAAGAGCCGGAAGATAATGATGAATTTGAAATCTCTGAAATTTATGAAGAAGAGAATCCGGATGGAATAATAGATAAACTTTTCCATACAGCAGCGGAGGAGTCAAAGGCAGCAGAACCGCAGGAAGAACTGGAACATAAGGTCGATCCTGACGAATTTGCGCTATATAAAAAATATTTATAAACTGTGTGTGTTTACGGGGGGTTGATGGATAGAAAGTGTGTAAAAATTGCAAATAAAATGGTTGGTGACGGTTATCCTTGTTTTATTATTGCTGAAATTGGCATAAACCATAATGGTTCTGTTGATTTAGCTAAAAAAATGATTGATATTGCGGTAACTACCGGATGTGATGCTGTTAAGTTTCAAAAACGTACTGTTGATATTGTATATACAAGAGAAGAACTTGCAAAAGAACGTCATAGTGTTTTCGGGAACACAAATGGTGATTTAAAAAGAGGTCTGGAGTTTGGAGAAGAAGAGTATAGAGAAATTGATGATTATTGCTCCCGGCATGGAATTTTATGGTTCGCTTCTTGCTGGGACATACCATCAATAGATTTTATGGAAAAATTCAATGTTCCGTGTTATAAGATTGCGTCGGCATCACTTACGGATGATGCATTGTTAAAACATGCAAAATCTAAAGGTAAACCTGTATTGCTATCAACCGGCATGAGTTCAATGGAACAAATTCGCCATGCCGTTTCTATTCTTGGCGAAGAAAATCTGGTACTTTATCACTGTACTTCTACATATCCATCTAACGCAGAAGAAACTAATCTGCGTGTAATAGAAACTTTTAAGAAAGAGTTTTCTTGTCCGGTGGGATATTCAGGGCATGAAAGAGGTGTAACTCCTTCTGTGCTGGCTGTAGCACTAGGTGCAAATTCAGTTGAAAGACATATTACAACAGATAGAACGAATTGGGGGTCAGATCAGGCTGCGAGTCTTGAAATGGCAGGACTTTATCATATGGTAAGAGATATAAGACAAACTCCTATGCTTCTTGGAGATGGAATAAAAGTTGTTTATAAACGTGAGTTACCAATTATTGAGAAATTACGACGAGTATGATTGTTTTACCTGAAAGCATAAAATTTGTTATTACTGATTTTGACGGAATTGTGACAGATAATTGCGTTTATATCGGCGCAAATGGCGAAATGTCCAGAAAGCTGAATTTTAAGGATGTAATGGGTTTTTCTATACTTAGAAAAAACGGGTATAGGATGGGAATTATATCCGGTGAAAAGAATTCTGCTATCGAAATAATTTCTAAAAAGTTTAATGTAGAAGAGGTGCATCAGGGAATCAGGGTTAAGATTGATGTAATCAAATCTATTGTTGAGCGTTATAACCTATCAGAAGAAGAATTTGTCTATATCGGTGATGATATCAATGATTATGACTCATTAACTTATGCAAAGTACAGAGTAACGGTTCCGGATGCGGTTGATAAAATTAAAAATATCAAAGATATTCAGATTACAGAAGCGAGAGGCGGCGAGGGGGCGTTCAGAGAAGTCGTAGATGCTCTTATGAGTACGTCCGTTGATTGCAAACATAAATTTTAATAATTTCCTGATACAATTTCCCGGCTTGCTTGTCGCCTTTTTCAAGTTTATTCGTTGCTTCAGCTATTAATTTTAAACATTCTTCTCTGTCATACTTGTTTAAAATTTCAGGCTGGGTATTTATGTGGTCTTTGATTTCATGTAAAGATTTTAATAAATCCTCAGGATTATCAATAAATATTTCTTTATCAAGTATTAATTTTGCAGCAGCAACTTTCGCAAAATGTTCCCATTTCTTGTCGTGAGGAACTCCTACTTGCTTATCAAAATCAACCTCAGGATGTTCTGACTTATATGTTGTTTCAGCTTTATTCCATTGTTTTGGGGGTAAGGTTGCTTTATCAAACTTATATAGCATTTGATATTTTATATCATCATTGGATGGTGTCTTGCCATATTTTACAGCGCTTTTTAATTCTTCTTCAAGGAAAGATAGCTCTGTAGCAGCTTTAGAGTCTTGATTACAATTCTCTGTAACTCTTTTAATATGAGCTTTATTAGCATCAATCATTTTGACAATCTCTTCTTTTGACTTAGGAGTGTATTGTTTCTTTAGTGCTTCTTTGTCGTAGTTTTCTCCTTTGCTGTCAAGCTCTTTGCAGGCTTCTTCAAAGGCTTCCTTATAATCGTCTTCTGTAAGAGTAGACAGGTCATATATTTCTTCTAGTTTTTCATGAGCTTCTCTATATCTAACATCAACAGCTTTTCCTAGTGTAGCAGCGCCTGCTGTGCCTAAAAGCCCGAGTGAAAAAATAGTTCCTAGAACAGCTGGATCTTCAATAGGATTAGTTTTAGCAGGTTGTTCTGTTTTTATTTCATGTTTTTCTGGAGAAGGTTTTACAGCTGTTTTTACTAACATCCCGCCAGAAATAGCTGTAGTAAAAGCCAGAGGTAATATAGCTTTAGAAAATCTGGATTTAATCATACAAACACTTCCTTTTTTCTTATTTAAAACAAATGAATAAAAAAAATTGCTTATTAATTTACAAAACTTAAAAAATATATATTTTTGTAATAAAATGTAACTGGAGAGGTGTCCGAGCGGTTTAAGGTGCAGAACTCGAAATTCTGTGGACAGCAATGTTCCGTGGGTTCGAATCCCATCCTCTCCGTTTTTTGTGTCTAATAAATAACATATAATTTCTTTTAAAAACTTATTAGTTAAAATGTTATTATCATAATTGTAATAATAATTGTATTGAAGTGAGTGTTTTGCGTAGGGCAGATGGTGCGATTATTTTGGGTAATTGGCTTGTGTAGCGGATTTCAGGGGCGGGAAATGTAATTTCACGTCCGGATTGATTTGTACGGATAGATTGATATTTTTGGAAAGCCCGCTTTGTGTGGGCTTTTTCAGGTCGGAATTTTAAGTATTCCAAAATAATCAAACTGCCGAACTGGACTTTTTTCGGACTGTACGGATAGATTGAGATTTTCGTAATATAGCTGAATTACGCACCGATTTTGAAGTGTACGGATAAAATGATTATTTTGGTAAAGTCCAGTTCCGCAAATAATTAAATTTTTGGTTCCTCTTTTTTTAGAAATTTGTAAACTATTTTTTACAAAAGCCAATTATTATTTTGAGGAATTTATCATTAAGTTTAATAAAAAAGCGGAACATTATTAGTTTTTATTAATACAAAAATACTGATAAACAATTTTTGAAATATCACTAATTATTTTAGAATTTTCGTCATCACTGAGAGGGGAATCTTTTATCATAATTGCAATATAATACAAATCTCCATTTGGTAATCTTACATATCCAGCATCATTATCTGCTATTTTTAGACCTTTTGGAGTGCGAGAGCCTGAACCAGTTTTATGATAAATTTTGATATTTTTTGGAAGTCCTGCTTTAATTTTATTTTCTCCAGTGCTAGTCTTTAGCATGATATTTTCTAAAAAAGCAAAAGAACTGCTAGAAAGAATATTATTGTCTTTTACTCTTTTCATCATCAAGACAATGTCTTTAGGTGTTGAAGTATTAAGATATTGATTATAAATATCGCTATTCATATCTTTTTCATTTACTTTTATGATTATATCATTGAAGCCCAATTCATGTATAAATTTTTCAAGCTCATTAATTCCTCCAGAGTAATCAATTAATATATCACAAGCATTATTATCACTTTGGGATATCATATATTCTAATAATTGAGCTAGTGTTATATCAAATGGATAATTTTTATAGTCTTTTATCATAGGGCTATGAGTTTGCATATCAAGCATATTTTGATTAATTGTAATCTTGGTATCCAATGATATGTGTTTTTGATCTATATATTTAAGCACTTTAATAGCAACGAAATATTTAAAAACACTTAATAGAGGATATTTCTTGTTGTTCACTACAACAAGATCCTTATCTTTTAAGGTTGCAATTCCTACATTCACATTATTGTTTATTAAGTATAGATTCAATCTAAAATTTAATGTTTTAGTGTAAAACCAAACAATTAAAATTATTGAAAATAGAAAAATTATAAACATTTTTATTTTAAGCATAGAACTTATGGTAGCATAAAAATGATATTAGTCAAACTAATTTTTAATGATACGAAAACGACACAAAGCTCGGAAGTGATGTTCCAATACATTTAATTCCGAGCTAATGTGTGTCTGCGATGAAAAACAAAGAATATATAGATATTAATAAAATAGCAGAATTAAAAGGGTTGAAAAGCAATCGTTCACTAAGATTAGCAATTCAAAAAGGTAAATATGTAGCACGTGTTGTTAAAGTTTTTGGAGGTAAATCATACGAGATATTATACTCATCTCTAGAACCAGAAATTCAAGAAAAACTCCAAGATGAATTAATTAAAGAAGTAACTCAATCAAATTGCACCGCATTAGTTCCCATTAATAATATAAACAATAAAAACTTCATAACAGAGAGTGCAAAATTAACGGCACTTGCTAGAGTAGATATTGTAAAAGCTCTTCAGAATATGAGAACTAAATACAAAACTAAAAAAGAAGCCGATTCAATATTTTTAGATTTATACAATAGTGGAATGTATCTTCCAAAGATACATAAATTTATTGGAAGTATTTCAATAGGCACACTTCATCGATGGATTTGGGCATATGAAGATAATGAAGATTATAGGGTGTTACTTCCTAATTACAAATATACAAAACAGGGTGAATATAATACAATTTTAACTCAAGAAATGAAGGATATATTTATTAAATTTCTTCTACATCCAAATAAATTCTCTGTTACAAAAGCGATAAAATTAACTCAACATATACTAGAAAAGAAAGGAGTTGAAAATATTCCCCACATTATTACATTTAGAAGATACGCTGAACATTACAAAAAGAATAATTATTCAAGATGGATTTTATTTAGAGAAGGTGAAAAGGCATACCACGATAAAGTAGAAGCATATATTGAAAGAGATATTTCAAAATTAGAAGTTGGTGATGTACTTATTGCTGATGGACATACTCTAAACTTTCAAGTAATTAATCCATTTACAGGAAAACCGACCAGAGCAACTTTGGTCGGTTTTTTAGATTGGAAATCAACAGCATTAGTCGGATATGAAATTATGATGAGTGAAAACACTCAATGTATAGCAAGTGCATTAAGAAATGCCATCATTAATTTAGGTATGATTCCGAAGGTAGTTTATCAAGATAACGGGAAAGCTTTTAAAGCAAAGTATTTTCAATCCTGTGATTTTGACGAAGAAGGGTTTAATGGAATTTATGCAAATCTCGGAATCAAATCAGTTTTTGCAAAACCATATAACGCTAGAGCGAAAGTTATTGAAAGATTCTTCCTTGAATTTCAAGAAGAATTTGAAAAAATGATGCCAAGCTACATTGGAACAAGTATTGAAAACAAACCTGCTTGGATGAAACGAGGAGAAAAACTCCATAGAGATATGCACAAAAAACTCACTAATAATTACATTCCAACTATACAAGAATTAATAAAATACATCGATTGTTGGTTGGATTTTCACAATTCAAAACCTTGTCCGAACGCTCCTCAAATATCAATTAAACAATGTTTAAACTGTGTTCAAAAACAAGAAATCGATAAAAATATTTTAAATGATTTAATGATGAAAACTGAAGTTAGAACTATTAATAAGCACGGAATAACATTTCTTGGAATGCATTACAGGAGCGATTCAATTTTAGGGTTGAGAGATTCTGTTTACATTAGATACAGTCTATTTGATTTAACTAATATACACGTTTATTCAACTAAAGGTGAATTTCTATGTGTTGCAAGACAGGAAATAATCAAACCATGTGAACCGTAATTACTCTTTTTACTCTTTTTCTACTCGGTGCAGATGGTGTGATTATTTCGGGCAAAAGGATTTTAATCCTCTTTGTGCCTGTGTTTTAGGGTGATTAAGGCTTGGTTCAAATGGTATGATTATTGCGGGCAAGTGAGTCTTTTGAGGTTTTTGAAAATTCTGCTGTTCTGTTCAAATTTTTAATTGATACGAAACCGACACAATGATCGGAAGTGATGTTCCAATTCTTCATCTTCAGAGTTAATGTGTGTGTACCATGAATGAATATGTAACTATTAAAGAAATCGCACAGGCTAAGGGTTTGAAAAGCACCCGTTCAATTCGAATGGAAATCAACAAACCTGAAAGCAAATATATTTCAAGGGAAGTTAAAGTTAACGGCGGTATCTCATACGAAATATTGTTTTCAAGTTTAGAACCTGAATTACAACAAAAACTTCGGGAATGTGAAACAAAATCAACAGCAATTATTCCATTAAATTACAAACCGCCCGTCATTACAGATAAAGCAAGACAGACGGCAAATCACAGAATGAATATTGTTAAAGCAGCACTTGAACACAGAAATAAATATCAGAGTATAAAAGAAGCTGATGCTGAATTTTTAGACCTGTATAATTCAGGGTTGTATTTACCAAAAGCATACGAATTTCTGGGCAGTATTTCAATCGGAACATTAAGAAGATACATACAAGCCTACAAGAAAACAGGCAACGCTGAATCCCTAATCCCCCAATACAAAATAACAAAACAGGGTGAGTATAATAGCATTTTGGATGACAATATGAAAAAAGTTCTGCTTGCTCTTTTACTTCATCAGAATAAATTCGGGTACAATACGGCAATCAGGCTTGCAAAACAAGTATTGATTAAAAAAGGATATGATGAAGATGCTCTGCCGAGTAATATAACTTTTAAACGGTTTGCGGAGCATTTCAGAAGAAACCATTATGCGGAGTGGGTGCTAAGACGTGAGGGTATGAAAGCCTACCACGATAAGGTTGAACCGTATATTGAAAGAGATATAAGTAAAATAGAAGTTGGAGATGTGTTAATCGCAGACGGACACGTTCTAAACTTTCAAGTAATAAATCCGTTTACAGGAAAACCGACCAGAGCAACTTTGGTCGGTTTTTTAGACTGGAAATCAACAGCATTAGTCGGCTATGAAATTATGATGACTGAAAATACTCAGTGCATAGCCTCTGCCCTTAGAAATGCAATTATTAATTTAGGTATTATCCCGAAAGTAGTTTATCAGGATAATGGTAAAGCATTTAAGGCAAAGTATTTTCAATCTTGTGATTTTGACGAGGAGTGTTTTAACGGAGTGTATGCCAATTTAGGTATTCACTCCGTTTTTGCTAAAACATACAATGCACGTGCAAAAGTTATAGAAAGATTTTTCTTAGATTTTCAGGAAGAATTTGAAAAACTTATGCCAAGTTATATCGGTACTTCAATTGAAAACCGTCCTGCGTGGATGAATAGAAATGAAAAATTGCACTTGCAACTTTATAATCAACAAACAAAAGGAAATATTCCGACAGTACAAGATGCTATTAAATATATTAATGCCTGGCTGGAATACAGAAATCAAAAAGCCTGTCCTAATGATCGTTCAAGAAGCATTCAAGAGGTATTAAACTCTGTTCGGAAACAAGATATTAATAAATCTGCACTTGATTATTTAATGATGAAAACTGAATCAAGGACGATAAATAAACATGGAATAACGTTTCTCGGAATGCATTACAGGAGTGATGTTATCCTTGGACTTCGGGATAAGGTTTATGTTCGTTACAGTTTATTTGACCTTTCAAAAGTTCAAGTTTATTCGATGAAAGGTGAATTTTTATGCGTGGCACATAGGGTGCAAAAAGTGCATCCGATGGCAAATGTTCTCGGCACAGTTAAAGATATGGAAGAATACAAGCAACAGTATCAAAGACAGCAGAAAATTAAAAGCCGGCTTGTTAAACAAATTAAAAAGACATTCACTAAAGATGAACTTCAGGTTTTAGAAATTGAACCGGAACCTGTTTTAGAAATAGAAGAACAACCAAAGCCAAAACGTGAACGCAAACAAACCCCTCGTGAACGGCAGATGAACGTGCCGATGTTTGATTCAAATTATGAAAAATATGAATGGTTGATGACAAACGGAACAACAAATCCGCAGGATAGAAAGTGGCTTGCGGATTATATAAAAAGCGATGAATATTACAACTTATATGGAGATTAATCTATGAAGAAAACATTTATTAAAACAAAAAACGTCAAGCGGTTTGTAGCTCTGATGGACGAGTTGCAGAAACTACCGCCGAACATTCCAAAACTTGCATTAGTTTACGGAGACCATGGGCTTGGAAAATCTCAGACAATCCAGTGGTGGGCGGATAAAAATGATTCAGTGTATGTTCGGGCAACTCAGGGAATGACGAGCAGATGGCTATTATCTGAAATTGCCGAGGAACTTGGAGAAGAACCTTACTGGCATACGCAGGAAACATTTGAACTCATAGAGAATTATTTAAGGCAGAATCCTAAAACTATTATTGTTGATGAGATTGATTATTTGATTGAAAAACATACTGTTGAAACATTGAGAGATTTACACGATAAAACCACCTGTCCGATAGTTTTAGTCGGAATGGGAGCAGCTGATAAAAAACTTGCAAGATATCCGCATCTTGTAGATAGGCTTTATAAAACGCTTAAGTTTGAACAATTCAATTCTGAAGATATAACCGACATTCTTCAACAAATAACGGATTTGGAGTTTACTCCTGATGCAATAAATTACCTTGCAACAAGGACAAATCAGTTCAGGCAACTGGTTAAGTTGATTAATAAAATAGAAAAACTGTCAGAAACAAACAAAATTGAAGAAATAGACGAATACACTTTGAAAGGATTATTAAATGAAAGACAGAATCTTAAGGCTTTGCAGAAGGTTGAATAAATTTACACTTGATGAGATTTCAACGATTACAGAAGATATTAACGAGTCTGTATTAGAGTTACTTCTCTTGACGTTGGTGCAAGAGGGGAAACTCATATTAAGGGATGGCTTGTATTTCTACAACAAAAAACAAATAAGTAAAAAGCCGTCTATACTGTCTTTTTATCCTAAACAAATCATTGATACTGCGATTCGTTGTTTTTGTCTTTCAATTCCTGCATACAAGGTCGCACAGATAATAGGAATTGCAAATAATTCAACTGTCAAATTATATAATATTTTTAGAGAATTAATTTACGAACGTCAGGCTAAAAAATTAAAATTTTTGTATGGAAAGTCTCCGCAACAAGGCAGAAACAGGATATTTTTTAACGAAGAATTATCTTTTTATGTCTACAACAATCAGGTCTTTGTAAGTGAAAATCCATTTCAAAGCCCTGATGAAAAAGCGTTTACTAAGTCTGAAGAACAGGAATTCAAGAAAGTTTATTCCTATTTAACAAGATTTACTTCACACAATTCCAATAAAGTTGACCTGCCGCAAAAACTCGCTGAGGGAATCTGGCGGAGAAACAAGGAGTTTAAGGAACTTTATTTTGATTTAAAAGTTAATTTGCTGAGTCTCTGATACTTTGTTGTAAACATATCTATTGTGAGTTTTGAAGAAATCCTCGGTGTGACCGAAAATTTTTTAGGGGGGGGAAACCCCTGAATAGTTTGTAGGTCAAAGGAAAGGAGAGGTTTAAAATGACTACAGTAGAACCCATCAGAAACAAATCTGATATTAAAAAAGTTGAAAAAGTCTTAGCAAAACAGAGTCAGAGAGATTTAATGCTTTTTGTCCTCGGTACAAACTGCGGTTTGAGAATTTCTGATTTGCTGTCATTAAACGTTGGCGATGTGAGAAACAAAACTCATATCCAGATTGTTGAGAAGAAAACAGGAAAATTTAAAAAGTTTCCGATAAATGACCGCTTAAAACCAATGATTGAAGATTTTGTCAAAGGCAGGCGGAATGCAGAACCTTTGTTTTTATCTCACTGGCGGCATCGGCTTGATAGAGTAACTGCATATTATTTAATTCGTGATGCGTGTGAAAAAGCCGGACTTCAAGAAAGAATCGGCACTCATTCGATGCGAAAAACATTTGGCTACCACCATTACCAACAATTTAAAGATGTGGTTATCCTGCAAAAAATATTCAACCACTCAAGCCCGCAGATAACACTGAGATATATTGGTGTTGAACAAGACCAGATTGACTACAGTTACTCCAACTTTATTTTATAGTGCAAAATCCTCTCTATCAGAGTCATTGCATTACATTTTATTTGCCTTACAATTTAACCATTTTGTAAGACATTAAATTAAAAAGTCTCTGAAACTATTATACAATCAATGTTTCCAAAATTTTCAATGTATTTTCTTTTTGTAATGTACCAGTCAAAAAGTTGTAAAACAATTCCCCGCATGTCTAGTTTTTTCGGCATAAAAAAATTGCCTTACAAAATGGTTAAAATGTAATCCATTAAATGCATTGAAAGGAAAAATATGTACAAGCATCGAGCAACTATGACTGATAGAAGACACCAAATTCTGATTCTTATTGCAAAGGGTTATAAGAATAAACAAATTGCAAGAAAAATGGGATTGTCTCTTTCAAATACAAGAATGCAAAAATGGCGTTTGTATTGCTTTCTTGGCGAAATTCACACAGCTATTGATGCGGTTTATATGGGACTACAAATGGGGCTATTACATCAAAATGATTTGTGCGAAGCAATAAGAGAGGAGATTTATGACTACGAGAGCGAAAAACAGATGTACAGTTATTCTTAAACAGAAGGATTCTAGGATTGGCACTTTTAGACCGACACAAGAAATTTTTTATGAAATACAAAAGGAATTAGAACCTTACAGAACTTTATACAAAAAAGTTATAAAGTCAGAGAAAATGTATACGGTAATTCTAAATCAAGAAGATATTAAAATGGGAAGTTACAAAATATCTTCAGAAATGTTTAATCTTCTTATGGAAAAAATAAAACCATTCAGATCACTGCAAGAGCAATCAAAACAAGTCAGATGCGTTGAAACTGATAAAATATTTGAGAATGCAAGAGCCGCAAGTAAATGGGCTGCTTTTGTAAGAGAAAACTATTATTGTAATATTGATACAATAAGACTCTGCTGCCGTGGTCGCCCAAAAACAGCTTACGGCTACCATTGGGAATATATAAATAAAGAATTAGATACAATGATAGAGTAACTTAAGAAAAAAGAAAATAAAAAATATAAGAAAAACAATAATAGAAAGCAAAGCTTATCAAGGCACAAGAAATTTAAAATAAAATTCTTGTGCCTTCTATAATATTATTGTAACAAATCAGTTAAAAAATCTTTAGCTTGTTCATAAGCATCATGTGCTTTATCACCAGCATGTTCTATTCCGTCATGCAAATGTTCACCCACGCTAGCGAATTTTTCTTGCACATCTTCACACATGTTTCTCATTCGATTCATGGCTCCACGCAAACCACCGACTTGTTTTAATTGTTCTAAAAGTGGATCGTCTGGATCTAGAGTTTCAATATTTGGATTTCCTGTATATTCAGGTTGCCCTAGTCCTTGACAATACGGCCATGCCTGTCTTGTAGAAAGTACTGCCAACGCCCCGACACCAGTACCTACTATTGCTGCCTTTGTAAGTCTAGTTGGTTGTGCCTTCGTAATTAAATTTGTTGCATTAGTAATTTTGGGAATCATATTATACTCTCCTTACACTTTAGACTAATTATACGATTAATATAACTTGAATGTAAAGAGTTGTATATAAATTTCTTAATATATATTAATATATACTTGTAATTATAGACTAAAATGATAGAATCGATTCATAGAAAATGATTTAATTTTATGATTGGAAAAGCAACAAACAATATCAATTTTAAAGCAGGTCTTTCTTCAAATGCAATCATTTTACAACATAAAGTTGATTGTAAGAGAATTGAGGCTCTTTTTTATTCTAAGCAGAATATTACTGCTAATTTTTCAAACAATAAACCTCTGGCACTTGCAGTGTTTATAGCTAATAACATTATTGAATTTTTAAATAAAAACTTTAACTTTTTACGATTATTTGCACCCAGTATCAATGTATATAATCCTAAAGATCTTTTATTAGACAAGAATCTATATCATTTTTGTCTCCCTGATAATAGAATGGTCTTAAAAAATAATTTAGAATACAAAGCGGGCTCTATTTTTTATCAAAATATAAACAATTTAGAGGAATTAGATTTGCAAAGGGAACAAGCATACAAACTCGGTTTAAAAGGATCTAACCACTTTTTAGCCGATATTCTTCATGAAATGATGCATAGTACATATTTAAAAATAATATTTGATAAATGTAATAAACAATCTCTTGATAAGCAGGATTTACTATTTAAATTACAGAACAAGACTCTAAATTCTCAGGAAAATAAAATTATTAAAGATGTGTTGGGGACTGAAGCTACAAGGTCTATAAATCAATATCATGAAATTTTTGCAGAGACATTTTCAGATATAATTTGTTCTTCTATATCAAATGAAAGTTATTTACCTTTAAATAATCCTATACATAATCTCAAACAGTATCCAAAGGAATTTCTTAAGGTGCTGCAAAAAGTAATTAATATTGAGTTATAGCGTATATAAAGATTTAAGTTTTGTAAAAATAAATTACTTTTCAAAGTTTTTTGTAATAGTATGAATACTGGAAGTACATATCAAATAAAAGGAGTATAAATAGTGAATCTATCAACCAAGAATCCAACAGTTAAAAACAACAACTATGTTGTAAACCAATCTAAAAATCCTAGCTTTAATGCAAAATTAAGTTTGAGTCGTCAAGCAAGTAAATTATTAGCTGAAAAATGTCAAAAAGCAGCATTGGAAGCCAATAATGGAGTTCATGATGCGGCAACATATATGGTTGGTCATGATATGGCAAGCTATATTGATAACAACATTAATTATTTAGCGGAAATGGTAAAGCCCCTTAAACCAGTTGATTTTCCAGTTGTAATTGATGTATCTCAACAGTATAAAAATTTTCTGAAACACCGTAGACAGGGTGAAACCTTTGACAATTATCATTATGGCGAATTTGAGATTTGTCCTAATGGAACACCAATGAATGGTCTTGACTTTGATGCCGTGTTTAATTTTAATTTTTCAATGCTACCAATGCAAATGGAACGTTTATACTATGTTATCAAGGAACGCATGGATATTTTATTTAATAAGATGTAATAATGCATAGAGTTCTAGAGGGTCTACCTTTTCTCTAGATTTAAGTTCTTCCAATATATCTCACAATGAAAGATTGTACTATGGAATTAAGGATATTATGAATGAATAATTCTTTTGAAAACAAGTATTTATTAAGTAATAAGGTAAAATTAAATGAAAGTTAATATTATAAATAAGTATAATAGTAATTTTCAAGGAATAAATGAATCATCCAAGTTTATTTCAAGATTTGACGACTTTGGGGGAACTAGATTATCATCATATATTGGTAAGGATTTTTCATTATTCGGTAAATTATCAGAGAACAATATATCAGGGAATCCAGCTTTTTTTGATTCGTTTGCTCATTCTGCCACTGGAAGCATAGATGCTATAGAAAAGCCCTCTTTATTAGGTAATTTTTTAGGAGAACAAGCAATGGACGCTCTACCATTGCTTTCTTTATATTTTAAATACCAAGCACCATTAAGAGACTTTCAGAATGGTGATTTTCAAGCAGGAATTGTTAAATCAGGAGTTCGTCTTGGTGAGTCTATTTTTTTACTTCCGTATAAACTCGCTTGGGCGACGTGTGGAGCAGTATTAGGAGGTCTTAAATCAATTTGTGGTATAAAATCAGATACTTCAGGGCTTGGAAAGGGATTTATTTCTGCGAACAGAACTTGGAACCGAGTTCGAAATGGTTTAGAAAACTTTATAACAAGTCCTTATACTTTTTGTGAAAATCTTCTAAGAAACCGTAAACGAGAAATTATTGAAGATTATGAGAACTGGGAAAGAAAAAGAATTGCTGAAATTGATGAGGATTTAGAATTTTTAAAGACCATAAATCAACATAAATTAAACACAAGACATCAAAAAGTGCTTGATGATTTGACTTTAGCAGAACTTCATATTGATCAAATATTGCATATGATTCCCCCTTCTAAACCTATATCTATCCCAAAATTAGAAAAATGGTATACTGAAGTTAATAATGATAACATCTCTGATTTTGTAAATGAGTGCAACCAACAGCAAGTAGAATATGAAAATTTTTATAATACTTCTATAGCCGAAATTGAAAATATTTTAAAAAGTAAAAAAATAAATTATTCAGAAAAAGAGATTATAGAAAAGATTGTAAATAAAATTCGACACTATTATGATACTACCCTCAAAGTTAATAAAGAGAACTTGGCTTCTTTATCTAGAACTATAGCAATTCATGAATATTTATATAAAAAGGCCAATCTGGAGGGATTCAATAAAATTGCAGGATATACCAATTTAAAAGAACAACTTAATCAACTCTTGCTTAAACCTATAAAAATGTGTCATGCTGGTAAAGATGTAAACTTACCTAATATGATTTTATTTTATGGACCTCAAGGTTGTGGAAAAACAATGTTTGCAAATGCCCTTGCAGAGGAAGCTCAATGTAACTTTATTAATATAAACTTAAGTTCAAATGAAGAGAAAAATTTCCAAAATATTGAAGACTCTATACAAAAAGCAAAAGAGTTATTTGAAAAGGATGGCTTATATACCATAATCAAAATTGATGAACTGGATGTATTTTTAGATGATAACTCTGCCTTGATAGAAAAGTTTAATAAAATGATTAATTCTGTAGCGAAAAATAATCACTGTACAATAGTTGCAACATCAAACTTCCCAGAAAATATTAATTCACAATTAATTCCACAAGATAATTTTAAAAGTTTTTATATAGCTCCAGCAAAAAAAGAGGATATAAAGGCGATATTAGAGTTTTATTTAAAAGAAAATGACTTATTACAGACAGAGACTATCAATTATACGGAACTTGTGAATTCAATACATAAAAATTTACAAAATAAAAGATTCAGTAATGCTCGAATTGTAAAGGTATTGCAAAAGAGTCTACTTAACTCTGAAGGAGAAATCACTACAGAAATTTTAAAGGATATTTTTAGCAAGGAAAGGCCAGATATTAGTATATAACAATAAAGATAAATTGAAAGGGAATGATTAATATGAATATTATGCCAATCAATTCACAGGATATACCTAATGCAATAAATTACAAGGGGAAGTTACCACCAATGCATAAACCACCCTTAGAATATACGACACCGAATCTGCCAGAACATATAGAAGATGGTCATTTATGGGGATGGGTTGGTGGTATTATTGCCCTTGGAACGGCATTCTTTGCTTTACTAAAAGGACATAAAGCAAAAAATAATTTGAAAGGTAAAAATCAGGTATTAGCTGAAGAACAAAATTTAGTTACTGATAAAATAGCAAAATTAAAACAGGAACTGGACAGATTACAAAATTTACAACAAAATAAGGAACAAGAAATAGAACAAATAAAGCAAGAATTAAATGCTGTAGAGATTTCAACACAATCACCAAACAAACCTATAAAACCATCTCATTCAGAAAATTTAAATCACAATTATACAGTTTCTGGGACTCAAGGGCAAAAAAGTTCAAATACAGAAAAAACAAGTCCTAAAAACCCGACCTCTCAAGAAATAAGAAAAGAGTCTTCCGACAAAGCTACCAATACTATGACTAATAGTTTGACAGATTCTGTTTTCAATGTAGAAGATGATTTTTCTAACCTTTCAGCAGAAGAATTTGAAGAAAAAATGAGAAATTTTCAATCAAATTATAAAAAAGAGATGGATAAATTACAAGAACAAATGGTAGAATTAAAAGATATCAAAGATGCAACGGATATTTCAAAATTATTAGAACGTATAAATAATATTAGAGGATTTGAACGAATACAGGGTTATAAAAAAGTAAAAGATTTTATGAAAGAAAAATTAGGAAATACAAATGATAATTTCCCGAATATAATTCTCCTTTATGGTCCTCAAGGAACAGGGAAAACATTGTTTGCTCAAGAAGTTTCATATGAAACAAATACAAATCATGTAAAATTTGTATTAAGTATGAATCAAAAACAAAACTTGGCAAATTTTAAAAATATAGTCAATACCTCAAAAGAAACATTTGAGAATACTGGCAAACGCACTATTATTCAAATAGATGAAATTGATGCTATTTTCCCCAAGGATCAAATTGCTGATAAAGAATTTTTGAGTATTATAAATAATCTAGATAAAACATACCATGCAACAATAATAGCTACAACTAATAATCCAGAACATTTAAGTAATAATTTCTTAAACAGTAAGAATTTTGAAAAGTTATATTTACCACCTGCCGATAAATCGGAAATAGCACAAATTTTAAAATTTGTAAGCCAATACATTGCTGATAGCAATGTAAATTACGAGCAGATAGCAGATTTTATAGTTCACAAAGCAGATGGAAATGCTTATAGTAATGCCCGAATTTATTCAGCCATTAGAAAAGTTGTCAAAAACCATAAGGATATTTCTAAAAAAGTGCAACAACATGAATTTTTAGATGCATTAAATAAAGAATTAGGAAGTCCTGATATAACAAAGGAATCCTTAGATAAGTATAATAAACTTAAGGCTGATACAATAGTTCAAGAAAAAACAAATAACAATCCTTTTACTAGATATGATAATATTAGTAACTTGTCAGCAGATGAATTTGAAAAAACAATGGCAGATTTTCAACAAGATTACAAACAACAAATGCATATACTTGAAGAAGGGGCTAAAAGCATTCAAGAAACTAAAAACCGTACAGATATTTCAAAATTATTAACAGAATTAGAAAATGTAAAAGGGTTTGCCAGAATTCAAGGTGCAAATAAAACAAAGGATTTCTTTTATAAAAATGTAATATTACCTGCAAGATCAAACAAGCAAGAATTAATTCCAAATACAGTGTTGTTATATGGTCCCCAAGGTACAGGAAAAACATTATTTGCAAAAGAATTGGCAAATGAAGGCGGATTCAATTATGCTTATTTTAAAATTCCTAGAAATGAAGAAAAGGTATTAGCAGAATTACAAGATATTGTCAATAATAGTAAAGAAGAATATATTAATACTAATAAAAGAACAATTATTCAAATTGATGAAATAGATACACTTTTATTTGAAAATCCAAAGGTATCCAAAGAAATTTCAGCTATTATTAATAATTTATCAAATGAATATCATTCAACTTTGATAGCAACAACAAACAATCCTGAGATTATTGACAAAACTCTTATTTCTACTGCAAAGTTTAAATCTTTGTACATGCCTCCAGCAAGTAAAACAGAAATTGTTGCAATTTTAAAATATATAGGGCAATATATAGCAGAAGACAATGTAGATTATGAAAAATTAGCTCAAAAAATATTAAGTAAAGCGGGTAATGCAGCCTTTAGTAATGCTCGAATTTATAAGTTTATTAAAGATGTCGCAAAAGAAAATAATAACATTGCAAAAAAGCTGACACAACAAGAAATTGAGAGGGCAATTGATAATAAATTAATTAACCCGGATATTGAAGCTTCAGTGATAAATTCATATAAAAACATTTTATTTTAACAGTAAGGAAAGGATATTAATAATGCAAGTAAACCCAATCAATAATGTATATGCTATATACAGAAATAATAAAAAAATGACATGCCCCAGCTTTAAGGCTAATATTAACGTAGATCGAGAAAAATTGATTCAAAAATATAAAAAAGATCATGGTGTGGGAATAAAAAATGGTTATGCCCAAAATGGGCTTTGGGGTGGTATAACCGGAGGCTTTAAAAGTTTTTTGGGGGGGAATCGTTCGGCACGACAATACGCAGACGAAGAAATTGCAAAATATTATAGTTTAATGGATGACAGTATTCAACAAATGCAAGCTTCAATAAAAAAACAAACTGAATTGGATAAAATAAAACAAGCTCAGCACGCAGAGGAATTGAAAAGAGCAAATGAGATAAATAAAGCTCAACAAGCGGAATTTTCTGGTTATGTAAAAAACATGTCAGAAAAGATTATTAAACTTGAAGAAGAGGCAAAAGAACGTAACATACGTTCAGAGCAATTTCAAAGAGAACAATCATTAATGCAACAAGAAATGTTTAATAAAATGGCAGAACAATCAAAACAAGTTTATGAAATGGTACAAAGTTTTCAAAATGGTATGCAAGAATTACAAAAGCTTACCATCACAACCCTTTCCAAGATTTCTGATATAATGACATCTTTTGCACAAGCTCACGCTAATAATGATACTGATGCAGAAGAAAGAATTAAAGCTGCAGCAGAAGAAGCTGCTCGACAAGCCAGAAAGGAGTGGGAAGAAAAGGCTGAAAATGTTAATAAGTATAAAAATTTACATGAAATGTATGAAAAAATGTATGAAATAAAACACAAAAAAGGTTTTGGAAAGCTTGGTGGCTATCAAGTTGAAAAAGATTATTTATTGCAACATTTAGGGGATTCTATTTTATTTGAAAGAGAAGGTCATGATGCAATAGTGCCTAATGGTGTATTATTCTTCGGGCCTCAAGGCTGTGGCAAAACAACATTTGCTCAGGCATTTGCAGAACAATTGGGTTGTCGAATTGTTAATATAAGACCAACTAATAGTGATGATAAAAATTTGGATAACCTTGAAAAAGCAGCGACTGAAGCAGAAGAAAACTATAAAAAAGATAGAATAAGGACAATTCTCAATATTGATGAATTTGATATTTTTGTTGAAGGTAGACGTGGTATAGGAAATATGAAAGCTTTTATGGATAGAGTTTCACAAGATTACCATTGTACGGTTTTTGCGACTACAAACTACTTTGAAAATATAGATAGCATTCTTATGAGAGATGGACGTTTTGATATAAAAATACCATTAGCGCCTGCAAATAAACAAAATATAAAAGCAATTTTAGAGCATACTGCTAAACAATTTGTTTTTTCTGATGTCGATTTTGATGAAATAGCTGAGAAAATTTATTCAGTACAAAAAGAAGATAAAGCATACAGTAATGCGAGAATTGTTAAATTTATGAATGAATTAATACAGAAAGCTAGAGGTATTGGGCATAAGGTATGTCATTTAAATATCATGAACGCTCTAAAAGATTTGCAGCCAGACATACAAAAAGAAGCCCTTGATTTATTTAAAAAACAAAAAAGTATTTATAAAGCTATTTGAGGAGTTAGTTAATGAAAATTTATAGTAATATTTATATACCACAGACAAATCGTTCTGCTATTAGTAATACTAACTTTAAAGGTGAATTTGATAAATATGCATTCATTTCTCAAAAAATAGTAAATGCGAAAATTGCAAAACAACGTTCTAAACATGAAAGTAGTATAAGTAGTTATAATACACAAATATCGCATGTTGATAATCAGCTATCCTCTTTAAAAGGACAAATTAAAAACCTAAGAAGAAAAATTGATAAAAACGATTCTTTGCTAGAATCATTAAGAGCCGAGGGCAATGAAATTATTACAGAGGTACAGGATAAAAAAGAATTAGTTAAAAATTTAAGCGAAAATAATCCACAATTAATACAACAATATTATGGCTTAAAGGATGATATACAAAGTGATATAAAAAATAAAACAGCAAGTGAGATTATAGCTATATCTAATGAGACACAAAAACAATGTCAATTAATGGATACAGGCTTAAAAAATCAATTGATTAAAAAAGTCATAAATCCAATATTACAATATAATAATATTCCTGCAAGTGTGTATATAGAAAACACTAGTGGTACAAATAATTTAGAAGATAGAATTGCTACTTGGTTATGTAGCATGGCAAATGCAAGCAATAAAAAAATGGATGCTTCATTAGCAGAAACACCAGTAGCTTTCATTAATAACATAAAGAAGCTTTTATTATCTGCATATCGAAACTTTGAGGAAAATGGAAATTGGACAATGATTTTCATTAATAATATTAATTCATTAAATTTAAACGAAATTAATAAAATTTCTCCTAACTTTTTAAATGAAATATTAAAGTCTTGTAATAAATTGTATCATAGCAGTATTGTTGCCATATCTAATCATCCATTTGAATCTGTAATTCCAAAGCTAAATTTTACAGAATATTTAACGTTAGATAAAACCTTTATACAAGATAGTAATGTTGGTTTAATAAGTTTAACCAAAGATTTAATTAAGAAAAAAATATAAAATAAGCAATAAAAAGGACTTAGTATGAAAATTAATTTTATAAACCACAATAATCATTATTTTGTTAATAGAAATATTACTTTTAAAAGTTCTGTAGATGATTTGGAAAAGTTATCAAAAATAGAAGAACTTTTAAAGCAACAATACGAAATAGAAATTAAGCAAAAAGAAAGTTATTTAGCGGATACATATATGGATATTGATACCGCAAAGCAATCTATTCGAATACTAGAAGAACGATTGAACTCTCAAAATAATGAAATAAACCAATTAAGCAGTATAAATAAAAGTGCTAGAAGTACATTATCTTCTCTTATTCCGAGTATTCAGCTATTAGCTGAACAAAAAAACGAATATGAAGATAAAATTAGACAACTTACTAAATATAAAAAGGAGCTTCAAGCCAAAGCTGATGCTATTATTCAACAAAAACAGCAAGAAAGTTTATCTATAATAACAGAACATGCCAGCAAAATAAATCATTCTATACAAAAAGTATCACCCCAGTTACAAAGTATCCATTTCCCTAAACCTAATGGTTTTGGTGCGATAGCAGGCTTTAATACTGTTAAGGCACATATAAACTCTTGCATAGGAGAACCTCTTGTTTTGGAACAAACAGGGAAATTATGTGATGTTCCTTCTGGTATATTATTTTATGGTCCGGATGCTATAAATAACTTAAATATTGCAAAATCGGTTGCAAATCAATATGGTTGTAACTGTGTAATCATACCTTCCGATATTGAAAATCCGAATAAAATGGAATTTTTAGAGAAAGTTGTAGCTAACGCACGAAATAGATTTACTATTGATAATAAACGAACTATGGTAATTATTGATAATTTTGATGATTTTACCCTTCAGACAAAAAGGGACAGAGGTGTTTTTAAAGCTTTTCTTGATAATGTTTCAAGTATGTATAAAGCTACCATTCTAGCTATAAGTCAAAATCCAGAAAAATTAGATCCTATTATATTAAGAGATGGACGTTTTAATAAAATTGCTATAGCAAATGCAAATTTTAAAGACATAATAGAAATAGTTAAGAGGTATGTTCCTTTGGATTTACTTGATCGTCTCAATATTATAGATTTCGCAAAGCAAATTTTTAAATTACAAGGTGAAAATGCTTTTAGTGTTAAACAAATTAAAGAATTAACAATGTTATTTGCAGATAAATTTTCAGAAATCCATAATATAAAACCTGAAATTAGCAAAGAAAAAATTATGCATTTTAAGAAGCAATTAAAATTGTTGAAATCTATTTAACAGAAATAGGTACATAAAAGTAGACTAAAAAAGAACTATTATTTTTAATGTTTCTTCGCATTATTTATTTTATCTGATATTTCTGAATACTTGTCAAACTCGCTTACAGAACTATTTTTATCATTTTTATTTAATCTTGACTTAAGTTGTTCTATTTCCAATTCTTTTTTTTGTAAATCTTCTTTTATTTTACGAGTCTTTTCCTCTAATTCTTTAAGTGTTTTATCTGTTATTTCTTTACCCTTTTGCATAGCTTCACTGGTTGCTTTGTTTTTTTTGTAACTTCTATGCTCCCAAACTCCATCTGCAATAGCAAAAGCTGTTAATGCTAAAATCCAGATCGTATGAATATTTTTATTCTTATTCTTTTTTTCATTCGTTTGTTCTAGTGTAGGCTCGACTTTGACACCTGTATCTTGTTTAAAGGGAGTATAATTTTTTCTATTTAAATACGGTTGATTATTATATTGATTTAACGATGTTGAGGATATATACATAATTTTCCTTTCTAATCTAAAACATAAAGTCCATTAATGCAGTAAACTTATTATAACATAAAATTAATATTTCCCCATAAGATATTAAGAATTGTATCTGTTTTAAGGGTATGGTATTAGATTTTGTATTATTCAATAAAAAACTTTTTAAAAATTAAAATTACAAATTTGTCAGTTGTGATATTCATGAAAACCTTTCTTTGGAAAATAGGATAGTTATATGTAAATAAAAACTGGTCAAAAAAAAAATTGTTAGTCAGCAGGCTAATTTTTACTTTAATTAATATATTTATCAAAAAATATTACAAACAGGAGCAATTTTTCTTGAATAAAATACTTTATATATGTGTGTAGATATATATAAGGTTATGAAAATGGATCAAATTAATCCAATAATGTATCAATACCAAGCAGATAAGCTTCCTCAAATCCAACAAGATTATGAGGGGGGAAAAGGTTGTGTTGATAAAGAAAACAAGCTTCCATCTGTATTTGATGTAATACCTACCTTCAGAAGAATTGAGAAAGTACCGGATAAAATTGAGAACTCAGACTTTGTTCCCGCAAGTGGTCTTTTTGCTCTTGCAGTTCTTAATGCTCCAGAGGATTGGAGAGATATGAAATCGGCATATTCTCAAATAAAAGCCTCTGTACTTGGAGAAAAATTCACGCCTTCCTATGATTACAAAATTGCCCAGCACCCGTTCTCATTTTTTAGAGGAACTTTGTTACACAAGTTTATGAACCCTAAGACAAGTCCTTGTCCTAAGCTTGCTAAATGGCTCTTTAAAAATGATACAACGTTATGGAATACTAAATTAAGAGATTATGTTGCTAAGAAATTTAATATTAAAGAAAGTTGGATTAAAACTAGTATTAAAAATATAACGTATACAGATAAACATCCTTCTTATATAGATGCAAAAAACTTTATCACAAAATCTACTTTTGGAGAATTAACAGCAAGAGCAATGACAAGAACAACAAAAATTGGAACAATAGTACTGGGTGGACTTGAAGCTGCTCATTTAGTAAAAGAAATTTCAGATGGAGAGAATGCCATAAAATCTACTGCAAAATCTGCAATAAACCTTGTTAGTTCAATTGCAGGTATTGGCTATGGCGGTGCTATCGGAGCTAAATACATCGGTCCGGTAGGTTCTCTTGTCGGGATGGGCTTAGGTGCTATTGCCGGAAACCAAGTTTCTAAACTACTAGATTAAGCATTCCTGATATTGTCTAATACATGTTCAAAAAAATCTCTACCTTCGGGAGCCATATATTTTCTAATGGCATTCATCGTATCAACACCATCTTTAGGAGAAATATCTCCAAATAGACAAACGTCATCTCTTAAAGATTCCAATAAATATCCGCTTATATTTTTAACCACTTTATAGTCTTTTTCAGCCCATTTCAAATATTTTTGATTAACAGCTTTAAAATTTGTTTGACTAGGATTAGAATTTACTATTGGATTAATTTTCATTACACACACTCCTTTTATAGGGCTATTATACATCAATATTTAATAGTTGTAAATTTTTAACTAACCCAAAATACTCAAACCATCTGTACAAAATAATCAAACCATGTGTTTCTTTACAGTATGTATTTTATGTGTTTTTGTGCATACATTTCAATCGTGTACGGTTAAAATGATTATTGGCTGAAAAGTGGCGTTGTGTTTAGGTTCTGACCTGCCGGAAGTGTGCCTCCAAGTTTCAAACCAAATTACTTGAAAAGTCCACGAAGTGTCCGTTGAAGTCTACCCCCTCGACTTTTGGTTGTAACCCTTATGTGGCGGAAGTTTAGGACATATTTGAATTTATACGAATGGTTTGATTATTTTCGGAAGGACATTTGGGAGTTTTAGTCGGAAGTTTTTTCAAGGTTGGAAATCTAAATTTAACCACAAACATATATAAATTTTTTGTTTTGTAAATAAAAATTTATATTTTTTTATTTAACTAAAAACATAATGTCTGTAAGTAATTTCCTTGAACACGCTCTTCACTTTTTAGCCATTTTGTGAAGAGTGTTTTTTCACACTTGCTTAAATATATACTATCACAAACATAAATGAAAAGTATATTTATAAAAAAAATGTTATCTTTTCTATTTTTTTAAAATAGCATCTTCTCAAAGCCTTTAAAATAGGGCTTCTTGTCAATCTTAACATTTTGGCTAAAAAGTTAAGAGATTTTCTCAGAAGTGATGTTAATACTGGAAAAATGGCAATAAATTCAGCAATAAAAGATACTAAAACTATAGATAATATCAAGTTGTTGTATAGAAAGCAGAACAACTACCGGGATCTATTGTTGTTTGAAATCGGAATCAATACAGGTTTTGCACTCAACGACATGCTAAAACTGCGTGTGAAAGATGTTAAAAATAAGCAATATCTTGTCTTAGAAAATTCCAAAACTTTTCCCCTGAATAACAATATGAAAGAACTTATATTAACACTTATTAAAGATAAAAATAATAATGATTATATTTTTAGTACAAGACAAGGTAAACCTCTAAACAGAAGTACTGTTTTTAATTCATTCAGGAATATCTGTACGGAATTAGCATTACACAATTATTCAGTCGCTTCCTGGCGTAAAACCTTTGCTTATCATTATTATCAAAAATACAAGGATTTATCGTATCTGCAATGGCTTTTTAATCAGTCAACAGTAGAACAGACTTTACAATTTATTGGCGTAAACGAGAATATGAACTTGAGATTTCGTGAAGTAGTGTGTTTATAAATGGGAACAATTTTACATAGTGCATACGATGAGTTATTATCTAAACCGATAAATGTTGTAATTCCTATGGCCGGAGCCGGAAGCCGATTTGCGGTTGCAGGTTACGAAGTTCCGAAACCGTTTATTGAGTTTAACGGGAAAATGATGATAGAACACGTTCTAGCTTCTTTTAAACGCATTAATGCCATTTTTACCTTGATAATGCAGGAGAAATTTCTTTTCGAACAAAAAAATCAAATAGAAAAACTGCAAGAAAAATATAAACTCGCTATCGTCACAGTTCCAAAGCTTACGATGGGGGCTGCAATTACCGCCCTTGCCGCACATAAGGCAATCAATCCTAAATTTGATATTATCTTTGCTGATTCGGATAATATTTTTAGCGATGTAGATGTTTTGAAGTTTGTATCCGCCTCAAGAAGCAGAGATTTACAAGGTGCATTATTGACCTTTAAATCCGTAAACCCTTGCTATTCTTATGCAAAAGTCGATGATGAAGGGCTTTTAATTAAGACAAAAGAAAAAGAAGTTATCTCAGACCACGCCATTTGCGGCATGTATTATTTTAAAGAATTAGACGATTTTAAAGATGCAGTGATTGATCTGATTGTGGAAAGCGACACTCAAAAAGGAGAGTTTTACATGTCAAATGTCTATAATCATCTGAAAAAATTAACAGAAAAAATCGGAATTTATGATATAGCTCATTTTGACTGTGTAGGAACTCCGGAACAGCTTCAGGAATATTTAAAAGGAGGAAATAATGCAAGAATTTAACAATATCCTCCTGTTTGGAGGCGAAACTAAAAACGAAAACATGCCGGTAGGGTTTTATTCTTCGCTTGCACTTCTGCCATTGAGAGGAAAATCCGTTATTTTAAGACAGCTTGAGAACTTAAAAGAGTCGTACGGGCTGAATAAATTTATTATTGTAGTTTGCAATGATAATTATAAGTTGCAGGATTACATAAAAAATATCTTAAGCGAGAAGTTTGAAATAAAACTTGTGCAAGTAAATAGCAAAAAGAATATTTTAAGTTCATTAAAATACGCTCTTAAAAAAGCGGATTTGAATTTGCCGACAAGGGTTTTGCTCGGCGATACGATGATTCCTAAAAGTATTGATTCGCAAGTGGATGTAATTTTTACCTCAAAAGATATCACTACATCTGACAACTGGTGTCTTGTGGATAAATCAGGGCATTTTTATGACAAAGAGAAAAATGTTGATTTATCTGATAAAGAGGCCCTTGTCGGGTATTACTCTTTTTCGGATACAAAATATCTTTTAAATTGCTGCGTTAAAGCTAGATTAATGCTGAAAAAAGAAATTTCAACAGCGTTAATCATGTATCAGGAAAAGTACAGACTTAAAACAAGAATTATAGATGACTGGTACGATTTAGGACATACTTCGGGGTTGATTAAGGCAAAAAATATGCTCTTTAATGCTAGATGCTTTAATTCGATATCTGTTGATACGGAATGCGGTTTATTAACAAAAACCAGTACAAAAGTTCAGAAACTTGAAGACGAGGCTTTCTGGTATGTTCATCTGCCGGAGGAGTTGAAAATCTTTACGCCAAGACTTGTATGTTTCGATAAAGATAAATCTTCAGCCAGCTTAACACAAGAATTGTACGGTTATCCATCTTTGCAAGAACTGTATTTATCAGGCGAGGTTAACCTTGAGGACTGGAATTATATTATAAAATCACTGTTTAGCCTGCACAAAAAATTTGAAAAATTTAAGGGTGAAACTAATCCGGATGCACTTAAATGGCTGTATTATGATAAAACAAAAGAGCGGCTTTCGGATTTGAGGAATCAAAACCCTTATTGGAATGAGGTTTTGGATAGAGAGTTTGAATATATAAACGGCAAAAAATACAGAGGAATAGCCTCATTGAAGTCAGGTATTGATATCTATGTTCAGAAACTCTGCAAAACAGAAAAAGAAACCATTATCCATGGCGATTACTGTTTTTCAAATATACTTTTTGATTCAAGTAATTATAACTTCAAACTGGTAGATCCAAGAGGTCGATTAAATAATGAACCTACTATATATGGTGATCCAAGATATGATATAGCAAAACTGCGTCATAGTATTGCAGGTTTTTATGATTTTATTGTTCATGGACTTTTCAGACTGAAAGAGAATAAAACAGGATTTGAATACGAAATAAAGACCTCTACGGATTATTCAATATTAGAGAGGATATTCAATAAATATGCAGAATTAAACGGTTATAATCCGCAGGAAATAAAGTTTATAGAAGGTTTGTTGTTTTTGTCGATGATACCGTTGCATAAGGATAATTTCAGCAGGCAAAAAGTGTTTTATCTAAAGGCAATAGAGCTTTTAAATGATACGGTAAAAATCAGGGGTAAATTAAATAATGAAAAAGTTTTATCCCTAGTTAGAAGTAGGGGTTGATATGGAAGAAAAGAAACTCAGAATATGTATAGACTTAGACGGCACGATATGTACGATAAAGAAGCCTGATGAGAGTTATGCGGATGTAAAAGTAATGCCCGGGGCGAAGGAGTTTATAGACAGCCTGAAAGCGGACGGGCATACGATAATTATACATACCGCCCGCAATATGCAGACGCAGGGGCATAACGTGGGCAAGGTTATGAAGAATGTCGGCAAAATCACTCTTGATTGGCTGGAGGAAAACGGAATTCAGTACGATGAGATTTTCTTTGGCAAACCAAATGCGGACATCACGATTGACGACAGGGTTATTAAATTTGAAGATTGGCACAAGATGGATAAGGCAGAAGTTTTGAAACAGGCAAAAGAAAGGTAATTATGGATAGAGGACTGAAAGTTTCAAAAAAGACAATGCTAGATGTTTTAGATGCTTTTAATGCGTATTTTAAAGAGAAGGGAACACAGAATATTACCTATTTAGAATTTAGCAATTATATAGAAAATAATGGCGGAGGTTTCATAAACTACTTTAATGAATTAGGAGATATACTGGGCAAGTTGGGTGAAATAACCTCTAAACTTAAATTACCAATATTATCTACCATTATTGTGAACAGCGGCGATGAGCTTCCTGCTCCGGGATATTTTAGAATGGCAGCTCTGCATAGCGTATATACAAGACATGATAAGCAGTTAGATATTAAGAAAAACAGTCAACTAGAGAATTTGACAAGAAAGAAACGAATAGAATTTATTAAAGAACAAAAAAACTTATTGCGAAACCTAAAAGACAGTGATTTCGAAAGAATAATAGAGGAAATTAGTTTAAAGTATCAATAATTTTTACTTATTAATGTATTTAATACTGACAAGCAGGAAGTGAGAAAACAAGTAAAGGAGAAAGATAAGATAAAATGGATAGACTAAGAATTTTATATGAATTACTAAATAAATATGCTCTTAAACAAGATTACAGTGATGAATTTACGGAATTATTAAGACCAAACATTATAGACAGTATTCCTGAAATGATATCTCTTAATTTGGTTTTACAAATTGTTGATATGCACAATTTTAATATAGAGATGTTTAATATAAATCTAAATGAACATTTTGATACAAACGACGAAGTTCGGGCATTTTTAACAGATGACAACTTTAATTTTGATACAGATTATTTAGATTTTATTGCGACATACACTCAAAGAGGATTTTTTATTAATTTTGAAATAAATCAAGAACTGAGCATAGGAAATCCTCTGATTGGAAGTATGACAAGATTTAGCTATAGGGCGGTTAATTAGAAATAGCATATAGGAACACAATTAATGAATAAAACTGAACAACACTTATTTGTCTTGTGGGAAAAAGCAAGAGAGAAAGAACAAGAAATTTTAAAGGAAATTAAAGCTCAATTTACTATGCTTAAAGAATATGAAATTGAGTGGAATAAAGATAGATTCTTAGATAACCTAAGTTCTTTTTATGGGCACGACCACACAGGAATAATAGAAATAGAATATGAACGAGGTAACGGAAAATTTTTAGTTGTTCTGGTGGAAGATAATGACCCATTGCAAAAAAATGTACATACAACAAAAGGCGAGGTAAGTGTTAATCAGAAAATGTATAATTTAAAACAAGAAATTCGTAATGAATTTTTTGAGGGGAAATACCTTATTCATTGCACAAATACAATAGAAGAAACCCGCCATGATATCTGTCTTTTACTTGGAAAAAGTTTAGCTGATTTATTGAAAACAGAAACTTTGGATGGGCAAAGAGTGAGTATTTCCCAAAATTTACCTGCGATTGACGGTTGGAAAAGTTTAGAACAAGTATTTTATGTCTTGAATGAAACTTGTGAATACGCTGTTTTACGAAGTTTTGAATTGCTTCCGGGAAATTTTCATGAAGGAGACGGTGATATTGATCTTATGGTAGCAGATCCGCAGGAATTTTTATTTACTCTGTTTCCAGAATCAAATCATTTTGTCGATTATAAAAAGAACATTTTCGCATTTATGGTTCATTTGAAAGTGGGAGAGGAAGTTCTATGGCTGCATTTTAAATTTCCTCTTGATGGTTATTATGATTTTAAGATGTCAAAAAAAATTTTGAAAACACGTGTTTTAAATAAAAATAACATCTATATTCCAAATGACGAAATGCTTTTTTATGAGCTTTTATACCATGGAACAATACACAAGAATAATGTAGCAAAATATTATCCTATTTTAAAACCTATTTCAGAGAGGATTAATATAGAATTTAAAGAAGATTTTAAATACCTTAATAATCTTGTAGTTCAATGGCTCTGCAAAAACAATTACAAGTGTCCTATGCATTTAGATGTTTTTAGATTAAGACAAGATAAGAATATTTCAGAAAAAAGACTAATCGATAATGATAATCAGTTATTTATATATCAAAACGGATTTGATACCTTTATTTTCAGTAAATGGCTGATTGCCTGTGAACCGAATTATGCTACAACTATGCTCAGTCATTTCGGGCCTTTTAACAACTTGGAACAGCATCTTCTGTTACCAGAGAATAAGCTGTACAAAGAGCATAAAAAACTTCAAAAGAGAGGAGAGATTGCTTGGTCATATAAAAAGCGTTTTGGTCGAGTAATGAAAACGACAATTATAGATAAGCCAAACAAGCCATTAAAGATTGTTAGAAACTTATTGGGATTTCCTAAATTTGCGAGCTCCAAATATTTAACAGTAAAACCTGAACCTGCAAGGTATATGATAGGAGGAGTAACCGTCAATGACAAACTTCGTGGTTTAAAAGAACTATGCGATATTGAGGATTTGTTAGAACGATTTATCGGAACAATTTTTGATGAGTTCAAAACGGAAAACAGTAACTACCTTAAAGGTACTGCTTGGGATGCTGTTCCAAGCAACTGTTTGATTGATAAAAAAGAGAATTTCATATTTTTTGATAGAGAGTACAGTTACAATTCTGATATTGATAAATCTTATATGTTATGGCGAATTCTAATTTATTCAAATATGAATGCTAATAAAAAAGAACTATATCATAAATTTTGCAAACAATTAGGACTAGAAGATAAATATTCATGGTGTGTATATATAGATGGAAAGGTTCATGCAGATATTTGGAAAAATCCGCTTGATGGTTCTGCTAAAGAAGATTTTATAAGAAATGCTTTTGGAATGCCAGTGAGAACTTATGCTGAAATAATACCTTATACTAACTTACAAAATTTTGTATTAAAGTTCGGCAAGCTGCTATGTTCTGTTATTCCAATAAAAAAATTAAGGAAGAAAACTCGTGATAGCCTAATAAAATGGGTTAAACACCCTCATTACAAAACTTTTAAGAGATATTTTAGGCAGTAGCAAAATCAAGGATGTTTTTAATTTTTAAAGTGAGGTTATTAATAAATGAAATTATTTGGAACAAAAGAAACTGATACACATAAAATTTATTATTTTTGTGGGATAAAATTCAAATTTGCACAATGGCATTCAATAGGAAGTGTTACCAGTGACTATGTATTTCTTGAACGTAATTTGAGAGAAAACGTAAAAATGCGTATGAATGGCTGGTGGGATGGATATAGAAAGCAATGCCTTAATGAATATTTTAGAGAAGAAATATATGCTTGGAATATAGTAAAAGAAAAATTCAATCACTTTTTCTTGAGAAATATAAATATTCCGCAAGTAGAATTTGTCCTTACAACAAAATGTACTCTAAGATGCAAGAATTGTTCTAACTTTATTCCGGCTATAAAAGATAAATATACAATGCCTCTTGATGAATTTAAAAATAATGTTGATGCTTTAGCTAAAGGTAGCAATGAAATACAAACAGCCCTGCTGTTAGGTGGTGAACCTTTATTAAATAAAGATTTACCTGCAATGGTTTCGTATATTGCCAAAAATCGTAAATTCAAAACAATTTATATTGTTACAAATGCCACTTTAGATTTTTCAGAAGAGTTATTATCTGCAATAAAAAAATACAAAGACAAGGTGCGTGTTTATATATCTAATTATTCAATTAATAAGGAACTAGAGAATCGTTTAAAAACAAAGCATATTGTGGAAGTTTTAGATCAGAATGGAATCGGACATTATACATTTGACGATTTGAAGTGGCACGAGATGTCTCCTTGTAAAAAATTAAATATGCCATATGAAAATGTTGTTCAACGCTTTGTTACCTGTCAAGCAAAATGCGTTCAAATATACAATAAACATATGCATATCTGCCCGATTAGCACTTTCTGTGAAATAAAAAAATGGTTTGATTTTGATGAAAATGGTCAAGAGTATGTTTGTTTGGATTCAAAACTCTCAGCTAAAACTCTCAAAAAGAATTTTATAAAATTTTATAAAAGAGATTATTTTCAGGCTTGCGATTGGTGTCCTAAAACGACCTATCGTGAAATAACACCGGCAGAACAATTAAAAGAGGAAGAAGCATATAATGGATAAAAAAAATTTTAAAGTTGCAGTTCAACTATTCGGACACTTACGGACATATAAAGAATGCTATCAAAGTTTAAAAGAACATTTACTTGATAAGTATGATTGCGATGTATTCATGCATACTTGGGACACAATCGACCATTCAACTCAAACATGGCATTCAATTCACATGGAAAATAAAAACGATAATACTTCACAATTACGCAGTGAATTAGAAGAAATTTATAACTTAAAAAAAATAAAAATTGAGTATCAAGAACCAAAAGATATGGGGCTAATTACTGCTATCGCAAGTAAGATTAGTGTTTATGGAATGCAATGCATGTTTCATAGTATGACAGTTGTAAATAGCCTGCGAGAGGATTATCAGCAAGAAACTGGCACTCAATATGATTTTGTGATAACACTACGACCAGATTTATTATTAAGTGAAGATTTTAATATTGAATACTATCTTGAGCGAATGTCGGAAGATGAGATAGGTAAAGCCTTTTTTACTTATTTCTTCCCAATGATAGGAATATGGAATGATTATAAAAAAATTGGAGCAAGTGATATTTTTTACTTTGCAAAGCCGGATATAATAACAAATATTTTTAAGCATATTGAAACAGTAGTAGAAAAAATTAAACCTGATATAAAAATAAATTTCGGGCCTGAAGTTTATTTTTTAGAGCTAATTCAAACTCTTGGATATGATATAAAGTTAATTAAATATAACTACAACACTGAATATATCATCAAGCGACCAACAAGTAACAAAAAAGAAATTAATAAAAAAACAAAGAAAAATTTTAGATTAAAAATCAGCTTAAAAGAGTTCTATCTATTCTTGTTTTCTAATTTATCATTTAACATCATAGATTTGCGGCTTAATTTGTTTAATTTCTTTAAATTAACTATTTGCGTAGGAGGAAACAATGACAAATAAGCCTTTGATATCTATTATAATTCCGGTTTTCAATGCTGAAGATTTTCTCGCAAAATGCTTAGAAAGTGTTATTGGACAGACATATACAAATTTAGAAATTATCCTGATAAATGACGGTTCGCATGATAATTCATTAGAAATTTGTCGTACTTACGCCGCACGTGATAATAGAATAATTGTATTAACTCAAGAAAATCAAGGGAATTCTGTTGCTAGAAATAAAGGTATTGAAACTGCAAAAGGGGAATTTATTACATTTATTGATGCTGATGATTTTGTAGATTCACGATTGGTGGAATTATTATTGGATTCTTGTATTGCCAATAATACTCTTCTTAGTATTTCAGATGGTTATATTTATAAAGATTTTAGTGACATCAAAGAAATTGATGATGTAGAAAATCTTACCGACAACACACTTGTTCCATCTGATTATAATGGAATGTATCATCATACACCTTGGAGAAAATTATATCATCGTTCACTATTAGCAAATATTCGTTTCCCAAATGGTTTATACCACGAGGACATAGGCTTCTGGTATGGAGTAATGAGTGTTAGTCCTAATATTTCTGTAGTTAAAAAACCTCTTTATTATTACCGTCAAAATAATCAAAACAGTATTACTATCAGGGAAATAGATCTTTTAAGACGTAGTTTAGATGGTGTAAGAAGTTTTGAATATGGATTGAAATTGATTGAAGAAAATGCAAAAGATAAAAAATTTGCAGAGATGGTTAATGCTCTTGTTGAATCGTATTATGAACTGCCCTTTATATGCGAGAAAAAGGAGTGGTTTAAGAAGCAGGCTGAATTTTTAAATAAACTAAAAAAATACAAGCCAATTTTGAATAAAACTAATAAAAGTAAACTTAATAAATTATTGTGCCAAACATCTATAAAATTCAAAAAGCATTTTGATAGGTTTATGTATCCAATAATTAATTTTCCTAAATGGATTACAGAGCCTATTGCAATCGTGCGGTATGGGATAATAACACTTTGTGAATATTTATACTGCCAATATGAGGATTTATGCAAGAAATAAAATCTAATGAAATATCTGTCATAGTTCAAGGTCGTGTAGAAATGCCTGCTACCCGTAAATGCTTGCAAAGTATTCGCAAGTATTTGCCTGATGCAGAAATAGTCCTCTCTACATGGGAAAACTCAGATTTAACACATATTAAAGGGTTGTATAATATTTTAGTTTTGAATAAAGATCCGGGTGCTGTAATCTTTGATGATAAAGAAAATAAACAAAATAATTTAAACCGTATTCTTGTATCTAGCCAAAACGGTATCAAAGCTGCAACACGAAAATATGTACTGAGACTCAGAAGTGATTTGATTTTAAAGAATAAAAATGTTTTAAAACTTGCCGATAATTTTAAAGTCAGAAACCCTGAAAAATCTTTATTCAAACATAGAATATTTGCTTATGATATTTTTTCAATCAAATATGATATAAAGAAAAGAATCAAACAAAGAATGTTGTTTCATATTTCTGACTGGTGTTATTTAGGCTTAAAAGAAGATTTAGAAGAATTTTTTAATGTACCACTGGTAAAAGAGCCTGATTTTTCAAGGTATTTTGAATTACAATCTAAGCCGGCAGATGATATTCATACAACAAGACTATGGAAAATGTCTCCTGAACAGTATTTTACATCAGTTAATGCTGTAAAAGTTTTTAAAGACTTGAAATTCAATAACTACTTAGATGTAACAGAGGACAACATCATAATATCAGAAGAGTTTATAATTAATAATTTTCGAGTATTTTCACAAAAAGAGTGGGGTATTTCAACTCTTAAAGAGGAATATAAAACGATAAAAATGAGTGTTCACAGCCCGTTTATATATTATTCAAAGGTCGAACAATTAAAAGACTATAAAAAATATTGTGATAATACGGCAGAAATTTTAGAATTAGATTTTTTACAAAAACTTTATGACACAAAATACTATGAGTCTTTAAGAAAACATTTCTTACAGTTGATTTATTGTAAACCGACTAAAAAAATTACCGAATTAATTTCTACTACTTCATATCTATTCAAATTTATCTTTTCAGCAATTAAGGAGTGTGGATGGAAGAAAAAATAACCTCAAGAGATATATCGGTCGTTGTTCAGGGGCCGATTCACAAAGGAAGAACAAAAAAATGTCTCCAAAGCATTAGAAAAAACTTGCCCGAGGCAGAAATTATACTATCAACCTGGGACGATAATTGTACTACTGGATTAGATTATGACATTCTTGTGCTGAACAAAGATCCGGGAGCTGTTCAACAAAATAAGTTTAAGAATATAAAATTCTACAACAATATGTCGCGTATGATTGTGTCAACAAATTCGGGGCTGGAAAAGGCCGAACGTAAATATACGCTTAAATTACGGACTGACTGTTGTTTAGAGAATACGAATTTCTTAAATATGTTTGATTGTTTCCCAAAAAGAATTGATAATTATAAACTTTTTGAACACAGAATTATCGCATCTACACTCTTTTCTAAGTTTGCAATTAATGAACATAATATTAAAACGGAAGTCCCTTTTCACCTTTCAGACTGGTGGTTTTTCGGGTTAACCAGCGACGTAAAAAAATTACTTCTATCTTCGACGCTGCCGGAAGAGCCTTATTTCTCAAATTATTTTGAGTATCCTGAAAATGCGTCTAAAAAGTCCGTTTTCAAAAAATTCGACTGGCGTTTTGCGCCGGAGCAGTACATTTGCTATTCCTGTTTCTCGAAATACTACGATGATATAAGGATGGAAGACTGCTCAGATATTTCAGAAGACATTAATAGAAAATCACAGATTTGCCTTATTAATAACTTTATTTTCTTAGAGTATAAACAGTCGGGCATTCATAATCTCAAGTACAAAAACAGTAAATATGAGCCATTTGCCGGGGATCAGTATTTAGATTTGTATGCATTTTATAATTTTGAGCTGGAATACAAAAAACATTGTGATTCTTCATATATTCCAACCGCAAAAAATATTCTTTTATCAGATCGTGAAATAGGTTACAGGATTTTGAGATTCTATAAACACCTGTATAAATTGTTTGATCCGGAAACACCATTGCAAGTAAAAATAGAACAATTTTTTATCGGAATCCCTATTTCAGGAATTACCTTAATTCCTACACTTTTCAAAATTATTAAGGAGAGGAAATGAAACAAATTTTCAAAATAATATACGAAAAACTCATTTCTATTATAATTGAACACCTTATAGAGTTTTTATTTGCAACAAATATTTTAGCAATAATGCTATCTTATCTGTTTAATTGGCAGTTTATAAATACTGTGTCTAAAATCATTGCGGCTTTATTTATCTACATAACCATATTACTAGCGGTAGTTCTTCTTTTTAAGTTTATTTGTCATTTAAAAGAACAGAATGCCATAAAATCTGAATATATAGCATTGAGTGAAAATAAGAATTGGTCATTACTCTTTGATGAAAAATTTATTTTGAAAGAACTAATTACAAGACGAGGATTACAAGTTTTTGAAACCAATATGATATCATCATACCTTATTCAAGAATATATTGAATATATAGATGAAAATTACGACCCAGATACACCTGTAATGGATGCTATTGCAGGACTTACAAATAGATTATATAAGGACTCATATAAAACTGAAATCATAAACAATCTTCTTAACCATAGGTTTATTAGTATAATTTCTGGTCGCAATGGTATGTATAAAATTAACAATGGCATTTGGAAATATGAACGAAAACTGAAAGCAATCAGTGATAAAAAAGAAGCTAAACAACAAAAGAAATTTTGGAAATCTCTTGGTAAAAATAAAAAACCAAAATTGATATATACAAAATATGAGGGGAATCATAAAGTTTTTGGTTTCTTTGGAATTAGAATCAAAATTAAAGTTTACGATGAATTGAAATCATTTGAATAATAAGAGGGGAATATGAAACTAAGTAATACAACAGCACAAAATTCATTTAAATACGGATGGCTTTTATCAAGGATATGGCCCTACATAAAACCATATATGTTCAGAATAATCTGCGGATTTTTGGTTGCAATACCGTTGGGACTATTAGACGGAGTGACGGCTTTTGCTCTAAAACCTTTTATGGACTATGTTGTAGGCAAACAAGACTGGATTTTTCATACCTTGGGACACGAGTTTACACTCACCTGGCAAATGTTTGCTTTTATTATTCCATTTGGAGTAATTGCTTTTGCAGGATTTCAAGGTGTTTTGAGATATCTTAATGACTATATCTCGGCTTGGACATCTCAAAGAATTACAAATGACGTAAAATTTGACCTTTTTCATAAACTTATTTATATGGATCCACAGTTTTATGACGAAAATCCTTCAGGGATTATTATTTCAAGATATATGGCAGATCCTCAAACAGCTTCCGCCGGAATTGTTGACCAGATAAAAACTATTACAACAAGTCTTTTTGGTGCTTTAGGGCTTATCGGGGTAATGTTATACAGTTCTTGGAAACTTGCTTTTATCGGCGTGCTTGTTTTATGTATCGCTTTTATTCCAGTTGCTTTAATTAGGAAAAGAATTAAAGCAACATCTAATAAAAATATGGTTATTGGCGGTAATATTACAACCAATATTAATGAAACTTATAATGGCAATAAAGTTATGGCGGCTTATGAGCTACAAAACCGTCAGGAACAATACTTTAAAGATCAAATATGGGAGGGATTCAGGGTTAATATGTCATTAACCAAACGTGCTGCTTGGATGAGTCCTTTAATGTATCTAATTGCATCTTGCGGTATTGCAACAGTTCTTGGCTACGGTACACACCTTATTACATCAGGTCAAATGACTGCCGGAAGTTTTGCATCGTTTGTAACCTCATTATTACTTTTATATAAACCTGTAAAAACTCTTGGCGGCACATTAACAGGTATTCAAAATATCTTCGTTGCAATGGGCAGGGTATTTGAACTGTTCGATTTAGAGCCTGCAATCAAAGATAAAGAGAATGCTATTGAGCTTAATGGGTTGAATAACCAAATTGAACTGCAAAATGTTTGGTTTGAATATATACCTAATCAGCCTGTCTTAAAAAATTTAAGTTTAACCATAAATAAAAATGAGACTCTTGCAATAGTCGGAAATTCCGGCGGCGGCAAATCAACACTGGTAAATCTTTTGCCGAGGTTTTATGACATAAAATCCGGCTCTATAAAAATTGATGGTGTGGATATAAGAGACTATACAATCAGTTCTTTAAGGCACAATATTGCTATGGTTTTTCAGGATAATTTCTTATTTTCCGGCACAATAAGAGAGAATATTTTGATGGGTAATCCTGATGCAACAGAAGATGAATTAAATCAGGCAATAGAATCTGCCCACCTGCAAGAAATGATAGCTGACTTGCCTCAAGGTTTAGATACCTTGCTTGGAGAACGTGGAATGACATTGTCCGGAGGTCAAAGACAGAGAGTTGCAATAGCACGTGCAATGATAAAAAATACACCGATTGTAATTCTTGACGAGGCAACCTCAGCTCTTGATAACAAATCTGAGGCAATTGTTCAAAAAGCACTGGATAACTTAATTAAAAATAAGACTGTATTCGTAATCGCTCACAGATTATCAACAATCAAGAATGCGGACAGAATTGCAGTTATAAATGAAGGTGAATTAGTCGAACTCGGAAATCATAACGAATTGATGTCTATGGAAAACGGACAATACAAGACTCTTTATGAAATGCAGTTCAAGAAACAAGAAGTGCACACGTAAATTTATTTGTGACATAATAAGATAATAAATAAGTAAAATAATTACTGAAAAATATTATTTTTACTTAAATAGAGATTCAAATAAAAAAAATAACAGTAGCACAATATAAAGTTATTATTACAAATAGAGTAGTGTGACATGGAAAATATTATTGAAATATTAAATAACAAAGGAGGAATGTTATCATCAGACCTGTCTGATGAACTCGTAAATCAGGGGTTTTCAGAAGTTGCTGCTCGCAAAAAAATATCAAGATGCTGTAATTCCAGTAACGGTATGGTTTTAAGATTGCCATACCTTACTTTCCCTCATAGGGCAAAATTTGTATATCTACGAGAAGAAGGCTATAGCGAACGTTTTTATAGTAATCTGTATGATGCGCTGAATAAAACAAATTCAGTATATAGCCACACATTTAATTTATTAAAATGTCACTATGGTGTTCTTAATGAAAATCGCTTTAAAGTATATTCAAGTTCTCCTGAAATTTCATCTAAACATATAAATCATGCGACATTGTTAAATAATCTTATAAAACTAAAATTATGTGAATATAAAAATATAAACGATATTAGATACATATATTTAACAGAATCCGCTTGGGATGAAAAAAGAGCAATTGCAATAGAAAAAATTGAATTATTACTTATCGATATGTTAAAAGAGTGGTTAAAACGCACCAATTTGGGTAGTTTTAACGCTATTGATAAATTAAGTAACTATGGATACTTTTATTGGGATATAAGTTCTCCTAGTTTTATATCACCATTTTTAACAAAAGACAACTATAATAAAACAATAAAACATGGTTTTGTTGTTGCAGATATTGTTTATAATATTGTTGATGAAAATACAATTAAGTATTTTGTAAATAAATTAAATATTGTAAAAGCAAATAAAAACAATAGACCTGTTATTCCTATTCTAATTGCTCAAGGTTATACAAAAGAAGCTTTTAAAACAGGAAGAAACAAGGGAATTATTATTGTTACTCCAGAAATCCTGTTTGGTAAAGATGTCGCAAATTTATTTGAAAATTTACTTTATAAACTATCTAATATCGCAGCAGCTGCAACAAAAGATATAGAAGAATTTTTAAAGCTATATGACCAATTGGCAAAAATTCAAGGCTCTGCTACGCATTTATATGGAGATTTATTTGAGTTTATAATAGGAGTTGCATATAGAGAATTTTTACCTATTACATCATTTGAAATTGGAAAATTAGTTCATATAAGTACAGGTAATAAAAGAGAAATTGATGTATATATAAAAACATCTAATAATGCAGTATATTTTATTGAGTGCAAAGGGTATTCTCAAAAAACAATGGTGAACGAAAATGAGGCAAAATATTGGATTGAAAAGGTACCTTTGCTTAGAAAATGGGGGCTTGAAAATATCGAAAATTTTGATAAGCTAGAGCAACATTATGAATTCATTACAACTAGTGATTTTACATCTAAAGCAAAAGAAGTTTTTGAGGAATTTAATAAAAGAACAAAAAAGTATCAGGTCGTTTATTTAAATGGTCAACAATTATTAGAATTAATAAAATTAAAAAATATTAATTCAAAAGATAAAATTATTAAAACACTTAATGAGCATTATTTTAAAATGGAAATATAAATAGAGTTAAAATAAAAAATAATTTATAAATAAAATTATTGTGGTAAAAATTCAGAATGTATACTTTTTAAATAAGAAAAATCTTCAGGAGATTCTGTTAAATTTAAATCTAGCATTTCTTTTAATCTCCTTAATTCTCCTTCTCGTTGTTCTATTAAATAACTCCAAGTATAAATATATACTTCAAAGTTATCTCCCTTTCCATAGAGACCATTTAAACTTGAACTATTGTCTTTTTTTTCTTGTCTCAAACGTTCTTCTATTTCAGTTACGATAAGTATAAATTTCCATGTTGTATTTTCTTTAGTAAATCTATTATCTTTTGCTACCGCATAAGCATAGTCGTTAATTTGTTTTTGTTCTTTTGTTGTTGCATTTTGGCTTGGACGTTTTAATTCAATAAATAAATGTTCTCTTTTTTCTTGAGAATCTTTAGGTATAGCACTCCATAAACATAAGTCTGGTATCAAATTTAATTCAGGATTATCATCTTCTTTAATGGATTTGATAAGTTCCTCGTCATTTAATTTTTCTCTATCTAATTCTTTAATATGAGCCAGTAATACATTTCTTAAAGACATATCGGAGGTTCCTGGTTTGTATTGTTCTCCAAAAATCCATTGTTCTTTTGCTAGAATTTTATGAAGTTGTGCCCTTTCTTTTACTTTTTTACTTATACTTCCAGCAACTAATTCCCTCAATTCACTTAAAAATCTTATTCTATCAATAACTTCATTTGAGGTTGCAATAATGTTTGGGAGTGAGGTGTTTTCTAATATTTTATCGAATTTTTCAATATCATCATTGGATAGTGAGCAAACCTCTTGCAATATATGTTTCAGTTTTGAAGATTTTGTTGCAATAGCTTCTTTTATTAAAGAGAATGTTAATTTTTTACTTTTTTTCTCTTGTGTTGTAAATTTAGGCAAACATTCATCTATTTTAACAGCAATAACGTCAAATAATTCTCGTTCTGCATTATTAACTGAAGATTTTACTTCATCTTCTTTATATGGATATAAATTATCTTGTTTTAAAGATTCAATAAATTGTTTACGCTTTTCTTGTTTTTCTATATTTAAATATTGTTTTAGAAAGTCTTGAGCATTTTTTTCTATTAATTTTACATCTTCATGTAAATTTGATAATAAATTTTCATTATTAAGTTTAGCAATATAATCAGACATAACATATAATGAAATATTTAAATTATCAGTACCAACTCCTAAATTGTCTTGAAAGAGTGGACATCCGTCAACATTGCATAAATTAAGACGTTTAGAAGAATCTTTTTGGTTTCTAGGAAAATCCCATTCAATAATTTTCAAAGCCAATTCTATATTTTTCCCATCTTTTAAAGGTACAGTTATAGTTTTTTTACCTGATTCAGGAAAAACTTTTTTAATCTTTGATGTTAAGTCAATTTCTTTACCATTTAATAATATAGAAAAATCTTGGTATAAGGAGTAATATATTGCAAATATTTCTTGAATTAGATTTATATTATTTTCATTAAATAAAGTAGTTTTATGTTCAATAGCGGAAATTCTAATACTTACACCAGTCTGTTTGTCTTGATTATCACAAATTTTTAATTCAGAAATATCGCTTACTGATAAATCTGCACTTGATAGAATTACCGAAAATTCCTTTTTTAAATTATCTTCTTTATCTATGTAAACACTAAAAAATTTTACAAGATTTCCAATACTTAAAGCTTTATATCTACCTCTACCTTCACTTCCGTGCAAGCATCTTTTACCATTAGTTGTTTTATTAATATTTCTTTTGTAAGAGTTTCCAATGTATTTAAAGGCATTGAGAGCTTGTAAATAGGAACAACCTTCACCATCATCTATGACATCAATATATTCAAAACCATTAAGACCATTGTCCTTTGTATTTATTAATATTTTATTTGCTCCCGCATCAAGGCTATTCCAAATTAATTCTGTTATTCCAAGAATTAATGGATTAGCTTTTACATATTTAGCAATATGATCTTGAGCTGCATTGATTTGAATTTTAGCCATATACGATAAACCTTTTCCTGATTATATATCAAACAAAATAAAACAATACATTATATAATTTTATTCTTTTTAAAATTATATACCTTTCCCAAAATAATCAAACCATTTGAACTAAATACTCAAACCATGTGACTCTTTACAATAATTAAATTATATCACACTTTTCGGGTATTGTGAACCCCTTCATTTTTTGTTTGTTATAATTCGTCGATTTTTTAGAATCCAATATCTACAATATATTTCGCTTCTGTCTAACATAACATTTTAACTATTTTGTTATGGCTCCAGTAGGCACAATACATACACCCCATTTTAGCAGGAATAAGACAGAATGGATATCTTTGTTCAAAAACTTCATACACAAAATAAAAATCAAACCTCCAAAGAGAATAATACATTCGTTACTTTATTAAAAATTTTATTTGGAGTAGGTATCGGTACGCGTAAATACGGTGTTGTCGATACCTTTTCTTTAACTGCACTAATCAATCAAATATCTATCAGGTGAGGCAATGACAATATCATTCAGCGGATTGGCGTCCGGTTTAGATACATCTTCTTGGGTAGAATCGCTTGTAGCACTAAAACAAGCGAAGATAGACACGCTTGAAGAAGAAAAAGAAACAGTATTACTATCCAAAGAAACACTTGATAATATTAAATCCTTTTTTACGTCTTTCCGCTCAATGATAGAAAAAGTAACAGATGCACAATTTGGTGTAGCATCAATGGATTTATTTGCTCAGAACCTTGCTACCTCAAGTGACTTAGATATTTTAACAGCCTCAGCAACAACAGAGGCAGAAGAAGCCAGATATAATATAAGTGTTGATACTCTTGCAACAAATACACAGCTTAACAGCAGCTATTCATACGTTACGACCCAGACCATTACTCAAACAGCAACCAGCGACTCTAAACTTGAAAACCTCGGGGTTAATGCCGGCAGGATTGGAATTACTGTAAACGGGGTTGAAAGAAGCGTTAATATTTCAGACAATGAAACAATCCAAAGTTTTATTGATAAACTTAAAGAGATTGGTGTAGATGCAAGTTTTAACAGCACGACCGGAGTTTTTACAGTTAATCTTGATACAGCTGATATTAACGATTACGATAATACAGGAATTGTTAATGCACTTCATCTGATAGGTGTTAATGAGGGGTATACGAGTGATAAACTTCAGATTGAGAAAACAGAAACTGTTTATGAATCAGCAGATGAGAGCTCTCTACTTAATGAGTTAAGCTCTGGTGTTAAGATTATCGGTACACAAAATGTAATTGTTCAGAATACAAATGGTGAAAACTATACGATTGAGGTTGATGCATTTACAACTCTTGGAGAATTTCTGACAGCTCTGGAAGATACAGGATTGAATGCGAGTATTAAGAATGGAGTCGTGGAGATATCAGGCGGTAAAATAACCGGCGGAACTTATGATGCTGTTAAGGCTCTCGGGTTGTCAGAGGATCCATATACTGCAATGACAACGGGTAATCCATTGACAGAAACCGTTGTTGAAGCAGAACTTGTAACTCTTGAAACAAAGCTGGTAGATGATTTAAAAGTAAGAGCCGGTTATTTAGAAGTTACCGATGCAGAC
>ENA-OPBM01000043-OPBM01000043.1-human-gut-metagenome-genome-assembly--contig:-NODE-43-length-101690-cov-11.887696_pt1 | contig 101690 bp, 157 predicted proteins | sample MGYA00241069_ERZ501454 | MGnify/ENA primary metagenome ERZ501454 (study PRJEB25962, sample SAMEA2042625) | human gut metagenome | biome: human gut; feature: human-associated habitat; material... | reverse complement strand
AAAGTACGAAATGCAACTCCAAATGAATATGATGGAATTAAATTTCGTAGTAAACTTGAAACTTATACATATAAAAAGCTGAAAGAGGCAAATATCATGGCAGATTACGAAATGCATCGATATGAGCTACTTCCAGCTTTTACTTTTAATAATAAAAAGTATAGAGCAATGACTTATTTACCTGACTTTGTAGGAGATAACTTTGTTATTGAATGTAAAGGATACCCTAATGAAGCTTGGCCTTTAAGAGAGAAACTATTTAGATATTACTTATATAGTAATAATATAGGAGTCAATTTCTATATAGTTCATAATCAGAAGGAGGTAGATGAGTTAATAAAAAGACTAAAGAAATGATACTATTTTATAGTATAATTATATATAAACTAACTAAAACTTTATACCATGAAAATCTGCGCAATAAGTGATATACATGGTCATTTAATTAATATACCAGAATGTGATATATTATGTATAGCAGGCGATGTAGTAAATTTACTCGCTCAGAGAGATAACGAAGAATCAAATAAATTCTGGTCTATTACTTTTGTCAATTGGGTAGACAAATTACCGTGTAAAAAGGTAATTGTAGTTCCAGGAAATCATGATATTTATATAGAAAATCTTATTAATGATATTGTAAAGGATTTGAGTTGGCAAGATTTTAAGACTAAAATATCAACTTTAACTAATGATAAAGTAGTATTTCTTGTTGATGAACTATATGAATATGAAGGAGTAACTTTTTATGGAACTCCTTGGATAGCTCCTATACATTGGCAAACATGGGCATTTGAAGATACTCAAAACGAATATGATGAGTATATATGCCCATATGAAAAAATACCAAATTGTGATATACTTATTACTCATGAAAATCCTAATTATAATGAAAAGCTTGAACATTACTGTTTTGGTAAGTATAAGCATCATTTCTTTGGACATTGGCATAATGGTATATCATATGGTCATTTAAATCAATATAATTGTAGTATACTAACTGACAGTTATCTTGAAAGAGAAAGACCTAAAATAGTAACTATAGAATTAAGTAAGAATGATAATTGATAAACCGTATTATGAAGACAATACGAGAATATCAAATTCTGCTATTGGTTGGTTCTTAAAGAAAGGACCGCGTTTCTATCGAGATATGATAGATGGAAAAGAGGAAGGATTAAAACTTCCTCAGCTCGAAAGGGGTACTATGATTCATGAATATATACTTCAACCAGAGGATTTCTGGAATGATTATATAATTCTTGATTATGAAGTGCCTAAAGTAAAACAACAAAAAGATTTCTGTGAAGCTTATGCTAATTCATTAGAGCTCATAGAAGACGATAAAAAGATTGCTGCATACAAATCTGCATACAGTAATTCAAAAAGCTCTGAAATCGTCTTAAAAGAAGCTACAGAGCTATGTAATCGTTATGCTGATTATATTAAAGCATTACAAAGTAAAAAAGATAATCGTAAAGTAATATCTTTTGCTGATTTAAATATGCTTAAAAATATTAAGAATAATATTGATAATCATAAGAAGGCAAAAGAGTTATTAGAAGATATTCCTGGAGTAGAATCTCATAATGAGTTTCATATTAACTGGGAATTACCTGTTGATGATTGGATTGCGCCTTGTAAGTCTTTACTTGATAGATGTATATTCGATCATATAAATAAGAAGATTACTTTAATCGACTTAAAAACAACTAGTGATGTCTATAATTTTAAACATTCTGTAGAAGAGTTTGATTATTATAGACAGATAACTTATTATTTGCTTGCAATTAGTTGGTACATGAAAGATCAAGGAATTGACATTTCAGATTATGATTGTGAAGCATATATTATTGCTATTCAGACAAATAGTAATAATGAAGTGAGAGTTTTTAATATGTTTAACGAATTAGAGTTAGATGATCGTAAGGACCTCATTGTCAAAACTTTAACAGAATTATCATATCATTATCAGACAGGTAATTGGGACCATACTCGTAAATATTACGAAAATGATGGAATTGAAGAACTTAGAACCTAAGACATTAAATGATTTTTTAATTGCAATAGCTATGGATTCATGCGAAGAAGTATTTGAAGTAGATGAAAACATAGTTTGCAATGAAGAAGTTGAACTTTAATAAATACAACAAAGGGTTGCGTTATTATGCAACCCTATTTAAAATAAATCCAATAGTATTTACTTCAGATTTATTTATAGACATTACTATAGATAAAGAGTTTTTAATACTTCAATATAAAACATATCCTAAGTATTATATAGTAAGAAGAATTCAGGAGAATGAATTTTTCTATAATGATATAATAAAAGATGATATAGTTTGCTATAGATTTAGGTTAAAAACTAATGACCAAAAAGCTGATTTCAGTATAATGCAAACTAATGGTACACAATTTTGTACTAAAGAATTTATATTAAGTATGGCAATACTTTGGAAAGATTATCTAGATAGTTCATTTTATGATACTATATTTTAAGAATTACTCTACACAAAAAAGGCAGGCTTTGTGAAAAGCTTGCCTTTAATTTTTTAATCACCAGTAATCTAAGTATCATAATATCTACGCTTACTTGGAATATCATTTAATTCAATTAGATTTTTGAATGGAGTTATTTTCCATATATTTCTTTCTAATTGAGTTTTTCCTCTATAAGCACCTCTAGTTATCATTTTACCCTATTTACTTTTTTCTCCTCTTATATTTGATAATATCAAATCGTAAGGATAAGAAATTACAGACCCAACGTTATCCAATAATGAGTATAGCGGGGTAGGTGTTTTAATAGTGCTATATATATCTACTAGGTTATACGGAGCAGTAGTTTCAAAAGCAGTTCTAGCCATTACATAAGCAAATAAGTTAAGAAGTATATTCCTCTTATCCTTATCTGCCTCTTCTTTTAGAATATTCCTTATTAAAGGATATAAACACATGCACAATGCTGCTTCTATCTTCAACTTCTTAATGTTAGTTCTATCTAACTCACTTGAAAAACCTTTATTAAGAAAAGTCTATTTTAAAACAGTAGTAAGAAGGTCAGCTCCTGATTTGTCTTTCCAAGTTTGAGCAAATACTCTAAGTGGAGTTTTAAGTATAGCTTCTACTTCTCTTTGAGTTTGATAATCCCATTGTCTATCCATAGTAAAACTCTATTGAAGAATAATAGGGATATATTGTCTATGCATCATACACATTGCACCAAATACATTAGCACTCATTTGAGCTTTCTGTAAAGGACTTAATTGACCATCTGCAGAACCGGCTAACTATCTGGCAGCATTACCGATAGTAAACTTAGCTTTATCTACAGCTTGTTGATATTCTGGAGAAATAGCAACTATTTTGCCAGCACTAAACTTAGTTAAAGCTTTAAATGATTTAGCTTTCTTCCATCTCTACTAGGTTTCATCTGTTCTACCATATTTATTATAAAACATTTCGTGATGCATGAATTGTCCATCAATGTATTTATAATCGTACATTACACTATTTAGTATTTGACCTTTTATAAAATAATCAGATACTGAGTATAATCCAAAAGCCCACTACTTCTAAATGACATTTATAAATTTAGGTCTATTAGTATTAGTAAACAAACTATCCATAGTAGAACCAACCTAAAAGTAATCCATATAAGCCATCTATTCGCTCTTATATGTTCTACTACCAACACTTAAACCGTGTTTAAATAAATCGAATACTATATCTTTAAATGCGCTTACTGCATTACCAAAAGTATAATATCTACCGGTCAAAGAATTGACAAGATGAGCATGAGCAGCAGTAAAGAAACCAGTAAACGCACAAGCAAAGTTTAAACCAAGATTTCGTAATGTACCATAACCAGTAATAGTTTTTAACAGTTTGGTTATACTTATCTCTCTGTCTTTAATAGATATAGATAAAGCATTAGTCTTAACATCATATAGATTCATGTTAATAAACTTTTCTGCAAACTTATATATATTAGTATCAGTTCCAAGTTTAGGTTCTTGTTTACCAGTAAATATTCTCTTAATAGAACCTATAGTACTAGTACCAGTATACTTTCTCTATGATAAAAATGACTTTATATTTTCTACCTCACCTTTCACTTCATTCTTCTGTTTGAAGTTTTCTGCCATTTTAAAATACTGAATAACAGAACCTACCATATCTGCTGATATAGTAGCTGGATCGTCTAGCTGTTTAGTAAAGTATTGAGGAATAAGAGCTAAAGAAGTACCATCAGGAGACGTTAAAACCTTTTTATTTATACCAACATCATCATTCTTTACAGTAGCAGCATCTAATAAATAGTTACCTATAGCAGCAAATGGATTAAACCCTGATGCTTTGAGATGTTTATACAAACTACCTGATATTTGAGGTAATCTATACTTGTTTAAATACTCTAGATTATTTAATTTACTATTAGATTCATCCATTGTGTCTATTAAAGCTTTTCTAAGTTCAGATAACGCTTTATTAGACATTACTTCATTGTATGCCTTACTGTTATCATATATCTACCTTTTAGGCTGATAATACTCGTCATTATCCCATTTGTAGTTCTTATTAACAAATGGAGACTCTGAAGATAATTCAGATAAATTAGAAGAAGGAATAACCTGTATATACTTACTGTCTTTAGGAGCAATCTTTGTATACCATGATTTAGGAGCAGTTCCAGTAGATGTGTTATAAGTATTCGTTAAATAGAATACCTCTGAACTACCAGGAACTTCTTGGTCTTTTGCCAGTGCTGCTGCTTCATCTCTCTTATAAGCTTCAGTAGCTACTACTCTAGCTATCTTACTAAACTCAGTCTTTGATCTCTTTTTTTTAGATGACTTTCTTATATTATTCATCTTAATCTCTAACTAATCTAGCAATCTCTTAGTAGAATTAGGCATTAGTTTAGGATTTACTTCACCAGTGCGGTTATCTCTAAACATATTTAAGATAGCTCTCTTCTATCTATTATATTCAGCATATGCTTCGCCATAATCAGCTCTATCTAAGTTAGCTAATTGTTCGTAAAACTCTTCAGTATATACTACTCTAGTATTACGATCCATCCATTTTTTAAATTCATGCTTACTTAGACTGTTTCTTTTTTCTTCAATTAATTCCTAGAATTTCTATTGATTATAGTTCTTATTAAGATTCTTTGATAATTTATTATTTAGTTCAGTAAGTTCATCAGCTATTCTTCTTTCTACAGAACCTTCTGGCTTTTCGTTACCATATATATCGTAAATACTAGCTAACTCCTTTTTATCTAATTCGTACTGTTGTAAAGTATTCCATTCCTCATCTGTCATTGATTCATAATGAATTACTCCATTATTATCTCTATACTTATTAGATAAGGTTCTTATCTTAGACATTATCATCTCTCTTGCTGAAGCAGCTTCAGGGCTAAGAGAATTCATTAAATCGTAGAATTCATTAGTATATTTACGTTCACAGTGCTCTGATAACCATTTATTAAGTCTTTTATTATACTCTGTTCTAGTAGCTATATTTTCAGGTAATTGAAGAGTCTGATGGTCTACACCAAATTCTTTCTATAACTATTCTTTAAACTATTTTAAATCTTTATAAAATCTACCATAGTTCAAATCTCTAATTATATAACCGGTAGTATTACCATTCTCATCTACTTCAAATAATAACTTCTAATTTCTATTTCCCGCTACCTTTAATAGTTTGTTTAGTTCATTAGCTTTTTGAAACACTACTTCATTTATACTATTTTCAGTATTCTATAGTATATTAAACAAACTCTTAATAGCTTCATCATTGATTCTATCTCCAGAACCTAACACTCTAGTAATATAGCTAATATCAAAATCTGTTTTTCTAGTATTTTCAGATATATAGTTATATATAGTAGGACTATTTACCTTTATACCTTCCTTTAACATGATTCTCTAAGCATTAACTACTTGCATACGCTTAACAGCATCATAGCTCTAATCTAAAATACTCTTACATAATTGTAGTTCTGTCATTAATTTATTATAATTTGCTTCTCCTACAATCTATTTATAAGTATTCATATTTACTAAAGAATTATATATATCTTTAGCCTACTCACAGTAAAAAGCAAAATAGTTCTTATTTAATGCTACGAGTTCTTCGTCTGTTAGAGCATCAGCCTAACCTTTATAAGCTTCTACTACTCTGTTACCTACATCTCTAACATCTAATTTTAAGTCTGTAATAAAAGAAGCTATAACATCAAAATCGCTTATAGCAGCATTCTATAGATTAGCAATTTGATACTTAATGTTCTCTATTACTTCCGTTCTTTTAGATATATCAGTAATATCTATACTACGTAATCTAGATTGTAAACCAGATAGTAAGTTCTATCTTATATCAGATAATCTCTTATCTAACTCTTCTTTAGTATCAAAGTTATACTTCTCTGCTTCATGTATGTTTGTTTCAAGCTGTTTAACTTTATTGTTTAATGACTTTTCAAATCTAACGTTAGCAGATTCATTATTATCTTCTAAATTGAAAGATAATAATTTCATTAATATATCTCTAGTACTTTCTGTATTTTTTACATGCTATTTTCCGGTAAGTAAATCAATGATTGCAGACCATACTTCCCTTATCTTACTTATCACTTCTTCAAATAATCCTTTCTATCTAGCATCATCTATTATATTATTTACAAATTCTTCATTAGTAAGAAATTCGGCTATAAATTCATGTTCATCTTTTAAACCATATAATGCACCAGTCCACTTACCTTTTTCAGCATGTATTTCCTAGTATAGTTTTCTATTGAATTCTAATAAGTCTTTTACTTTATTGTATACTTTAATTTCTAAGTCAGTGCCCTCACCATTTTTGACATTTTCAAAAGATCTTGAAGTAAATGCATGAACCATTTCATGTACAATACTTTTTGCATTGTACTCCATATCTGTTTCTTCAAATATCTCTTTACTAATCCATATAGTGTGAGTATTGCTACTATACCACATGTAATCCCCATTAGCTAATCGATCTCCTTCCTCTGTTATACCAATATATACATCAGTATCAGAGAATAAATCAAGTATCTAGTATGCTATAGAATCTTTTGGTATATACTGTTTTAAGCGTTCAACTACTTGTCCTGATGTAGTACTCATATGAGGAGAACCATCTGACCAAGTACCGGTAATATCACCTATATTTGAAAAGAAATAAGAAGGCCACCCCTAAGCCGGTATAAACGTTTTAGCTATCTATCTAATAGCTTGATTACGATCTCCGTCAAAACGTCTTAAAAGGTCTGAAAATAGCTCAGACTAAGACCCATCTGGGCCCTAGTCTATAGCATAACCATTATTTTCAGATATGATATAATAAGCAGCATCTTCACTGCCTAACACTCTAGCAACTTCATCAACAGCTGCTTTTACTTCTTTGTTATTTAAATTTAAACACTGCATAATTATTCACATTCTTTTTTACGTTTCTTACCCATTTCAGCAAGATAAGTCATATCTACCACATCTTCAGTAACATCCATGTTGAAAGCTTCATTTGCAATAGAAGAAGTATCTACGTTAGCAAAGGGATCTTCTGTTTCTTGTGAGAATTGTTCTTGCATATCAGAGAATATATTTAACTATTCATTTATGACATCCATAGCTTCAGATCCATCAAATGGATTATCTAGACTAACATTGACAAAATCTGATACATCTGTTTCATCATATACTACATTATCTTCAGATAACGGATCTATATTAAAGGTAGTATCTACTACTTGCGCATCAGATACATCACCTTCTATTTGCTTCTATGTTCCGTTTATTTTTACCTAAATATTATCTGAACTAAGAGGTATAAACTGTTTAGTAAATCTACTTTCATCCTTTAATTTAGGTAATTTAACTCTAGACATTGCAGTTTCTGCTATAACACTATCATCAGTTAATACATTTTCATCAAACGCATTCTAATCAAAAGCTGATATATCCAAACCACCTTTTGCAAATTCATTAACTCTAAATCCATTTTCTTTAATACCTAATTTAGGTATTCTCTTATAGATTAGTTTAGCTCCTCTTTTACTCTTCTTACCTTCATCATTTACATAAGCTATTTCGCCAATTAATTGATATAATTGAATTGAAGTATTATATCCAGAACCATTATTTACAGTTATGAATTCCGCTCTTCTAGTTCTATAGTGAGGAACAGCAAAACTGTCATACATAGTAATAGCTTTACCTCCAATGTTACTTCTAGATTTAGACAATACAATATCATAATCACTACTCTTAGAACGGTCTTCCTATTGTTGTTGGAAAGGATCGTTGCTATTAGGCTTAAGATTGATATTATATTTAGGAACTATATTAGGATCATCCCACATATTTCTAGCTATTGTTAATCTAATAGAAGGAAAACTCATAGATTGAGGATCATCCCCAGTTTGAGCTATAGAACTATATCCAGATATATCTCCTCCATTTTTAAATTGGTCTAATACTTCTTTAATATTAGATACATAACCATTATCAATCTTATATTGAATAGGAACTAAATGGAAGAACGCATTTACTCCTCTTTCATCATAAGAAGTATAATATGCATATTTAACCAAATCTTCTGCAAATTCTCTAACTATATCATCGGTATCTTCAAGTAATTGAGCGAAAGCAGATATTAACTGATTCTCTCTATCATAGTCATTGTTCATTGATGATTCAGATAGAATAATTCTGTCTACATTCTACCCTTCTAAGCCATCTGCTGGATATTCCTATAAATAATTTAATAATTCATTCTTTATAGTTCCATCTTGATTAATAAGATGTGGAAAAGCCTCTTTATTAAGTAACAGATATCTCTTAAGTTTAGTTAATCTAGAACACATAGTATTCTTACCTATAAACATACCTCTAAATTGATCATCAGTCATTTTAAGGAAATCAATGTTAGAAGTAGCTCTAGCTCTAATTATACTATCGATCATTCTATTTATATTCTGAACAAACTTCTTATCACCCTAGTGTTTATAGGATATTAAATCATTGCCGTCTGTACCTTTGATGATATCTCCTCCTACAATATTACCCATTACTGAATTAAATATATTCTAGTAAGTCCAAGTTGCAGGGAACGTTTGACTCTTAAGAATCTTTCTGGCTATAGTAGTAGCATTATATAACTTCTTACTTAAGAATGTATTACTAAAGTAGTATTTCAAAGCATCGTCTACTTCCTTACCTTTTATTTCAAATACTCCGGAATTATCATATATAAATGTCTAGTATGAATTCACAAAGTTTAACTATAGTGCAAGATTATTACCAAATTTCTTAGTATCAATCTGAGATCTATGTACTAATTCACTAAGTGTTTTAGCATCCATACTTAGTTCTTTATAAGCGTGCAATACAATAATCTATTGATATAAGAATAGTAAATTATCCTGCTTTCTATTCTTTAAAGCGTATATAAGACTAGATTCATCAAATACCTGTGTCTTATCTATTACTTCACTCTTTATTCCAGGGTATGCAGAGTACCCAATTTCTTCAGCTAAACCATTATATTTAGCTTTCCAATTTTGTTTACTTTCGCCTTCTGGCAGAGCATCTATGGCTTCTTTAAGTAACTTACCATACACATTGTATAATCCAGTAATTATCTAGTTTTCCTATAGATTCTCAGCTCCATATACTCCTTTACTATTGATAACTCTATTGGATAACTCTTTTAATATAGGTTGAGCTAAGAAATAGAAAGTATTCTTACCTTTACCACCTCTAAGTAATAGGTTAGTCATATTATAAGTAACCTGATTAACATTTAAAGCAATAATGTAAGGGTCTTTAGCAACGTCTACATGAGCATTAATCATAGCAGATAACCAGTCAAGAATTCTAAATCCATCTTGACCCTTAATAGCATCTAAATCTCCTAATTGATATACATTACTATGACTGTATATCATATTAAGATGCATTAACTGTGTTAATACATGATTAGTAGAGTTAAGAGCAAATGGAGCAATACCAGCTTTACCACTAGTATATTCTTCTTTTCTAGATTCCTAGAACGAAGGCAATAATTCATAGAAAGGATCTGCTTCTTGTTTACTAGAACTTGATATTAACGGTAATACATCGTCTTGTAGCATACCAGTAAGAGTATCAATAGACGCTCTAGTCTCAGCCATATTCTTAGTATCTGATACTACTAATTGATAATTCTGTATTATCATATTCTGTAACGCTTCAGGACTTTGCTCGCTTACTTTATCATTAGTATATTGAACTATATTTCCATCTGTATCATAATTCAACATAGCAATATACAGTTTATCAACGTCGAAGTCAGAACCAGTCATAGCTGTAAATTCATCCGGAACTACTATAGTATCACTGAATCTATCAGGAAGTACATCTACTACTTTAAATGAGAAAGTAGAAGACAAACCCTGAGTAGGGATACGATAGCCAATACCTTGTGGAGTAGAATTAGTGCCGATTACATTGTGGTCAGTCAACCATTTCTTCATAGTTCCATAAGAAGTCTAATATTCTTTTGGTACTATATGTCTAAAGAAGTTAGTACTTAGAATAACATCCATACTTCCATCTTTATTCAGGAATCTAAGTTTATTACCACCATTAAATGCGCCATTTAACTATGATTCTTTTATTCTAGCATCAGTTGCTTTTAAACCAAATGAAGACATCTGAATAGCAGAACCGCCAGGAGTATTAATATCTACTACTTCTTTGTTTATAAATGATATAATTCTACTTTCAATCCACTGTCTACTACTCTGGGCTGCTAATGGAACAAGTATATTTCCGTCCTAATCAAGAGTAAGCCCTTTAACAAACTCATCAGACATACCAGAGCTAACAGCCTAACTAACTAAATAGTCTGATAAAGCCTTATTATTCAGTTTGCCTTTATGGAAGAATCTCTTAATTATTCTCTTATAACCTATATCAGATAACTAATTGATAGCATCCATTGTTTGAGTCTTAATCTGTTGACCAGTCTTAGTAGTGGCTTTATTAGTACCGTACACTCGATCGTCTATAAGATTACCCAAACATATTTTAACAGCCTAAGTACCAAATGAACGATCAATATGCTCATGTGGATCTGTATTCAACTGTAAACGTAAATTACGAATATCTTGAACAAATACAGGTAAATCTCCTTCTTTCTTAGTAAGATTGAAGGATTTTTTATTCAAACCTTCAACATTAAAGTGTTCATTTTTAGGACCTTCATAAGCTTCAAATTTAGTTCTACCACCAACTTTAACAGCAGATTCAAAAGTAACCATATCGATTACTCCCAATTCTTCATTATTCATACGATCATATAAAACCTTATTATCAGCCTTAGCTATTACTTTGAATAATGGGAACATAGCCATCTTATCGAATACAGGAACATTCAGATTTATATCGTTCTCTCTATGGTCTCCAAAATATACCATCTTTAAAGGTTTAACTACAAGAGCTAAAGTCTTCTGATATAATTCCGGATTATTCATCCATGACTCATCTTCTCCTTCCATTATTTGATAAGCTTCTTCGATAGCGTCACTCCATTGTCCTAACGCTTTCATAATACGTCTATACATAGCAGGACGAATATATACAGCAGCATCAGATTGATTAATATTACCACCTTTGATATCTCCTTTATCGTCTCTTCTGAAGTCATACGGTCTAGCACTAGCATTAGTATAGCTATCTACAAACTCTTTCTAATTTTTAGTAAGAGAATTATAGAAGGCATCTTCTTTCTGTTTAGTAGATAAAGCCTCTATAATTTCATTGTCGCTTAAATTAGGATGAGCTTCGCTGTATAAATCACGTAGAATAGAGTTTCTGAATATACTTTTTAATTCGTCATAATAATCAGAACCAAGCATATTATCAGCAAGATGCATTACTGTTACTTTAGTATCATTCTCAGCCGGATTATCCCAGATAGTTCTAAGATTAGTACCAGTAGATAATACAGAAGACAAACGTTTAATCTTATCAACATCTTTACCAGTTATAACATCAATAGAATCTCCTTGTTCGGTCTTAAATTTAGACTTCTTCCACTTATAATAAGCAGGATCTCCTGTAAAACACTTCTCTACTTCCATGATAGAAATAGCCTAATTAGCTACATGAGAACCAATTACAGAGAATAATATATCTTGATTCTTAAGACCAGATTCTTCAGATGTATACATTGAACTATCTAGTTCTGATTTATAGTAATCGAATATATTACTAGGTATTAACTTATTAACGTATTCGCCATTTGAATATCCAAGTATACCTCTCTTTACAAGAGCTCGCATTTCTCTTTGAGTAGCATGCAGTAACAAATGATTTATTGCAGAGAATATAGGAGCAGAAGGTTCTATAACTTCCTTAGAATTAGGTTTAGATGTACCTAACAACAATACTTTTAAATCTGTTAAATACTTCTGAACCTCTTCTGTAGTACCATATTGTTCTAATCTTGCTAATTCTTGATTGACATTTAAAACATCTTCACCAAGTCTCAGTCTAGTAAAGTATCTGAATCTACCTCCATTTCCAGTATGATCCATCTTACCATTTTTAATCTTACCGTGGTAATTGTCTACTCTTAAAGTAGGATGTTGCGCGATATAGTCTTTTTTCTAGAAATAATCCCATACAGCATTAAACTCATCTAACCAGTAATTAGCGAATATATTAAGAGTACCTTGACTAAATCTTCTTTCTCCTACATAAGTAGAATTTTCAGCTGTTAAATCTTCTCCAATAATAGCTGCATAATTAGCGTCTCCTATATCGATATATTTACTAGTAAGAATATCTTTTACCATTTTGATACCTGATATGCTATACCAAGTCTTTTTGTCAGACATAGTAGGTAATATCATTCTATCGTTAAAAGTAAGAGTAAGCTTAGCAATATAATCCTCAACAGGAGTAATGCCGAAATAATCTCTACTAGATTCATCTATATTCAGTGCTAAGAAAGTATGCAATTTAAATTTGGTATTCTTAGCATTAGCTATCAGACTGTGTGCAGAGAATGGAGTACTTAATATCTATTGTTTCTTACCATTAGCATCTTGATTAATATTACGTATTTGATCTGTCATGTAGTTATTCTCACTAATAGGATAAATCAGTGCACCATCTGCTCCAACAACACTAAATTCTTGAGGAGAAGGATGTACTTTACCATAAGATATTGCCATCACAGCTATCTAGCTATTAGAATTTCTACCAAATGTAAACATTCTATCTAAAGTTCTAGAGTATCCACCGCCTGATGTAGATTTTACACCTATATCTTTAGTTTCAGCTAATTTAATCAAAGTAGCTAAAGTACCTTCATTAAATCTCTCTGTTTTACCAGCTCCAGTGCCTTTCCAGAAATTATATAATTTATCAAATTCAGTAGTTCCAATATAGAAGTTATTAAGCATATAATCTAATGCTAAGTTATCCATAGGAATAGATAAAGCATTAAATACATCCAATAAAGTGTCCTTTATTTCCTATATCTTAGTATCATCTACTGGTTTACCTTTCTTTATTCTATCACTTACTATTTTAAAAGTAGAACTTAATTTACCTCTTCTGTCTTTTAAGAATTTAGCAAACTCTGGTTTAATGAAGGGTCTACCACTATCTGTTCTGTCTATAGCATCAGATGCGAAGAACATACCTGACCATCTAGCAGGAAGTCTACCTACTTTACGTAAATTATCACTATCTTCTACAACCCAATTAAATTTACTTAAGCTAGATTGTATTTCACTAGCTATTTCATCTTCAGACTTACCTCTTGTATTTACTTTAGGATGTTTAGTAGTAATAGTGTCTAACTGTACTTTAGAACTCTTTATAGTTATCTCTAACTAAGTTTTAGTATTGTCAGATATAGGTGCTTCTTCCGAAGTAAGAATATCATATAAAGATTTAAAGAAAGGAATAGTATTACCTAAATTAGCACTTCTATCTATTATATCCTGATACTTATCTATATCCCATAAGTTCTCCATAATCTGATTCCATACAAAATTGAAATCTTCAGTTACAGGAAGTTGGAACATATCATCATGTACAGGAAATAATTCTTTAGTAATAACGCCGGTTTCTTCATCTTCAACAAATTGGTATTCATACTTAGGTATAGAGTAGAAGAACAGTTTAGCTCTAAAGCTAACGTTATCTTTCTTACTTACTTCACCTTGATTCTTATCCCAATTGTTTTCAGATTGTTCACCAGTCTCTACTTTTAATCTAGACTCTTCCTCATTATCTACTTTTTCTACTTCTCTAATTCCTAATTGTTCTATCTTCTTACGAACATATCTAGTAAATATATCTTTGTTATTTACTATATCCTGAGCAATATCTACATATTCGTCAGATATCCAACCAAAGTCTATATTCTACTGTAATCTGTCAAATAACAAAGAAGTATTAAGATTATGAACATCCTCTATGGTTCTAATATTAAATATAGATAACGCTCCACTAGTAAGAGAATTAACAGCATGATAGAATACATCTGGATCAGTTATATGAGGTAATTTAGCTTCTTCTTCCTTTGATAAACCAGGTATATAATAAGATAAACCTTCTGGTTTACGGCTATAGAAATCTTCTAATGCTTGCTTAGAGGCTTTATAATCCTTAAACTAACCGTCATTTATACTCTTGAAAAAAGCTCTGATTATATTTCTGTGAGAATTCCAGAAGTACAAGGTATTATATATCTTCTTAAAGATTCTAATGACATTATATAATAAACCTTTACCGTTTTGATCCTTAGCGTAATTACGGAATTCTTCAGCAAGCGCTTCCTCTGCTTCATCTTGAGTAAGATTTCTAGCACTTCTTTTAGATTTAGAATATTCTTGATATAACTTAGTTCTCTATTGTTCACTCAATAGCATTTGAGTTACATAGTGGAATGCTTCGTGATATTCTACACCTGCACCAGATTGTCTAGATAAAGATATACGAGGTATTAATTCGTTAGAAAGTGCATCCATTACTACACTGAACAAACCGTACGCCTCTTCATTAGCTCCAAACTTAATCATTTGGTCTGTTACTAATATCTGATCGCTATCTATACCTAACTTATCAAATAACCATTTCTTAGCAGAATCTTCATTAAACTTACCTCTACCTTTAATAGTTGATTTAAGACCACCTAAGAACTTAATTGGAGTAAGAGTAACTTCTCTTTTACCAGTCTTAGGATTGAGAACAATACCCCATTTAAGGTATTGACTTTCTTTCATTCCATTATCTGGTATACTTAATCCATATTTCTCAAGATTCTCAGGAGTAGCTCTTTCTGCAATTACAACTTTCTTACCACTAGCTGTCTTAGCTTGAGAAGGTTTGCTTACATCTTCTATTACTTTATCTTGAGTATTAACAGTAGGTTTAGGTTTGTCTTGTTGTTTCTATAATTCTTCTCTATTTATTGTAGCATCATCTGCATATATAAATGGAGCATAAAATGCATGTTCACCTAAATCTGTCTTTAATATTCCATTATTAATAGCCCATGTAATTACTAGAGGAGAATCAGACACCTTTACAGCCTTACCGTCTTTAAAAGTATAACCTATTTCTTTTAAAGAAAATGTTAAGTCTTTAGAGAATATAGGTATTCTACTGTTTTCGTCTTTTACTAGATTAGGAGAACTATTAGCTATAGACACTAGTAAGTCTATAAATTCTTGAGGGAATTCAGACATTAATACATCCTTATCAGTATTCCAGTGTATATTCTATGAAATCTAGAATACTATTCTTCTCTTTTCAAAATCTGTTAAAGTAGCTAAGTTAGTAAATTGTGTACTGAATCTCTTTTCGGTTCTAGGACCTTCTTGAGTATATACAGTAGCATCTTCACTATAGTATCCATTAACAAAGAATCTATTACCTTTATCATCAGTATATATACCTAATTGCTTTCTTACTAAGAAATTATACTTAACTCTTTCTACTCCTTCTAAACCATTAGTAAATGTATTAGAGCCACTATTAGCTAATAATGACAATAAGAAAGAATCAATTACCTTAGCATTAGAACCTCTTACTGATGTCTGACCAGTAATAATATTAAATATTAACTCAGCAGTAGAAGGAGTAATGGGCTTTCCTTGCTCATCTACATTTTGAGTGCCATCCGCATTGAAGGCTAATTTAACCTGCTCTGGATTGTTTACTCCAGATATTCTATGCAATTCCTCAGATAACATAATAGGCAATGTAGCAGTACCAGAAGGAGTATTCTCAGGTTTAGGTATAAAGTATATTTTACCAGCATAACCTATACCTTGTGTTTCAGTCTTATCTCTAGTAAACATATCATCTATAGAGAAAGGATCAACACCAAATGGGCCCGTACCATATCCAAACTGGATATCTCCACTAGTTATTTGTTCAGACATAGCAATAGCATCTTCTGTTATACCAAAATCACTTACTTCAGTTAGCTTTCTAAACTTTGGTAATCCTGCCTCATCTACTTGATTATCAAGCTGACCGTTACTTATTCTTATTCCTACAGGTTTAACATGCTTCCTAGCAGTTAATGGTAATGTTTTAGTAGTAGAATATTCTGGAGCGTAAGCCTTAATTATCTTAGCTCTCAATTCTCTTAACTTCTATATCTACTCATCTATTTCATCCTAAGTCATTTCCGTATCTCTCATACGGTCATACAGACTCTAATTGATTGCTCTAACAGATGCATTATACAGTTTACCATCCTTCTCTATCATCACGTGAATAGCTAAATTATCTATAGCACTATCAAATGACATGTCATGTTTAAAGGATGTAACTACAAAGTATATATCATCAGCAGTTGATAACCATCCCGGAATAGCTAAATTATCAGCTAATTCTCTACCTGGTCTTCTATCAACTTTACCACCATCTTTACCTACAAACTTTACAGATTTACCAGCTACAGTAATAGGCATAACTTCATCTGTATTAGGCTGGAAGAAGAAAGTATTAGCTATATGTAATCTTCTGAATTTCTTTCTAGCAGCTACCCAACCATTAGTAGACCTATTATAATATGAAGAAGGGCCCTACAATCTGGAATCAAAATCGTATGATTCTTCAAATGCAGATTGTTCTAATATATCTTGGTCATTTACAGGTATTCCGTTTTCAGGATTACCATCAGGCATGTACACTAGCTAATCATTCTAAGCATCATAAAAAATTTCATCAGATTTTGGAGTGTCTTCTACTTCTGTAATATTTACCGGATTCTCTACTTGAGGAGCAATATCTGAAGCTGCAGGAGTATCTTCTACTTCTGTTACTGTAGGCTATTCTGCAGATCCTTCTTCCTCGTCCTGTAGTGATTCCTCAGCAGGAGCAAATTGAGCATCGTCTACTTCCTCCTGTTGTCCCTAAGACTCTTCAGCAGTAGAATCATCTGTTTGCTATTCTTCTGCCTCTTCAGCAATATCTGTAGGTTCTACTGATGTAACTTCTTCAGCTGGATTCTGCATCTATACTTCATCTTCTATATCTTGATTAGTATTAGTAACACCATCCATTTCCACATCAGCTTCCACCTCATCTACACTTACTCTATCTTGTAAAGGAGAGCCTTCTATAGCTTCCTCTAACATATTTAGTTGATCTTCTAGACTACTTATTTCCTATTCAGCTATCTATACATCTGGTATAGTAACCTCTTCTACTTCATCCATAGGAGCAACCTCTGGAGCTTTTGTTTCAGTATTGGGAGTTCCTTGTTCTATATCTGCTAAATTACCAGTATCTTCAGCTATCTCCTCTCTACTTACTTGCTCTTGATCTTTTTTACGCTGTAAATCTTTCTGAATAACAGACATAGCTCTTTTACGCTGTACTAAATCCTAGTCAGCAAGTTTATCATCTTTATTCCATTCTTCATTTACAGAGTTATCATAATCCTATATAATCTAATCAGAAGTTCTAGTCTTACCGTTTATCTTGTCTGCCTACATCTCATTAGTAAGTATTTGCTTCTGCTGTTCTTCGGTAAGATTATTATAAGTAGGTTTATACAATCTAGTATCACCTACATATTTTCCAGTAGTATATGCTAAAGCATGAGCGAATAAATCAGCTCTTGCCCCATCATTAACATACTTACTTATGGTAGCTACAGATAATTGATCTGCAAAAGGAACAGATAATCCAAGATCCATTACCTGTTCTCCTACTTCTTCTCCTAAGAATCGCTGTATAACTGGTTTACGTTCTTCTATTTGAGATTCTACATACTTTATAATACCAGATATACCATCTACATTTACATCTAAATTCTTATCCTCTTTTAGTCTTTGTAAATCCTGCTTTCTTGAATTAAGTTCATCTCTAAGAGTAAGTAAGTCGTTGTAATCTTGAACAGCAACCATTCTGCCCATGAATTCATTAGCATACTCTTCTTCAGACAGTACACTTCTTTCACCTAATAATTGGTCTACGTATTCAGATAATTCCTTTTTACTTCTAGAAGTAATATCAGATGCAGGTAAATCATTAACTATCTGTCTTCTTCTATCACTACGTTTTTTATCATAGCGAGCTAAATAATCAGAATAATGCTGCTTTATTTCTTCTTTTAAGTCAGCATCTTCTCTTATTTTCTGAATAACACTTTCTATTTCTCTAGTAGAAGCTTCAGATGCTTCACTAGCATCTTTTAATCTATCTTGAATATATACAGCATTTTTTACTACAGATATAAAGTCATCATTATTTATTCCTAGTTCATCAGTTATACTACGTAAAGACTTATTATTAGATAATCTTTCTATGTTGTTTACTAATCTTATGTCTTCATCAATCATTTCATTAGTAACACCTTCAGGTTTAAATTTATCCTTAAGAGTTTCTAAGTTATTGATTATTCTAGAATAACCTTTTCTCCCATCAGAACTAGCAGCATTCATAAACTGCTCTACTTTATTTTGTCTTTCGGCATTACCATATCCGTCAGCAATATAACCTCTCAGATTACTATCTGTAAGATATTGAGCAGTAGCACTATATACGTCAGGTGAACTAAATACTCCAGACATAAATAATCCAGTAAATCCACCTATATCTATAGATTTACGTAAATCAGCATCACCATTTAGATTCTCATCTGGGTGAATACCATAGTATGCCATATGAGCTTCTCCTGCTAATTTTAATGCATTAGCAGCTCCCTACAATAGACTATAATCTCCAGCATTATCATACTTACCAGTTCTATAGTAATTACTTACTACTCCCTGTTGGCCTTCTTCTGTCTTTTCCATGAAGTAAGAAACGCCTAATTTCTTACCAATGTTAATGAGATTACTTATGGCATTGTATGCTCTAGTTTTACCTCCAGGAGTTTTCCACGCTTTATCTACAGCTCTAGCAATAGTACGATCTATAATACCATCAGCTGCTACATATAAATCATCTTTACGTAATCTGTCAGTTACAGCAGTCTCTAATCTAGATGTTATACCACGATTGCCTATAGCTCTTTTAGCAGCTTTCTGTAAACCAAAGTAGTTCTTCATATATGAACCACCAAACATAAACATACCTTGAGCTAAGTCAGATAACATTAAAGCTTGATTAGTCTATCTAACTACATCTAGACCTTTTTGAGAATCATTTACTAGCTAATTAAAATTAGCGTCGGGAGTGATTATATTCTGTGATAAAGCGTTTTCTAATACTTCATAATCTGTCATTTCAGAAGTATCAAATCCTCTGGCTTTTAGCTACTCATCGGCAGATTGTATTACACTGGGAAGATTAATTCTCATCTAATCTGCGCCTTCTAATACTCTCTACTTAAATGAATCAAATACTTCAGCTTGAGTTTCTGAATTACGAGTATAATTAGTAATCGCAGCTTGTGTGGCTAATTCTGCTGCGCCTATTAACAAAGGAGCGGTACCACCAGAACCTGCTGCCATAGCAGCTTTAGATGCCCATTTAGCGGCCATACTAGTACCAAATTGTCCTAACATGGCTCCAAATTCAGAATAACTAGTACCTAACTCTGGTAATGCATAAACCCAAGATTCTGGATTAAATGCAGATATTTGATTATTCTCTTGTTTTTCTCTAAACTCAGCAGATATTTTACTTGGGTCATACAGCCAATTACCATGCTTTAAAGTATGTATCATACTTTGTATCTACTGATTTTTATCAGCTAAACGAGAACTTACAACCCTTTCAGCATTATTAAGCTGTTCAATCTGCTTTGCTAAATTGCTGCCTTGGTTTTTACTACTCCACATATATTCTATTTGATCTGGAGATAGTTGATGAGTTCTCCCAAAAATTGCATCGTTTATACCATCATTAGCTAGTAAATGCTTAAAGTTATTACCAGGATTAAGATCACCAATATAATCTTCTGCTAGCCAGTCGAAACTATAGTATTTCCATAAGTCTGTTACAGAACCAAATTTATCAGTACTGAATAATTTACCAGGTCTAGTCTCATAGAATATATCCTGTAAATACGGATTAGTTCTAGCTAGCTCTTTTAAACCAGGTTGATGATATATGATGTTACCGTTCTAATCTAATTGGTTTACACCATTTTCTATATTCTTAATATTATCTTCTAGTTCAATTATTCTATTCTGAGCTGATTGAATTTGCGTAGGTGTCCAATCTGTTGCAGAATCAATCTATCTTTGTAAATCAATTAATTCTTGTTTACTTGTAAGATAATCTTTAGCTAGATTAATAGAATTTAAATAGTTAGCTTCACCCTCTCTAACTTCATTCTATAATCTACTTAATTTAGATTGATCCTTCTTTTCCATAAAACTACGATATACATCTAAAGCTTTTATGTCTCCAGACTTCTCAGCTTCATCGTACATATAGTCTAGGACAGTGATATTCTTATCCTTATCATCTGCGTCTTCACTAGACTGAAGTAATTCAGGCATACTTCTAGATGTCCACCAATTAGATATTCTACTTTTACTATCTTTTGTAGAATCTTCATTAGTAGTTTTATTATCGTAGTTTATATCGTTCTCTCTATCTTCTAATCTTCTTTGGTAATAATCTGATCTAGAATCGTATGAATACCCATAATCACCTTGTAAGGTATAATTAGGGTATTCACTAGCGATATTATTATCTGTATTTTTACCTAGAGTATAGTTCTATTGTCTACTCATAATATTATATTAAAATAGTCTGTTACTTTCAGATTGAGCTTGCATTACATCTCTAATGTCTTGTCCTATGTTTCTACTCTTAGCATGTAACGCATCATTCTCAACTGCTTCTAAACCGCGTCTGGGTACAACCGTACTTACTGGAATTCTTAAATAAGTACCTTGTTTAAGAGCGGTATTAATCGAAGTTCTAGTTTCACCATAATCATTTGTAGATTCAGTTACTCTTACCTGATCTTCGTCGAGATTTACCCAATCTCCTTGTACTTCTGCTAGATCTCTAGCTGTATATTTACCTTTATCTATTTCTGATTTAGGAATAAAAATGTATTTATTATGGAATATGTTTGAACCATCTGTAGTAATATTCGGAGTTCCAGCTACTAAGAAATTCTTAAACTGCCCCTTTTCAAAATCATCTTGTAACTTACTACTACTACCAATCTTTCTATCCATTAAATTCTCAGCAAGACGTTTTCTAAGTAAGAACTCAGAAGAAGAATTACCTACTCTCCAACCTTGAGAAGTCATCTTGCCCGTCTGAGTTCCTTGAGCAGTTAATACTTCGTTTGCCTCAGCACCTATACCACTACTTAAAGTTCCAATAACATCGTTAATTGCACTATTTAAACTGTTATTAGTTTTAGCACTAAGAGTAAACATATCATTGAGTTTCTTTCTAGCATCTTGAACTGTAGGTGCATCTTTTAAAGCTGAAGCAAAAGTATCTCTTGCCGTTATCTCTAATTGGTCAGTTAGATTAAGTAAACGATTCTGTTGACTTCCTGCGCCTGCTCTTCTAGCTAATGCTACAGCCATTGGATCACGTTCTGCTTGGTCATAAGCAAATTCTCTACCTGCTGTAATAAGTGTTCTATTAAGTTGCTCTTCAGCATCCTGTCTACTAAGACCTTGTCTTTGTAATACTTCTAAATGCTTTTGATATTCTGGAGTATTCTATATACTAGATAAGTTTCTTTGTATTTCATAATCTGTTCTATCAGTAGAAACTCCTTGATGAATCCATCCATCTTTAACTCCCATGAAACTAGCTTTCAGATTATCTACATATGGTCTCACTAAGTCTACTTCAGATTTATAAGCTAAAGGAGCTACGTCATTAAATATTCCACTATCTACTGTGTTATAGTTAGTGAAATCCACATCATGCCAAAGAGGATTATACATCCCCTTTATCATTAATTCCTAATTAGCCTTTTGTCTTGCTAGCATTCCTTCTCTACTTTGCTTTAAATTACTAAGAGTAGCATAATCAAGATTAGCAATACGAGAATTTAATCTAGCTCTAAAGTTAGCATCTTTCATAGCATCTGGATTAGTAGCAGCTTCATCTATTAAATCTCTTATCTTTCCTAAAGAGTTCTCATAGTATCTCTAAGTATCTACAGCAGAAGGAGATTGAAATTCTCCAAACTTACTAACAGTATTAGTAAATTCATTAGCAGCTTGTTCAACAGCTTGTCTTTGTGCCTAACCTATTCTATACAATTCACCAAAATTAATTGGTACATATGTATTCATTATAGGAGCTTCTGCAGCTCTATCGTATCTATTAGCTTGCATCATTTACCTCCTTTTCTTTTTACTGTACTACGATTAGAATTCATCATAGCTCTGAGATCATCTTCAGTAAACCCAGCTTGCAAGAATCTTTGATACAAAGGCCACATTTCCACATCTCTAGCTTTCTGATTACGCATTAACTCTCTATTCTGAGCCCATTGGCTTAACTGACTTAAACCAGTCCTACGTATATTTCTAGCAGTAGCTCTATTCTGAGCATTAGCTTCATTAGCCATATTCGTAGCATTAACCCATTGCTGTCCTAAACTATTCATAGTATTAGCATAATCACCTAAGTACTGATTGTTAACATTACTTTCTTGAGATCTTAAACTAGCTATAGCTCTGTCAGTATTAACAGCTGACTGTAATCTATAAGCTAAATTAGCTCCAGTACTAGTATTAATCTGACTAGCATTATAATTACTAGTAGCTCTATTACGGTTTAAATCTTCAATAGCAGGACTAATATCATATCTACGTCTACGCATCGTATTACTAATACTAGTAGCATAAGGATTATATACTGCATCAACTGTTTCAGGTCTACCAGTAAATAGATTAGACATAACAGGAGTTAAAGAAGCTATCCCTGACAAAGCAGAACCCCAATCAAATTTATTATTTTCAGGCTCAGGTTTGTTATAAGCATTACTTTTAGGTAAAGTGGTAACCTTATCTGCTTGAGAAGTAAGAGCATCTCCTAAACCTGCCATTTCATCATTAGTAGCAGTTAATAGTTCTGGATGTTTTGGTTTTAACGGGTTAACTGTACCATACCAAGTAAACGGTAACTCTGGTTTACCTTCATCAATTAATCCTGTATTCGTAGAAGTAGAAGTTGCTTTACGTCTACGTGTTGGAGTACTAGTACTTACAGTAGCTGTAGTTGATGCAGTTGGCACATGATACCATTGATTATTACCAGTTCCCCACTGCACTCCAGCACCCCATTTACGATTAGGGTTATAGATAGCATCTACTATTCTATCTCCTAAACCAGGTTTAATCTCATCACCTAAAGCAGCTGCTTGTATCTACTTAGTTTTAGGTTTAATGCCTTTACTTTGTTTAACAGATTCCTGCATAGCAAATAACTAATCATGAATCATATTATTATTCATTTCATTTAATTTTGCTGCATTCTCTGCAAATCTGTCATTGTACTTACTTTTCTTTTTTGCCATCATTTTCTCACCAAGTTGTGCAAATGTTTCTTTTCTACCAGGTACTTTAAGCTTATCGCTTAATACTCTACTACCTTCAGGTAAACTAACTAAATTACTGTCAGTAGGTTTATTGTTCTCTGGTACTTTATTTATACTTCCGTCTGGAGTCTATATTAATTCACCGTCATCTACGTAAGCTAAAGAGGAAGACATTCCTCCATTAGCCATAGTATCTGTATTCATCCCTATCATATCATCATACGCTTCACTTTGTAGGTAATTAGTACCTTGTACAGCAGCTCTATTACTATAAGCATTCTTCTTAATTGCTGCTCTCTTTCTACGTAATCTTCTATTACCGAATGCTCCAATTAGACCACTACCAAGACTACCTTCATCATAATCTGTGAACGAAGTCATTTCAGCTTCTTCACCAGATCTGCCTATTAGCCCTATACCAGCTCCTACTGCAGCACCAATTGGACCAGCAACTTGGAAGCCAGTAGCTGCACCACTAGCTATGTCACTTACAGATTGTGCAGCAGCTTGTCCTCCTGTAGTAGCGTTAGATTTCTAAAAAGGAGTAGTTAAAGTATTTAATATATCAGGAGCACTTTCAAGCATGTTATTCCCAATTTCTTTGAATTGAGTTCCAAATGCATATGCTGGTACTTTTGTTTTCTTTTTACTTTTCATATTAAATTAATGAATTTCTGTATGTTGTTGTAATCTATGGTATTTCAAAAGTATGATCTATATCAGAATCTAACTCATAATCGCATATCATATACTTACCTCTTAACCTAGCAGGTAACGATAATGCATCTTCATTCTTATCTGCTCTAGGTATAGGGAATCTAAATGTATCTTCTCTATAATCGGTTATTATATGTTGTTCAGGAGTAATAACATTACCTTCTTCATCAAGTTCTTCTTCAGTGTGTTCTCTAATAGCTTCTTGATGTTTAGTACTGAATTTCATATAATCTATGATATCGTCCTTAATAGACTCTTGATTACCATCTCTAAACTCTCCTTGTAATCTAACATTATCAAATACTTTAGTATAAGGAGCATTCTTATTAATAACTATTTCTAATTTAGCTTTTCTATCTAAAGGAGTTAACCCTATTACTCCAGTATCATGTATAGTATGCAATTCATTGTCTTTTATTGCTACTACTCTATCAGAAATAGGTAACGACCATTTAGGATTAAATGTATAGAAAGATGTAAATCTACCTAACTACTCATTAAATACTAGTGGTTTATTTAGTACATTAAACCACACCTCGTTATACTTCTTATCAAATAAAGACATAGCTTTAGCCCTATCTTCTTTAATGTTTTTATTAAAGTAAGATTGTACCTGCTTTTCTTTAGATAACTAACTTACTTGACCTGTATAAGAACATATTTCGTTCTTATCATAATCGTACCAATAAAGCACATTATCTGAATTAATTATACTCTTGTCATTCTTAATAGACGAACCATTGGTAGTAGTTACGTAGTCGAATCTACTTAATATACCACCAGTACCTAATACTAGTTGATTTACATTATCGTCAGTAATAAGTGATCTTTCATTGACAGAAGCTACTCCTACTCCAGTATCTTGGAAATAGAACAGTCTATCCTTAAATACTTTTAGATTGGTTATATCTCCCCACTGATTATCTACATCTAAATAATCAGCTACTTTGAATTTAGACCACTAGTCTATTACTTCATTATTCGTTTTAGCCTATGATGTTAGTATTCTGTTAGTATATTTAACATCCTTATCAGCGTACATAGAATTAGGTATATATAGTTTACCAGTATTCTATGCGGAATAAACAGAATTATATACAAAATAAGGAAGATCTTGTACGTGTATATCCTACATCTAAGTAGGCTCTAACTGTAACCAAGAGTCTGCAAAATTTGAACTAGTTACTGTTCTATGAATCTGATCTCCGTGGAATAAATTCATATTAATAGAACTTTCAAATGGTATATAAGCTCCTATGTAATTTTTCATTCCATCCCATTCTTTAGCATCAGGTAATTGGAATAGCATAGTATTAGGATAATCTAATAAGCTTAGATAAGTATCTCCTCCAAATACATATTTACTATCATGTGCTGCTATACTTATGTATACAGAATTCTGTCTAGATGAGAATGTATTACCACCATATATAGAATTACCATCACGTTTAACGTTAAATACAGGAATAGCATTAGTAGAATCAAATGGATGGAGCTCTGGGTATTTGTTAGTAGGTACACTATTAAATCCAGAGAATACATTCTATAATTCAGGTACATGAGCTATGATACACGGACCAGCTGGACCTTGTAATGATTGATTATCATTGTGAATAAAGTCAGACATAGAGTAGTTAGTATAAGTTCTATTACCAACATTTATTCTTTTAGCCACTACATCTGGAGCCCCATACATGTTATAGTCTATGTTAGGCGGATATTTAGCATCTTCAATATATGATGTAGATTGAGATTGCCCAAATGTTGGAACGAAATATTTAGCTATTGATGCTCCACGGTATACCTTATTACCTCTACTATCTTGATAAGGGAATCCCACAGCCAGTACGTTAAGACCCCATCTACTACCATAACCTACATATGGCACAGTATCTTGCTGTAATACTCTACCATCTACTTGAGTAACATAGTCTGCTGCAGCGAATATACTACGGCTTACACTGTTACCTATAGTATTACCATTAGTATAGTTGTCTTTAAAATCATCAAATTTACTATCGTTTACTTTTCCACCAACAAATGGAGAATAGTATGAACCGATTCCATCTAAGTACACACTTCCTTCAAATAGTCTAGTTACATCATCCCCTTGTACACATATCTCTGGAGATACGAGGCGTATATAATCATTTGCCCTCATAGTAAGAGAGAAATTACCAACGTCTTCAGCTGTACCTGTTGATATTGCTAGCTGTTCACCAATTAGACTACAGAAGAAAGGAGTAGGTCTCATTTCCAAACTACTATCTAATTCAGATCCCTATCCTACATATTTATCCTGCTCTTGAATTCTATACTCATATACGTAACTACCTACTGTTTGCATAACTACAGTCCTATCACGTTCAGTTCTATCACAACGAACTATCTCATAACTCACTGCACCTACAGGCATCTTCTTTACTTTGAATTCTACGCCCAAAGCATTACCTATAAGAGTATTGTTCTCATATCTAAACGGAGGCATTTGAGAAGCATGAGGCATTCTAATATCCCCTATCCAGAGTACAGGAGAAGCTACAGATTTATCATTGTAGAATATTATACCAAACCTATATACCTCGTCTCTTTGATAACCTCTATAATTAGCAGCTATATAAGGATCAGCATAATTAGGTATATATGGATTATTCTTCTGCTCTTCAGTAGGCTGTAGTATTTCGGGCATCTTACTATCACCTCTGTTTATATATCTAGTGTTATTTCTAACAGTAGGTACATCCATACTACAGGATTGGTCTAATCTAAACTTATCTTGTTTATTACTTAGATTTATATCTGTAGTTACAAATGAATATTCTATATTGATACCATAACCACCTAGTTCACCTTCCTTATTATATATGTATATATTCTGTGAATTAGATGCATCCTTTGTATATTTTACATTGTTAAATGGATTTATACAGTCATGAGTAGCAGGAATACGTTTAATAGCTTCATCATCTGTTATAGACAGACGAATGTTATTACTATCTAAACTAGATAATAGCTACACACTCCCTTCTGAATTAGCTCTGTAAGCTCTAGCATCATAGTCATTACCATCTTCATCTTCTGGTATCCAAGTATTCTCTGTTACATTGGCAGCGAATAGTCTATTTTGCATCTTAGCAAGAGTCTATGCTATAAACTGATAACCAGTCATAGCATTAAATTCTTCTACAGATATATCACTTAAAGTAGCTCCATAATCTACATACTGTATACTTGTTTGACCATCGGGTATATCTATTTCATCTACTATACTAATAGTAGGGATAGAATTATTCTGTTCATAGAATATACGAATTACTCTTAACTTATTAAAGTCCTAAAGTGATAATTCAGTAGATAGCATTACTGATTTATTTGATGCTTTATTTAGACCAGTACCTTTATATTCAGAACTACCTTGGTTAGTTACACTATTTGTTAAGTGAATTAACTCACTCATTGGAGAAGTAACAGTTTCAGTGCCATGCACATTAAATAATTGATAACAATATGTTACCATTCCAGCTTTAAGATTACCTTCAGATAACCAACGGAATTTAAACGGCAATAAACTTACTACTGGAGTTATTTCTAATGAACCAGGATTGATTATGTTACCATTCTCATCTATAAGATTAGAATTGTCTATATACTTATTACTCATTATGTTAACAATCTTAATAGGACTGTTTCCATCAGTAAAGTATATCTTTATATTAGTATCTGATTCATAGTTACCTACTATACTCAATGTAGGATTTTTAGATAAATCTTCACACAACCCTAGAGCTCCTTTACATACTAATTTGATTTGAGGCATATTACTATCAAACCCCATTAATCTGTATATCTTATTAATGTTATCAGATGTTTTAGTTATTACTACCGCAATATCATTTATAGTAGTAGTACCTATTATCGTCTCATCTTTAGGTATAATAGTATCGTATCTTCTAGGGTTCTCTATACTTTGTAATACTCCTGTAGTTCCTCCATCATTAGTGATAACACGAACATCCTCAGCATATCTATACTGAGTATCCGGTATCAAATTTACGTCCTAGTCCATATTAAGACCACCCGTAAATGTATTAACTTGTGCAGTATTACTTATCATATCAATCTTAATGCGCTATCTTGGTTATATAATATCTGTTCTTCGCCACTGGTACTGAAGAAAGTATCGTGGTCGTTCATCTCAGGATACAACTTATGGTAAGTGTTCTTTATCGATTCTATCTCATCCGGTCCAGGCATCATGGCTTCAGCATATGCTTGTTTACGATAGAAGTTGTAAGAGTTACGTATATCATAGTAATCTCCCTAGCTTATTTGACCTTTTAATTTCTTAGGATACATTAGTTTCATAGTGACGTACCAGTATATAGCTTCTTTATAAGATTCTAAGTCTGGTATCATTGGCATACTATCTTCATCAGTATATATAGCATAATAGGATATCTTAATATATCCCCTAGGTACATTAGTCATTATATAACCTGGCTTAGTCATATACTGTAAATCATAACTATACATAGTACCATCTTTATGCCCCATTCTGTTACCTAGATATCTACCGTTTGCTGTAGGCACCGTATTCTGGTTTATTAATGCACTTAATGTTTCTCTAAGGTTATTATCCTCATTTAACTTGTCTAATGCTTCTCTATCATTAGTAAGATTAAACATATTCTTAACCAATGGGAACATAGCTGCATCCTGTATCAACATACAAGCTTTACTACAGCATTGATTATCGTGAGATACACCAAAACTGGATGTTGCTTTTCTCATAGGTAACCAACCACCATTACAGCAGTATGAGTATGCTACCTAATCTAATTTATACAAATCACAAGGCAATGATACTTGGTGACATTCTATTGGAAGTATTTCTACTTTATGCTCAAACTACTATATAGCTCCAATCTTGAGTATGGATTCCATAATCCACTCCCGAATATCTGTAATACGTATCTCATCTTCTCTTAAATCGAGATCTGCTATTACTTTAGCTACTACAGAAGCTGAACTAATCATACGATTATTTATCATAATTCTGGGTAATCTTTTGTTTTGTTGAATATTATTTGAGCTAAATTTCTCTTATTATCTCTTGAAGCTATAAACTAATACTTAGTTTTATTAGTAAGCAAACTGTCTTTCTTTGACCAAAAGAAACGGTATTTCCATCCATTACTGTGTTCATTAAGTAAATAAATCGGCTTACCTAATTCTTTTGTAGCTTTCCAGTCCCATCTAAGACTCTTACCTGTGAATTCTTTTGGTTGATGTTTGATGATTTGTAAAGTACCTAATCTACATGGAAACTTAAACTCTTTACAGTTGTACATTACTTCATCTCTAATGTACTAAAAATAGTCATTAATAATGTTCTTATATGTCTATAAGTCAATATCATATGGTGTATTAGGTTCTATGTACTATTTATAGCTTTCATAGAAATCAGTAGTAGTATAACTCTTTCTCTAATATTTCATACATCAATTATTTATCACTAACTCTGTTCTATGTATCATCATGCGCATCATTAGTATCATCACTAGGCATAGTAATCATAAAACGTAACTCTCTTTCTAATATCATTTGTGTAATAGTCGGTATCATTGCAGATGGTATAGGAAATTCACTATCTGGATCAAAACAAGCATTAAGCTCTGTAGGGTCTTCAGCTATTACATCTACACTGATATACTCTAGCTGATTAGAATCTCCATCTACGTATATTCTATTGTTTTTAACCCATGCGATATAGTCTTTACATGTAGCTTTTCTATACTTCTATAATTTAGCTTTAGTACGACTACCTATCTAAATTATATTACCAAACATATCACGTACATTTATTACTCCAGGTCTATAGTTAAAGTCTATTAACTTAGGGAGTTCTTTATCTCCTACATAAGTAAAGTAACCTGGTACAGTTTCTTCACGATCTAAATGGATAGGTTCTATAGTAGTAAGATATAATTCGTTTATATCTCTTCCTTTATCTATGTCTTGCTTTATTAACATAGCTCTGTAACCTATAATCCACTTTTCAATTTGTGCTCTACTTAAATGCTCAGACTCTGCAATATTATTATTGCGAGCAATAAGTAGAATATTATCAATTAACTAGTTAAGTGTCATATCTTATTTCTAATAACGTTATAAGCCATATAACGCATTTTAAGGCTGTTATAGGCACTTTCTATTATCAGTAATACAATCCTTTAATTTAAGTAATAGCGGTCTTAAAAAGGCTTAAAATAAAAAAGGTTGATCTTATTGACCAACCTTATCCATTGCATTCTTCATATCCTAAGGGAGCATTTCCTTCATAGGTGGTGGTACCATCTAATTAGCTTTCCTTATTATATTCTTCAACTCACTAACTTCTTTCTATAGTTCTAATATTTTATCATTCTCTCTAGCTGGTTCATTATCTACTCCCAGCTTATCTAATAATACTTGACACTTAGCCATTTCTTCATCGCATTTAGCTATTGCCTCTTTTCTCTATTTATACGTATCATATTGGTTACGTACTATATTTATAATTTCTTGTTTATCAGTAGATATAGTAAGACCTATAGAATTATCCGTTATAACTGATTTATTTTCAGGTATAGTAAATTTCTTAGTTTCTCCATTACACTATATCGTTATATCTACTACTCTCTTTCTAGTCTGATTGGGCATAGGAAATTGCCCAGGTGGTAGTGGCTCATCATATACTGCACTTACTTGAGTAACAGAACCTTCATTATACTCTGTAGTCTTCTTGAATGTACCAACTACTTCAATTATATATACTTTATCCCCTATGTTTAATTGATTGAATAACATAATAAGTTAGTTTTAAGGGGCTCATTTAGAGCCCCAATTTATATTAAGCTGCCGGTGTAGCCGGTACTACTATATGATTAATTACTTGGAAGATTCCGTCACATTTGTTATAGTATATAAGATATCTGTTACCGGTTGTAATTTCATTATTTGCCATTTGAGCTCCGGAACCATTTAATAGAGCTTTTGCTCCAGTAGATGTAATAACTGTAGTTGTATTATCAATCTATCTATTAGTAAAGCTAGTAGGATCTAAGAATACTAAATCCGTAGGAGTAGCCGCACTAGCAGGAGTAGATGTTACATGCAGTATAAATAAACCTTGGCATGGGAGTTGTCTCCACAGTTTAGGACATATACCATAAGTAACTGAAGTAGTCGTAGTATCGGTAGTAACATAGTTAGTTCTCAATACTGGAATACCAAAATTATCTACAGTTCTTACTCTACCTCTATTAAAGTAGTTTAAAAAAGGATAAAACATAACTGCCTCCTTTCTTATTAGCAACCGCATCCGCAACCGTTATTATAACCGTAGCCGTAGCCGTAGCCATAATCGTTCAAGCCACCCTGACAACCAAAAGGATTGCAAGTTAAGTAAGCAGGAACAGGACACGGACGAATTTGATTAACGATGTTTGCAGTTTGAGCTTGCTGAGAAGCAGACAACTGTAAAGCTTGTTTATCTTCACGCAAAGCATCAATCTTATTCTGCATTTCACGCATTTCAAGCTGACAGAACTTATCATTAATCATTTGAGTCTGTGCATCTATCTTAGCACCTACAATGTTAAACTTGCTAGCGTTGTCAGCCATCAAAGCGTTGAAACCACCAGTAATTGCATTCTGCAATGTATTAGTTTGGTTACATACTGATAACTGACTTTCATAACCCATCTTAGTGATGTTGTTATTTACAGCGTCAATAGATCTCTAAGTAGTGCAGCAGCAGCTAGCTAACTGAGAAGCCAAGTTTGCATTACCAGAAGTAATAGCATTGATTACTTCACAGCTAGACAATTTAGTGTCACAAGAAATCTGACTTACACCAGTGTTGATTTGATTTAAAGCAGTCTGTACAGCATTAATATCACAATTCAACGTATTGGCTAATTGACTAATGGCTTCTTTATTGCCATTAATAGCCTGCATTAAACAGCTAGTATTGGCGTCATTATTCAGCTGAGAAGCTAAATGACTAGCGTCATTACTTCCACGACCGAAACCATTATTACCAAAACCGCCCCAGCAGAAGAAGATCAAAATAATCCAAATCCACCACCAACCGCCGTTTCCACCGAAACCACCGTTGTTCATCATAGCCATCAAAGCAGCCGGATCCATACCTTTATTAGCGTTTTGCATTAAAGCAGCAAGACCGGCATCAATACCACGATCCTGCACAATAATTCTATCTTCTAACATAATTGATTTAATTTAAAAATTGATTTTTATTAATATCTAACGTAGCGAACTGCTTTGCCACGTCCATATTCTGAGTAAGGTTCATACTCTTTTTCTCTTTCGAGCATGTGTTCGTAATCATCGTCATAATCTCTAGCTCTACTAGTAGAATATACTCTACGACCACCACGCATCATACCACCTCTTCTACCACCTCTACGGAATAAGCCTATGCGTTCAAATTCGTCATCATCGTCATCTTCATATTTGTCACGCTTTTCAACTTCTTCCTCATAGCATTCCATTTCAGCTTGTCTGATCTTATCACACATAACGTAAATATAGTAGTACCACATCTTACCTTCATCAATGTCTTTATCATTGATCCAAGCCTTTGCTAATTCAACAAAATGCTTAGTGCTGTTAGAGTTAGTAATATTTATAATTACTTTGTAATAATCAGAATAAACCATGTTAAGTGCTACGAACCAATCGTAACGATTAAATCTGTTACCCAGACTTACTCCATACTGATTAGCTAAGGTAGTGGTTTCCTCTATAGACCAATGTGGCCCACGAGTACCATCCTCATTTTCCATTTTACTTACAGCTTTACGGGCATGTTCCTCATTGAAGTGAGGACCGTGTTCTGCTTCGTAAGCCTTTACACGAAATATTCTATGCATATTATTATTGATTAATATTATTGAATATATTGATTATCATTTTGGTAACTCAATTACACGAGTATCAGTTACCTTGATTATTGGATTACTGTTAACTATCTGATATTTTTTGGTACGTATACGTTTCCAATCAAAGTGCAAGAACCTAATAAAGCCGTTACGGTACTTATTCTTGTATTCTTTCTTCTCTTCTACAAACAGAATCTATTGATTCTTAATATCTAATGTGGCTTTAAGGATTGAATCCTTTCTACTAACTATGATAGTTGTTAATGGATTAATTTTAAGTTCTTCGTCGAAATCTATTAGCTTATGTTTTATAATAGTTCTAACTGAATCTTTAATCTCGGTATTGATTACATTTATATTAGTTAGGTTCTTGTCTTTGATTTTAAGCTTTTTCTAAGCATCCTTAGTTTCTTTTAATAAACTATCATTACTAGTATTTAGTTCTTCTATAGTAAGCTATAGTACTCTGTTTAACTATTCTTTCTAGGATGCTAGTTGTTCATAAGCTCTAACATTGTTAGTTATTCTGTCAATCTCTTTATTCTTTTTCTGTAGCTAATGGTTCTAAACAAAAACAGTCGCAATAAGTAAACTAACTAAACCTACTGCGACTGCTCTGAAATTCCTTGTAAACCAATTAACTATCTAATTCAGTATTGGAATCATCTGGTAATTCTTTATCTAATGATATATCTAAATATTTCTCTCCTTTTGCTTTTATAACCTTCTTGAGTATTTTCCATATCTTCCATTGAGGATATAAGTCGCTAAATGATTCTAGTAACGACCAAAACTCAACTAAGGCTATCATTCCTGCTACTATTTCTACAGCATGCAGGTTAATAGAGGTTACTACCAGCTAATCTATTATTGACGCACTAGTTATTGCTACTGCTGCATCTCTAGTCTTCCATATAGTTTTCCATGCTTTATGTGATTCAATCTTAGGATGCCCATATTTTTTAGAGACTTTATAACCATAGATAGCATCAAGTAGTATCAATGCACCGACAGCAGTGATAGGAACCCATACAGGCGCGAATATAGAAAGTAGCCCAGTTATAACAGAAGCTACGCATTTATCCGCACTACTGAACATGTTCTTAAATATTGACATAGTATGTTCTCCTAATTGTTGGTAATTCATAGATAGTAGCTGATAATAAAAATCAAATAAAGCCCTAACAGATTAAAAGGGGAGTAAAATCTGAGAGGGCTCGAAATTCCGTTTGAGATTATAACTATATAACGATAAGGTTTATTTAAAGTTTCTATTTTGAAAATCTTCTTGCATAAACTAATAGCTCTTTATAGCGTAATATTTTCTTTAATAGATTAATACCATTACAATGTTTAAGCCAACCTATATGACTACACATTTCTTGTTTGTAATCTTCTACTGTAATGTGCTTCTTTCTACCTAATCTAGCAGCTTTCCTGCACATACTACGCTTAATGTTCTTTCTTACTAAGGTATAGTCATGCCTTATTACATAACCTACAAATGATATTCCTCTATCTTCCACTTTAAATATCTGATAGTTATCTTTAAAAGATAATTTTAAAGTAGCTATATACTACTTCATTTCTTCAAATAAACTCCATAGGTATTCTTTATTATTATGCAATATTACTATATCATCTGCGTATCTGAAATAATATTTAACCTATTTATCTTCTTTAAGCCAATGGTCAAAGTAAGTAAGATATAGATTAGCGAAGAACTAAGATAAGTAATTACCAATAGGCACACCTTCTGCTGAGTCTATTATCTCATCTAATAGCTATAATAACTTCTAATCCTTTATCTTCTTTCTTATTATGCTTTTTAATACTTCATGATCTATACTAGGATAGAACTTTCTGATATCTAACTTAAGACAATAAGTAGTATTATCTACATCTTTTAAAGCTTCTTTAACATTATGTAATGCTTCGTGAATACCTCTGTGTTTAATGCAACTATAAGTATCTTTAATAAAGATAGATACCCATATAGGTTCCATTATATTCATCACAGCATGGTGTACTATTCTATCTGGATAATAAGGTAATCTGAATATTAATCTTTCTTTAGGTTCTCTAATTATAAATGTATTATATTCAGAAGTTTTATAAGTACCATTGATTAAATCTTGCTATAGTTTCTTAAGTAATTCTTCTTTGTTCTAGTCAAACTACTTAATATCATTTCTATTAGATTTATTCTTTCTAGCTTTTTTATCTGCAAGATACAGATTATCTATATTAACTATCTTATCAAATAAATTATTATATCTCTTCATAAATAATTCTTTCTGAAATACCTTCGTGCATCTTCGCTTTCGCTACCAATGCACTTAAGAAGCATGTCATATTTTACCAAGAGGTAAGGTTCAGCCCTTGATTTTTTGTCAGTTATAATTTTTTAATGTATTTCAGTGTCCTGACATTAGCATTGGAATTGTCTAACTCATTGTTAGAATTCAAATAGAACAAACCTGCATTAGACTCATTGTCTGAGTTACTGCTGATTTACTCACGACTGCAACCTTTTATTGGTTAATTAAAACCAGTTTTCTTCAGATTCTATAGAATCCAATTGTTCATAATCCTCATCATTTAACTCCAATGTAGCTGGAGCAGCTGGCAATGCCGGTTCACCATAGAAGGTAATTCGCGTCTCGACAGAAGCACTGGAAAGGTCCAACCCATTGCTAGAAGACAAATAGAACAAACCCGCAGCAGACCCATTGTCCGAGCTACCGCCGATTAGAAGAGTTCTAGGTGTAGCTGTAGCACTAGTCCAGTGATAATCACAATAATAAGTTGTAGCACTAGCTCCATTTCCTACTACAGTTGGGAATAGATCTGCCTAATTATTATTAACGAGTTTTTTTACATATTGACCAGTAATTGTACTTTCTTTAAAGTCTTGTAATTCATAACCTGCTGCAATTAATTGCTCTGCAGTAGGATTGGTTCCTCCTTCAAATGTACCAAACTTAGTATAATCTTTGCAGATGTATACGCTATTGTCAGTACCAGCAACTACTACATCAATTACATTCTTCCATACATGACCAAATGGATTCTCAATACCACGGTATCTAGGAACATTAACTACCTTAGTACCAGTAGATGCGCCTTCTGCATTAGTATTAGTATGAGTATATTCGATTATACCAGTACCATTACCTAATGAATTAGTAGTACCGCAAGGTACAAATGAATAAGTAGTAGCTCCATTTACAGTTACAGTTCCTGAAGTTACACCTTCACCTAAACCACCTTGATGGTAACCTTCTGTAGTTAAGTTAGCATTGAATGCTTTCTGACTATTCAATGTAGCATATTCTACTACGAATAACCAAGTAAGGTCTCTATGTGCACCATAGGTATAGATATTCCAGTTGTTAGTACGATTATTCCCTCTAGCAAAGACTTGGAATTGGTTTCTAGTAGTACTTACCTTAGGTTTATATTTTGTATTATTTATAGAGCGTAATAGATTAGGTAGAGTTTCAGATGTTATTCCTTCATAAGCCCCTATATATTTCTTTTCTACTTTGGTATAACCGGGGAGATTATATTCGCTCATACGAATCTCAACCGTATTGTCTGGAGTAGCTACTAACAGTCTATAGTGTTCAGGTATTTCTACCATCATTTCAGGTGAAATCTAGCTGCTATCTTGAGCTATAACCGTACCATCTTCCCACTTAGTCCAATCATCTGCTTTTAAATATTTCTTAACATTATCACTATTGTTAATAGTACACCCTCTCATCTTACTCTGGATAGGAAGTGTTCTATGCATCTCCATATTACCAGTACGTACACCATCAGGACTAGAACTATTAGCTAAGTCAAACTTAACACCATACCACAGTTCATTCTCATTTCTACTAAGCTTACCAATCTCTTCATCGAGAGTAACTGCAGCACTTATAGCACTAGGACTATCTGCTAAGTAATTAGTACTTGATAAGTCAGGCATTTCATTAGCTTCAGTTAAACCCACTTTATCATTTACTTTAAGTAAAGTAGTTCTAAGTTCTGTAATATCTTCATTTAATGCATCCTCTAAACTATCGATATTACCTTGTAATTCTGTATCCTTAGCTTTTAATTCGTTTACAGCTGCTTCTCTAGCAGTCTTCTCATCATTAATAGCATCGGGAAGAGTCTCGTTGATAGCTAACTTTTCAGCACCAGTCATTAAACCAGCAACAGTATTAGTAGCAGGAGTAATAGTAATATCAGCTAAAGTAGATTCTATATACTTACCGCCACTCTTTTCTACTCCAGTAAGACTGATAGTAATGTTATTAACATCAGTCTAGTCTAATTGGAATGTACTCAGCAAGTTATCAGGCATAGAGTTAACTACATTCTCCATAGCTTTACCCTTACCACCATCATAAGCAGTACCAGTAATATCACCAATAATAATAGCATTAGAATCGATGTGTACCCATTGTGAACCGGACCATCTAAACTGATAACTTACTTCACCAGGAGTTACATTGACATATATTTTATCTCTCTCACCTACAATAGGAGTTTCGTGTTCAGCGTCTGCATATAACTGTATATTCTGAAGTACTCCAGTAGGAGATACAGTATAAGTAGCATACGCATCCATTACATCATCAACGTATGAAGGCAATTGACTAGCAGGTACTTTACCATTACCATCAAGTTCAGCAAGACCATTAGGTTGACCCTTCAATGCTTTGAAGTCTTGTAAGTCTTCATTAACATCATCAATCTTAGTATCCAGTCTATCTACTTGAGCTTTTACAGCAGCATCACCTTTATTAATAGCATCTACTATACTAGTACCTTTAAAGTAGTTATTACTACTATTATCAGGCAAAGATATAATGTCACTATTCTTATCATAGTTTAAACCAACAGATTGAACAATCTCTTTAATGTGAGTCCATTGGTCTACATTAGCATCTCTGTTTAACGGTATCCACTTCTTAAGATCAGGACTATATGACTTAATAACATTACCAGTACTGTCTGTTGCTAAGTCAATCCAATAAGAAACCTCTTTAGGATTTGGAGCATACTTAGATGCTATGAAATTAGGATTTTCTTGTTTAACCATATTTGCAAATATTTAATAATTAAATAATCTCCTGTTCTGGAGTATTCCATTCAGGTGAATTAGTAATATCTTGTTCATCTAATAAGGGGAACGGATATTCTACAGTAGTGTCTTCATCTGTTTCAGATAGTAACATTACTGGAGGAAAGTATTCATTGAATATCTCTTCATGAATAAGAGCTTCTGTACCATCTATATTAGTACGTCTAGATTCCCAATCCTTATCAAATTCTTTTAATTCTTCTATAGGTATAGCTAACCACTTCATAATCAATCATATTTTAGTTTATAGTCATTAATTACTTTCTCAATTTGCAAAGGTGTGAGTTCGTCATAGAAACCGATAAGCTTGTAGAGAACCATATTTGAAAAATATCCGGCCAATCCTATATCACCCCCAAGAACCACCTTTTGCGGCTTTAAATCTGTACCGTTCACTATCGTGATAATCTGATGTTTCAAATAGACCTCTTTTCCATTCATAGTAGTATTCAGCTTTCCGTTTATGTAAGTCACTCCACCCCAGTTATAAGCATTGTATGCTATATGATTTAATGAAATACTTATTCCAAAACTTGTCTGACCTACTCTTTGGTCGTATAGGAACCCACTTTTATCGGTAGTTAAAGATGGTATTACTTCCATAAACAACGTCTTGAATCCTTTCGTAACATTCTGCATTATCGCATAATCATCTATACTATCAAAGACAAAAGCACCGTCTGACCTGTAGCCGCTACTCTCTGTATACGCTGCATTGAATATCTCTGCATCATGTTCATTACCCGACAAATCGTCTATGATGTTACGGGTAGGAGAAGAATTGTCCTTAAGTGATAAGTCGTAATAGACGTCCGGTTCCGGTATCGTGACCTTGCTTCTTTTCAACCATTCTTCATTAAGTCTTTCCTTCTCGGTCTCTATTTCTTCGGGTGTCAAAGATTTATTATAAAGGGCGAAATAGTAGATTGCACAATTGGAGAATTCATGTGCTCTATTCAAATCAATATTAAAACCAGCAGCACCTAAAACCAAATATTCTGTATCTTGTAATGAGCCACGACTTATAGTACCTCCATTATAAGAAGTAGTTGTCATATAAGATACATTATTTTGTTGAATTGTACGGTAGTTATTTTGTCCGAAGCTGGTTAACTGATTATTTCTTTCAAAAATAAATGCACCGTCCCATTGAGAGGATGAAGTTCTTTTACTTGCTATAGCACCAGATTCTTTATTTATTATTTCTCTCCTACATATCACTGTATAATCGTTAAGAATAGGCAGATTATTACATATACCGTAATCATCCACTCCGTCAAACACAAGTGCACCTTCATAATTTCCCTCACCAAATCCGCTTTCTGATGTAAAGGCAAAGTTCTTAAGAATCATCTCGTTACCCATCACACCAGTAATACTACTAGGCTTATCGGAATTAGAGGGGCCGGACATAAACCATGCATCTACTAAGGATTGGTGGAATGAGGGGCCGGACTGCTCACCTTCAGGCAGTAGCCATTCTCCTAATACTACTGCACCTATGTTAGTGTACTGACTTATCCTGATACGTCTACCAGCAAACTATGTAAAGTCTACCTTTCTAGTATCAGTTACCTAGGAACTAGTATTAGATATAAGATCTTCAATTAGCAAATAGCCTGAGTATACTGCAGGTTCTATAAACTAATCTCCTTTCTCTATATCATACAACTAGGGAAATACATAGTATGCCTAGGGATTTATAAATATTGGATTATATAATATTGTTTTCATATCATCATTCTTTAAAGAATCCACTAGGAGCACTTACTTTATTAAATACAACACTATCAGTAGTAGCTAATGATAATTGAGCTCTAGTAACTACATGAGGATTATCTCTTCTAGCAGCATGAGTATCAATAGCATTCTATGCATTAGTAATCAATTGCTTAAGCTCATTAATCTGAGATTGCAAATTATTATCTGCATTAGTTCTATTAGTAATCTCTTGATTAATTAACTCAGTAAGATCAGTAACTTTACCATCTACGTAGGTCTTAAGTTCATTCTTAGCTTTAGTAATTTCACTATTTATATAGCTTCTTAAATCACTAATCTATTGGTCAATCTTACTATCTAACTCTTGTATATTCTGAGTTAATTCAGTAATTTTCTGTTGAATAGAAGTTAAATCACTACCTACTATATTAGTTATATCTTGACGAATATCTTCAATATTAGAATTGATATTAGTAATATCTTGAGTTATATCACTGATATTAGTATTGATATTATCAATGTCATTATTAATGTTTGTAATATCCTACTTGACATTATTAATATCACCTTTAATATTGTTAATCTCATTTCTAATATTACTAATCTGAGTAGTTAATTCTTCTACTTTCTGATTAATATACTACCACAGTTTATTAACTTCCTCTTTCAGTTCATCTTTGAATTCAGCTAATTCATTTCGGATTTCAGTTATAGAATCATTAATAAACTGTTCTATCTAATCAAGAGCATTATTAATATAATCAATGATAGCATCTACTTGCTTATCATTCAGATCTAGCATCTCCCACGTGTTAGTATCATTACGATAATACCTAATACAACCGCCATAGTAATTAGAGGTAACGTCAATCCAATAATCTACTTCTAGAGGATTAGGCTACGTATCTGATGCTCTAAATCTAACTATCTCTCTCTGTAACATATATTATGCTTTAAATGTTGTTATTTTGTCTTCTGTTCCATCATCATATACATCAATATGAACCCAGGTAACATCTTCCTCTAAACGTACTTTACATGGTAACAATAAAGGTTTAGCCTTTATCATTTCTCTTATTTCTTCTGCAGTCTTATCATCACAAGTAAAGTCAATTGCGTTACCAGTCGTGTGACCGCTAACATATACTCCTTTCTTACTCTTTACTAAAGGGCATAGATTGCAACGCATACCTCTTTGATGCATATTACCAATATTGATATGCATTGGCATTCGTAAAATATCAGTACGTAGACACAGTAATACATGTAGTAGCTATGTACTTAAGAACATCCATGACTATTCTCCAAATCTACTATATATGTGATTACATACTAATTCCTTTACATCAAAGTAAGGTTTAAGCTGTTTAATTATTTCTTCTCTCGGCATCATTGTTATTCATCATTAGGGCATCACCAACTAGATTGGCTGCTACGTTCATACCAAATTGTTTAGTGTCATTATCTATCTCACTTACCTTTACGTTGATTTGAAGGAGCAGAAGATATATCTGCTCCAACAATTCTCTATCTGTCATATGTGCTAAGTATGGATTCATTAGAAACTAACTGTTTGTTCTCCTGTTTGTAACTAGAAACTTTTTACTAATGTATATCTGTTACCTGAACGTACATATATGTTTGCAATATTACCAGCATATATAGTTCCTCTATTAATTGTTAAACCGTTATTTGTATTCCAAGTAAAGGTATTGGGCACCAAGAAGGCCAAATATATTGTCGGGCCTTCCACTGGTACTTCCCCTGGAGGGAATAGATAAGCTGTATCATAAGTAAGACTAGTTAAAGTAAGCCTATTAGCAACTTCCTACTTACCATCGTGAATAACATTTACAAATGCTTGAGCACCACTCTCTGCTTGAGTTAGAGATTCTGTAGTTTCACTACCGTCGCTTTTAAGTACAGTCTTATAAGATTCTACTGTAAGAGTCTCATTAGTTTCTGCTGCAGTTACACTTAAATTCGTTGGAGTTACGTTAAACGTATATGTAGGAGTATAACCGCTTTGAGTTATCTCTATAGATTGAGTCTTACCAGATTCATTCTATGTAAATACTAGAGTAGTACTTCTAGTACTAGAAGTAGTGTTTTTCAGTATCTCTACAGTTATTTTTCCAGTTGTAGATACAACTACCCAATCAGTACCACCAGAAGTTAAACTATAGCCTATATTACTACCATTCTTAGTAGATACTGTTCTTGGTATGAAAGAGGCACTACTATATGGAGCATCATATGTATTTGGTGTTATTGTAAATACATACGTATCTGCTACGTATGCATCTTGACTAACATTAACGGTAAGTGTCTTACCAGAACCACTCTGAGTTAATACTACTTCTCCACTCCTTGCAGATCCACTATTATCGGATGCACTAATAGTAACTTTACTACTAGTAGTAGAAGTAGTTATCCAGCTAGGTTTACTAGACACACTCCAAGATTGACTACTACCATTCTTAGTAGATACTACAGGTATGTTAGCAGCTGTTCCATTAGCAGAGAAGTCCCACGGGAAGTTTGCACTGACATCTGAAGTACTGCCGTCATCCCAAGTAAACACATAATTGTCAGCAGGTGGTACGTAACCACTTTGTGATATTGTAGCATAATCTCTCTTACCAGATTCTTCCTATGTAAAGTATACATTTGCAGATCTAGAAGATGTAGATGAGTTAGAACTTATAGTAAATCTACCATTACTATATGTAGCCCATGAAGGTAATGTACTACTATCTATACTATATCCTAAACTGATCTGATTACCATTTACCAACTTATATGAAGTAAAGCCTATATCTCCTGTACCACCACTAGCCCCAACATTAACTTGCCATGGACTAATTGTAAATACATACTCAATAGTAGGTTCAGCACCAGCTTGAGTAACTGTACAAGTAGCTGACTTACCACTATAAGATGCAGTAATAGTTGCCGTTCTACTGGATGTAGATGTATTCTCTCCTAATGTTAAAGTACTAGGTGAAGCCGTACTACTAAGACTACCTAAGTTAGTAGACAATGTAGGATTACCTGTTTCTTCAGTAACATCTCCACTCTCCCAATATATAGTTCTCTTAGCACTAGCTGTAATAGTAGAAGTACCTCCACTACTAGATACACTAGTAGGATTAGCTGATACAGTTATTACCCATTCTCCATATGAGCTAATATCATCCCCACTCTATGATAAACTAATAGTAACTGTTTTATTAGACTCATTCTAAGTTATAGTGACTGTACCTGTTCTATCTGAAGTGATTTCATTAGCAGAAGCGCTTACTGTAGTTCCACTTAAAGAGAATCCAGTACCAGATATAGTAGTAGACTTTAATGATACACTAGTATCACCACTCTATTCTACTCCATCTAATACTTTTCTTTTATAAGAACTAACAGTAAAAGACTTACTACCACCGCCAGCTCCAAATGACATACTAGTAGGTGATACTGTTAAATAGTAATTCCAAGTCTCTACCTTCTTACGTATATCATCTATCTTCACACATTCATTAGCTCCATAAGTAGAAGCATTATCAATAACGATTAATGAATTAATAGCTAAAATCTAGGTCTTAGTAGGACATTCTGTCCCACTCTTACCTAGACTAAGCTTACTTAATATCATAGAATATGTTGCTATTTCATTACTCATGCTGCTTATTCTTTAAAGTTTCTATTTCAGCTTTAAGCTTTTCAATCTCATCCTTAAGCATCTTAACTCCTTCAATAGCTAATACACCTAACATCTCATACTCTACCTTCTTAACCTTAACATACTCTTCACCATCCTTAGTGAATGATTCAAACTGTTCAGGATTACTTACTTCAGATTTAAGAGTATCACCTTCAGTTACTATATCCTCAAAACCTAATTCCTCTAAGTTCTATGCTATAGTACCTATTTGCTTCTAATCATTCATTATAAATGATACAGTAGGTATAGAGCATATCTAGTCTAAAGTATAGTCTAAAGGTTTAATATCTGATTTCAGACGAGCGTCAGATTCTTTGAAGAAACCACCTGATGCAGATACTTTACCAGAAGATGTAATAGCAGCTGTAGTTAACGGTACAGTTATAGTAGATCCTGATGAATTCCATTTTTGCCATGTATTATTACCATCATGGCTAGTTCCAATATAACAATAGTTAAGATTCTATCCTGATCCATATGCTCCAAATCTAGCTAACATTTCATTATTAGCATTGATAAAGTCATAAGCTCTATCCCAACCTCCAGTAGTAGGTACTGCCTTGATTATAAAATAACCTCTAGTATCAATAGTACAGTAATAATAATTAGTATTACCTACAGTTAAATTACCAGTCATAGTATCCCCAGCTTTCTTTACAAAAGCAGATGGACTAATACCACCAACTGTATCAGCATTGCCTGCATTAGCTGGTTTACCAACGCTTACAGTCTATGCACTACCTCCAGATGGAGTTACTATGAAATTACCAGCAGAACCATTAGCAAATGTATAAGTAGTATTAGTATTCTATGCAGGTATACCTAATGCAGTTATATCAGCTTTAGTTACAGCAGTAACACTAGCTACATGACTAGTAGAGTCAGTAGAGAACTTATAGAATCCAGATGATTTACTAGGTGCAGAACCAGCAGGATGTACATAGTTATTATATGTAGCTCCTTTAGTTAGAGTAAGAGTATCGCCACTAATAGATGCAGTAGTAACAGCATTACCAGAACCAGCTACAGTTACTTTACCAACCTTCTTAGCTAATTCTGTATTCATAGTAGACTACAGATTATTGATGTTAGTCTGTAACTAATTATCACCATCTTTTCTAGCTTGAATCTCTACATTCAAATCATTGATGATATCATTTGAACTATTCTCAATAAGCTCTTCTAATCTATCTACTTCAGTAGTTACTTTATTATCTAGATTAGTAATTCTATTAGGTATATTGACGTCTAAGTTCTACTTATCAGTTGCAGTCATTACACCAGCTGCAGATTGAGTAGCAGCAGGTATAGTCTATGACTTAGTAATAGGACTAGCATATGAATTACTAGCTGCAGATAAATCAGATTGTTTATAGTTAATAGTTACAGTAGAAGCATTTCTAGATGTTGCATCTAAACTAGTAACTAGATTATTAGGTAGTGAATCAAGCTTATCGCCTGGATTCTCTATACTACCAAATTCATCATATAAATCATCTAATCTGCCTTTATCTATTGCAGACATAGCACCGGCATTAGTAGTTGTAGCTGATGGTATATCTATATTATCATCTTGTAGAGGACCGTAATTCAAACCATCTTTAGCTGCATACTTATAGTTAATCTTAACTAACTCACCAGTACTAGTAGTAGGAGTAAGATATGAAGTAAGCTTAGTAGGCATACTATTTAAAGCATCTCTATTAGCTTTACCTTTATCTCCAGGATATGCAGTGCTAGGGGTTTCACCTAATGCTAAACTCTAACTAATCTCTAAGTATTGAGTACCAGTCCATCTATATGTTAAGTTAGTATCTTTAGCTACATATATTTTACCAGTTTCACCAGTCTAAGGGAATTGAGCTTTAGTAGAGTATTCTAATACATCATCTACATAAGATGGTAATTGAGCTGCAGGAACCTTACCAGTTGAGTCTAATTCAGCTAAACCGCCTGGTTGACCTTTAGTACTAATGAACGCATTTAAACTATTAGTAATAGTAGTATCGCCTGCTTTTCTATCTTCAATCTCTTTCTGTAAAGCATCTTCTAGTTTATCAGTAACTCCATCAAACTTATTCTCTATACGGTCTATCTCTGCTTCTCTATCAGCAATCTCCTTATCAATCTTATCATCAAGATCGTCTATTCTATTGTTTAGATTAGAGTCAGCTTCCTTTAGATCTTCAATCTATCCAGGAATAGTAGTATTAAGTTCTACATAGTCTTCCTTACTCATAAGACCGTCCATAGAAGCAGTAGCATTAGCTATACGTATATCCATATAGATATTGTTACCACTTTTAACGGTATTCCATGATACACAAGGAGTACTATTCTGCCTAAAGGTAATACCGTTAGTTACTAAATCATAAGTAGATGTATTAGTACCATCTTTAAACTTAATATTAGTTAATGCTAAATTACCTATATATACATACTAACCATTATCTGTAAGTACTTTAGTACCATCACCAGTAGTCTTAATTACTGTAGTAGTATGTTGTTCTTTACTATAGTTTAATGAACCATCTACAGTAATAGTATCAAATACTACTTGAGATATATTATCTGTACCTTCTTCTTTAATAAAGTCAGGAGATTCAATGTATATAGTACCACCAACTATAGCTACTTCGGTTGCCAAGTCTAATCCATTTCTATTAGAGTTAATGGTATAGATAAGCTTGCCTTCTTCTATAGCTTGCTTTAATGCGTCATAATCTTCTTGACTTACTTTACCATCAACGATAGTAGGATCAAAGATATACATAGTCATATCTTTAAACTCTATCATTCGGATCTTACCATTTCTTTCACCATCTTGGAATGGAATCATTTCCTATCCTGTGACAGCAGTACGTTCTGAAGCTTGACTAATCTTTAAACCTTTAATTCTTGCTATCATTGTCAATCAAATTATTTTCTTTCTACTATTCTAACAGTACTACACCGTTATCTTCCCATAACCAAGGATCTGCATCCTCTGTCAACAATGCTAATACATAAGGATCGTATAATCCTCTAAAGTATCCATTACCACAACCACACTTAATACAATATGGTTTGAGTTTCATAGGTATACCGCTATATAATTGTGGTTTAACCTAATGTAAGTATCTCTTTAGTATTTCAGAATCTATAGGAGTAGTAACACTAGATGTGTTACTAAACTCCAATAAATCTGTCAATTCATTGTATACTATGGTTGCTACAACATCTCTATTGTTCCTAAGTATATTAGTTTTAAGTATAGAGTTTGTTTTACTGTTTATATATTCTCTTGCTTTATCCATAGTAATTATGCGTTTGCGTATGTTTTAGTAGTAAGATTATTTTTTGCAAATATCAAACCTTCTGTTGGGTTTAATCTAGCAGAATAAGTGTCACTTCCCAATACTTTTTGTATATATATACTACCATCTCCAGATATAGATATCTATGAACCATTACTACATCTAACATATATGTTTCCCTTGTTAGGAGACTAATCCTAAGTTCCGTATATATCTATTAGATAAAAGTCTGAATCTGTAGATTGAGGTACTCTCAGTCCACTAAAACTATCACCCGCTAATATTACTTTACCATTAGTACTATCTCCTACATTAAGTTCATTAATTTCTCCAGAAGAATTCCAAGTGATATTACCTTTTGCTAACTATCCACTACCATCAGAATTTAAACCAAACCACTCAGTAAATGGAGACTGAGCCTAACCCATACGCATACCAGTTGAATCTAGTTTAAACTAATAATCACTTGTAAGCTAGGATATGTTATTTTTCTTTATATAGGTACCAGAAGTAGATAATGCGCCACTGCTTGAATTATTAATCATACTTAATCCGCTACCATCTAACGTAAGCTTAGTATCAGACGTAGTTAACTACAACTAACTATTCTCAGAATCAGCAGCTAAGTGTATACCTCCAGCTCCAAAGTAAGCTTCACCATTCTCAAAGTCTAACAAGAAGTTAGGTCTGAATGAATTAGAAGTATTCATAGGATCTGAAGTATTAATCAAATGATACTCAGAACTATCACCACCACTAGCATTCTTACCCCTTTGTGAGAACATTAAGTTGTTATTGAATACAGCTCCACCTACTAATGAGTTAGGTGCAATAAGTAAGTCAGTATAGATTGCTTCGTATCCTTCTAACTTAGTCCATGCGCCAGATGTATCTGTAGCTGGAGATACATTATTCTATTGAGTACCAATCCACGTCATTACTGATTTCAAGAAGTAATAGTTACCATCACTAGTATCATATACGTAAGGAGCTTTTTCTCCATCGTTAATATAAGGAGTACTAGTACTATATATACCCATAGGATATGCTATAGGTTGTGAACCTACTGGATCTGGAGTAATAATACCTCCCATAGGGTTAGGTTTAGACCATGCAGTTTCCATGTTATCGTCAATAACTCTACACTGAATAAACCATATGTAATTATACTCATCACCTTTAGTAAGCTCAGGAACATCCATAGACCAACCTGTAGGGTTTCTCTTCCATTTCATAGTATCATTCCAAGCCTCACCAGTATAAGTAGTTTCAGTACCTTTACAGTATCTAACTTCATAACCTACCCCAGGAATACCTGAACCACCATTATCACCAGTCATACCAGTCATATAGTATGGATCACACCATTGTTCCATTAGTGTATTGTCTCCACCATTAATAAGAGCAAATGTAGCCCATAATACTTTACCACTACTTAACGCTGGTGCAGTAGAACTCCAACCTGCCGGATAACGTTCAGCTGCATTTAACTGAGGAGCGATTTCCCAACTATTGTTTCTAGCAAATCTGTATTCATAGTAGTTACCATCCATGCCTTGAACCTTACCTACATTTACCCATTCACTACCATTCCATACCCACAAGAAACCATCGATAACCCATCCATCTCCTATCTGGTTACCTTCCGTCGGAAGATCGTCTGTAGAATCTAAAGTACCTTTAATAACAACTCCTTGACCCGATACTCTAATTACAGCACCCCATTCTATTACTGTACCTGTTTCACCTTGAACTGTAGCTATACACTTCCACCATATACCAGTAGACATATCAGGAGTAAGTACCCAACCATCGCCTGGATGATACGGGTCATTACTAGTAGGTTTCTCAGGTTGAGTAGAACTCTATTTAAACGCTTCTACTTGATAATTAAAGTTATTACCGTCAAGACCAGGTACACCTGTAATTAAATAAGGCCCTTGCCAACCTCTTTCGTCTTCAGGCAGAGATTCATCAATTACTAACTTATTATCAAAAGTAACAAGGGCTTGAATACCCCATATAGCTTCTTTACCAGTCACAGAGGGCATACCTACCCCCCAAATACTACCAGGGTTAATATTTAATCTATCTGGATCTCTAGGCTTAACATCACTACCAGATGTCTTAGTATACATTACTCTAAGGTGCTGACCATCTTGACCATCATCTCCCCATTTAGCCCATAATGACGGAGAACTAAAGTTACCCCATTTGTGAGTATCACCTTTATACTTTCTTTTACTAACCCATTCATATTTAAACTCTTCACTTACTCCCTTAGGATCATCTGTCCAAGGTTGTTCACCAGGAGCTGATTGTGGTATGTACTCATCTTGATCTGGATTATTATCTGTAATCTCTTTAGGAGAAGCGGGTAATTTAGTACGTTGATAAATATATTCTACTCCATCACCATCTTTACCATTCACACCCCATTTAGACCAAATAGTAGGACCTTCCCATTCACTCCAACTGCCATCAGTTTGCAAGTTATGTGAACAAACCCATTCACATTGATACTATTCACTAATACCTGTAGGATGATCAGTCCAACCTTGTCTAATAGCTTCAGTCTGACTATTACCTGTAGGTTTAGTAGGTGTAACTAAACTAGTTACAGTGAGTTTATATACAAACTCAATATTACTACCATCTGAACCATCATGACCATCTGCACCTGTAAGTCTCACAGGTGTACTCCAAGGTACTACTATTGTACCTTTACTAGAGAACGTAGCAGTAGACATCCATACATAACCATTAGGATTACTATCACTACCAGACCATCCTTCAGGATATGTAATAGTATTAGTATCGTAATCCCAGCTACCTCCTACAGGAGTATCAGGTCTTTGTATAGTTTTAGTAGATTTGTATGCTATTACTACTCTAGTAGTATCTCCGTCTATACCTGGTACACCATCAATACCATCCTTACCGTCTTTACCGTCTTTACCATCTTTACCGTCCTTACCTGCATCTCCTGTTCTACCTGCTGGTATACCAAATGAGAATAAGAACTTATCTTTATCTAAAGATACAGATGCAGTAGGTGTACTTGATTCATATACATCCTTAATTGCAGCTTTAAACTTAGAACTACCTATAACTATATCAGCTACAGATTCAAGCGGTAATTTATAGTTATTGTCTTTTTCTGCAGTAACAATGTATTCACCACCTGTAGCTTCAAGCTTCTCTTCTAAGTCTAATATCTTTACACCATCACACTTTTGTAACATATCTATCTATTTTATAATTTACAATAACCATTACTGCAATTTCCTGTACTGCAAGTATTATTAGAACAAGAGTAACAAATACCACTAAATAAAGTAGCAGAGTTACGCTCTTTCTCTAAATGAAGACAGTTATCCTTTTCTGTATTAAGGCAGTCACCTTTCTGAGTAAGAATAGCATTATTACAGCAAGTACTAGCTGCACATTTGGGTCTAATAGATATCTCAAGTAATCTACAGATGTCTACATATAATTGTAAAGCATCACGATAATAATCGGATGCTAAAGCATACTCAAGCAACTATCTCTTAAAGACTACTAACATTATGTTCTGCATAGTCTAATCATCTAAACAAGTTGAACAGTGAGTATGTAATTTCCTAATCTCTGCCATATATACAATTGAAGGATTGTAGTATATGCCATGAAAATGTATTTCTTCCTATTCCGTAAAACATCTCAAAGTAACATACTTCATATTCCAATCTAATTCTAGAATATCGTCATTAGTTACAGTTACATTATTATCGGAATCTACTGTAATATTCTCAGAAAAGCTAATGTTATGTATAGGACTGTCTTCAAGTATGTTCTTTAAATTCCATACTTCATCTATATAAACCTCCTTACTATAGCTACTAAGGTCTACTTCAGTCTCTATCTTAAAGGTCAGTTTATCACCATCTATTTGTATATTTGTTAATTTGTCCATATATCAACAATAAAAAAAGTGGAGAGTGGAATATTCCACAACTCCACTTCTGTAGTTTGTAAAAGGAATCTTATCCCAAATTCAATCTCTCTAACGTGGATTAGGCAATTGTCTTACCAGCAATAAATGACTGAATACCCTTATCTACAATAGAATCAACTAAACTAGGACAATAAACTTCCGTAGTCAACGGAGTAGTCTTGATGTACTGATTATCATTGCTCAAGTACAGGTTATCGTTTTCGATGATGGCATAATCATATTCTGCATCTTCTACTACTTTACGAGCCTGTTCAACAATAGGATATGCACCAGTAAATACGTGACCTTTATAACCCATGTTACGCACTTCTGCGTCACGTACTTGCTTCCAATAACCCTTACCCGGATTACCAGCAGTCTTAACAATCGTAGCACCTACAACTGCCTTAGGCTGATTAGCAAGCAATGCACCAGGAATAGTCTCATACAGAGAAGCTTCCATAGATACAACGCTATATTCATTTAAAGAATAAACGCCTTCATTATCATCCTTCGGCATAGCAGTCAAAGTCAGAACTGCAGCAGAAGCAGAAGCCTGTACTCTGCGATTCTTATGAGCATTGATCTTCTTCAACAGAGCATTTACTAAATCTGCAGGGGTAGTAGTTTCAGCATATACTTCATAAGTGTGAGTAAACTGCCAAGCAGCTTCATACATATCCTTATAAACAATACGCAAAACGTAACGATTGCCAGCAATAATAGTAGCGTTAGTTAAAGTGATTACAATCTTTTCTTCAACAGGAGCTACATATTCGCCAATTACTGCAGACGGTTTAGAAGCTTTCTGGATTTCAGTAGAGAAATCAATATTAGCTTTCTGTGCTACTGTACCATCAGGCATAGTAACATTCATCTTTTCACCTGCTACACCTACATACAGAGAGTTAGCATTTACTGCATCAGCAGCAGTTTTAATAAGAGCCTTATTCTCATCGAACAAAGCAACATCACCAACAGCCAAAGCATCTACTGTAGTGTAAGAAGCCGGAGCTTGTTTTCCGATTAATACGGAGTGTACTGATTGTAACATATTAAAATATTAAAATTAAATTAGACATTAGCGCTTAGTCTATTCGCTTACTTTCTACTTTCATTATTTCAGATTTCCACGTTGGTAAGCGCCTTAATTATTCGTCCTAAGATTTCTTAGAACTAGTATTAGGTATAGTCTGTACTATCATTTGAACTGCTAGATCAACTATATCCTAATGTGTATTTTCTGGAAGATCTGTATATTCTTTAGTAAGATCACTTACATTACCCAGATCTTTTGCTTTTCTTAAGTAGGTAAGTTCATAAGAACTTATATCATAATTACCATCAGTATATAATACAATTTTATTGTCAGTATATACTCTAATAGGTTTTGCTTGATTATAACGCAATCTGTGATCTGATAGACTATTACTTAGTCTAGAGCTTACTGTCTCTATTGTAGCCTCTATTACATCAGACTCATGAGTAATTAAGTTATTACATTTATTATCCTTTATACTTATGTATACGTTTTCACCAAGTGCAAACATATAATCTTCAGGATAATTGGCTTCCCATTTGTTACCTAACTTACTAAAATTATAAGTAGTATAATCTTTAGTATTTACTAAAGTACGTATGTTATCAGTAATCTCTTGATTCCTCTAGAATACTCTAAAATTCTATTTGACATATTCGTCTTTAGCTTTATTTATAAAATGAAACAAAGTATCTGAAGGAAACTTGATAGTTTCATTATAATGAGGTATGATATTATTCAGCTGCCTCTCTACATTTATTTGAAAATCTCTCTCACACATAATTATTCAGATACTTGGTTTAACTAAAACTTAGAAGATTGTCTTTGAGATTCTATATTCTCTAAAGCAATTACTACAGCTCTATTAATAATCTCATACATAACATCTTCAGGGAAGTCTAATTCTTGTTCAGGTTTAGTATAATCAAACTTAGTTGGTTTCTTAACATAAGTGAGATCTACTCTATAGAACTCTGTATTATCTTCTACTCTTGGAGCATACATAGGATCCTGCATTAAAACAGGATCTACGTATACTAATAATTTATCATTTTCTAAAGTAGCTACTGGATTCTCTACCCAAGGTATATTATTATAAGTCTGCTTAAAAGGCTTTACTACTTCATGGCTAGTAAGTACACAGTTAGTCTAGAATTGTCCATACTTAAGTAATACACTAAGTATAGTCATTCTATTATCTTCATCATGAACATCTTCTAATGCATACTCATTGTAGTCTGTATGTACAGCATGAAGATTAACATCTGTAGCTATTAACTTTTCTATTTCAGATAAGTTAGATACAGAACCTTCTAAACCTATTCTTAAAGCATTGTTACCAGTAATCTTATTACTTAAGATTTCTAACTATGCTTGATTAAGAAATAAGTCTACTTCCTCGTCTAAAAATGCCGGGCATCCACCATAAGCAATACCTTCTGCATTCTTATCCAGAACTACCTTGAAAATTATATGAGAATCTTTATTAGTCATTATTTAGATTTTATTTCCTGCATTATTGCTAACTTGATTTCTTGGTTACTCTTATTCTTTAAGTAAGCAATTACATCTTCAAGACCATTACCAATTAAATCAGTACCAAAGTAATATTGAGCACGATTCTTTCTAATAATGTTTTTAGCAATAGCTTCTTCAATTACGAAGTTAATTTCTTTATTTGGGTTATTTACCCATTTCATTAAGAACTTAGAAGGATCAGCTTCAATAAATTCTGACAATTTAGCTTCAGCAACTTCATTAGACATAGAGTCTGATTTCATACCGTAGAGACGTAAACACTTACGCATTTCTTCAGTAGACATCTTATCCATTTCTCTATATGCTTCACGCTTAACTTTATTGAACTTATTCTGTTCCTCTGCTTCACTATCCTTATTAATCATAACATAATCAGTACCAGGTTTGATATTATTTAAACCATTTGCTACTCTCTTATGATTCTTAAGGAACAAATATTTTAATTCATCCTCAGGTCTATTAGTATCTAGTATTAAATCCTTTTTGCCAATTTTAACAGCAAAGGTATCCCAAAATGTACTATTTGGAGATAACTATCCCTCAGGATAACCAATTTCTTTTTCTAATCTAGCTGCATCTTCTGCAGATAAACCAGTATATAAATTACCAGATCTAGTCCAGTAAGAACTTAAATAGTCAAAACATGTAGGCCATTTAGTAATCCCCGTCCAGGGATTGCTTTTAATTATTCTAACGATTACTTCCATAATTATTAATTAGATTATTCAGTTAGTTTATTTCCCAATAAAGGCCTTTCCAATCTGTATCTGCTAAAATGGTTGCCTTTACTGACCTTATATCTGCGTGCTCTATCTTTTCAAATTCTTTTCTGCCTTGATACTCTTTAACTAAATTTCCGTCTTTATCGTACGCTTTAATTATTTTGCAATGTTTCTTAGCAGCTATTTTTTTCATATCGTCCTCAGTCTTAACAACATCAGGATCGTTTTTATCACACGCCTTCCAGATATATTTAGTCTTATCTTTTCGTTTAATTGTACTTAAATAATCTGGATTATTTATAAATTTGCGTATAGTTGCACCACTTACACCAGTACATCTTACTGCTTCAGCAATACTATAATACTTTTTTATCAATTCACCATCTAGAGAATATTGCGCGACTGGAGTTATTATTTCAGATAAATTATTATTGAATAATACGGACTTACTCGTACACTCCACAGTCATTTTGGGCTTGTAGTTGAGATTACTATAGAAATCAGAAGGATCTACTTGAGGAGGAATACTCTGCATATCTGATTTATATATCCAAATATACGGATTACTATCAGACGGTTTTGTATATTCTTTTTGTAAAGATCTAATTATTTGACTTCTTTGTAATTTTACTTGTTCAGCAGCTTCTGTTAAACTAGGGTATTCTGCAATAAATAAACCGTCTTTTGTATATTGTAAGATCGGGATTCTCTTTTCGCTTATTTTACCTTTGTGAGCTTCTCCTATTTTCAATCGGCTGGCTACTGACTGTAATCGTATACCACCACCAGCTTTAGCATTATAACCTATTTCTGGATTAGTTGCACTAAGAGCGGCAATCCAATAACGTTCTCTTTCATTCATTTGTTCTAGAGAACTGCAGTCTTCAATAATTACTTTTTCAAAAGCTTCCTCACCATATTCTCTAATAGCTTTATGCAGAGGATACTCGGATCCTTTAAGGGATCTCACCACATGTCTATGAAATCTAGTATCGATAGTATCTGTCGTACCCCCTACATAAATTTTATTATTAACTGTGTTGGTTAATTTATATATGATAAAATTTTCGTTTTCCATAAAAAATTGCTTTTTTATTTTGTTATATACACATATAACGTAAAGCAAAGACTATGGTTCCCTTTTTTACCACATTATTTTATAAATTACGCCTCACAATCCATGATAAGCTCTCCGCAAGCCCTGGGATCTCTAAGCATTATGCCCATCTCACCTAAATAGAATACCGTGTAGCCGTCCTTACCATTAGATCTCAGAGTATTAATAGACTTGCCATAGCCAGACGGAAGAACTGCACCACCAGTAGTCCAAGTTACGAATTCACGATCCTTACGAACTACCTTAACGATATTAGCTTCACCATCACGTCTACCCAGATCCAGGAATGTCATACGATATGATTCCAGCGGTTTCAAAGTAACCGGATGCAACTTACGATTGTAAGTAATATCGTCATACAGCGGGAAATACTTCAGAGTCAACTCGATACCATTAGTCATCTTATAAGTCTTGAACTGACCACCAAAAGTAAGGCTGTCACCAGAACCAGTTACAAATACAGTATCAATCAGGTTCATGTTAACTACCTTTTCCTTCAAAATTCTATCGAATTCACGGATACCCATTTCACCAGTCAATGCAACAAACTTACGTTCGTTAGTACCAAGTACATTGTAAGACAGGTCAAACAGGAAGTCTTCCAGCAGTTCTGCAGTAAGATGAGTATAGTAACGTCTGTTAGACGGAGCAATCTGTTCCAACAGACCAGCACCAATAAATACTGGACGACCGTTAGTACCCTTCAGATTACAAGAACCATCTTTATTTACATTAGATTTCATGTAAACCAACATACGTTCACATCTCTTATACCATTCACGCAGAGCTACCCATTCCTGATAATCAGCCCACAAATAAGACTTCTTACCAGTCTTAGGATCCTGCAAAGCAATTGCCATTACCGTAGAATAAGCCGAACCAGTAATATCATAATTAATACGAATTGTAGTAAGATAATTACGCATCTTGAAATGAGTATTATAGTTCAGGATATCGCCCTCTTCACTGTATTCTTCAACAGCAGAAGCCAGACGAGATACTTGGCAACCCGGTTTCAAGAGTTCTGCAGGAATATAAGAAGTAGGCTGACCATCAGCTACAAAACAAGTATATACCCACAAGTTACCATCTTGGTACGGAGCACCTGCTACACGTACTTGGAATTCCTTATCGTCAAATTCCAATACAGCAGTAGGACCAAACCAGTTATCTTCACATTATATTCAACGTAATTCGTTAAATTACATTCGCTTAAAACGGTTTGTTATTTTAAGCTGCTTACACTTTCATGTAAGATTAGACTATATCTTCATCCTTTAATGGATGTTCCGCATTTCGCTTCACTTGAAGCTACGAGATCGCTCTCTAGTCGTTGAACCTTCAAATCCTGAATGTCTACTCTTAAGTTCTTAAATATACCAGATTTAATGTATTTTCCAGTATTTGCATTTACTCTTAATGCTTTTAAACTATCTTGAGATACTCCAAAATGTCTAGCAACATTCTTCATACCGATAATAGTAAACGATTCTCCATTAAAAACATTTGTAAATATAAAAGCTTTTCTAAGAGGTTTATCTCCTTTAAATCTATTTTGAATTTTAGAGTATAACATATTATCATCGTGTGAAACCCATTCAAGATTCTCTAAACAGTTATTCGTTCTGTTAAAATCTTTATGATTTACTTCTGATAAATTATCTGGATTATCTAAATACGTCATAGCTACTAATTTGTGAACTCTGAAGTAATAAGACTTTCCGTTTCCTCTTAAAGCTACTTTCAAATAACCATCTTTAGTTTTAGATGGATTAAAGAACTTATTAGTTTTAGTTGAATACACATCACCTTGTTTTGATATTAAATAATCTTCAAAACCAGGTATTGGTTTCATATCAGTAATTTGCTTGGCTGCTGATTGTCCATTTTTATTATTATTCATAATTCTATATATTTATATTTTACTCTATGGTTTAAATATCTTTAGGAGTTTCCAGCAATTAACGGAATTATTCGATTGAAGTTTCCTTCAAAAGGACCTGTTTTAGTTTATAACTAAGTTAAGCCATAACATAATAGGTGTATTGCCAAGACCTGCAGTTGAATTATCTGTAATAGCTGCGCCATTCCATTTTGCATCTCTAATTGTAACTGCTCTATCGGCATCAATCATTACATTCCACTCCCAGCTCGGTTGATCAATGGTCATTACGTTACCAAGACCACCAGTAAGCATATCCAAAGAAGTGTTGTAACCATTATCCTTAGTTCCGAATACATAAGACAACACGGTAGCAACCTGATATGGATTCTATTGAGAAGCCGCAGAAATCTTAGCGGTATCAATCAAATCACTGAACCATTTACCTTTGTATAAAACTAAGTTATTTAGAATATTATTATCCATAAAATACTAGTAATTTTAATTTTTATTAGTTAATATTAATCTGCACGTAATCTTCGCGCAAAAGAATTCCACATAGACTCGGTGCTAGTGTTATCCTGTTTCTTAGTCTTTCTACTTACTCCTGTTCTATTAAGACTATTCTTAAACTTGTTAATAGCTGCATTTTGACCTTTTACTTCGGCGGCTTTTACAAGTGTATCTCCTTTCATAGTAAAGTAGGCAGACTCAATTAAATTTTTTACGCTCTTAGACCAATCTTTTTGAAATTTGGTCATACCATCAGAGGTAGGTTTGAATATATATTCCAACAGTATTTGTTTATCCTTTTCTGGAATTTTAACACCGCGGATATTATCCATGCCCTTTATTTCGTTGACAACGGTATCAAAGTACTCCTGTTGACGTTGGGCTGCGAGCTTAGCGGCATTTTCTTGGTCTTTCAATAGCTGTTGTTTCTTATTCTCTCTTATGTCCTTAAGGGCTTCAGCAGCATCTTGAGACTCATCTTCAAGAATACCGGCTTCTTCATATTTAGTAAGTTTCTTCTCGATCTGTTTAGCGTTGAAACCCTTTTCCTTAAGAAATTCTTTCAATACTAACTTCTGATTACTTTCATCTTCGAGATCGATATCATCAAGATCAATTTCATTGTCAATTGAGAAATAATCTCTCAGATTTCCACCATTCTTAACAAACTTGTCGAGTTGTTCAACTTCTTCGCTAGCGTACTGAGGTACTGAATTTTCTTCGATTACACCAGCAAAGTAATCGATTAGATCCTCTACAGTCTGAGGTTTCTCATCTTCTTCCACATCTTCCCAACCTAACTTTTCAGAAATAGAGTCAAAGAAGCCACCAACGATAGAAGCTTCAGAATTATCGCCAGATATAGTATTATCCAAAATATCGTCTTCGCCGTCATCAGTATTGTCGTCAGTATCATCTTTAGTCTCCTCTTCTTGTATGTTGTTAGACTTACTATTTTTCTTTACTCGTTTTGTCTGTTCCTCTGGCTCTGGCTCTTCCTCAGTCTCGGTCTTAGTATTCTTACGAATGTTATTCAGCTCTTCCTCACTGAGCTCTTCTCCTACTCCTTCAAGATCAATTTTTGTTTCTTCCTCTTCCTCATTAGTAGGAGAAACAATAGGTTTATTCTTTACACTTGCTCCTGGCATGAGTTCTTCAAATACCTCAAAACCGTTCAATGTTACATTATCCATAATTATATATAATTAGATTTATTGTATTTCTTTAAGTTCATTTATTTCATGTTTGAGTTCATCGATAGCTTCATCAATGTCCTCTTCTGATTCACTTTCTTCTATATTGTATTCCTTATCAGTTAGACAGTATCTAGATACTAATAGATCAAAGTAATATCTCAATTCTTCTTCATTAAAATATTTCTAATTAGTTAGTGCATCTAATTCTTCTCTAGTAAGATTTTTAGCATATAGCGGATCTGTCCTAGGATCGAAAGTAGAATAACAGGACTAATCTAATCCCGTATAGCTACCATCGTAATAATTGAATATAGTATCAGTACAATATACTGGAGTGAATGTTTCGACATACTATTGCTGCTTTTTAGCAGCTCTAATATAGGTCTATAATTTTGTTTCAACCGATATTGGATCTACTATCATACTAATGTATTATTGTTATTATTGACTTTTGTTATTGGAATCATATTAAAATCCTATATAAACTATTTACCACTTTTATAACTATTAAATATCTTCTTGAGGTTATCAAAATCAGAATTAAATAACTTTTTCTTAAATGAATTTAAAGTTTCTTTACCATTAGGGCCTAGCATATTATTATCTCTGAGATAGGTTCTAAAGGCGTTCATGTGTGATTTTATCTCAGAATCTTTAAGTAAATAGTTTTGGATTCTATCGTATGTTTTAGGATATATCTATTTAAGTCTTTCAGTACTCTCAAATTTACTCCTATCAAATATCGGTATATTTAACTATCCCTGAGGTCCTATTACTCCAGCCTATCTATCTATTCTATGACCTAACTCGTGATTAATAAGACCGCTTTTAGGTCTAGCTGCTCCTATCTAATCGCTGCTGATAAATATATAATTAGGTATGGCAGGGTCAAAGGAACCATCCGCAGTCATTGGTTTTATACCTACTTGAGTTAAATCATTTGAATTCTTTCCTTTAGCATAGTTTCTTAACTCTTTAGTGTAAGCATTTACGTAGTTAGTACCATATTTCTTATCGAAATTGACAGCTCTTCGTAGAGCATCTTCATTTTCAATCCAATTCTCGTATTCTAAGTTTCTATCTTCTAAAGCCTATTCGTATAATTTAATTCTATTTTCTTTATATTTTATAGCTTCGTTGATAGCGTCATTTCTTGCGTCTTTATTTACCGTAGGTATTTCACGTTTTGGCGTAACTCCTTTGTATTTCTTTCTGTAACTCTTTACAGACATAGGTACAAACGGGATCATGGTAGCTGCAGCCAATCCAGCACCTAACCAATCTCTATTCTTTACTGCATCATAAGCGTCTTTAACCGATATAGCATCACCAATAGGAGTCATATTAGCAGCATCTTCAAGACCGAACACAGGTTTTAAACCTTCTTCTAGAGGTCTACCACTACTACTTCTACCTGTAGCCTGATAGAATCTTTCCTTCTCAGGATCACCTGTCTGACCACCTTCAGCAAATGCTTCTACTTTCCAATCCCAATAGCCTTTACCGGGATTATTCTCCCGGTAAGACTTTAGGTTTTGCATTCTCTATTTAAATGCTTGTCTATCCATAATCTTTCAATTATTTCTTTCCGCCTTTACCCTTCTTAGAGCTGCCAGACTTCTTACCTCCACATGCCATAATTAATTCCTCCTATTATTTAATTGTTTTAAGATACTGTCTCCAATTCTTCTTATTAGCCTTATAAGTCTTCTTTCTATCCTTAATCTTATATTTATCAAGATCTTCAGGCTTACGTGTTTTCAGATAATCAAAGTTATCATCGTTAGCATAAGCTTCCATCTCATAAGGAATAGTATAGTAAGCACTAGATGCAGGGTATATAATTGGGTTACCTTTAATCCATTCCCACACATAAGACCAATAATAACTTATCCATCTCTTTTTATCTTTAGCTTCATAGAGATGAATATTTTCATGATTCCAAGTAGTAGGCTTAATCTGAGATTCAGGTTTTCTACTTAACAAGTAACCACACCAGCTCATTGCAGAATAACCACTAAATGGATAGTGATCCATGTGTTTATATTCTACTTTATCTGCTTTTACTTTAGTAAATAGTTGTTTAACTATCCACCATGTTTCTTTAAACCAATTCATAATTATTTACTCTTTTTAGCTTCTGCGTTTGTCTTATTCTTAAGTGCTGTCTTAGCTTTTAATCTTTCTCTCTCCATTGCTGCTTTATCTTTAGCTGCTTGCAACTTCATTTCGTGATCCATTCTTTCTCTTTCAAGCTGATTTTTCTTATCTTCTATCTCTTTCTTCATCTTCTGCTCTCTAATCTTAGCATTGAATTCAAATTGTTTAGAAGCTTCATCAGATGCTTGCTTACGTTCAGCTAAAGCTTGTTGAGCTATCTCTACTGGATCTGGAATTCCATTACCGTCTTGATCCATATTCTCAGCACCTCTATAGGCATTAAGTTGAGCTACAGTAATCTTAGTAGCATTATCTTGATCTATCTTATATTTCTCAAGATCCATTTCTGCTTCTTTAATCATAAGCTCCTCTTCCTTAATCTCATTTTGCATCTGAATAGCTTGCTGTTCACGTTCTGCTTGAGCTTGTTCCATAGCTTGTTGTTGCTCCATACGTTTTTGCTCAATTTCCTCTAATCTAGACTTAATCATACTAATATTATCCATAGTAATGATTTCAGCTATATCAAGCAAACTAGCACCATTCTGCATAGCAGGTTGCATTAACTGCTTAAGTGTTTCTATATACTGTTGATTCTTGGTAGTATCTTCTATAAAGATATCAAAATCCTCATAAAGCATATCATCTGATAGCGTTAAGAATGCTCTAGTAGCATCATCTAATATATATTGTAGATGAGTTTTACTACCATCTTTCCAAGCCCATCTAGCAGTATTAAGTAGCATAGTTAAGCATTCTCTCTTTACCTAATTGTGTGTCCAGAACCAAGGTTCAGTAATATGAGCTGATTGTACTACAGAACGTTCTACATTACCTACCAATTCATTAGATGAAATAGAACCTTCTCTTTGCTTACTAACTCCAGATATCTCAGATAGCATACTTTCAATCTTATCCATAAGATTAATATACTAATCTATAGTATTAGCCATAGTAAGATCAAGTGCTGTAATCTAGTTAAACTGACTAGGTTTACCTCCCTCTCTACCAGGTATATCCCACCCTTCTTCGTATGGATTAATAAAGTTTACACCTAGAGCAGATAAGTAATGCATCCATTTAGATACATCTATATTCATAGATTTTGGTATCTAAGTAATATCCATGTTTACTACTTTACCTTTATCCCTAGCCATAGCAAGCTCAAGTCTATACCATAGTACAATATACATATACTGTAATGGTTTCATCATGCTTACTAAACTACGAGGTCTACTGTTTGTATTATTATACACTACCCCAGTATAAGGCAATCTCTGAGAGTTAGGATTATCAGATGAAGTATATTGATATTCTAACGGTTGTATTCCTATATATAGGTCTTCTCCAGCTCTATAGCCTTCCCATACTTCTGTAATCCATTTCCATTCTACATTAAGCTCCATTCCGGTTTCCTTATAGCTCTCGTCTACTTGGTACTCCTTAGGTTCTCCTAATTCAGGATCAATTATAGTAACAAAACCTATTTTCTTAAATGACTTCCAACAGCAATGCCATACCTTCACACTATTAGTACTATCAAATGGATTGCTGCTAAAACCATTAATGGTATGAGTTTTAATATGAGTGTAGTCTAAAGATGTCTTTCTTACTTCAGGATTTATACCGCCCTTAGAAGCCTAATCCATCATTTCCAATAGCTAGTTTAACTACTTCTCAGACATCTTATCGTATAATCTATCATATAGCTCAGTTACAGACATATTCATTTCATAACAGCACCATTCTGCATCATGAATGAATTCTAAGTCGGACGTTTCAGTATCATAATCAAAGTAGATAGGATTAACACGTTCTAAACACGGTTCTCCATTTAATATACCTACATAGTATATCTCTTCACCACCAACTAAAGCATCCTTCCAACCTTTGAAGAATTCATGAGTAATGTTTAACTTATTTTTTAAGTAATTAAGACTGTGATATGCAGTTACTTCTGCTATATCTTTATAGTCTTTACTCATGTATTTTTGTATCTACTAAGGAGTCATTATCTCACCATTCTGTAAAGCTTCCTAGTATCTAGCTTGTTCTTCAGGACCTAATTTACTCATTATAGTAGCCTGAATGTAATCTATTAAAAGCTATTTAGCTCTATCCTACATTTCACTAGCAGCTATATCACTTGTACGTACTACTCTGAAGTTGAATGGTCTTTTAGTTTCTTCTCCCAACAGTAAGTCTATTTTGGGCTTAATTATATTATAATCCTAAGCCATTGCAGGAAAGCCATCCTGCTGTTTAAAAGGATTAGTAACATACTTTAGATCTTTTTCATTGTATATACTATTATAAAGATCATAGTACGTCTGCATCTCCTCTCTGCGAGTTCTGTTATTACCATTTCTAGAACCTCCTAAACTACGGCCTATAACATAGTCTATACAACTTTCTTGCCAGTCTTTTGTCTTCTTAGACATAGGAAGTTTCTATATTGGCATTTGATTAATATTATTCATAATTAAAACATATATGCTTCGATATTATCTATAGCTTCGTCGTCACGAAACCATTCCTGAGTAAATATAGGGCCTTCAAACAGTACCCTATTTCTATTCTCTTTTTTAATCTCTTTTACTTTAACATTATATAGCTATTCTCTATATATCATTACTTGGGTCAACGCCATTACACGGTCTACGTTGACTACATCATTTGCAGCTATAAGTTCCTCTAATAGCGGTTCCGACATTATATTGTATAAGTTCTTCTTGCCATCCGCATTAATATCGTTAAGCCAGTCTTTTATTAGTCCCCATCCCCACTGCTTAATCTATTTATTCATATGGCAACCCTTCTTTCTATTTACTTTAGAATTACTCACTATATCGTTGATTATATCTGGTTGATCTGCTAATAGATAATCACAATGCTTATTAGTAAAGTAAACAAATATACCCTTATTTTGATTCTCATACATAGCTCTAGCATTATAGTATATGAGTAATTTACGTACATTTTCGTAGAAATCTTCTGCTGATTTAGGTCTACCAGTATACTCTGCTACTATGATATCGGAGTACTACTCTATGGACTATACTCTTTTATATATGAAACAAGAACCTAACGATGTAGTACTCGATTCATCATAATCATATGAGTCTATACCTGCAATATACAAACCAGCGCTAGCATCCTTATTAGGATGCTCCCATATCACTATAGATCCAGTAGGGTCATCTCCTACTAACGCTCCAGTAACTTCATCCCTTTTAGTTCTTAATGGATAATGTGTTATATCTCCTGTCTTCTTAATAACCCATTTAAGGCTACCATCCGGTTGCCATACTAAATCACCTACCTATTTATGATTCTATAATTTTTTGTTAGTCCTAAGTAATGCTAACTGTTCTTGCAATTCTTTTTTGGGAAAAATGTTACCATTAAACTCTAGCATTGCTTCTGCTGGAGTAATAGGTCTTTCTGCGACATATCTATCAATAGCTGCATTGTTGGTTGCACTAGTTATTACTACTTGTCTCTCTGCTAATATATGTTCTAAAGATTTCTTACGGTATGTATTACCATCTTCATCCATATATATACGTTTACCATTCTCATCACGTATATCTAGATTAGTATATTGAGGTACAAAGAAACCACATTTGTTAGTAGTAGCAGACTCATCCCATATGTTGTCAAATCCTAAACAGTTGTATCCATCAGGATTATAGAACATATCCTTCATGGTTTCAAATGCAGAATTATGAGTAATAATTCCATTTACAAGATACGTGTGAGTATTGCCAGCGGTTATATTATAGATAGTTTTTACTCCTACATTTTCGACACCCACTATTTTCTCATAGTAGAATCCTCTATCTTTTTGTAAAGATTTTTGATTCTCATAATATTTAGCGGCTTGTTCTAATTTTTCTTGCTTATATTTGATTAAAAGGGTTATGTTTTTATAGAAATTGATAATACTATCTCGATCGTGAATATCTAAAGAATAATAAACACTATTCTGATTTTTACAGACACTGTTTTTAGACGGTTTTTTATTCACTCTATAAATATAACCTCGTATTCCTAATTTCTATAAAAGATATAGTACTTGCTCTAATAACTCTTTACTACTTTGAGTAAGATTTATTATAGTAGAATATTTATTACGTTTTTTATTATAGGTAGTGGAAACACAACCATCAGTATCATATAGTCCTCCTAAAAGCTCAGTAATACTATTCTTATCACAAGTATTGATGATTTCTGGCAATCGTTTGTTTGCTTTTGTTTGTCCAGATATACCTAATTTGTTTATATCGTATTTTGCTTTACGAACTCTTATTTTTTTTAGAATTTTACCATCTTTAGTAAGAGAACTATCGGTTGTAATACAAGGGTATAGATTCTCAATAAACTGCTGTATTTCAATATCGCAGGACGTTAAATTAACAGAAGAATTATTCAAATAAGAACCGTCTCCAATAAATATGCCTATTGCTCTAGCGTTATCAATGGTATTCTGTCCAAAATATGGTATATTTTTTGCTATTGCTACATAATCACCTATTGCTAATTCCTATGCCTGATGCCAATCAAACTTTAAACAATCGTTATAATCTTTTTCATTGCTACTAAGAATCGGATGATCTATGCTACATTCAATTGTTCTTCCTGAATTAGTAATTAACTTTATACATTCTTTCTTACTAGGTATATTTATAAATTTAATGGGTTCCTCAGTAACTGTCTTATTAGTGACATCATATCCTATTAACTTATCCTCTTTAGTAATATCTTTTATAGACGCCTATTTACCGTTACTTGTATATACTAAGTTATCCTCTGTAATACAACCTTCATCACCACCAGTACCCCATACAATCATAGTACCAAAAGCTATACCATCTACCTCTACAGAAGGTCTAGCGATTTGCCATGCTGCACCTAATTCAGAGAAAGAACCACCTTCTTCAAACATAATAAGATTAGCTTTCTTACCACGTACTACGTCCGGATTGTCTTTCAAAGTAACACCTATGATTTCTGATTTATAACCTAATTCTATGATATTACCATAATCATCCTTAGTATAAAATCCAGCACGTCTACGCATCTAGGTATTGACAGATCTTTTCTTACCCCAAGCTGTATTCTTGTCTATAAAGTCCATGTAATCCCAAGCTTTAGTAAGAATACCATCATCTGTCAAATACTATTTATTTGATGCATATATGAAGGTTTTAGAGTATGGTATTAGATAGAAATTACGACATGCCATAGAACCGCCTTTGTATGAGAAACCCTTACGTCTAGACTTAAGTAAGCATAAGTGTTTACCCTACTCTTGGGCTTCCTATACTGCATTAAAATAGTAATAGTCATAATCCCAGAAGTCAGGAAATGTTACTTCGTTAACACGCTTTACTTTAGTCTTTCCAAACTCATCTGTTGTAATATGGTTAACTATACGAGATATAGGACAATAGTTTAAATAAAAATAGTTATACCCACTAATGAAATCTCCATCATCAGCAGTATAACCATCTACACATCTTTTACTTTCCTCATCCCAGAACTTAAAATATTCTGAAGTAGATTCAGGAAAATTACAATAACTACCAGTATTAATAAAATTTAATGCAGCCTAGCGAAATTTATTTGAATTTACAATTTTCTTATTAAAATCAACCATATCATATTTAAAAAAGGGGCGCGTTTCACAACGAACCCCTTCTATTCAGATAATAATTTATAACTTAAATTCTTTTAATTACGAAAAATTTATTGGGGAAATTTCTGTAGCTGTAACCTAGTTTCTTGAGCTATGGTTTTATACGCCGTATGTTTAGTACTCCCCACCTGGGCTAACATTACCCCAGACTACCTGTTCACGATAACTACCTATCTAACAAGTTTCCTTCTGCTATTATAGTTTCAAAGGACTAGTATTTTAAGCAGTCTGCTTGCAGTCAGACTGCATTAATATTTTAGTTAGTTTACCATTTTTTAAAGTTCTATGACCATTTAATATTGAGTATACCATAGAAGTACTGATATGCAGCTTTTCAGCAGTTTCATTAACAGATAATAATGAAGAACTATTATCAATTTCAATTAACACTTTATATTTTGGTTTATAACGGCCATTACTAATTTGTGTAGCATTTGTTTTAAATTGTTGTTTGAACTCTTCTAGCTCTTCTAGAGAAAAAGCCACCAAATAGCCATGCGTCTGTTTATATAAACCTCTCGCGGTTCTTACTAAATTTGATCTACATATTTTAGTAATGTTTGCAGCAGCAGTAATACTTATTGCATATATAGTACTTTTCTCTTTTATAGAGTATAAATATATCGGTTTATATGACTTAATTGCTTGTTTTTTAGAACTATCAGATACTTTCTTCTTTTGCTCTTCTGTCATCTTGAGTCCAAGAACTCCAAAATCACCACCTTTAGTACAATTGTATCCCTCTGTATAAGCGTTGTATTTTTCAATATACTCTATTTCTAATTTGTCTAATGTTTGAATTAGTTCTAAATTAGAAATATTTGGATCTGGAATAAATGATTCCAGTATATCTACAGTAAAGTTATGAAAACCGTACTTATTTATTGCTCTATAAATTGGTAAATCTAATTTTCCATTCTTAGCATTTCGCATATGGTCTTTTAGTCTTGATCTTAGTTTAACACTTTGACCAATATAACATTTACCATTCACATTATTTTTGATTATATATATACCAGCTAACTTTGGATCTATATCTCTGTATGTCATATCTGCAAGTTTTATATGAATATTGGTTGGGGCGGCAGGGCTCGAACCCGCACATCACAGAGGTTTAGAATCTCCGGTACTACCAATTATACCACGCCCCAATATCACGTGGATATTCTTACCCTCCACGTAAGGGTTCTGATGGTTTAGAACCAAGATTTAATTCTTTGCCATAATGACTTCTTTACAGGTTTGTTCAAATATTCCGAAGCTTCTTCAATCTGTCTAAACACTTCTTCTGTATCCTTAGTCAAATCTATAGTAATCGTAAATTTCTTATTCATAATATTTTTATTTATACACTATAACGTGTTGTTAATATTTAGTTATATTTTAATGTATTATTTCGCCAACTCATATGGATTTACTTTAGCGTCTCCTTTAACTTTGCCTATAGCTAATTCCTCAGCTTTAACCATCGTTTCTAGCGAATCAATACTCTTAAGCACTCCACCAACAGAAGTCATACCGGCTAATAAGTCCTTAATCTTCTTTTCATCTAAAGTATCATCTAACGACTCTTTATAGTACTTACTCACACTATCTAACTTTAGACGCATATTGTTTAACATTTGTAGAGCTCTAGTATTAAGTAAGGTTTTATATTCATCTTCACAAATCAATTCTTCTGCCGTCAATTTGTAATTCTCATCATCGAATATTTCCTTTTTCAGTTTAAGTTCTCTACTGTCTTCATCCATACTTTGTACATAAGGGCTATCCCATTTATTCATAAGTACAATGTAACTTATTACTTTAGTAGCATGCTCCTTATCAGGTTTATCTGCATCCCACACTCTTCTAAAGCATGGGATGCCTATAGCATCTGGGTGTATTTTTACTTTACCTCCAATAAGATCAAATAGTTTCATTCGTAAGAACTTGTTTATTATCTTCTTTACTCCATCTTATAAGATCGTCTTTAGCAAAGGCATCAGAACAGACTATTGGTTTTAGTGTCCACTTACTACTTATAGAGTCGTATTTACTTAGTATAAGTACAATATCCCCTAATTTATAGTCTATTACTTCCTCTTCTGTTATTACTTGACCATCCTACTATGCTATATACATAGTTCTACATTCAAAGTCATCAGATATATTTTTAATGCTATTAGTATCTACTTTATATAAAATAGCATTACCGTACTGGTCTATCAATAATTTATCCATATTAGCAATCACACTTTACAGCTTCATAATCACAATCACAACACAAATCACAAGGATTTTCAGCAGCTTTCTTTTCCGCTTCCTCTTTCCTCTTTTCTAGCAATCTGTTATAGTGATTCTTTACTTCATCATTCTCAATAAAGATGTACTCTCCATCACTTTCTTTATCTATAGGATACAATTTTATTACCATAGTACCTTTAGTAACACTCCTTCTCTCTTTAGAACCATCTTTCTTTGTATAGATCCACTCTCCATCTTCAGGAATATACCACGTATAGTCTACATAAAAATGATCCAGTAAGCTAACATTTTCTACTTCTTTATCGTAACTAATAACAGTACCTCTATCTACTGAACAAATATACTTAACCATAATAATCAATCAATTAAATAACCTAAATAATATTCTTTCTATAATCTCGCTATAATTTCCTTAGCACGTCCCATTGGTACATTCGGATTCACATAATCTGGTTTTATTTGATAATTCTGTATTATCTGCTAAAACTTCTCTATCTCCTCCTGTATGCTCTACTTTTTTATATTCTTCATACTTCTTAAATAGCATATCACACATCGCATTTACCTGGTCAGCTCTACTAGGTGTTGCATTACTTTTGCCATTATCTACTATAGTAGTAGTAATACTATCAATTACATCATTTGTGAAATCTTCATAAGTAATGATACCTTCATTGATCAACTCATCTACTTTGTTATACAGGCGTTTCATTTCCTTACTAAATGAACCATAGAGTGGTTTGTTATTTTCTACCTCTAACTTCCACATCATTTTACTTTCTTCAATTGTCATATTCTCTATCTTTTAGTCTATTACTAACTGTTTTACTAATGCAACCACCTGCCCATCCAGCTAAGTAAGCGTAATGCTCATTTCCATCTTTAAAGTCTGTAGTTACTATATCTAACTGATTACAGAAGTAATCTGCTACGTGCACAGCCTCATGTGGTATCATATCTGGAGTGATATCATCTATATCTAATACTATAACTATAACTCCTAATCTACTATCAGATTTTCTCATGACTGCGCATGTAACCATACCCGATGGATTATCATTTATATACTTCATTAATTCTTCAAAATCTGTAGTCTTCTCACCTCCAGAGTATATAGTAATAAATTCAAATACCCTATCTAATCCTTCTAATTCATCCGTTACCCAAAATAGTCTAGGATATATTACAGGGTCGTATGTATCAATCTTCAGAGTCTTTTTCATATCTTTTCTTTAGTTTGAATTTACCTAAGTAAGAGAATCTGACAGGCTTTGGATCTAAATCAGATATAACACTGTTAGTAAATCTAAACGGGCTATTACATATTACTTCTATGATAGGGTATGGGATATTATACTTATTACTTAATTTAGTATATATACTCACTTGATTCCTCATTTAAATCTATCTTTTTGTAATATTTACATTCTTCTAAAGTAGAAGAATCATTAAATGTATTAGGCCTTACTATATTGATTATAGCTTTGATATCTTCCCAATTTCTATCATTTACACAATTATCATAAACAGATTGTAGTTTGTGTATCTCCTGTTTACTGTACTTGCGTATAGGAGTATATGCAATAAAATTATACTCATCTATCGTAAGTAGCTCTATATTAGTAGGAATGATCTCAAACTTATTATAAGGCAGATCCTTTTTCTTTAATTTATTCCATAATCTGGTAAATATGTTATATTCTTTCCAACATAATATAGTACCAGGTCTTACTATTGTTGTTTTAATCTTCATCTTTATTTACTCTTAATATTATAGTAATTTGTACTCTATCGCCGATTATTTCAGGTATAAGTGCCTTATTTACTACAACTTCGTCTTCAATCTTACCTTTCACTAGTATACCTTGATTCTTAAATTTAGTTATATATCTACTGAGATTATCAGGAGTAATACCTAATACTTTTCTAATATACTTCCTATTTTCAGTAGATATTACATTCTTACTTATGTTAGGGAGCTTAGGAGTGTTAATATCTATTGCTATAAATGTAGCTAGTAACTCTAGCTCCCTATCGGTAAGATCAAGTATACCATTAAGACTTTTTAAGAATTCTGTGTTCAAATCGGCTTTGCTTACTGATTTCACAAGCTTATTCATTTGTCAACGTATCCTTAATTTTATTTAAAACCTTATTTAAGTTATAATATACTGTCTCAGCTTCTAACTTAACACAAGGTTGTATTTCGCCTTTATTTGCTTTTTCATTAGTCTCTTTTAAGTTACTTTCGTATTTCTCAAGTAAGTCGTCAATGAGCTCTAAAGTAGCATCTACATTATACTTACTTTCATCATCACTACTTAAAAGATAACCTTCTTCACATAAGTAATCCGCAGTATCATAATCTAAAGACATCATTCTAGTATAATTATCTTCACTAATGTTAAATGACACTAAACCTGTTTCATCTTCTGCTAATACATCACCTTTCTTAGCAGAACCAAATTCCTTAATTACTTTGTAGCTCATAATATTTATTTTTAATGTTTATGTATCTATAAACGGTATATTAAATAAATGTTAAAATCTGTTAACATTTATTAACACTTATTATATAGATAATAAAAAACCCTGACTAACGCCAGGGTTCATTCTAACAATGAGTTAAGCAAATTTAAATTGTATTTGATATAGCAATTATATCGTATGGTTTGACTAATTGACTATCCTTAAACAAATCAAAGTCCTTAGCAAACTTTTTATTATAAACAATAGTATCTCCTACTCTATATTCACATTCTGTTAAGCATGTGGGAATCTTCAATACTACACCTGTTGAATATTCAGATTCTACTTCCTTAGTTTCAGTTTGTGTATCATATTTATTGAAACCATCTTCATCAACTTCACCCGTAGGAATCTGTTCTGTTATCTCTTTAGTAACCATGACTGGTTCCAAAGGCTTAACTAATACATCCTTCAACATTGTATACTTAATTCCATTTACTACTGTTTCTAGTACTTTATCTTCCATAATATTCTATATTTAATACTCAAATAACGTATTATTTCTTATTTTGTTTCTCTAATATTAATATATTTCCGCCATTAGAACAACAATAACGTCTAGCTAAAGTAGGGCAATTCTTATTTAAGAAATAGCATCCATCACAGCTGCCTATAGGATTAGATTCTATTATAAATTGTTTGTTGTCAATTGTTACTGGTATTCTATTATTTACTATCTTCGCTAATTCCTAATCATTTAATGTCATAGTCTTTTCCTTTTCCGTGTTTATCTAAGTAAAGCATAGCTATTGCATTCCAAGCTACAGCAGCTAAGTGGTTTACTTTAGTTTCATCATCAATCTTATCACCTTTCTCATACTCAAGTAGATGTCTTAACATCGCTGCTTTATAACGTTGGTAACCATTCTCTAAGTTTTGCCAATTGTTATCACCATACTTAATAGAACCAGCAGTATAGAGCTTTACTATATCTTCGATCTCTTCTAAAGGTAGTAAATCCCAACGTAGCTTACCATCTTGGTAATCATTCTTCTTTCCTTCTTTCATTGTTTATCTCTTTTAAGTATAAATCCTTGAGTACATAATGAAGTAATCCTAGAAGGGCAATAACAATTGTATAAATCACATCCTTGACACATACCTTTTACTTCATTCTCTACTAGAGTATAAGGTTTATTACCAAAATATACTTTCTTACCTAAGTAAGCTACTTCTCTAACTTGTTTGTGTTTCATAGTAATTATATTTGTGATTATCTAAAGTAGGAGTAATTAATATTATATCACTTTACTTAACTAGACACTGTTATTACTTTACCCCTCTTACTCCCCATATAACGTCTAATATACCGTCTTAGTTACTATTTCTTTAACATTTATTAACATTATTTATAGTTATTTAACGCTATTAAGTTCAATGTTTTTAACATTCATTAACGATTTTAACTCATCAGCTAACTTCTTAGCATCTGGGTGAGCTTTGCTACTACAACGTAATGACAAGAAATGTTCCCAATCGCTCTCAAAGCCGGTCATTACTAATTCTGTCTTAGTTGCATTAGGTAGTACTTGTCTAGCTTGTTGCGGTTTCCAACCTCTATTTATAAGCATAAAATAGTAATATTCAGCATTTTTTATAGACTGTAGGAAGCAGTTAGCAGGGTCACTTAGATTATCTACTTCAGGATAAAGTAGTTTAAGTTCGGATACATCACACCAATCATTATCCCAATTTGAGTATTTTCCTTCAGGTAAGTCTAACCAACTAGGTATAATATAAGTAATATCATTTCCAAACTTATCCTTACTATAATCACAATACCTAGTACTCTCCTGTGCAAAGCTAAATACTCTATGTCTAACAAATTCATGACTTACTCCTCTATCACATATGAATTTAGCCGTAATACGCTTTTCATGATGCTCTGTAGGTTCTACTTGGTATTGTAAATCGTCCAATCTATTATTTTCTACTATTACTCGTAGATTGGTTGTCACGTATATTGAATTTCCATGTTTACGCACTTTTGTATATTTCTTGTGATTACCATCTGACCAATATAATCTAGCTGGCGGAAGGTGTCCGTCTTCTGTTTTATCTATCTTTAAGTAAATAGTACCATGCTCTAACATAGCCCCATGACCAAGCTTAATCATACGATCTACAAACTCTTTAGCGCTATTCTCTGTTATCTTATCTTCAGACTTATAACAAGTTCTACCTGCTAATTCTATCATCTTGTAAGGGTCTTTTTCCTCAATAATTTGTACACTAGATTCTATTAATTTCATATTATATAGTTATTTGTTATATACTCTATAACGCAGATATTAAGAATAATTACAGATATTTAACATAAATTAAACATATTTTAAAAATAAAATATAAAAAAATTTATAAAATTTTTTTGAGAGAGGTGGTGCGTGTGTAGAATTAAAAAAAAATATAAAATACCCCCGCGTGTGTGAAACAGCAAAGATTCACTCCCCTCTATTAAGTATCGGCAGGGAACACCCCGTACTGTTTCGGTATTGGCGTTCCCTTTTATCGTGTATTGTGTAATTCTTAAAAATTGTGTAGTTATGAAATGTAATGTAACAAGCTTTGTTAAAGTTGAGAGAGAAAACGAGATGCCGTACTTTATTATTAAAGCAACGGGCGTTGAAGGTGATGAGAGTGCAAACGTAGTAGATGAGGACGGCTGTATTAATCCGTTTGCCATGATGTCAAGGCGTTTTAACTTTACGAAAACACTTTTTCCGTCAACGGACAAACAAGTAGAGCAATTAGAAAAACTCTATGAGGTGGACGAAGAGGGCAAAGTGACCAAAGGCGCGCCAATACGGTTAATGTCGGTATCTTGGGCAACGGGTACGGAGTTTTATATTCGCAAAGAAGGCTCTGTTACCGGTGTCTATGAAACGGAGGAGGAAGTAACGGAGAAGGTTGTTCGTAATGGCAAAACCATTGAAGTGACTAAAACAAAGTACATACCGAAAGTGTTTAAAAGTGTTAATTTAACACTGTTTGAAAATGCTGACGGTACATGCGCTGAGAACGGTGGAAACGCTGATGCCTTATGCAAAAGGACTTTTGAAAGGGGACTTGAATCAGGCGCTTATATTCCATGCGAAACTGCAACCGACATTACTGAGGTAATCGCTTAATATATGGCGATTCTATCCAACAAGCACGGTCTACAGATTATGTAGACTTTGCTTGCTTTGCAAATCAACATTTATTATCAACATAACAACTTTGCCTATGTATTCATTAATACACGGACTATTGAACATTGTATCTTTCCTATTTTGTTATTTTGCTATAGGAGAGATTAATGGTTTAATCTTTTATCTCGTCTTTAATGTGTTTCACATTCTATATCTTACTTTAAGATTAGATGATGAGTAAGAGAACAAAAGTAAGTATTTTATCACACCTACCTGACTAGAATTCAGGAGTGGACGGCCTCTGATAAATAACTTACTAAAAAACTCAATAACTTCGGAGTAGCGTAAGCTACGGAGTTGTGTAACAATCCCAAGACATTGAGGGCACCAGTTTCTTAGTTGTTTGTCCTTGTCAGACAAATGTAATAGATTGCAGTTGCATGCAAGATTCTAAGTTTTAGGTGTAAAATGTATTCTATCTCTTTCAACCGCATCAGAAGAAGAGAATAGATAGAACGTAGTGCAACGTTAACACTTTGATGCACCAGGCTCTTCTAATTAGCCATCTACGCGGTAATAGAAAATATGAAATCTGAGAATCGCAAACTCGCTCAGAGAGTAAGAAGTAGCATATATACATAATGGTCAAATGTATATATGAATAAGACCAAAAACGAGCAACCAACGTGAAAAACCGATGGTGTAAAATAATGCTCCAGATATCTGTTAATTACTTGGGATATCTTATCATAATTTATTTAAACCCTATGAATTTTAAATTAAGTAGGAGTTGCCAAGAGTAAGACACTTGAATAATAAGTCTAGCTGATAAGTAAGTTCTTCATAAGAGAACATTTCCATTACGAATTCAGTTGCAAATTGTAGAATTAGCTACTCTACAATTTAGTGAACGTTAGTAACGTTGTAATATAATATAGTCTTTGGAAGGATTATAGTGTATTACTAAATAACTCCTCTTCTTATTCTAGATATATAAGAAGAGGGCTATCGTGTCTTTAGACACCTGATGAGTCTTTGAAAATTAAGACGAAATAGCAATTATTAACTAAATAAACAATCATATGGATAGAGACACAGAATTAGGTATGTTATCAGTAATAATCACAATGATAGTATTATATCTATCTATATGGTTATTTAACTAAGAACAATATGGAATATAAATTAGAAATATATTCAGCTAACGGGAAACTAATAGATACAAAAGTTATAACAGAAGAACAATTTCTAATATTACATTCATGTTCTAAAAACTCTACTGTAAATAATAGTATTGTTAATAGTAGAAAAATAGTCTATAAAAGAAAAAGTATAATAATAAAACTGTACTTAAAACATAGCATTAATACAGATTTATTCGCAAAGTAATTATTCTATGAAATGCAAATTATCTTCATATGTTGTGAAACATAGTTTAACCACGTTAAAGTATAATAATATAAGTTAGGTATGTCCTTATAAAGACTTAGGTAGCGCTAAGGACTATATTATTATACTTTCCTTCTTAATGCAGCTAATATAGCAGTGACAAGCCTGTCTAATCGTATTAAATACGTGAATGCAGAGTCAAGAATACTATATGAAACTTACTGGAGATAGGTAATGCACAACCATCAAGAGTGTAAGGAAATATAGTATAATCCACGTGGTAGATGCAGTTGTAGGTTCCAACTGGTGCACATCTTTTAGAGACAGTAACCAAGCTCGAAGTAAGCAGAGCGAAAATAGAAGCTATACCTCGATAGGCTTAATGAGGTGCTTAACAGTCTGACACTAACTGAGCAATAAGTGTCGTTTAATAGAGTAAGAGAAAGTGAGCCGCATACCTTCGTAACTCTTAGCATAGTTTATAGTCATATAGGTTAGCAGTTGATGTGAGCCTAAAAGGTAAATGACTATATTAATGCGCTTACTCTATTATTTTTATTGCATTAACTAACAAATAAATCAATTCCGTCTTTAAGGTGAGAATCCTTGACAATCCTGTGGGGCTTATATTCTTAGCTGTCCATTTAACTCGTGCTGTAGTTAAAACCGGCAACCAGCAAGATATTAGTGCAGACGTTAAAATCAGGAACAACTATATTAGACAGCAATATTACCTTCTCCTAGTCGCAGATGTCATATAGTTTAATATAGCCAAGTTCGTTTCGTCCTTAGATTTACAGTATCAGCCATTTGTTTATTTAATCATTGTTCGTTCTTAATTATACAGATTGATTAATTAAGCATAACAGTAAGCGTACTGTTGTCAGTATATTTATATGTGAATATAGATATACTGATTGCACTCATTAAGGTAGCCTTCATGTGGCGAGTGTGTTAAGTAATAGGTCTAAAGAATCTTCCAGTTTGTACCTATGAAAACTAATACCTTTAACCGCCAGCTCACGCGGTATATAAGACAGGATTGCCGGACCCGCAGGTGTAACGAGATAAATACCTGCATTTTTTATTAACCTTAATAATTATCAAGTTGTAAACTTTAATTTAATGCCCAGATGGCGAAATAGGTAGACAAGTCAGAATAATAAACATTAAAACTAGTTTTATGAGTAAAAGAAAATGGACAAACGAATAGTTTATTTTAGCGGTTGAAACAAGTTTATCTTACGCAGAAGTAATAAGAAAACTCGGATTGAAACCCGCTGGAAGTAATTATGATACAGTTAAGAGAAAAATTAAAGAATTAGATCTTAATATTTCTCACATGACAGGAAAAGTTTGGAATATTGGTAAAAGATATAAAAAAATAAAAACAGCATAGCCAATAGAACAAATATTAGTAAAAGATTCTACTTTTATTAGTTCAGATAAATTACGTAAAAGATTATTAAAAGAACAAATAAAAGAATACAAATGTGAATGTTGTAATAATTCTTTATGGTTAAATTAGAAAATACCATTAGAATTACACCACATAAATGGTGATAAACATGATAATCGCATAGAGAATCTTTAGCTTTTATGTCCAAATTGTCATGCATTAACTGATAATTACAGAGGTAAAAACATAAAACAAGTGGCGTAATGGCGGAATTGGTATACGCACCATTCTTAAACAGTGGCGTTCAATAGAATTTGTGGGTTCGATTCCCACTTACGCTACTATTCTGATGGTCATTATGACCATGCGGGTTCGACTCCCGCTCTGGGTACAATTAGTAATTAACATTAAAATCTATTTATGATAAAAGTAATTAAATATTATGAACTAAATCGAATTAGTAGAATATTAGTAATAGCAATAATAACATATATTATTGGCATTCTAATTAAAAGAGAATATGAAGAGTCCAAAACTGTATATAATTTTGTAGATTTACAAATGAAGTACAAGAATTATATATTAGTTAATAAAGAGAGAAGTATTACTAATGATGAAGAATATAAGTTCACATTACGTAATCCTATTACAAACCAAAATAGTACTGTATATGTAAAGTACTATCTATATCATCACGTATATTTTGTTGGAGATACTATAAAGTAACACTTTAATCAATAAAAGTATGAAAAGAGAAGAAATTAAATCTTACAAAGATGCTTGTAAAGTAATAGGTAGAAAGCCTAGGACTTATAAAGATAAGCATTTGAATCTGTATGAACAGCTTAGTACAATTATAGCTGCTCTGAATTTCATTAGTAATGGTAATAAACCTTGGACACCTAAGTTCGATTATTATTACATCTATTCTTGGTTATACAGAAAAGATGGATATAATAAATCTGCGGGTTTGTTCTCTTTGTATTCTGTCGCTGGGTTGGACGCTTCCGATGCTGATGTCGGGACTTCTGTGAAGATAAAAGAAAGAGAGGATGGAAATTACATAATAGAAAACTTTAAAGAACTACTCCAAGATTGGTTTTGGGGAGATTAATTACTAATTTTAAAACATTATCAAAATGGAAAATGATTTGATGGCGAGACCTAAACCGCCAAGAATAATAGTTTGGGTAGTATTAATAACTCTTGCCTTAATAGGCATGATTGGAGCAATAATTTATGCAGAGCGTGAAAACATTGCTAATTTCTTAAATGGTGTGAACCAAGAAGAAGTACAAGAAGATCCTCAAGTTATTATTGAGGAACCTGTAACAACAATACAGGATATTCTCGATATGAGAGAGCAAATGAGAGAAGATAGAAGGATTGATAGTGTATTTTTAGCTATGCCAAAGGTAGTACTAATTGATATTTTGATGCAACATGGTACATCATTGTCTATAAAAGACATGATTTACATATATGAATCAAACACATCAACGTATAACACAGTACTATCTGGAGCAAGAGCTCAAAAATATCTTGATGACTCTATACAAACTCATGTTATATCAACGGTTGTAAATGACTCTATTCAAAATTAAAACCAAACCTCCTGTTTTAAATGAATATTAGAGTCTAGTATACTCAGTCTGTGAAGATAGAGTATACGTCCTCAGAAAATGACAAACATGTGGGGCGTAAGTAGCTAAGCAGTAATGGTATAGTATCAGCAATAACCATTACGCCGAAACTGATTGCTATAATCGTGCGGACGTTAAAATCATGTACTCCAATAAGATTTAGTTTGACAGCTATTTCTGCTTATGAGTTGAAACTATAGTGAGAGTCATAGTAAGTAACGATTGTGGTCGTTTATCTTTGTCTTATAACAAATGCTATAAACTAAGAGTTGGCACTAACTTAATTAAATCCTGAGTGTCCAGGCGTCATTATTAACAATTTAAATTTTTAGAAACATGAAAAAGATTGGAAAATTTTTATTTGTAGAGCAATGCTTTACAGATACTGAAGAGACAAAACCTTGTATTATTCACATTGATGCTATTGATAATATAGTATGCACTAATCATAGTAAACTTGGAGAAGTTGTAGTAATAGAAACAGATAATACAAGAATTCTCTGCAACGATCCAGATAATTTCTTCACTGAATTTGAGAACTTAATTTCAGAGGAAGAAGAATGGTAGTCAATAAAGTAAAAGAAGGTCGTAAGTTAACTGAGATAAAGTTCAGTAACGACCACTATCTTGCAAATCTATTAGCTACTACTAAAGTACTTGGTATATCGTTAGAACGAGCTAAAAAGCTATGTAGAACAGTACCAGGTAAAAGAGTAGAGGTTAATCCACCTATTGAAATTATCAGTAAATTAAATACTGATAAACTATTTGAAGAATTAGAGGAATATGAAATAGAAGTATCTATCAGTATTCCTAGTAAATAACTTATCAAAAGCAAAATATGAAAGCAATTATTATTACATTTGAAGGAGTTATAAAAGATGATGATATTTTTGCATCACTATTAGCCTCCTATATAGAGAAACATATAAATACTGAATCTGTAAACATCCATATCCTATCAGATATAGATGTAACAAACGCTTTAATAGCTAAATGTTTAACTCCATCTGCTATAGCAGTAGATAGACCAGCTAATCCACAAATTGCAGTAGTAAAAGACTTCTGTAAGAAGATTATTGCATCTATTGGTTCACCTGCTCTCAAAACACGAGAGCTATTAAACTCAGAACTATGTAAGTTCTTAGTGCAACAGAATCGTGAAGTTATTAGTGTTCCAGTAAGTATTATTGCTAAAGTAAATACTACTTCTGCATATTACGAACATCGTAAAGTACTAAAGGAATACGGTTTATCCGCATTACCTGAGTTATTACGTGATATTAACCCTCTGTTTAAATTTTACTAGTATGGCAAAGAAGAATAATGAAGAACCTCCAAAGGAATTCAAAAAGAAGCCAAAACATAAAAAGATGGAGCCCTATAATCGTAAGAAAGCATGGAAATAGATAATAATTGTCCTACACTTGATAATCATATCAACTGTAGTGAATGTACTCATGAGTATAAACTCAGAATGCAACCAAAGAATAGTAAAGAAGTAGAGGTTCCGCCAGAGCCTCTACTTAATACTATATATTACTAATTTAAATTGTTAGTAAAATGGTGGATTCAGTCAACCTAAAGAACTATTTATAACCAAATCCCTAATGGAAGTTTAGCAGTTGCTAGACTGCTATTCAAGAGTACAACGGACTATACAACGGTCAACCATTTATTGGTCAGTGATGAAGGAAACGGGTTACCTATGAATAAAAGATACGAATAAATAGGATAGTTCTTTAACTATTACTTAAATTTATCAAAGATATGAGATAAAATAAAAAAATGTCATACTATATGACTAACATAATTATCTCTCCTACTATGTACGAGGAGAAAAGATTAGAAGCTATATCATACTTTAGTAGATGTAGTAAAGAAGTAGCACTAAAATTCATAAAAAGAATAAGTATAAAGATATCAAATTAAGGCTAAATGTTATAGCAGTAGCTATAATAGAGGCTAAAAAGAGATATTTTGACGACTGTTCTTTTATTAAGATTATATTATAGTGTTAAATAAATTTATTGTTAAATCAATTAAACTGTATTCAAAATGGCAGAAAAGAAAATGAACATCCTCTTAGAGGAGGTAAACGGAGAAAACATCCAAGATGTAATCGCTAACTCTAGTAAAGTAACTGAAGACATTGCTACCAAGGCAGCTGAGAAGATTGCTGAACGTCGCAAAGAGAAGCTAACTAATGAGTTAGTTGCTATTGTACAGAAATGTGAATTTACAGTATCTTCCGCAGTACTGCAGGTTCGCCGTTCTAATCGTACAAACCAACGTATTAAAACCTACCTGAAGGAATTATCTACACTTGCTGAAGATATCAAGAGTGGAAATAAACCTGTGTCCGCATGGGATAAAGAAGCTCGCGAGATGAAGAAGCAGTACGATAAAGACCTTATTGAAATCGGTAAGAGTATTGACGAATCTCAAAAAGAACTGCGTGATATCTTCCCGGATTCCTGGCAGTGGATGTACGATGAGTTAGTACCCGGTGTAAATCGTCGCTAACTCAAAACAAACAAAATAAAAGAGGTTCCAAGCTTAGAATCTTTGAATCAATAGCTTAGTATGTGAGTCGGAATCGGTTCTTTTGAACCATACGGGCCTGAGGCATACAAAGACCTGAATTAACAGGTCTCATACAGAATTTTTAAATCAGTTATGAGGAACTACCGTGAACTACTGATCATAAGTCTGAGATCGCGACAATAAGATTGTCCTCTAGAAATAGAGAAACGCTCTAGTCGTGACATCAAGTTAGACTGAATAATATGAATCTTTGAATCGTTTAAAGTATCTATACTTTAACTATTATTCGTGTATTATCAAGATCAGTATAAGAGAACTAACCATTCTCAAGACCAAATAAGGCTAGTAACTTTGGTCGGTTACTAGCCTACTATAGAGTAGATATTATATCGAACTGTAAAAAAGAAATTGACTGTTAGGTCTATTGAATCGTCGTTTGGACGGGGCTATCGTATGCCCCTAGCTCCACTAACAAAAGTAAGAAAGTTCCGCAGGATTAAACCCTTACTACCCGAATATTAGGTATGAGTCCTGTTCCAAGGGGCTAAAAGGTTTTGACAGCGACAAGGAGGAAATAGAATAGGTCAATATGCAGATAACTGGCAATACAAGTTATGTAATGGACTACACTGGTATCGCAGCGTGATAACAGAGTCCAACGGCTAAGCTAATGTCGTAGAAAGCTGGAGTAAGTAAGCTTTGCATGGTAGTGAAGCCTTAGATATTACTAAGAGATAAGGTGTTCGAGTCACCTACTTACTACAAATTAAATTAAGTTTAATCAATAAATTAATTTGAAATGGGATTAATGAATTTTATTAGACAGAATCTTCCAGAATCATGGGAGAAAGCTGCAACAGAGATGAGAATGAAGACTGAATTAATAACTCGTCTTCATAATGTAGTACCTCGTGCTTATAAGAATAAGTATCACTACAAAGAAGGAATATCTTATATTAGAAGAGTATTCAATACTAAATGTGACATAATACATTTAGTAGATGCTACTGATATAGATATTACTAAATGGAATGAATTAAGTAGTAAAATAAAAGAATACGAATATCAATGCGTGTAAGATATTTTGCTTGGTTTGACTCTAAACATGAAAGAACAGAGTTCATTAACTTGCTCAGGTCAGCTAAATCTGACATTGATGCAGTTAATAAAGTGATGCAAAAATATCCAGAGTTAACTTTATCAGAAGTATCTGGAATAGTAAATAACTTTAAAAAAGAAATTAATCAACCATGAGACTCAATCATCCTGGTATCTACAGAATTGTAGGTGAAAACTTTGAACTTCTTGCTAATATAATTGGAGAAGTTCCTTGTATGAGAATTACTTCTGCACTATTAGTTAATGACTTAGTACAGAAAGGAGAATTCACAATACTACCTGAAGAATCTATTGAAATTCAGAGCGTATTAGCAAATCCTGACAAATTTGTTTTTCTAGAGTATGAATACTCAGAAATATGTTCATTACCATCTTATCGACAATCGATTCATGGTACGAAAATGCCTAATATAACTGACGAACAGTTAAAGACATTTACTAGTAAATACATTGAAGATATTGGAATATATGGACGAGGTGTATCTGCAACTAAAGCTTATATATTAGAAACTACAGGTTGGTCATTAGCACAAATTAATGTAGTACTAATGAAAATAGCTAAAAGAGTAAAGCAGCAATATGTTAATTTATAGTTTGACAAACCATATATATACCACTTGGGGAGTTAAATATAGTTCATTTAACTGGCGACCTGAGTGGTATACCTTTTTAAGAATACAAAAAAGGGAATTAAAAGAACTAGAATTTCATGAATCTTATAAAGTTCAAACTGTAAAATATTTAATATTTTGGTTTGATAATAGGATAATACAAAAGATAGGAGTAGATAAAGATTTAACTCTAAAGGTTCGTATAAGAATATTATGTGGATTAATTAATAATACTCCTACTAGTGTACTTACTAGACCTATGAAAATAGAATTCATGGAATGTATATGGGATACTTATAATAAATTCTACAAAGATTGGTATGAATATTATTGTAGGAATGTACTAGAATTGCCATTTTAAGTCTATAGAGTCTTGGTTGACTCTATAGGCACACTAAAGCCCGTAATTATGACAGATGAAGAAAGACAACAGCTTTTAGATCTGATCAAGCAGGCTAAAGAAGGTAAACAATACGCCTTCACACAGCTTTATAATCGTTATCACAGAATTATATACAATACTATATATAATATTGTACATAATAAAGATGTAGCAGATGATTTAGTATCTGTAACGTTTACTAAAGCTTTCTTTAAGATAGCTAGTTATATTAACCATATCTCATTTGAGATGTGGCTAAAAACTATCGCTATAAATAGTAGTATTGATTATATACGACGTACTAAAAAAGAGAAGTATGATTATGAGTTAGATAATGATAATAACTGTCTACAGGTAAGCAGTTCGGCCGACAGCTCACCAGAGGATTTGTACATATATCATGAGACAGATAGTAAGTTATCTGACGCACTAAGCAGACTTCGCTATAAGTATAGGTATATACTTGAACTACGCACAGTTCAGAATCTTTCTTACAAAGAGATTGCTGAACATCTTGAGCTCTCTGAGTCTCAAGTAAAATCTCGTCTTAATAAAGCGAGAGAGAAATTAAAACAATTGTTAAACTAAAAAACATTTACTAATTATGACACCAGCAATTATTGGGCTATTAACTGTAGCATTTATCCTTGCACGATTATTTCGTAGCACAGGAATGTGGTGGAAACTTGTTTTCGCCATTATGGCTGGTCTATTAGTAGGTATTTTAAGTAAGGAAGTAGTTAAGTCAGATAATGATAAGACTACTTCTCTTACTAGTTTAGTTAGCACCATGAGTAATGATGATGCTTTAACATGCATGCAAAGCTTAGTAGCTACAGTGACAGAAGGTACTACCATTCGCCTTACTGGGGTTGCAGGTTACATTGTTAAAGATGAAGAATTATTCGATGCACTAACTAAAAGTAATACCTTTACTAATGGACGTGACTCACCAGAAATAGAGGATGATAGTTAACCTCTTAAACTAACCTATCTTTTTAATTGTACTTAATAATAATTTTTATTTTAACACTTTAAAACATTATCAAAATGGCAAAAGAAATGAGTAAGGCTGAAAGAAAGGCAGCCTTGAAAGCAGCAAAAGCAGCAGCAAAAGCTGAAGCTAAAGTAAACAACACAGAGAACAAGAAAGAGGAAACTAAGCCTCAAGTAGATAACGGGCCGAAAGATGCTAAAGTAGAGGATGCAAAGAAAGCTCCTACTACAGCTAAGGAAACTAAGGTTCAGGCGAAGAAGGATGCCCCTAAAAGTCCGGATAAGCCTAAAAAGAAGGAAGAGAAAATTCCTACAATCATTCCTGAAGATGCAACAGGTAAGAACAGCCCTGAAAAGAAAGCTGTAGAACGTGCTGCAAACCTTATCACAGGAATTCCTACGGCTGGTATACCTATTGGTTCAAGAGAATCATCTGTTGACGGTAAGGCTATGTTAGCATTTGTAATGCAACAGAGATATGCCAACAATGAGGAACTCAAGAAACAATATCCTGAGTTATATGCAGACATCAATCGTAGCATTGATGTAGTTACTTTGTTAGCTCTTGTCGATGTACGTCAAGACTTGTTCGACCGTGGTGAACGTGGCGAATTGCAGTTACAGATAGCTGCAGACCAAGTATTACCGCTGCAAAGTATGGCAGAAATGCTAGGTATTAAACTAGCTCCTGCTAAAGCTCTGCCTGGGAACGATGGACAAATGTCTATTAACTTCTCAGAAAGTGAAGTACCTACAGAACTTGCAAACAGCAAGCCAAAAGTAGAAATTCCGGAGCTTGATCCTAACAAGATTGCTAATGATGAGGAATTGAAAACTGCCCTTAATTACCTCATCTCTAAAGAGAAAAATGTGGCAGAAAATATAGTTAACACTGTAGAATGGTATCGTGTATATCGTGGCCTGAAAGAAACTGATGCAGATAAGAAGCTTGCATTAGACGAGAAGACAGTTACAGATTGGATCAATGAGATATTCTCTATTATCCAGCCTACAGCTATCTTGCGTGGTTTAGGTCGCGCTGTATACTTATATACTTCACAGACAGGTTCACCGTGTATGGCTCACTCTATCATGCATACGCACATGTCTAAAGCCGGTTGGAGTGAAGAACAAGTAGCAGAAGCATTACGTGCTTTAATTGGAGAAAACTTCCGCTATAAACTGAAGGATGATCCTGAAGCAAAGCCGGAAGAAGATAAAGCAATTAATGCTATTACTGGCTTACTGGGCAATGACTACATTGATAAGTTATTTGCTGACTATACTATTACTACTGATGGTGTAGAGGACAGTAAGAAAGTTGAACTTGAAGCTGCACGTGAAGTTGCCCGTAAAGTTCTAGGGAGTATTCGTACCAATTACTTTGACAAACAGAAGGAGACTCCTACGCTTGATAAGATGCGTATGGTTGTAGGTCAGATTATTAATCTGTATCGAGACCCAGCTGATCGTCTTGCAGAGTATTGTCAAGGAGATTTAATAGCTCCAAAGGAAGACGAATACCCAAAGAAGGAAGAACAATCTGAAGGAACTGAAAAAAAAAACTAAACTGGTTTAAAAAGTTTCTTTTGAAAATTCATATCCTAGAAGAATAGCCATTCTAATAAATATCATATCAAATGAATAATAGAATGTTAACTGTAGTTGGAATGTTTGTTGTCAGTGTATTCATTGGTAGGCAAATGTTCGCAACTACAGAAGTTATACAGGCACAGCCTGTTATGCCCTCTATAGTGGAGTTACCTAACTTCCCTAAAGTAATAAAAGAGGAGAAAAAGTCTGTAGATGAGATAAATGTCGAAGTCGACTTATCTACATTAGAAGTATCTGTGAAAGGAACAACAGACGCAAAAGTAAATGTGAAAACTACTGGCGAACCAAAGCCAGTAGTTAAGTGGAAAACTAAAGTAATAGAGAAGACGAATTCAACAGGATATCCGAAAGTAAATGCTATAAGTAAGGTATCTGATGACGAATCACCGGCAACTCCATTAACAATAGTAGATAAATATGAACAATAAAATTATACTTCAGCAGATGATACGTCTATCGCGTATCATTAAGGACTCAAGAGAAGCAAGAGCTAAATTAAGTTCTATACAATCTCAAACTGAATACTTTATAGTAGAAGGTAAACGGTCTACTTTTATTAGAGACCAAGCTAATAGTAGTATAAGTAATTGTTTATATGTAGAACAGTACTTACGTTCGTCTGTAAGTAGTGCTTGCAAATGTTTGGATGGTTTTGACGCTTCAAAAATGGAACCAATAGACTACATCAGTAGTAGTGATGTAAAAAATAAGTTTGTCGACATATGTCTAGGTAAGAAAGTAGTAGCTACTATTAATCTTACTACCGGTGAAATAACAAGCGTCAATATACCAGAACAAAAATCAACGGCTAAAGATAACAGCCCTACGGCAAAAAGTTAGTGATAATAACCGTATAATAAATACTTTAATTATATCACAGTTCGAGAGGAGTAAAACTGCAGCGTAAATCACTCCGAGGAAGTCATGCGGTAAAGTATACAATAATACTGGTCGCACCTGTCAGGGAGCTTGGAATCATTTCTCCATGGCCCGAAAAGTTACATGACCCGAGAATATGTTAGCAGCTAAAACTGTGAGATTACTCAAAAGGTAGGGTGTTAGCTTATGTAATTGAAAACTACATAAGAGGGGATGAGCGTGTACAATCCTCATTAGGAAGTGAGAACCGTTTGGGGACTTCTAAAGACGCAGTACTAAAGAGAAGACACACTGAGTACTAAACAGTGCAAAGGGAACGAAATCCCTATATCCGTATTAGTTTATCAAAAGCAGAATCAAAAAGGGATATAAACACGATGACGAAACAGGGACAATACGGTTCCTGGCTTATTCCTTTGGAAAGAATAAGTAAAGCCGAGAGGCAAAGGTTAGTTTCACCTTAAGAAGCAGCCAACTCATGGAAAAAAAGAGATTGCAGATAACGCATTACCGGTCTCCAAAATCGGTTAACAAAAGCGCTACTGTGCGTCCAGAAAGGGAAACAGGCTAACTCTAGTGTTCAGTATACATCAGCTGTGATGCAATATGCAATTGTGGATATTGGAACTTATACTTATGAAGGGAGTAAACTACTAATACTAATGTAAGGATAACCGTGTTATGGTACATACTTATACAAAGTAAGGATATGAAAGCTGGAAACGCAATGATCCAAGAATTAAACATGCAAACGTTAAAGCTTGACTGATTATCGTGGAGCAGGAGCCAATCCTGTACATTATCGTAAATAGTGTGCTGTAAAAGAACTTACGTATAAGGGATGAGGTATATGAGATTGATACCGTCTTTCAAGTCTAAGGTGACTCATGAGTTTTGTCGTGTAGATGAGTATAATATATGAGAAATGACGAGACTAAAATATGATAGTCTAAAATGCGAGTATGAGGGCGCTATAACCCTGAACTTAGAAGCGGACACCTTTAGCAAGTGTTATTACGTGGTAATAAATAAGATTAGGAGATGCAGAGGAAACTCCTTGTAAAAAACGGCAGAGCTTAAGCATTTCAAGATATGTAAATGCCTTTGATTTATTATACTAGTTCACACCAGAATTTTGGATAATAAACATCGTTATGGATTAAGGAAGTAAATAGAGTTATTAAAGATGCTTTAGGGTTAGAATCCTAAAACCAGTTTAGTAATAATTATAGTATATGATGATATACTTAATGAATCAACTTTACTTACGCTGAATAGAGTCAGCTATGACAAAATGAACTCTAATTGTTTAACTTTTAACTAATTGGGAAGTCCAATGGAACTGTAAACGCTGAGACTACCGCTCGTAAGAGTAGTGTGAGTAGACAGATCACCACCCCGACTGCCAACCGACATTGCTGACTGTTAAGACACTCGTAAAGTACAATGCGCAACATTGTATGTGAGAGAACGCTGAATCGTTAGTTACCTGTGTTGTTTCTTACACTGTCTCTGTAAGGGCAATAGTACACTTATGATGAAAGTATTCCATAAGCAAACAAGGAGACGATGATAGGTGGAAATCCTAATGTTCGTGCAGTATAAACAAACAAATCCTGGAAATGGTATAGATGGGTCATGCTATAAGCAATGAGTCTATGATTTTAGTAATGTTAGATTAAACAACCGTAATTCTGACGAATTTCGATAATACCGGACATACTCAGTAGGTTCTAAGGAACTGATGATAAAGTGGCTTATATCGCATCTAATCGCGTTATACGCTTACGGTGAGGGGTGCGTTAAGCATCGAAGGAATTGAATCTTAACCGTCGAAACGGGACGTTAAAACAAAAAAAATATCAGAAATTATCAGAAGTAACTCACAGAGTATTTCTCATAAATTTTCAATTTATTATTTTTATGCTTAGTAGATTATGTGATTGAGTTCACCTATTCCAATTTTGAATAGCTATTAAATAATCGAACGGTGGAGAGATTTTATCAATTTTTTGTATAACTATGTTCGTATTGGTATATCAAGTACGGACTCAAAAAGGAACATTTTTATGGAAAATAATATTAACGGAGCTAACACTCCGGGTTTAGCAGCTCAAATTTTAGCTCGCTATCGGCAAACAGCCCAGAAGTTTGGGCCTTTCTTTGGACAGCAGATATTTACAATCGTAGCACAGACTCCTGACCTTAAGTGGAAAGAAGATGTAGCTACAGGTAAGAATACTTTCCGTCAGGAAGTAAAAGCTTATATTCTCAAGGCTATTGATGTTGAGTCAGTTAGTTTACTTGAGAAGGATGTTGACGGACGTCCGAAAATCATCTTGAATGAGAAGAAGAATGATCCATCATTAGTCTTTGAGCTTGCTGATCCTGAATTTACTAAAGCAACCCGGCAGAATGTAATTGAATGTATTGAACGGTTGAGTAAACCAGGCTCTAAGCCTATGTTCTTTACAGCTGAAGAACTTCCTATGTTGAATGACTTAACTAAGTTATCCAACCAGAGTGTGTTGAACTTCTATGAAGAAATGACACGTAAGTGTATGCAGTTAGCTGAAACTGTCCGTGGTTATATGGATATGAATCAGCGTATGCAGGTTGAGTATTTACGGCAGTGCGGTTTAGATAATCAGGAAACTGAAATTCACGTAACTGCTACGATTACTGAAGAAAAATAGTAGAAGCTTATGAACGGCAGACTTTCTTCATTACGTGTAGAACTTCTGCGAATTCTAATATGTTCTGAGCCAGCCATATTGTCTAAAATTCAGATTTGGAATGGAGGACGTACAGAAACGCCTAAAAAAGTAAGCATTAGAGAAGATGGACGGGTCTTCCTATTTTACGGAAGTGGGCCATTATGGTGGCAAAGATTATTTAATACTTATGAATCGGTAAGTATTATAGATGCTTCTATTAGTATAGCAGATGCAATTACTGGGTCGAATTCGACTCGAAATGAATATGCCTTTGATGAGATTACTAAAAGTATAATTGATGAGGCAAAGAAACGTAAGGATTTCGATTGTATAGTTGATATTTTGTTTGATTGTATGAGGAATTGTTCAGATGGGGAACTACATTCTAAATGGATTAATCAAGAGAATATCAAAAAATATGCAAGAGAAAATGGTATAACCAACGTTGAAGACGTTAACCTTGAAGGGCTTAATGGAATAGTTGGAATTAAGACTGGTGGACGGGTTATTCCTATAGTACTCGGCCAGTTAAGAAAATTTAGAAAATATTGATTTGGATATTATCTTAAAACAACATAATTTCATAGTACTGAACTGGGTACTATTTATAGTAATTACTGCTGAATTGGGCAGTTATTACTACACAGTTCCTTAGCTCAACTGAATAGAGCAACACACTTCTAATGTGTAGGTTATGGGTTTGAATCCCATAGGAACTACTACTGGTAGATGTAGTTTGGTCGAGTATTTAACATTTAAAAAACATTAATCAATATGAAATCAATTACATCAATATATTTGCTCGGAGATAAGAATAAAGGTAAAATCGGTCGTATTAAGGAAATTTCTAATGAAATTACTTTCTATTGGAATAAGATCAAAGAAGAAAATGTTATTCCAAAAGAGGCTAAACGTAATTATGACTTAAAAGAGTTACTTCAGAAGATTAAAACTCTATCTGAAGAACGCATATTATTAAAACTGTATATGCAGTGTATTAATATGGGTTATAAGAAGTTTACTGAATTACCTAAAGATAATAACTATCTTAACATCTTTACTTTATGTGAAAAGACTGAACAGTTGTTTCACTTAAGTAAGATTAAGACTCTTGATCCGAAACTTAAACGTTCTAAAGGAAAGAAGAACCTAGATAAAACTGAAGAGCTTACTTCAGCTTATATTGCAGGTCTAAAAAATAAATTACAATTAGAAATTAACAAAATCAATAAAGATATTACAGATTTTAATGAGAAAGCAGAACTTGATATCGAGGCTCCTGCTTTATCATTAGCTGCATAAAAATGGAGAGAAAAGTCAGAAAAGCAATTTATGCAAGAAAAAGATTTTGGGAATCTAACTCAGCTTATGAGAATAGAGTAAACTATCTTATAGGCTGTGTTAGTAAATATCCCGAATTAGAACTTGCAAATATAGACGTAGGTACTAATACTACAACTATATTTTACTATGAGATAGTAGAAGAAAATTCTATTACAATAAAAGGATTTTCAAGTAAATAACTTAATTATCAAAATTATGAAAAAGATATTAGCAAAGAAAAATAAGAGAACCGGTATAAAGAATCATAGAAGTAATAAAAATAAGTTTCGTAGAAGCTATAAGGCTTATCAAATAATGACGGTAAGCAAGAAACCGGGTCCATCTGGAATCATTAAATATGATGAGAATGGGAAAGTAATAGGATTTGTAAAGTGGGCAGGAAATAAGAAGAAGTCTGAATATACTACTAAAGTAGCAAAAGATGCTATGAATGAAAACAAATCTATAAAACAATCTAAGAAAGAATTAATCAAGAATATTCTTATGAAAGCAGGATATGATCCTACAATACGATATACCCGTAAAGAGAAGAAACATTTTACGCGTATAGTTAAGAACAATATGTTCACTAAACCTAAGGGAGTTACGTTAACAACTGAACAAATCAAAGAGAAAATAAAAGCTGATAAACTTGCAAAGAAATCTATGCAAGCTAAATTTGATGAATCAGTACGTAATAATCCTTTAACTCCTAAAAAAGGTAAACAGATGGCTCCTAGTGCCGCAGAACTATCTGTTAAAGAAAAGCCTAACAAAAGAAACTTTCAATATGCTATACAGAGAAAATGCTCTGATAATGATATGAAAGTATATGATTTTGCTACTGGAAACTTTGAAGCATCTACTAGAGATGAAGCAAAGAATAAAGCTGCCAAGTTAGCTAAAAAGTATAAGAAAGATACATCATTTACAGGAGTAACTGTAAAGGATATTGAAGGAGATAATAGTATAACTTATTATAGTCGTAATAAGTTATTAGCAGCATAAAAACATAATATTTCTGTTTCCATAACTTAAACTGGTTTCTCATGTAGCTCAGTGGTAGAGCCGCTACTATGTAGTGTGATTGCGTTGGTTCGAGTCCAACCATGGGATCTAACTTTAAATACTTATAATATGATTATACGAGGAAAGATAGTCTACGTATATGATATTGAGGTATTTCAAAATATCTTTCATTGTTCGGTAAAAAATACAGAAACAAACGACATCTATAAGTTTGAGATATCAGAAAGGAAAAATCAACTAAGAGAATTAGTTAAATTCTTTAAACAAGTAGATAAATACATTACTTGGGAAGATTATTATACTACAAATATTAATATTCCAACTAATATTATATTTTGTGGCTATAATAATTTGCATTATGATAATCCTATAATTAATTATATAATTGAATATGAAGATAGATTAATGCAATATAATATACCTACCATATGTAGTTCTATATTTAATCTAAGTAAGACTATAACTGCTTCAAGTGAAGATAATATAGATGCATGGAAGCATTGGAAGTATCAAATATGGTTTGATACTTTTGATATTCTTACTATGCTATATTCTAATAAACTTAGAGTAGGTTTAAAGGAAATCCAAGTAACAATGCAATATCCTAATGTACAGGAATTTGTATGTGATTGGACTAAACCTCTTCCCTTAGAGGATTTTGACTCTATGATAGATTATAATATCAATGATATTGAATCTACTTCAGAATTATTAAATAGATGTAAGAAAGACGTTGATTTACGAATCGCTATTGAAGATGAATATGGAGTAAGAGTACTCAGTAAAGACGGTGTAAACATTGGAATGAAGATTTTAACTCAGAAATATCTAGAAAAGACAGGTTTAACTTGGCAGGATATTAAAGATTTAAGGTCTCCAATGAGTGTAATACCATTGAAAGATGTAATATTACCATTTATTAAATATGATAGTCCTATTCTACAGAGAGTATTAGATGATATGAAAAATCAGATAGTATCTCCAGGTAGAAAAGGATACGAGAACAAGTTTGTATTTAATAATTTACGCTATTCTGTAGGAGTAGGAGGTATTCATTCTGTGAATAGCCCTGAAATCATTATTCCTAGAGATAATGAAATGCTCATAGATATAGATGTAGCTTCTCTATATCCTAGTATGCTTATAGAATATGAATTCTATCCTAAACATTTAGGTAAAGAATTCTTAGAAGTATATAAGCAAATTAAAGATGAGCGAATTGAAGCTAAACATAATGGCGATAAAGTAAAGAATGAAACTTTAAAGTTAGCTTTAAATGGTTTATCAGGTAACTTACAGAATGAACATAATTTCTGTTATGCTCCCGAAGCTGCTATGAAAATTAGAATCAACGGACAGTTACTATTACTTATGTTAGCTGAAAAATTAACTCAAATTGGATGCCGAATCGTCCAAGCAAATACTGATGGTCTATTCGTCTTACTAAAGAAAGATGTATATTCTAAAGTAAACAGTATTTGTAGAGAATGGGAACAGCTTACTAAACTTACCTTAGAAGAAGATCGTTTTAAAGCAATGTATCAATATGCTATTAATGATTATTTTGCTATTACTGAAGATAACAAAGTAAAAGAAAAAGGAATGTTTATTACTGCTGTAAAATTAGGTAAAGGATTAACTCCAAAGATTATACCTAAAGCAGTAATAAGTTTCTTTAAAGACGGAATACCGGTCGAAGATACAATTAAGAATTGTACAGATATAAGAGATTTTCTAATGTCTGAGAAAACTGGTAAACAATGGCATGTTGAATATATGAACGAGGAGCAACAAAGAACTAATCGTTTCTACGCATCTACTAATGGTGGATACTTGTGGAAATGGAAAGATACTGGTCATAAAGAAGGTGAAATTATAACATATACTGAGCCATACGTAGGAGAACGTAAATATAAGGCTTCTGCAAGACAGTATCAGAATATGCTTACTGCATCTGGTGTTACTCTTCTAAATAAGTTTGATGATAAACCAATTGAAGAAAGAAAGATTAATTATAGGTATTACATTATGGAAGCCTATAAGATAATCAGAGATTTGAAACCGTTACAATTGAGCCTATGGGATTAACAGAGGCTTATCAGATATATTTCAGACAAACCATAAGCTTATATAATATATAAGACTATGATTTTAGAAATAGACACTTCTATCTTAGATAGAATACCAACTTTATCTATTAATCAATTAGTATTCCTAACACTTGTATTGAATGATATCAAAACAATCAATCAAGACATTCAGAGACTTCTCAGCCTAGTTAATGAAGAAGAAATACAAGAGTTAGAGACTCAAGGTTTAATTTCTATCCAATATGATAGAGATACCCAAGTCATAAGTAAAACAGAAAAACTAGAAGAACTTCTTAAAGAAGATAAAGCTATGTTTGATATGTTTTATGACCAATTTCCAGTTTATGTTATGAGACCTGATGGAACTAAAGGATTTCTCAGAGCTAATGTAAACAAATGTAGGAAAGAATATAATCGTATCGTAGGCAAGTCTAAAGCAATGCATGAACACATTATGGATTGTTTAAAATATGAAATAGATGAGCGTATGCGTACAGGTAAAATAGGTTATATGAAAACTATGTGGAAATGGCTCACTCAACACGAGTGGGAAACTATTGAGGAACAAATGAAAGTAGAAACTCCTAACCAAAATTACTATAATTATGGAACAGATATCTACTAAGACACTAACATTTAGACATATATCCTCTGCTACTAACGAAGCAGTAGAATATATTCGTAAGAGAAAGAATCATGAGATTGTTTCTTTACGTACTAGATGGAGTAAGTTTAATAAATCCTGTATGGGAGGCATTGAACCTAATACCATATATACTATTGTAGGTATATCTGGTAGTGGCAAAAGTTCATTTGTAAATACGCTTGAAAGTGATTTAATAGACTTAAATTCTAATCAGGATGTAGTAGTACTTAACTTCAGCTTCGAGATAAAATATTTACTTATATAAAGAAACTTTTTCTAGTAACTTTCGTTATTGTTAATGTATGAACAATAATACAGAAAGAAATGGAAAAGATACAAAGAGAATTTTTAATAGGGTGCATGTTAGGAGATGGTAATATTAAGATACCATCCGGATGTAAAAATGCAATGTTTCAATGTCAACATGGTCCTAAACAAATAGAATATAATAAGTGGAAATGTGAACTATTATCTTCTTTAGGGAGTAAATTTTATACTTATATAAGGAAAACTCCTAACAAGAAAACAAATAAATTTTATGAAGCAAATATTACAGCTACAAAGTGTAATAAGGAATTAACCGAAATATACAATATGTTCTATAAAAATAAGAAGAAAGTAATAACTAGAGAAATACTAGAGGAATTTACTCCATTTTCTTTAGCCATATTATTTATGGATGATGGGTCTAAAACTACACAATCACAATATGGTACCTATACTATAGCGTCTTGTGGTTTTGACTCAGAATCATTAAGTATATTTCAGGCATTCCTAAAAGATAAGTTTAATATAGATACCTCTATTACATATGATAATAGAATATATATTAAAGTTAATTCTAAAAATCTATTTGAATATTTAGTAAAACCACATATTCAAAAAATTCCAAGTATGTTATATAAGTTATACGTCTCGTAATTGGGTGAATTGCTGGGAAGCCTAGACATAGGTAATCAGCAGCCAAGCCAACCTTTAACAAAGTTGGAAGGTTCAACGACTAGATATTGAAACTCGTAAGAGAATATAATATATCCAAGAGCGCCCAACGCTGTGAAGCGAAGATATAGTCTGAGCTGCATTATAATGTTAAGAAAAGAAGATGCAGAATATAAGCATAAACAGCTTATAGATAACAATACTGGTTAAGTTCAAGACAAGTAGGTAGAAAATTAAGTAGTAAGTTAAGGCAAACTACTGCTCAGCTATATAGTTCTATTAGTGAATTAGATAATTCATTGTTAGAAGAAGTAGAACAAACCTCTCAACAGATAAAATCATATCCGATATATTATGTAGATACACCGGGTACTGTTGCAGATATAGCATCTACCATTGATTACTTTTATGAGAATAAAGCTAAAGGCAAGAAATTTGTAATTATACTTGATCATACTTTACTTGTTGAAGGTCAAAATCGTGAAAGTGCACTACAAGTGATTTCCGATTTACAGAAACTGTTTATTAGAGTAAAAAAGTTTCCAGATACTACAATAATACAGTTATCACAGATGAATCGTAATATTGAAAATCCTGAAAGAATTAATAATCCATCTATGCATTATCCAATGCGTAGCGATATATCTTCTGCTGATACTATCTTTCATGCATCAGATTACGTTATATGTATTCATAGGCCAGAATAAATAAAGCTGTTCTGGATAAATCCCGTTAAACGGTGAAAACCCGATGGGGCAACGCCGTACCAAGTTTATATAGAAATATATAAATAGTGTCTAACGACTAGTAGTGAAACTACCGCTATTAAAGCTATGTTAATAATTCTACCACGAAAGCGGGAAATATAAACTTATATATTTATTATACGTTCCATATATAGTAATAATTAAATATTCTTATATGGAACTATTAATAGATGGAAAGAAGATAAATATTAGAGATAAAAATAGAATAAAAGAAGAAAATAATACTATTCTATTCAGATGTACTACATGTGGTGAATATCTACCTATTAGTGAGTTTGAACTTCGATGGAATAATAGTAAAACTGAAAAAAATAATGTAAGATCACAATGTAAACATTGTCGTACAGAGGAAAGTAGGCTATACCACTATTATAGAAGAAGGAAATATACTGAACAAGTAGTAAAAGAAAAAATGTTACATTATGATAAACTAAAACATGATTTAGAATATCATAATAAAATAGTATTATATAGATATGCTAGGAACCATTCAAAACGATGTAATATTGAATTTAATATTACTCCTAATGATATAATAATTCCTAAAGAATGTCCAATTCTTAAGCATGAGTTTATTTTAAATGATAAACAATATACTTATTCTATTGATCGAATTGACAATAGTAAAGGGTATATACCTGGAAATATTGCTGTTATTTCAAGATTAGCAAATATAATGAAAAATTGTGCTAACTTTGAACAATTAATATTATTTTCTGAAAATATAAAAGATTATATTAAGAAATAGTCTAAACTACACGTATAAGATGAAGGTGTAGAGTGCAAGATAAAGAGCTTGCAGAGAATACAAATTGTGCTCAATATACAGAGTTATGGACCAAATCGTCTACCAGTAAGAGATAAAGTTTATTTGCATATTCTAAAGAATAGAGATGCAGGTGAATGTTCTATACTTGAGTTTGATAATGACCTTAAATACAATAACTTAATTGAGACTATACGAGAAGATGAACCAGTAAGGAAGATTTCGTTTAGTAATAACAATTAAAAAGGCTGAAAATTATGAAATCATATACATTTACATTACCGAAAAATACTAAGAGTGCAAAAACATATAAGGAGTCTTTAATGGACCGAGTAATTAACGCTTATCCTTGGATGACTGTAGAAAGTAAGAGTGATTATCCTTCTTGTAGCTATGGCATTGAATATGCAGGTGCAGGTGATATTATTACTTTAGGTTTAAGTAAGACTCATAATATTGGATGGTTGCCGAAGGAATGCGCTAATTGTCCGTTTAAGTGTTGGGGAGATAATGTAATTAATTTCGACTTAGAAACAGAATTCTTCAAGGCTATTAATGCACTTGATATTTATGCAAAGGAACATTGTCCGTTTGATGTTGACTATGACTTTAAAGATGAGTTTGGTACTCCAGTTAAAATCTTTGATAACTTCGTACAGATTGGTTATGAAGTAATTCCTATTGCATTTGGTTCTTTGAACTATTTAAAACCGAAGACAAAGAAAACTATTATCGATATCACGATTAATATTAAGAAACGTGGTTTGTTTTAATTAAAATATCTTATTCCATATTATCAGAAATTATCAGAACTTTATCAGAGGAATACAAAAAAATAAAAGCTTTTATGATTGTATTACCAAAAGAGAAAGTAAAAGCTAAAGTAGAAAATCCTAGATTTTTGATTTTATTTGGTAAACCAAAAGCTGGGAAAACTACTTTAGTTGCAGCGCTGGATAACAATCTAATTATTGATTTAGAAGGTGGTTCAGAGTTCTTAGAGGCATTAGCTGTTCAAGCTAGATCCGTAAAAGATTTAGGTGATATAGCTAATGCAATAAGAGAGATTAAAAAGGAAACTGGTAAATATCCTTACAAATATATTACTATAGATAATGCTACACGTCTAGAAGAGATGTGTATGAGCTACGCTATACAGCTTTATAAAGCTACTCCAATGGGAAAGAAGTATGAAGGTACAGATTTAAGAACTTTACCTAATGGATCTGGTTATTTATATATAAGACAGGCTGTAAGAAAAGTTATTGACATGTTCCGTGGATTATGTGATAACTTTATACTTATTGGTCATACTAAAGATAAGTTGATTAATAAGAATGGCGAAGAAATGGCAGAAATGTCGCTTGATTTAGTAGGTGCGTTAGCAAATATTATATGTGGTGAAGCAGATGCTGTCGGCTATGTATATAGAAAAAAGAATGAGACACATATCTCATTTGAAGGCGGAGATAATTCTGTTATTGAAGCTAGAGCACCTCATTTAAGAGGAAAGAATATAGTAGTAGCAGAGAGTGATGAGAATAACAACATTACTGCTTATTGGAATAAAGTTTATTTACCTGAATAATTAAAAATAAGATATTATGATATTTAGTACAGAATTAGCAAATGAAGTAAAGTTGTCAGATAATGGTAATAATACTAAATACCTAGAAGCGGGTATTCATGACAACGTTAAGTTTGTATCCGCAAAGTTTGCAGAGTCTCCTACAGGGAAGAAGTTCATTGAATTTACTTTTGAAAAAGATGGTAAGAGTCTTGTTCATACTGAATGGGAACCAGCTGTTCGTGAAGGCGATACTGAAGAACAGAATCAAAGTAAAGCTACTAACCAGGTAACTCGCATTATGCGTATACTCAAGTGTTTCTATCCTAAGAATGTATTAGCATTCAGTGGCAGTTCTTATAAGGAGTTTGCTAACTGGGTAGTAACAATGCTTAATAGTGCTAATAAAGATATTTTACTTAAAGTAAAGATAGTTTATAATGATAAAGGTTATACTACACTTCCTAGTTATGTCAAGTTTGCCTCTATTGAGCCTATGAATATTCCTATGGGTTTCTATGAAGAAGGTAAGAACGAAAGCATGATTAGAGAAATTACAGGTATTGATCAGTTTACTAAGCCGATTGTTGCAGATAAGGAAGATAAGGAGGTTAATCCTCTTACTACTACTGTAAGTGATCAGCCTAGTGATGATCTACCTTTCTAATTTTGTAGATAATCCTATAAGCAGCCTACGCTAGGCATAATATAGCGATACGTGAGTAGCATGCCGCTATGTGAGATAAGAAGCAATCGACGGTAATACGCCGAATGTAAGGTGTGACGGAGGCATCAAAATTCATAGAATAGGAATAGCATGCACTCACGTTTTCATGATAGTAATGGTTAATTAAGGTTCGATTCCTTAACTATCACTAAAATATATCATATGATTTACGATACAACGAAAATAAAAGACAATATGAGTATTACTTTAGATTGGATATTATCTAAAGTAACAGAGTATGATATATATACAGCGTACATTGGTAATTTTAAAGTAGGTATGATATATAATTCACCATTAAGAAAGGATAAAACACCTTCTTTTGGATGTTATTATAGTAAAAAAACTAAACAGTTAATGTTTAAAGACCATGGTACTGGAGAATGTGGTAACATAATTAAGTTTGTATCACTTTTTACAGGACTAACTAACTATTCAGATATACTCAATGACATAGTTAATAAACTTAAAATTACTAATGATACGAAACTCGTTAGCTCTAAGCAATATATACCGTCAACCGAGACAGTAATTGGTATTGTAAGACAAGACTTTACTCTAACAGATATCAATTACTGGTCTCAGTTTAATATTTCTACTACTACTCTAAAGAAATTTGGGGTAAGTAGTATAAAATATTATCTATGTAACGGAGTTGTAAAGGGTATTTACAAGGATAGTAATCCTATGTATGCTTATAAGGTTTATAATAATTTTAAAATATATAGACCTTTAGCAGATAAATATACAAAGTGGCGTAATAACCTGACTGAGAACGACATTCAGGGGTTTAAACAGTTACCTAAAACTGGAGATATACTCATTATTACAAAGAGTATGAAAGACGTCATGTGTTTATATGAGATGGGTATTCCAGCAATAAGCCCATCATCAGAATCAACGTTTATACCCCAGAAAGCATTAGACCAACTTAAGAAGCGTTTTAAGACAATTTTAATTTGTTTCGATAGAGATGAAGCTGGTTGTAAATATCTTCGTAAAATAAGCCTTAAAACAGGCTTAAAACCATTCTTAGTACATAAGAAGTGGAAGGCAAAAGATATTTCAGATGCTATTAAAGCAAATTCTTTTGAATCTATAAAATTATGGATATATGAAGAGATAGAGAAAGAAAAAAGAAGGCAAAGTACGAAATGCAACTCCAAATGAATATGATGGAATTAAATTTCGTAGTAAAC
>ENA-OPBM01000035-OPBM01000035.1-human-gut-metagenome-genome-assembly--contig:-NODE-35-length-108371-cov-10.041083_pt1 | contig 108371 bp, 76 predicted proteins | sample MGYA00241069_ERZ501454 | MGnify/ENA primary metagenome ERZ501454 (study PRJEB25962, sample SAMEA2042625) | human gut metagenome | biome: human gut; feature: human-associated habitat; material: faeces... | reverse complement strand
GCAAAGATATGAAGAAGTAGAATTAAAGAAAAGACGGCATCGCCGAGACGCTTACATTGTTTTTTGGGCAAAATATGCTTTGAAGCGTGTATCTCTCATCGTTTTAGTGAGTATCTCTCATCGTATTCAATTATTTTTCGGTAATTACTTGCTTCTTTATATAGATTCTGTGCGAACCTCTTCCGGCGATATCGATACCTGAGTCCGGAAAACTGGCCCATTGCTTCAGTTCATTGGCGGCAGCGGTTTGTAGTAATCCGGTTAATTTCCGGTATTCCCATACAGTTAGGAAAGGATGCTCATCAAGGTACTTCACCGCTAATGCAAGTCGTTGTTCGGGTGTGAACTTTTGTGAGGAGCGTTGTGGTTTCCAAGAGGATCTTTCCAAATGACATCTTTCGCTGATATTTCTCAGCATTGTTCTGTCTACCCGAAAATTCACGCCGCCTATAAAGATGCTCTGTGCATTTCGATGTTTCCCACCTTCTCCCGCTTTTTCCCGTTCTTTATCTCGGCCTAGGGTAAGTGCCGGAGTGAATGTTCCTATTCCGTCTATTTTTACCGAGCGTCCTTCTGCCATCAGATGTGCCATTTCTATAGCTGTCTGGAGCAGTACGCCCTCTATATCTCCTGCGCTGAATCCGCTGACATCTCCAACTCGCTTCGCTAACTCTTTTATATCTGCGTTGTCTATCTGTGCAAACTTTGGATAAGTCACTCTTTTGCCCGTCTTCTGCATGTCGGGCATTTCTTCCATGATGTATCGTGCCATACTATTTTAGTCTTAAAGTATTAATAGATAAGTTCCTTTCTATGGGAAGTAAACTTCTTTTCTTCTAATAGATAAGTTCCTTTCTATGGGAAGTAAACTTCTTTTCTTCTAATAGAAAAGTTCTTTTGGGTTTATTCCAAACTTAAAATGAAGCTTTTGTTTTTATAAATGCAAGTTGCGTTTATAAAAACAAAACTTGTATTTGTATAATCAAAGGTTGCAATTATAGATTTGTATTGAACAAAGGTAAGTTATCTTCTTGATAAAAACAAGTTTACTTCTAATAAAGAATAATTTATTTGTTAATAGATTGGGGGAGAAGTAACGGTAAGCAGTGATGAAATAATGCAGAATTAAATTCTGAAATACAGAAAGATTTCTTTGTGTATTTTTGCGTTTGCAAATAATCTTTTATATTTTTGCGAACGAAGTCTATGGTGATAGACCTCAAAATTTTATTTAGAAAAAATTGTAAGAAGCGTTGTGCTTCATTCTTGTTTCAGAAAAACTAGCAAATTTTCAAAATACTACAAGAATGGCATAGTCGGTTCTCACGTCGTATAGGCGTGGGTCTGCTGTCTATTCATTTGTAGTATTGGGTTTTGCTAGGACCTTCTGGAACAAGTGATAGCACGCAGTTCCGCGCTTCTTTTATTTATTACTACCTTAGAGGAACGTGAGGATAAAGAAAATTTATTTATGAAAACTAAAAAACAAACATTTAATGGAAGCGAATTAGCAATGTTATTTCAGGCTTTTGCCAAGAAGTTATTTATCCGTCCACAAAAAGGGGATATATTCTCTGTTTCTACCCATTCGGTTGATAATGATTGTGATTTCTATTTCAGATTAGATTATTACGAACTGTTGAAAAAAGACTTTCAAGAAGCGTATACACAGGGTAAATTTGTACAAAGTAATGCTAATCAGGAGTGGGTAAATCTAATGGAAAAGGTCCAATCTGCTCAAGATACTTTTCTCGAAGATTCTTCTAGTTTGGAAGATTATTATGAATCAGTAAATAGATTTTGGAAATAGTTGTAGATTATCAAGAATAAATATGAAAAAAGAATATCGTTCATTTAACGGAAAAGATTATTTAGCTTTATCCGTTGTTTTGAGAAATTTAGGTAGGATAGAAATCGTAGAAGAGTTTCTAGCATTTAAACAACATATTATAGGTGTTCCTAGTTATGATTCTAGAGCGGTGACTAACGAAATGTTTGGATATGGTGAAGATGATTTTTGTAATGATTTAGAGGCGTTTGTTGATATTATAAATACAAATGATAGAGGAGAGGACACGTTTTTTATTGCACTTGATATTTTTATAGATAAGCATGTTGATACATATCATCGCTTAATTGATACTGATTTGCTGCGTTCAGTCTCCATTTTAGTCGAATTAATGGGGGCTGTTGCTGCATATAGTGATGAAGAATTAGATTTAAATGATAAAGTTGGAATATTCAAATCTTTAGTCAGAAGGGAAATCTCCCGTTGTCAAGATGTTTTTATGTGGTGAAGTATCGTTTAGAAGGAAATATTCAAAAACCTTATTTGGTTAAATATTAGATATAAAAGAGCCATTGAATTAATTTATAAATATGACAAATCTTGAAATCGTAATTCATAATAGCTATATAGCTAATGAATTGTTTCGTACTGATAGAAATAAGTCAGAACTATATCTTGGTAAGATTTTAGAGTTGACTTTTACTCAGCATGATTTTTTGTCTAAAATACCAGAACAAGATGCCGTTGCGGTAGGAGAGGCTTATTTAAACTTGTTAGATGTTGTAAATGATCCAAAATATTATCAGACATTTTCGACGCTTGGATATTATTTTTTGTCTTGTGGCTTACTATTTAATCCTTCTGATATCAGAGCCTTGGATAAAAGAATCTTGATATTGAATTTAGGGGCACAATTGTTTTGCCGGACAATTGCTAAAGTAAGAAATGAACACTTGTCTAATTATATTAATTTTGAAGATTGGCAACATTTTCCGAAAGCTGTTAAGTTTGTTTTATTGTTGGAATATAAAGATTTTTCAATACTAGAAAAAGTAGCTCAACTTCCTCATGATATGATTTTGCGTGGACAGTGGTTAAAAGACGCTGCAGAAAGTGGATATTTCAATGAATTATGTTCAACAAAGGATATTCTAGAATTTGGTGGGTCATTGCATAATGATATAATGGATTATTTGTATGAAGAGATTGTTAATAAAGGAACCTTTTATTTTTATGATTGAATTATGGAAGATAATATATTATTATGCAATAATTTTTTAAGCTTTAATTTAAGACAGACGATGAATAGTACAAGTGACTTACTTTATAATATTCAAAGTTTGAAACAGTTTCAACTGAATATTGATAATATACAAAGGATAAAAGATGGAGCTCAATTGCAAATAAATATGGCATGTTTGGCCTTGTTGAGACAATATATATTGAATGAACCTGTAGCAGGATTAATTTTATTTCGTAATCTTATTCGAAAATACTATCCATTGAGTGACGAACAAGTAGTCAAATATGAGAATCGTATTTATACGGGAGTACATAAAATTGTCGAAAATAATAGTTTTACAATTGATCCACGTGAATGGTATTATATTACGAACTTATCTGTCTTAAAGCGGAAAGGTCAGGAATTTACTATTGATAATAGATTATATCGTGTGTGTTATAAGCGCTATAATACTACAGTGAAATGTTATGATATGATTCCATCTACTTTAATTTCGGAAATATCGTCGCTTGATGATTTACGTGAATTGAAAATGGATAGTCGTCAAATAAGATTGTTCCATTCTAATTATAATATTGATTTTCATAATATTCCTCAAGTTTGTAGTGACTTGGCTGAGAATGAGTTTACTAAGTGGGATTGGGACCTAGTAAGTAAAATCAAAGGTGATGTAAAGTCTTGTGTTTGGTTAAAAGATTTATTGAATAATAATGGCTTTTTCGCCCAAATGGGTATTGGAAGCATTGTAGAAACATTGACTAAATTGCAGAATCTTTTGGGTATGGAATATGTGATAACACAAGATGATTTGAATGAAGTGATTGAAAGATACGAGAAAATGGGAAGCAGGTTATATTCATATAGTCCTAATATTTCAAAAGAATTTATAATTGAACATCAAGATGATCTTGATTGGTTGGTTCTTCAAAGAAATCCTTATGTTCAATGGGATTTGGAGTTGATAAATATATTTCTTAGAAAATGTAGCAAACTTGTTCCTGAAAATGAAATGGCTAAAAGCCTAAATGGTTCTTGCGCTATGTATTCTGCCATTAATGATTTTCTAAATGATCTAGTTCTAGATGATATAGAGAAATTGTATGAATTATAATTAGATGTGTAAAAATGAATATAACTATGAATTATAAATTTAAAATTTTTCGAATAGGATTATTCCTAATGTATCCGTGTTCCATTTTTTTGTTTTCATGTAGTGAAGAAAATGAGAAGAGAGAAGTTGAAATAGAAACCGAAATTGTACCTACATCTGAATGTGAAACAGCTTTTAGTCAAGGAATCAATGTCATGTCAGAAGGTGAACGAACAACTATTTCCTTTTCTACTAATAAGGATTGGTCAGTTTCCCTTGCCGAGACACAGAGTGGAGATCATTGGTGTACAGTGTCTCCTTCAAGTGGTAAAGCAGGAAATGTCACATTAACTATTTTAGTGACTAGTAATGCAGGATATGATGATAGAAATGTGGTATTAAAGATTAGCGCTGATGAATTGACTAAAAACATCATAATCAATCAGAAACAAAAAGATGCTTTAACATTGACATCGGATAGATTTGAGGTTGATAAAGATGGGGGGATTATTACTTTACAGGTAAAGTCGAATATAGATCATAAAATTACCGTTGCTGAAAATAGTAGGTCTTGGATTGAACCTGTTATTTCTGAACGTGCTCGTGGCTTGTCTACTAACTTTTATTCTTTTGCAATCTCCCCAAGTGAAGAATATGATAAACGTGAAGGAGAAATAATTATCCAAGGGGAGAAATTATCTGAAAGGGTAAAAGTATATCAGACAGGTGAAGCTGTTTTATTATTGACTAAAAATGAATATTTGGTCAGTGATAAAGGCGAGACTATAGTTGTTGAAATAAAAAGTAATTTTGATTTTGAGGTTAAAATGCCGATGGTAGATTGGGTTAAGCCTATAACAGCTAGAAGTACATCAAGTCATACTTTATATTATATTATTTCTCCTAATGATACATACGATAAAAGAGAAACTGAAATTGAATTTTATGATAAAAGCAATAATATTAAACAGTTGCTGAAAGTAATTCAAGCTCAAAAAGATGCTATTGTAATTTCTCAGAAAGAGTATTTGTTATCTTGTCAGCAACAAATGGTTGAGGTTTTAGTAAACTCCAATGTGAAATATAATGTTGTAATTCCAGACGAATGTAATTGGATTAAACAGGTGAGTGATATTTCGACAAGAGGATTGGCTTCTTCTAAATTGTATTTTAATATAGATGAAAATATAAGTGATGCAAGTAGATTGGGGTGGATTTGTATTCGGAATAATGACAATTCATTATCTGAAACTATTGAAATAAAACAAAAAAGAGAAATGCAACCATTAACATTACATGTGGAGATAGCCGGAAGTTTACCATCTTTAATAAATGAGATAGATAAGTATGAAATAAAAGAGCTTACTCTAAGTGGAAATTTAAATGGAACTGATATTCGCTTTTTACGAGAAATGATGGGGAATGATGCTTTTGGTAATGTAACGGATGGAAATTTAGCTGTTTTGGATATAAAAAAAGCTACAATTGTAAATGGAGGAGATTTTTATTATGCAGGGAATGCTAATAGTGCAGATGTCAAAGCATATCTTACTCAAAATAATATAATATCTTCTGAAATGTTTCACAAATGTAATTCTTTAGAATCTATAGTATTGCCAGAAAGTATTATAAAATTAGAGGGGTATGCCTTTGATCGTTGTGATTATTTGACTAGAATATCTATTACAGGAAATTTAACTAATATTGGTGGTCAACCATTTGAAGACTGTAAAAAAATGAAAGAAATAAATGTCTCTAAAGATAATATATATTTGGCGACAGTTGATGGTGTTTTGTTTAGTAGAGATATGACCAAGCTCTGGAAATTTCCAGAAGGTAAATCTTTGATGTATTCTATACCTTATGGGGTAACATTTATTGATGGAGGCGCATTTAGTACAAATTATTATTATAATAATTTATCCTCTGTTGAAATTCCTGAGAGTGTTATCGAAATAGATAATGGAGCTTTTTCTAGGTGTGCAAAATTGGCAACAATTACTTTGCCAAGTAGTTTAATGTTGATAGGTAATCAAGCATTTTCTTTTTGTGTTGGATTAAAAGAGATACATTGCAAAAAAGGACCAAATCCTCCTAAATTGGGACAATGGGTATTTAGGAATGTAGATAAAAAAGAATGTATTTTATATGTTCCTCAAAATTCCTCATTTATTTATCAAAATACATATGAGTGGAAAGATTTTGAGAATATAATTGAAGAATAATAATCTATTGTCTGAAGGTGTATGACATAATATTATTAATTTATATAATTGATTTTCTATGGGTTCTTGTCTTTTAGCTGTAGGTGAAATTTTGTATTAATATCTTGATGAAGTTTATTGAGAGTTTGTTTTAATGATTATATTGTTTTGATTATTGATAAAAATGAAAGCGTTTAAATTTATTAGCCAGTTAGTGTTATTGTTAATTTGCACAACGGCGTGTAGCGAATACGATGATGGCGAGTTATGGGATAAAGTTAATTCTTTAGATGATAGGGTTACCTCTATTGAAAAGCAATTGAAAGCATTGAACGATGATATCACATCAATCAGTGCTATTGTAGGGGTACTTCAAAGTAGGTTGTATTTAACCAATGTTACTGCATCTGGGGAGGATTATGTACTCACATTTTCAGATGGTTCACGGGTAATAATTTCTGATGGAAAGGATGGAGTAGATGGTAAGGATGCTCCAGTAATCAATGTACGCTATTACAATGGTAGATACTATTGGGTACAGACTATTAATGGTGAAACAACATGGCTTAATGATGTTAATGGAAATAAGATTCCTGCATCAGGAATGGATGCTGTTACTCCACTCTTGAAGGCAGATTCTGATGGATATTGGATTATAAGTTATGATAATGGCTATACTTATTCCAAATTGCTTGATGAAAATGGAAAGGCAATAAAGGCTTCTGGAAAAGATGGTGATTCGTTTTTTGAGTCTGTAGAAGTAACAGAAGATGAATTAAGAATTGTACTTAAAGATGGAACAGAAATAGTTATTCCTTTGGGAGAACAATCGCCATATAGAGCCGTGAATTTAGGGCTTAGTGTGAAATGGGCTTCATTCAATTTGGGAGCTACAGCATCTTCAGAACAAGGTGGATATTATCTGTGGGGAGATGTTGCTAATAGTGGAATTATGCCCAATTATGTAGCTCCGAATATTGATAATATTTGTGGGACTAAGTATGATATAGTGCGTGCAACCTGGGGAGGGACATGGAGATTACCGAATAAGGCTGAGCAGATAGACTTGATAAAGAAATGTACATGGACAAGAGCGACTGTAAACGGGGTAAGCGGTATGAAAGTAACAGGAGGTAATGGAAATAGTATCTTTCTGCCTTCTACAGGCTATGAACTTCCAGCAAGTGGTCCGATAGGAACGACGCAAATCATGGACAAAAGCAGTGGATATTATTGGACTGGAGAATCTTATAGTGATACCTACGGGCGCTTTGGCTATGTTTTCTATTATAATTCGACAAGTTATTATTATAATGGCAGTTGGAATGCAAGTATGGTTAAAATGGCAATTAGACCAGTGAAAGAATGATTTATCTTATAATTGTATTCAATTCTCATATTTCTTCTTTATCTTTGTTTTTATCTTAGTTGAAAGTAAAAATAATTAGATATTACTATAATATGGGCTGTTTGATGAATTTATTGTGGCTATTGCTAGGTGGAATTTTTACCGCAGTGGAATATCTTATTTCAAGTTTGCTGATGATGATTACCATTATCGGTATCCCTTTTGGCATACAGACATTAAAGTTGGCCGGGCTTGCTTTATGGCCTTTTGGGAAAGAAGTGAGGAGTGGACAGCGTTCCGGTGGCTGCCTTTATGTATTAATGAATATTTTATGGATATTCTTGGGAGGCATTTGGATTTGTCTGTCACATTTAGTTTTTGGAGCAATTTTGTGTATCACTATTATTGGTATTCCCTTTGGTTTACAACACTTCAAATTGGCGGCTTTGGCATTGTCTCCTTTTGGAAAAGATATTGTGACGGTATAGAATTGAAAAGTGATTCCCCTCTTCTTATAACTAAAAGTTATAACTCATAATTAGAAACGATTAGTCTGTCTTGATTGTTTGCCGTACTTTTGTGCCCAGAAAAATAATTAAAGATAAAAATATGATTTCAACAGCTACAAAAACGTTGCAGGCAAACAACAAGACAATTTATGTCGCACTGCTTTCTACTTTGACTTTCTTTCTGTTTTTAGATTATATTCCGGGGCTACAGGCTTGGTCGGCATGGGTTACTCCTCCGGTTGCTTTATTTTTGGGACTGATTTTTGCGTTGACCTGTGGACAGGCTCATCCGAAATTTAATAAAAAGACTTCCAAATATTTATTGCAATATTCAGTTGTTGGCTTAGGATTTGGGATGAATCTTCATTCAGCTCTGGCTTCCGGCAAAGAAGGTATGGAGTTTACCGTTATTTCGGTAGTGGGTACCTTATTGATTGGTTGGTTCATCGGACGCAAACTCTTTAAGATCGACCGGAATACTTCTTATCTCATCAGTTCGGGAACTGCTATTTGTGGTGGTAGTGCTATTGCAGCAGTAGGACCGGTGCTGAAAGCTAAGGACAGTGAAATGTCTGTTGCATTGGGCACAATCTTCGTTTTAAATGCTATCGCACTGTTTATTTTCCCGATGATCGGTCACGCATTAAATATGAGTCAGCATGAATTTGGTACATGGGCGGCTATCGCTATTCATGATACGAGTTCCGTAGTAGGAGCCGGTGCTGCCTATGGTGAGGAAGCTTTGAAGGTGGCTACTACTATTAAGCTGACTCGTGCGCTTTGGATTATTCCGATAGCCTTTGCCACTTCCTTTATATTTAAGAGCAAAGGACAGAAGATTAGTATTCCTTGGTTTATCTTTTTCTTTATCCTGGCAATGGTAGTAAATACCTATTTGCTTGACGGAGTACCGGCTTTAGGCGCAGCTATCAATGGAATTGCCCGCAAAACACTGACTATTACAATGTTCTTTATCGGTGCTTCTCTTTCTATCGATGTATTGAAAAATGTCGGAGTCAAACCTCTGATTCAAGGAGTACTACTTTGGGTAGTAATTAGTTTGAGCACATTGGCTTACATTTACTTTGTGTAAAGCGTAGACAAATAGAGAGTAATATACCATAAAAAAGTGGAGGAATACCGGTTCATACGGTGATTCCTCCACTTTTATTTTTAGTATCCGTTTTAAGAGCCCCGGATTATTTTTTCTTCAATTCTTCGAAGATCAGTCCTTCCAGTTCTTCTGCCAGTTCCGGATTATCTTTGATACAAACTTTGGCTGCATCACGTCCTTGACCTAGTTTAGTATCATTGTAGCTATACCATGAACCACTCTTCTTGATAATTCCCAATTCGGCACCCAAGTCGATGATTTCTCCGGAGTGGGAGATACCTTCACCAAACATAATGTCGAATTCAGCTTTGCGGAAAGGAGGTGCTACTTTGTTCTTTACTACTTTCACTTTGGTTAACTTACCAAGCACTTCTTCACCATCCTTGATTGGCTGGCTGCCACGGATATCTATACGTACAGAAGCATAGAATTTCAATGCGTTACCACCTGTTGTTGTTTCCGGATTACCAAACATAACACCAATTTTTTCACGAAGTTGATTGATAAAGATACAAGTCGTACGTGTCTTGCTGACTGTACCGGTCAATTTACGCAAAGCCTGTGACATCAGGCGTGCCTGTAGACCTACTTTGTTGTCACCCATGTCACCTTCAATTTCTGCTTTTGGGGTTAATGCTGCAACAGAGTCAATTACAATGATATCAATAGCGGAAGAACGGATTAGTTGCTCGGCTATTTCCAAAGCCTGTTCACCGTTGTCTGGTTGGGAAATCCAGAGATTATCCACATCCACACCTAGTTTCGCTGCATAGAAACGGTCGAAAGCATGCTCAGCGTCAATGAAAGCTGCGATACCACCGGCTTTTTGCGCTTCGGCAATGGCATGGATAGCCAATGTCGTTTTACCGGAAGATTCCGGACCATAGATTTCGATGATTCTTCCCCGGGGATACCCACCTACGCCGAGTGCTACATTTAAAGCAATGGAGCCGGTAGGAATCACTTCTACTTGTTCAACACTATCATCGCCCATTTTCATGATAGAACCTTTACCGAAGTTTTTTTCTATCTTTTCCATGGCGGCCTGTAAGGCTTTTAGTTTTTCGCTTGATGCCATTTTATTATCTGTTTCAAAATTAAGTTCGTCTTTCTTTGCCATACCTTATTCTTCTAATTGATGGATTTATTGCTTCAAAATCTGTGCGGCATGTTCTTTGGTTTTCACTTCTTTCGGGGTGATAATCCGTTCTACAATTCCTTCTTCGTTGATCAGGAAGGTCGTACGGAGGGTTCCCATATAAGCACGGCCATACAGTTTCTTTTCTCCCCATACACCAAATTCTTCTACCAGTTTCTTGTCGGTATCGGCTATCAGTGTGAAGGGAAGATTGTTTTTTTCAATGAATTTCTGGTGCGACTTCTCGTTGTCTACGCTGACGCCGATTACTTCATAACCGGCCTTACGCAGTTCGGAATAGTTGTCGCGCAGGCTGCATGCTTGTGCCGTGCAACCTGATGTGCTGTCTTTCGGATAGAAGTACAGCACTATTTTCTTTCCTTGGTAAGCACTTAGTCTGATCTCTTCACCTTTTTCATTGGTGCCTAAGATTTCCGGTGCTTTATCTCCTACGTTAATCATAAACTTTCTTTTTAAACAATCTCTTTATAATTCCAGGTCTTTATTGAACACTTCGTGCCAAGGCAATCCTTGTTTGTTGAGTTGTTCCATAAATGGGTCCGGATTGAATTCTTCTACATTGTTCACACCCGGACGTTTCCATTCGCCTTTGAAGAACATCATTGCACCGATCATTGCCGGAACTCCGGTGGTATAGCTTACACCCTGCATACCAGTTTCTTTGTAAGCTTCCTGATGACTGCAGTTGTTGTATACGTAATAAGTACGTTCTTTTCCGTCTTTGATACCACGAATACGGCAGCCGATAGAAGTTTCTCCTTCGTAGTTCTCACCCAAATCCTGCGGATTGGGCAATACGGCTTTCAGGAATTGCAATGGTACGATTTTCGTTCCGTTATAGTCAACTTCGTCGATACGGGCCATACCTATATTTTGGATGACACGTAAATGAGTCAGATACTCTTGTCCGAAAGTCATCCAGAAACGTGCGCGTTTGATTGTCGGGAAGTGTTTTACCAATGATTCCAGTTCTTCATGATAAAGAAGATAAGAATCACGCGGACCGATGTTTGGATAAGTCAGGTCCTTATGAATTTCCAACGGACCGGTTGTTACCCATTGTCCGTTTTCATAATAACGTCCGTTTTGGGTAATTTCGCGGATGTTTATTTCCGGATTGAAGTTTGTAGCAAATGCTTTATGATGATTACCGGCATTACAGTCCACAATGTCCAGATACTGAATTTCATCGAAGTAATGCTTTGCTGCATAGGCAGTATAGATGCCGCTGACTCCCGGGTCGAATCCGCAACCAAGGATAGCTGTCAGACCGGCTTCTTTGAAGCGGTCGTGGTAGGCCCATTGCCAGCTGTATTCAAAATGAGCTTCATCTTTCGGCTCGTAATTTGCGGTATCCAGATAATTGACTCCTGCTTTCAGACAGGCCTCCATTATGGTAAGGTCCTGATAAGGAAGAGCAACGTTAATCACCATTTCCGGTTTAAAGTCATTGAATAAAGCTACCAGTTCGTCTACATTGTCAGCATCGACTTTAGCCGTTTTTATATTGGGATTGCCTATAGCTTTGACGATATTATCGCATTTCTCCTTTGTACGGCTGGCAATCATGATGTCTGTGAATACATCGGCATTTTGTGCCACTTTGTGTGCTACGACAGTACCAACACCGCCTGCACCGATAATAAGAACTCTACCCATTTCTTTTAATTAATATATTATAAATCAAAAATTAAGATTTTAGAATCGTTAGTTTGGCAAATATACGTGATTATTTTCAGATAATCATAGCGTCGGTACTCCTTTTTATTTGAAACGTTGCAAGGTACCATTTTCAAATTCTAGTGTTCTTCCGTTGTAGAACCAGGTTTCAAAACGGCTGTCTTTTTTCAGTTGTATGTCAACCGGATTGCCTATCGACAGGCGGCATTCATCGGCACTCATGCCTTCTTCCAGCTCGCCTCGTGCAATGATTTTCCAGCGTTCTTCGGTGATAGCCGGATATTTCTGCTTCATATCCCCGAAATCGAAAAGGTCTTCAATATAGTTCTCGTTTTTAACGATCACATCGTATTTTAGGTCAACTTCTGTTATATAAAGTGCCCCTTGCTGGTCTTCCAACGATAAAATGGCCAGACTGCCGGGAGAGGAGGTGGTTATTTCTTTTATTTTCAAAACAGTATAGCGCGGCAAATGTACACGAGCCTCCATCTGCTTACTTTCAAGACCGAATATTCTTTTGACGGTTAATGTTTGTTTGGGGTAGACAGTCAAGTCCATGTATCTGTCTTTCAATGCCTCCAGATTCCCCGACTTTTTATTACTGAAACTAATGGCATTAGAGAAGTATCTCATTTTCTTTTCTGCTTGAAAATCATTTACGTCCATACCCGAATTGGTGCGTGAGAGAGCAACTTCCAGATAATAGGAGCGCTCTTGTGAGTCTTGAAATACAATTTTCACAGGATATGCTTGACTGCCGACTCCTATTGCAGTAACGATTGCTTCCGTGTTGACGGGAATGGGAACTTCCCGGTAACCGGAATAACTGTTGGCATCGTCCACTCGTGCCATATCGGATTGAATATATATCTTTTTTCCAGTCAGCAGTTCTTTAGCGGTATCTACGTCCTTCAGATAAACCAATCCATTGATATATGCACGAGGATTTTTTTCACATATTTCTTCCAGGCGTACGTTTTTTATCTCATAATAATACTTTCCTCCTTCGCACTCGAAGATAAATCGGGTGGTATAGCTGGTGCTATTTGATAATTCTTGAATTTTTTCTTCAGTACCGGCAAAGGTGAGAATCTTATGTTTCAGTGAACTGTTGTCGGCACCCTTTTCTGTGTCGTATACCGAAAGTGTGGGGAGAAACATGTCACGTTGGGAGGGGACGAACATGAATTTCATTCCCGGCGCCCATTTACAAAGAAGTTGTAGCGGAAAGTTCTCTTTAATGAATAATTCTTCTTTACTGGAAGAAATCTCCTGACTCGGAGAAGTTGCGACAAGATAATCGTTTTGAGCTGTGGTATAAGATATACTACAACACAATAAAATAAAGAATAAGGCTGTTACTCTCATATTTTTTTACTTTTGGTGAACTTTGTAATCTATTGTTTGTTTTATAACTAATGGCAAATGTATGTATTTTATATCGCATAAGATGGAATATCCCAATCTTTTTGATATCTTTGCCCACGATTTAACTTAAACGTTATAACAAAATGAAAAAAGTATTTGTTTCAATTTGCATTGCCAGCACAGTACTTGCAATGTTTTCATGCCGCTCTGTAGAGAAGGCAATCCCTTTGTCTTCTATCAATGGCGAATGGAATATTATAGAAGTTAACGGCTCGAAAGTAACTCCGGGCGAAAGCAGAAACCTTCCCTTTATTACTTTTGATACTGCAACCGGCAGACTGTCGGGCAACAGTGGATGTAACCGTATGATGGGTAGCTTTGACGTAAATGCAAAGCCGGGTAGCATTGACTTTAAAGGAATAGCCGGCACCAAAATGATGTGTCCGGATATGACTACCGAGAGAAATGTACTGGGGGCTCTGGCACAAGTGAAAGGTTATAAGAAAGCCGGTAAAGATAAGATGTATTTGTGCAACGATTCCAATCGTCCGGTTGTTGTTCTTGAAAAAAAGGAGGCTGATGTGAAACTTTCTGTATTGAACGGAGAATGGAAGATTAAAGAAGTAAATGGTGAAGCAATTCCTTCGGGAATGGAGAAGCAGCCTTTTATTGCTTTTGACGTGAAAAAGAAAACAATTCATGGCAATGCAGGATGTAACCTGATCAACGGCGGTTTTGAAACCAGTACGAGCAATGCCAAATCAATCTCTTTCCCGGGAGTAGCAAGTACAATGATGGCTTGTCCCGATATGGAAGTGGAAGGCAAGGTTTTGAAAGCTTTGAATGAAGTGAAGTCATTTGATAAACTGTCCGGTGGCGGCATTGGTCTGTACGATGCGAACAATGCGTTGGTGATGGTTCTTGAAAAGTAATACTGAGAGTATATTATATAATGTAGGTATGCCTGTGTCGCACATGACGACATAGGCATATTTTTTTATTCCTTTCTGATGAATTCGTTTTCTTTATTGAACCAGAGCCGTTTCCATTTGTTTAAAGAAGCAGTTGCTGCCCGGCTTCTGTATGACTCTGCCAGCAGTAATTTAGATTTGAAACTGTCGTTTTGGCAGAAAATATGTCATGTATCCGTCTGATTTCTTTTTGGCACGTGGTTTGTCTTTTAATAAGCGTCCGTTTGAAAGCTCTTACAAAGAGAAAGAAAACAACCGGACAAAAAGAAATTGAATAATAATAAATAAAAAGAATAACGATCATGGGAAAAATTATTGGTATTGACTTAGGAACAACAAACTCTTGTGTTGCCGTATTCGAAGGCAACGAACCTGTAGTAATTGCAAACAGCGAAGGTAAGCGTACAACTCCTTCTGTAGTTGCTTTTGTAGATGGTGGCGAACGTAAGGTAGGTGATCCTGCTAAGCGTCAGGCTATTACTAATCCTACACGTACGATCTTCTCAATCAAACGTTTTATGGGTGAAAATTGGGATCAGGTACAGAAAGAAGTTGAACGTGTTCCTTATAAAGTAGTGAAAGGTGATAACAACACTCCGCGTGTTGATATTGACGGACGTCTGTATACTCCGCAGGAAATCTCTGCAATGATTCTTCAGAAAATGAAGAAGACTGCTGAAGACTATCTGGGACAAGAAGTTACAGAAGCAGTCATCACTGTTCCTGCATATTTCTCTGACTCTCAACGTCAGGCTACTAAAGAAGCCGGACAAATTGCAGGTCTGGAAGTAAAACGTATTGTAAACGAACCGACTGCCGCAGCTCTTGCTTACGGTCTGGATAAGGCTCACAAAGATATGAAGATTGCCGTATTCGACCTTGGTGGTGGTACATTTGATATCTCTATCCTTGAATTCGGTGGTGGTGTATTTGAAGTTCTTTCTACTAATGGTGATACTCACTTGGGTGGTGATGACTTTGACCAGGTAATCATCAACTGGTTGGTACAGGAATTCAAAAATGACGAAGGCGCTGACCTGACTCAGGACCCGATGGCTTTACAACGTCTGAAAGAAGCTGCAGAAAAAGCTAAGATTGAACTTTCTTCTTCAACAAGCACAGAAATCAACTTGCCGTACATTATGCCGGTAAATGGTGTGCCTAAGCACTTGGTTAAGACTCTGACTCGTGCAAAATTCGAATCATTGGCTCACGGATTGATTCAGGCTTGTCTGGAACCATGTAAGAAAGCAATGAGCGATGCTGGTTTGAGCAACTCTGACATTGATGAAGTAATCCTTGTGGGTGGTTCTTCTCGTATCCCTGCTGTACAGAAACTGGTAGAAGATTTCTTTGGAAAGACTCCTTCTAAAGGCGTGAACCCGGATGAAGTAGTAGCTGTCGGTGCTGCTGTACAGGGTGCTGTTTTGACAGATGAAATCAAAGGTGTGGTATTGTTGGATGTTACTCCGTTGTCAATGGGTATCGAAACATTGGGTGGTGTAATGACGAAGTTAATCGATGCTAACACTACAATTCCGGCTCGTAAGAGTGAAACATTCTCTACTGCTGCTGATAACCAGAGTGAAGTAACGATTCACGTATTGCAGGGAGAACGTCCGATGGCTGCTCAGAATAAGTCAATTGGCCAGTTCAACTTGTCAGGTATCGCTCCGGCTCGTCGTGGTGTTCCTCAGATTGAGGTTACATTTGATATCGATGCGAATGGTATCTTGAAGGTATCTGCTAAGGATAAGGCTACAGGTAAGGAACAGGCAATCCGTATCGAAGCTTCCAGCGGTTTGAGCAAGGAAGAAATCGAAAAGATGAAGGCTGAAGCTGAAGCTAATGCAGAAGCAGACAAGAAAGAACGTGAAAAGATTGATAAGTTGAATCAGGCTGACAGTGTAATCTTCCAGACAGAAAATCAGCTGAAAGAATTAGGTGATAAGTTGCCTGCTGATAAAAAAGCTCCGATTGAAGCTGCTTTGCAGAAACTGAAAGATGCTCACAAGGCTCAGGATTTGGCTGCTATTGATACGGCTATGGCAGAAATCAATACTGCGTTCCAGGCTGCAAGTGCTGAAATGTATGCACAACAGGGTGCCCAAGGTGGTACACAGGCTGGTCCTGATATGAATGCAGGTCAGAATGCTGGTCAGGATAATAGCAAGCATGGCGATAACGTTCAGGATGCTGACTTCGAGGAAGTGAAGTAAAATGATTAATATATAAAAGGAAGAGCTGTAAGTTTATAACTTACAGCTCTTTTGTTTTTTTAATTCCTATATGTGATTTTTATTTCAGAAATAATAAGGCTGTTTTTTTATTTCAGAAATAGTGATACTATTAAATAAACAATTGCAGCCAAGAGTCCACTGACAGGGATAGTAAGCACCCATGCAGTCATGAGGCTTTTAGTCACTCCCCAGCGAACAGCAGATAAACGTTTGGTTGCTCCGACCCCGATAATTGCTCCGGTGATCGTATGAGTCGTGCTTACAGGAATTTTCAGCATTTCTGTGATATAAAGTGTAAAAGCTCCTGCAGTTTCAGCAATCATACCTTCCAATGGAGTTACTTTGGTAATTCTCGTTCCCATTGTTTTTACAATTTTCCATCCTCCGGACATGGTTCCCAGTGAGATAGCTGTAAAACAGGAGAACGCTACCCAGTCCGGTAGATCAGAAATGCTGTTTATACCGATTCCTAAACCCATGGAGTGAGCGGCTATCATTGCGGCGGCGATAATACCCATTACCTTTTGGGAATCATTCAAGCCATGTCCCACACTGAACATGGCCGAAGAAACCAACTGTAATCTTTTGAACCACATTTCCGCAGTATGCGGATTGGCACGTCGGCAGATATAGAGTACAAGCAGAGTGAATCCAAAAGCGATAACCATACCTATGAATGGAGCCAGAAAGATAAAAGCTGCGATTTTAAGAATGATGTTGAGTTGGATAGCTTCAAAACCATTTGCCATGATGGCAGCTCCTGCAAAACCACCGATAAGCGTATGGGAAGAGGAAGATGGAATACCTTTCCACCAAGTAATCAGGTTCCAGGAAATAGCGGCAATGATACCTGCCAGAATGATAGGCAGTGTGATATATTGCTCTACAACCGTTTTTGACACAGTGTTTGCTATACCAAAGCCCCCTATAATATATTTGGCTATGAAAAACGCAACGAAGTTAAAGAATGCTGCCCATAATACTGCTTGGAAAGGAGTCAGTACTTTGGTTGATACGATGGTAGCTATCGAATTTGCCGCATCATGAAAGCCGTTGATATAATCGAATATCAGAGCCAGTATAATGATAATCACTAATAATTCCATGTGTCTTGCTCTGATTTTATGAATACTTTACGATCAGGTTTTTCAATATTTTGCCTACATGTTCAGCTGCATCGGTTGTCTTTTCCAGCTCATGCATGATCTCTTTAATCTTAATCAGTTCGATACAGTCTTTTTCTTCTTCAAAGAGTTTAGTGATAAAGAGTTCGTAAACATCGTCCGCCTGATTCTCTATATCATGTAATCTGGAGCAGTACTCGCGTAACGGTTTTGGATTTTTGCGGAAGGTTTCCAGTTCATCCATAGCTTTACCTATATTAATCGCCTCTTCATGAATCAGACGGCTCAGTTCTTTTCCACTTTCAGAAATGGGGCGAGGATTATAGATTACAATTCGTTTGGCGCTACTGTTGATTCCGTCGATAACATCGTCCATACAGGAAGCCAGATCGTGGATATCTTCACGGTCGAAGGGAGTGATGAATGTGGTGCTTAACTCATCAAAGATTAAATGAGTCAACCGGTCGCCTTCGCGTTCCATATCTTTTATTTGCTTGTAGTAGTCAGCTCTTTCTGTTGGTAGATCATGTTGCAGACTTTCTACAAGTAGAACGGATGAGGCAGATAAAACATCTGATAACTGCTTCAGCAGAGGAAAGAACTTTGGTTCTTTGGGCGTGAATTTACTAAAAAAAGAATTTTTCATAAATATGAGTACATTAAATTGTTTTTGAGATGTTTAATTTGATGGTCGTTGTTATTAATAAACAAATAAATAAAGTTTTTTATTGCTTCGATCCTAACTTCGCTCGTAATACTTCTATTATTGCAGGTAATATTGAAATAAATATAATAGCGATAATCAAGAGTTTAAGATTTTCCTGTACGAACGGCAGATCGCCAAAGAAGTAGCCTGCATAGCAAAATAAAACTACCCATATGGCCCCACCTGTCAGATTGTAGATCATAAAGTAATAGTAATGCATTTTTCCCATTCCGGCTACAAATGGAGCAAAAGTGCGGACGATAGGCACAAAGCGGGCGAGAATAATCGTTTTCCCACCATATTTTTTATAAAATTCATGCGTTTTATCAAGATAACTTTGTTTGAATATCCTGGAGTTGGGATTATGAAAAAGTTTGCGTCCGAAAAAATGTCCGATCATGTAGTTGCAGGAGTCACCTAATACGGCTGCTGCAAATAAGATTAAAACAAGAATATGGATATCGATCGACATACTGGGTAATGCGGAAATGGCTCCTGCAACGAAAAGTAAAGAATCACCAGGAAGAAAGGGGGTGAGTACAAGCCCGGTTTCGCAAAATATAATAATGAATAGGATAGCGTATGCCCAAGTATGGTAATCCTGCACTATACTAATCATGTATTGATCAATGTGGAGAATAAAGTCTAATATAAATTCCATTATATATCAGTTATTAATATGTAAAAGAGAAATCGTATGCATATTCCCGGTAATGGAAAAGACTCTTCTTGCTTTCTTACCTTGAATATAAAGGGATAAAATGGGCATGAAGATACACTCATCTCATCCCATAGAAGGAAAAGAGATATTAAATAAGTATTCGTCCTAGTGTATAGACGTAATATCTATATGAGAATTTGGTGAGATTTGTATAGTAGGGGAGACCAGTCCATTTTTCTTTTGGAAATTGATATTTTAAGGAACTTAGTATCCGAATTGTGACGGAAGAAACGCTGAATCTTAGGATTTTGGAAACAGAAGTGGTACGAGATAAAAGTGAGTTTCCTAAAATACCGTCAGCAATATTACAATCATATTTTCCATCATATTTCCCTGCTTGGAAGAAGCTTTTTTCTTTACCCGATTGTTTAACGACTGCTTTAGATCTATAATTCTGTAGTTGGGTATGGGATTGTATAGCTGTAGTACCGGCTTCTGTCCGGAACTCCTGTAGTTCTTTATCGGGAATTAAACTGCATCCCCATATCAGAAATATACCAAATAATATACAGAATATATATTTCGTCATAACGGCTACAAAGGTAGAAACTATTTTTATACGAAATATATATGAAAGTATAATTAACAATTAGATTTGAGTCTGGCAAGATCAAAGTGGAATGATGGCGTTTCTTCTCTTGTTTGTTGAGAATGTATTTTTCGTATGCGAGGCAAGATACTGTTTTTTTATTTCAAACAATAGGGTATTGGCGGCTTGAACGATCTTATTGATAGAAGCAGGAATTATTAACTTTAAAACTCTATTAAGATGAAAAAGTCTGTTATACTTTGGGTTGGATGGTTATTAGCTTTTCTATGGATAGGGAATGCTGATATATGGGCGCAAGATGCGGGAGATTATTACACGATCGTTGGGATGGTGAAGGATAAGCAGAATAGAAAAACGCTTGAAAACGTGAATGTATCTGTTCAGGGGAGCAATATTGGTACGGTGACAAATGCAGAGGGAGAATTTGCTCTGAAAGTAAAAAAAGAGGAGGTTCCGCGCGAACTGGAAATATCTCATATTGGCTATATCAATAGTCATGTGTCTTTGGATAAGCATAATGCCTCAAAACTGACGGTCTGGATGATTCCTCATACTAATCAGTTGAATGAAGTGGTAGTTTATGCCAATAATCCGCGTACGATCATAGAAAAGGCGATGGAGAAGATTCCGGTAAATTATAGTGCGAACCGGAACATGCTTACTTGTTTTTATCGGGAGACTGTGCAGAAAGGACGCCGTTATATCAGTGTATCGGAAGCTGTACTTGATGTATCGAAAACGGCATATACCAACCGTACTACGGATGATGATAAATTGCAAGTTCTGAAGGGACGCCGTTTGTTAAGTCAAAAAGCTAGTGATACATTAGCAGTAAAGGTTATGGGTGGTCCTAATATATCGGTCGTTTTGGATATCGTGAAGAATAAAGAAGCCTTGCTGGAACTGGAAGAACTGAATAACTATGAGTTCTGGATGAGTGAATCCGCACTGATAGATAACCGGATACAATATGTTATTAATTTCCGTCCGAGAGTTCTTTTACCTTATGCGTTATTTCATGGAAAATTGTATGTAGATTGTGATAACCTGTCGTTTACACGTGTCGAAATGGATCTGGATATGCAGAATAAATCGAAGGCGATTGCTGCTATTCTTCATCAAAAGCCACTTGGGTTGAGATTCAAACCACAGGAATTATCTTTTCTGATTACTTATAAAACGATTGATGGAAGGACATATATGAACTATATCCGAAATGATATTCGTTTTAAATGTGACTGGAAACGGAGACTTTTCTCTACGAATTATGCGGTAACATCAGAAATGGTGGTGACGGACAGGAGAGAGAATCCATCCGAAATGATTCCGAGGAATAAAGTGTTCGCTTCTAATCAGATTTTCTACGATAAAGTAGGAAACTACTGGAGTGAAGATTTTTGGGGAAATTATAATATCATTGAACCTACGGAGTCTTTGGAACATGCTGTCGATAAATTGAAAAAGCAATCTAATTAAAATAAGAATTGTTTTCTTATATTTGGGAACAATCGTAAAATGATAGTAGTATGCTGAATGAACTGCTCATACTGACAAAAATAAAAGCAGGTGACATAAAGGCGTTTGAGGAATTATTTCGCTGTTATTATTCTCCCCTGTGTTGGTATGCGGCAAGCATTACCGGACGGATAGAGGTAGCTGAGGAAATCGTTGAAGAACTGTTTTATGTGCTTTGGAAGGATAGGGAACAATTACAGATTTTTCAATCTGTAAAAAGCTATCTCTACAGAGCGACGCGTAATCAGTCTATTCAATATTGTGAACATGAAGAGGTGAAGGAACGGTATAGAGAGTCCATATTGACTGCACCATCTTCGGAACAGGTTACAGATCCTCATCAACAGATGGAATATGAAGAACTTCAGAAGTTGATTAATAGTACCCTTGAAAAATTACCGGAACGTAGAATGCGAATCTTTAAGATGCACCGGGAGGAGGGAAAGAAATATGCAGAAATTGCACTTCTGCTTTCTCTTTCCGTTAAAGCGGTGGAGGCGGAAATGACGAAGACTTTACGAACTTTGAGAAAAGAAATAGAAAATTATATTCAAATGAGATGATGAAAACGGATATTCATAAAATAAAGACGGAACAGGCTTGGAACCAGTTGTATGACCGATTGGACAAAGATCATTTGCTTGTTGAAGATCATCGGAAACCTAAAATTTCGATATGGGTACGCTATGGGGCTGTTGCAGCGGTAGTAGTAGGTTTTGTTTTGGGGACTCTGTATTGGGAATTTGGGCAAAGAGAAGAATTACCAAGCCTTATTACACAGAAAAATCAAGATATTCCTACATTGGTTACGACTCTTGAAGATGGTTCTGTCGTATTTTTGGCAAAGGAAACTTCTATCCGATATCCTGAACATTTTGTTTCCGATAAACGGGAAGTCAGTTTACAGGGAGATGCTTTCTTTGATGTGGCGAAGAACAGGGAACGACCCTTTTGGATTGATACCGAACAAGTGAAGATTGAGGTGTTGGGTACTGCTTTTAGTGTGAAGAGTGTCGAGGATGCTCCGTTTCGTCTCTCAGTACAACGTGGAACTGTTAGGGTAACCTTAAAAAAAGGGAATAAGGAATGCTATGTCAAAGCTGGTGAGACAGTGGTATTGAAATCGCAGCAACTGCTACTTAGTGCGAATGAAAATACGGAAGAGTTGAACCGTTATCTGAAACATGTCTGTTTTAAGGATGAATCTTTGGAACACATTCTGAAAGTAATGAATATGAATGCCGGAAGTTTACAGATACGTGTAGCTTCTCCTGCACTTGAAAAAAGAAAGCTGACAGTTGAGTTTTCTAACGAATCTCCAGAGACGGTGGCTACACTGATAGCATGTGCACTAAACTTGAAGTGTACACGACAGGGAGATACATTTATGCTGGCAGAATAATTTTTAAAAAAGTAAGATGAGGCTGGTTTATCGCTATATGGCTATTCTGTGTTTACTCTTTTTCGTGTCGAATACGTTAAGAGCAACCGGAGAAGATGTGCTGGAGAGCATGATCAGTCTGCCCAAGACGAAAGGAACAGTCTACTCCCTGTTAGGCTATATTTCTCAACAGTCGGGTTATCTGTTTATTTATGATAGCAAGGTAGTGAATAATGACGCAACGGTAAAGATACAAAAAGGAGAACGAACTATTCGTCAGGCCATTTATGAGATTGTAGGAGATACCAGTTTGGAGTTTAAAGTAATAGGCACCCATATTCTGATAACTCCTTTTACACAAATTAAACAGCAGCATGCGGGCCCTGCATCTGCTCAGCCTGTAAATATTATGCTTACAGGAACTTTGCTGGATAAGGAAACCGGGATGCCTGTCGCTTCTGCATCCGTAGGAGTTCGGAGGACATCTGTGGGTATTGTCACTAATAAGGAAGGTGAGTTCAGACTTTCTTTACCGGATTCTTTGCAAAATGATTCGGTCGTGTTTTCCCATATAGGATATGTTTCACAAACTTTGGAAGTTTCCGTTTTGGCAGGAAGGCATAATATTTTGAGTTTGGAACCGAAGGTGGTCCCTCTGCAGGAAGTGGTGGTTCAATGGGTTGATCCTTATAAATTGTTGAAGGAAATGGGACGGCAAAGAGAGCAGAATTATTCTCATTCTCCCACTTACCTGACAACATTCTACCGTGAAGGGGTTCTATTGAAAAATAAGGTTCAGAATCTAACTGAAGCAGTCTTTAAAGTTTATAAAATCGCTACTCACCCTTCTGTTTCCGATCAGGTAAAGCTGCTAAAGATGAGTCGGTTGAGTAATGTGGAAGCTAAGGACAGTCTGCTTGTTAAGGTAAAGTCCGGCATTCAGGCATGTTTTCAGATGGATATAATGAAAGATATGCCTTCATTTCTGATACCTGATGCAGGTGATAACGGCTATCTCTACACTTCACAGGGAGTGACATTCATTGATGATCGCTGTGTTAATGTTATACACTTTGAACAAAAGAAAGAGATAATCGAGCCTCTCTACTGTGGAGATTTGTATATTGATGCTGAGACAAATGCTTTGTTGCAAGCTCGTTTTGAGGTCGATCCTCAACGTGTGAAGAAAGCATCGGAAATGTTTGTAGAAAGGCGTACGCGTGGTATTAATATGATACCGCAAAAGGTGGTTTATACTATTTCTTACAAGCCATGGCAAGGAATTTATTATATTCATCATATCCGCGGCGATCTTTCTTTCAGAGTGAAACGAAGGCGCTTGCTGTCTGGTAGTCTGCATATGCAGATTTGGTTTGAAATGATCACTTGCAAAGTGGATACGGAACAGGTGACTGCATTTCCTCGGGCAGAGAGATTACCTACACGTACTATCTTTTCTGATATGAATTTCAGATATGACGAAGATTTTTGGAAAGATTTCAATGTGATACCTTTGGAGGAAGAACTTAGCAAACTGATTGAGAGAATCTCTTTGAAAATAGAAGAAATCGGTCCTTGATTTGTTTTGCTATTCGGTGAGATTGCTGTAACTTTGCACTCGGTTTAAAAGATTGTGAATTATGGAATTACCTAAAGATCCGATGATGCTGTTTAGTGTCATCAATATGAAGTTACGCGATTGTTATTCTTCACTGGATGAGCTTTGCGAAGATATGGGCGTAAGTAAAGAACATATTATCAGTCAGTTGAAAGCTGTTGGCTTTGAATATAGTGCAGAACATAATAAGTTCTGGTGATTTTAAGGCAACTAACTTGTATATAAAGGATGAATAGCACCTTCATAGTCTTGAAAAAGACTATGAAGGTGTTTTTTTATTCTTCACTCTCTCTATTCTATATTTTCTCCATTCTATTAATAAATGTGAAATCGCTCTTTGCACATTTAACTTCGTTCCTTTTCGACGTTCTAATAATCAAAGCTCAGAAATAATAGATGATAAACGAAGATAAAATCCGAAAAGCTTGTTCTTCCGATCGCGAACGGGGATTCAGGTTACTGGTGGACAGTTTTCAGGGACCGATATATAATTATATCCGGAGAATGGTGGTGTCTCATGAAGATGCAGAAGATGTGCTGCAGGAAGTCTTTATTCGTGTATTCCGTCATTTGGATCAATTTCGGGATGAAAGTTCGCTGAGTACATGGATTTACAGAATTGCAACTAATGAATGTCTTCGGTTATTGAATGGTCGTAAAGAAGAAGTAATATCGGCAGAAGAGGTTCAGGAAGAACTGATGAACAAGCTAAAAGCTTCTGACTATATAGACTACGAAGATGAGTTGGCTGTGAAATTTCAGGAAGCCATATTGACTTTGCCGGAAAAGCAGCGGATCGTTTTCAACTTGCGCTATTACGATGAATTGGAATATGAAGAAATTGCACGTGTGTTGGATAGCAAGGTTGAAACTTTGAAAGTGAATTATCACTATGCGAAGGATAAAATAAAGGAATACATATTAAATAGGTAACATCATGGATAAGGATTTTGATTTTGACAATATTGGTAAGCGGACGCCTTATCGCACTCCGGAGAACTTTTTCGAGGAGGCACAGCATAAGATTTTGGAACGTACGGTTGGCGAACAACGAAGAAACCGTCGGCTAAAGAGGATTATCCCTGCTGTAATAGCTGTTGCAGCGGTCTTGGCGGGAATTTTGTTTACTCCGTCTCTCCGCTATATGAATACAGATGTTCCGGCTACTTCGAACAGACTCGCTATTGAAAATAATAATGTAGCTGCTGATCCGGTAGATAAATGGATCAAAGAATTATCAGATGAGGAGCTGGAAGAGCTCGTCAGCTTCTCTGAGAACGATATATTTTTAAACTAAAACTCAATCAATAATTATTAAACAGTGAAGATTATGAAGACTAAATTTATTTATGTGGTGCTGGCGGTTTTGTTTATGGGAAGCCAGATGACTCTTTCCGCTCAGGAAAAGGATAATAAAGAAAAGAAACAACGTCCTACACCGGAACAAATGATGCAGATGCAGACCAATCAAATGGTGAAAGCACTCATGTTGGATGATGCTACAGCTGCTAAATTTACTCCCATTTATGAGAAATATCTGAAGGAGTTACGTGATTGCCGTATGATGAATCGTGAGCCTAGAGTGAAAAAAGAAACCGCTCAAGGTACTGAAGCGAAGACTGCAAAAGGAACTCCGAGACCTGTAATGACTGATGCGGAAATAGCCAAGATGCTGAAAGGTCAGTTTGCACAAAGCCGTAAAATGCTGGATATCCGTGAGAAGTATTATAATGAGTTCAGTAAGATTCTCTCTCAGAAGCAAATTATGAAGATCTACCAGCAAGAGAAGAGCAATATGAATAAATTCAGAAAAGAATTTGACCGCAGAAAAGGCCAAAGACCCGGGCAGGGTCACAAACCCGGACAGGGAGATCGTCAGAGACAAAGACAACACGCTCCCCATCAAGGTCAGAATAAGTAATAGATATTAGGTTTATTATAGTTTTATTTTACTGATTCAACACAAAAGCGCATAGACAGATGTATTCTTTTCAGTATCGTTTGATTAGTTGTTATGTCTTGTTACTGATAAGTTTGGCTGTCTATGCACAGTCCGGCAAAGAGAGCTTTGCCGGGCGGGTAGTTGATACTGAAACCTATCAGCCGGTATCGTTTGCAACGATCCGGCTTTTGTCTTTACCGGACAGCACATTATTAGTGGGTGGAGCTACAGATATAAATGGAAAGTTTCAGCTTTCTTTCATAAGAAAGACTCCAAATAAGTCTCTGCTTCTTCATGTTTCCTTCGTTGGATATAAGCCTGTTTATCAGCTTGTATTCAATTCTCAAAAGACTGTTTCTGCCCATTTGGGAGATATATCCTTAACACCGGAAAGCTATGCTTTGGATGAAACGGTGGTAGTAGGGCAAGCGCCAATGGTAATAACAGAAGGAGATACAACTGTGTTTAATGTTTCTGCTTACCGTACTCCTGAGGGGGCTATGCTCGAAGAATTAGTGAAACAACTTCCTGGCGGAGAGATTGATGCAGATGGCAAGTTGCTGATTCACGGCAAGGAAGTGAAGAAGATTCTGGTAGATGGCAAGGAGTTTTTCTCCGATGACCCGAAAGCTGCACTAAAGAATCTTCCTGTAGAAATGGTAGAGAAACTGAAAGCCTATGAACGACAATCGGATTTGGCGCGTCTGACAGGTATTGATGACGGAGAAGAAGAAATGATCCTTGATTTATCGGTAAAGAAAGGCATGAAACAAGGTTGGCTTGAGAATTTTATGGGTGGATATGGCAGTAAGGATCGCTATGAGGTGGCGAATACATTGAATCGTTTCCGCGATAATTCTCAGTTGACCGTCATCGGTAATCTCAATAATACCAATAATCAGGGATTCTCGGAAATACAGAAAGAATCTTCAAGTTCCACTGGGAATATCCGCAATCGTATGGGACTGACTACATCCCGTTCTTTGGGCGTGCATGCGACTTATGACTGGAAACGTGTCAAACTCCGTTCAAACATCCAATATGTCGGAACAGACCGTTTGGAAGACAGTCGTACCACCGTCGATAATTATATTAGAAAAGACAAATCAATTACCCGGAGTACGAATAATAGTCGCACGGAGAATAATAACCTGGTTGCTAATGCTTTCCTCGAATGGAAAATGGACTCTGTAACTACCTTGATATTTCGTCCTCAATATCGTTTCTCTGCCAATGACAGAGAGAATAAAGGCTTTCAGGAAGGGTGGGGGAATGACGTGCTGCTGAATGAGAAAGTATCATCCGGTTCAAGCCACAATTCCCAGTATAATGTGACAATGATGCTACAACTTAGCCGTAAACTTAGCCAGAAAGGAAGGAATGTTGCCTTAAAAGTAGATTATGGAACGAATTCTTCTTCTAATGACAGGAAGAATCTTTCTACTACACATTACTTTAAAAATGACAGAGAAGATAGTAAGAATCAAAAGATTGAAGATGATATCAACGGATATAATTATAGGGTACAGCTTGTATATGTAGAACCGTTACTTTGGATGCATCATCTTCAGCTTCGTTACAGTTATCAGTATAAGGTGAATAATTCGGATCGTTTTGTTTATGATTGGAATGAGGATTTAGGAGAATTTACTCCCGACTATGATGAAAGTGCTAGCAATCAGTTTGAAAATCAATATAGCAATCATCTGCTCAACTTGGCTGTGCGTACTTCCCGTAAGAAGTATAATTATAATGTAGGCGTAGATTTGGAGCCTCAAAAGTCGGTCAGTCATTCTTTATTGAGTGATCCCCCGGAAGAGCCTTTGAAGAGATCAGTTCTGAATTTCTCTCCTACGGTTAACTTCCGATATAAATTCTCAAAGCGTACCCGCTTACAGATAGTATATCGGGGAAAAGGACGTCAGCCTAATGTCCGTGATTTGCAACCGGTGGAAGATCGGACGAATCCGTTGAATATCCGTGTCGGTAATCCTGCTTTGAAGCCCTCATACACGAATACTTTTACGTTAAACTTCAATTCGTATCATACGAAGCGTCAGCGCAACATTGTAGCTTCCCTTTTGGTGGAGAATACAGTCAACAGTGTAACCAATCAAGTGACCTATGATGAAGAAACGGGTGGACGTGTTACGACTCCGATGAATATGAATGGTAATTGGCGGGCCTTAGGTTCTTTCTCTCTGAACACTCCTTTCAGGAATCGTAGCTGGATATTCCGCACCTATTCTTATGTACAATACCGAAATCAAAATGGATATACTACGCTGAATAGAGAGGAACCAATGAAAAGTACAGTAAAGCATTTGACGGCCCGTGAACGCTTACAGTTAACTTATCGAACCCGTCAGGTAGAGATTACAGGATTTGCCGGATTGCTTTATAATAGCTCGTATAATAATGTTGGAGAAAAGAGGACTGAGACTTATGATTATCAGATCGGAACACAGTTGCAGCTTTATCTTCCCTGGGGGGTAGAACTGTATACAGACCTGACTTACTTTATCCGGGAAGGTTATGACTATGAAGGGAATGCACGCGAGAACTTTATGTGGAATAGTCAACTTTCCAAGGCGTTTCTGAAAAAGAAGCAATTATTGATTCGTTTTAAAATATATGATATACTCCACCAGGACATTTCATTGGTACGTACCATTACTCCCTCGGCTATTCGTGATGTAGATTATAATGCCCTGGGTTCTTATTTTATGGTACATGTTATATTGCGTCTCAATCTGATGGGACATTGAAGAAGATAACAATAGATGTTATTTAAATCGTTATTCACCTGAATTTTAAAGGAAATTCAAAAACCTCAACGGGGTTTCCATTGTTGTATCCATGCATTTAAAACAATGAAACCCCTGTTGAATGTTTCGACTGATAAAAAAATTAAAAGATAAAGGGCGCTGGCGTATCTTTAAGCTTAAATTGATTGATGCGCGGCTTTACTTTGTCAGTATCTTTGTTGGATTACTGACAGGGCTTATTGCTGTACCCTATCATTATATGCTTCAGTATTTCTTTAATCTTCGGCATGATTTCTTTAATTCGCACCCTAAATGGTACTGGTATCTTCCTCTATTCCTGTTGATGTGGGGGATTCTTATATTCGTATCATGGTTGGTGAAGAAGATGCCCTTGATAACGGGTGGAGGCATTCCGCAAACACGTGGAGTAATTAACGGCAGGGTGGCATATAAACATCCGTTCATCGAACTGGTTGCTAAATTCGTGGGTGGAATACTTGCGTTAAGCACCGGGTTGTCTTTAGGACGCGAAGGTCCTTCTGTACAGATTGGTTCGTATGTAGGATTTTTGGTCTCTAAATGGGGGAGAGTGCTTACTGGTGAACGAAAACAGTTATTGGCCGCAGGTGCCGGTGCGGGACTAGCTGCCGCGTTTGCTGCCCCATTGGCTTCTTCTTTACTCGTTATCGAATCTATTGAACGGTTTGATGCTCCAAAGACAGCCATTACTACTCTTTTGGCAGGAGTAGTGGCGGGTGGAGTTGCCAGTTGGATATTTCCGATCAGCCCTTATTTTCAGATCGATGCCATTGTACCGGGAATGACTTTCTGGTCACAGGTTAAGCTGTTTCTCTTGTTGGCAGCTGTGGTGTCTGTTTTCGGAAAGTTCTTTTCCGTCACGACTCTTCAAGTTAAACGGATTTATCCCGCCATCAAGCATCCGGAGTATGTGAAGATGCTATATCTCCTTTTTATCGCTTTCCTTATTTCTATGGCCGAAGTCAATCTGACTGGTGGAGGAGAGCAATTCTTACTTTTGCAGGCAACGAGTCCGGATACACATATTCTTTGGATTGTAGGCATGATGTTGCTACACTTTGTATTCAGTATCTTTTCTTTTTCTTCGGGTTTGCCGGGAGGAAGTTTCATCCCTACATTGGTAACAGGAGGATTGCTGGGACAAATCGTAGCCTTGATAATGGTCCGGCAGGGAGTGATTGCTTATGAAAACATCAGCTATATCATGTTAATTTGTATGTCAGCTTTTCTTGTAGCTGTAGTTCGTACTCCACTGACGGCTATCGTACTTATTACAGAGATAACGGGACATCTGGAAGTCTTTTATCCATCTATTGTCGTGGGGGGATTGACTTACTATTTCACGGAGATGCTCCAGATAAAACCCTTCAATGTGATTTTATATGATGATATGATTAACTCCCCTGCCTTTAAAGAAGAGCCCCGCTATACTTTATCAGTAGAGGTCATGAGTGGCTCTTATCTGGATGGTAAAATAGTAGATGAACTTCGCTTGCCGGAACGTTGTGTTATTATTAACGTTCATCGTGACCGGAAAAATTGGGCTCCTAAAGGACAACGGCTGATGCCGGGCGATCAGGTGCAGATAGAGATGGATTCACAGGATATAGAGAAACTCTATGAGCCTTTAGTCAGTATGGCAAATATTTATTAGTGAAGTATCTACTGAATTTGTGTTACTAATTTATGCCAATAACCGGAATGATACACTTCCGGCTATTGGCATATTCTTTGTATAATTGGGATCGGTTATCTCTGTTATTCAACGCTTCTCAGCCATGAAATCTCTTCTGCCCACTTACTTTCATCAGGTGTTTCGAGAATAAGCGGCATATTGTCGAACCTTGAATCTTTCATTAATTTTTCAAAGAACGTACTTCCGATTAACCCTTTACCAATGTTATCATGGCGATCAACATGACTGCCTAATTCTTTTTTAGAATCATTCAGGTGCATACCACGTAAATACTTGAATCCTACTTCTTTCTCAAACTCATCGAACACTTTATCATAATCATTTACGATATCATACCCTGCCGTGTATGTATGGCAAGTATCCAGGCAGATACCGACACGGCTTTTATCTTCTACCCGGTCGATGATATATTTAAGTTGCCAGAACTCGCTTCCCAGATTACTGCCTTGTCCGGCTGTGTTTTCTATTACTGCCGTTACTCCTTTAGTCTTTTCAAGGGTGATATTGATACTTTCTGCGATAAGTGCCAGACAATCTTCTATCGCTATTTTATTGAGAGAACTGCCAGGGTGGAAATTGAGTAGTTTCAAACCTAGTTGTTCGCAGCGTTGCATCTCATCCAAAAAGGCAGCGCGGCTTTTCGCCAGTCCTTCCTCTTCGGGATGTCCCAGATTAATGAGGTAACTGTCGTGTGGTAAAATATAGTCCGCCTGAAAATTGTACTTCTCACAATTCTCTTTGAAAAGTTGGATACTTTCTTCGGTCAAAGGCTTGCTCACCCATTGACGTTGGTTTTTGGTAAATAGAGCAAACGCATTTGCTCCTATCTCATGCGCATTAATGGGGGCGAACTCCACACCACCGGATGCGCTTACATGTGCTCCGATATACTTCATTTTTTGTTTCTTTTTTTATTTCTGTCTGCAAATATAACGTTTTTGCAGGATTCAATGTTTGATCGTTGCATATATAATAATAGCCCCCGATATGTTGGCATGCCATAAATATCGGGGGCTAATGATTGAGAACTGATAATTATATTTCGAAGTCCGGTAAATAGTCTGTTAAAACTTTATTTACTTGTTTGCCATTTACCTGATCGGTTACAATAGTTACACCTTCCTTTTTACCAGCATCATAGTTTAGAGAAACTTTCTCCGTTTTATTAGTGACGCTGATAGCTGATTTTCCTTTATCAGTCAGATTACAGGTAATTATCCAGTCACCTACTTGTACTGTGTTTCCTTTACGGATGACTTTCATGTCCGGACGGTTATTTCCGTGCGTATCCATTACAGTAAGGAAACGGGCAATCTTGCAAGGAACAGTTGTGGAGGAGAAGTGCCAGTGGTTAGGATACTTCACCGCTTTTCCTTGGGCATTGGTTACATTCTTCCAGTTGGTCGGAGCACAGAAGAATGTATCTACAATGGCTTGCTCTGTTTTAGCAGAACTGAAAAGATGCGCGACAGATATACCTCCCGCCTTGTTCTTTCCTGTGACTTTTACTTCATTGCCAAGTTCCTGCATCTCCATAGGGAGCTCTACTGTATGTAGAAGGTAACTCCACGTGACAGCTTCTTTACCTTCCAATTCATCGTAAATCACATATACACCGGTATTCCCTAGCTGGATGATATGGCGACGGAAATAATCCAGCTTATTCTCATCCCATCCTTTTTCGGGAGTATATTGAGTACCTGATAGTTCACCACGTTTCAGCCAGATAGGAGCGGTGATTTTTCCATATGCATTGGAAGCATCTCCTGCCATATACGAAATCTTTTCTCCTTCATACCAGCGTGGAATCCATCCATATCCTTCTGTACCAATAGTTTGAGTCATTCCGTTCACAAGAATACTATTATGAGCACGGGTATTCCGGTATGAATACATACAATGATCGTCAGTGAATCCGGTACGATGTCCGCTACTATAAAAAATAGCTTTGCCACCGTAGAAGGTATTGAATGCGTTCTGATTGGCAAGTGCATGTGAAGTAGAACCGTACGGGCTGGAGCGGAATGATAACATAGCATTTTCTTCTATATTTCCCAGTGAAGTATGCATGGTTGCAATTCCTGTTTCATTAAAGACTTTCGTCATAGGCAGTTCCGCCAGGGAATGTTCCTCTTTGGGGAGAGATTTATTGGTTGTACAACGATACCAGGTCAAATCTCCTGATTTTCCAAGGAAAGACTTTTTCATGATGTCCGGTTCTTTTTGCAGGATCGTACGTGCATAAGCGGCAGCCCACGGGTTGTTGCATTCCCGTGCCAGTGCATCGGCGTAGCCTACCCGTGTTCCATTGGGGTTCATCTTAGTCTCGTGTGAATTACCATGTCCGGCAGATTTGGAGAACGGAGGCTGGTGGTAGATTACATAAAGCGCATTGTTATTATACCAGGGATCGGCAAAAAAGTTGAAACCACTGATACGTGAGTAGAAAGCAGGAACTTCGATTAACGTACGAAGATTGACGTGGAAGTAAGAATCTCCATTGTGCCATCCTCCGTCCGTGTTAAGTCCCGGCAGACGTGATACCCATTCGTTGTAGCAGTAGTCTACCCAAGTAGAAGCCATCGGCAATTCTCCATAGGTGGCGAAGGCTGCCATATTCAGAATACGGAAAGTCATTTGCCAGACGTGATTGTCGGCAATACGGTTTTCAAGATGATTTACGTATTCATGATAGAATTTCTTGCCATTATCTCGGATAGTTCTCAATAGCAGTTTCTTTTCTTCCGGAGTCAGCAAGTTATACCATGCGTCATAGGCGGAAGTGCTCATAGATAAGATGGTTGAACGGTTGAAGTCTCCGGCAAAGTATTTGCTGTTTTTCCATGAAAGGATTTCGGCAAGACGCTTGATTCCTTCTTTGTAGTAAATCTCTTCTTTGGTCAGTAAGTAAGCACGTACCATAGCTTCGATATTTGCTTCTTCACGGTCCACTATTTTTCGGCTTTCGCGAATCAGGGCAGAACGGTATTGTACAATGTTAGTCAGTTTGACTACTTGTGTCGTATCGATTTCTTCTTCCAGGTGTTTCAACGGATGGTTGAGACATTCCTGCGCCCTTTGAATATATAGCTGTGCTTCCGGATTATTTTTATTCCGTTCAATGATATGATCCCAGTCTTTCGCATCGAGCAGAATGCGTGGGTGGCTTTGAGGCAATTTAGTCAATACTTCTTGTAAGGAAGGCGGATTGAATGTTCGTGTCTGTTCGTCTACATAGAAATGATAGACAGGTGACCACTCTTCTTTTCCATCTTTATCTACATAGGCATGTTGCCAATACCATTTTCCTTTCTCAAAGAGTTTGAAAGGGTTGAAGAATGCCCAGTTTCTCTCGGCGGTGATTACGTCTGATTGGAACTCCGGGTCGCGTGAGATCCGGATACGGTAAGTAACTTCCGGTTTGTAGTCCTCTTCTTCTACACCGTCCAGTACGGCTCCGAGATGAGGAAATTTATCCGGCCACATAAAGCGTGGCGGATTGACAGCAATGTGTTGTCCGTCCAATGGAGAAGGTGTTTCACGAACTTCATGCATCAGCGTGGATTGACTTAAATGCATAACGCTTTTCTGCGCATATCCAGTGCCGGAAAGCAGTGCTGTAAATAATAGGAGTAAGTAGTATCGTTGTTTCATTAGAATCATTTTTTAGAAAGAGTTCTTTCAGGCTGACGGTCCTATTGTTGATCAGTGGGTGAGCCCTGTTTTTTCTTCATAATCTGACTAAGTTAGGAGCGGAAAGTTGAGTAAATACAAGTGATGCCGCTCCGATACTTCCTGCTTTGTTTCCTAAAGAAGCAGCCATAATTTCCGTATTTACGGCACAGTCGGGGATGGCATAACGGAGGGCTTTCTCACTTACTTTCTGAATATAGAAATCTCCGGCTTCGGACAGTCCTCCACCGATGACGACTCTTTGCGGGCTGAAGATATTGATAAATCCGGCAATGCCGTGTCCGAGAAAATCGCAATGTTCTTCCAGTGATTCGACAGCGATCTTATCTCCTTGTTTATAGAGACGGACGATCAACTCTCCGTTTATTTCTTCATTCGGATAAGATATGCCGGCTTCGGCTATCCGTTTGCTGAAACGACGGACCAGTGCAGCAGTGGAAGCATAATGTTCCAGACACCCCGCTGAACCGCAGGCGCAAGGTTCGCCATTGGCTATTAAAGGGACATGTCCCAGTTCGGTACCTCTGTTGGCATATCCGTTGAAAAGCTTGCCGTCAATTACGATTGCGCCACCGATACCGGTTCCTACAGTCAGAAAGATAACATGGGTGGCTCCGTTTCCGGCTCCGTACATTGTTTCGCCGAGTCCCATCAGATTAGCGTCATTTCCCAGTTGGGTCGGAAGTCCGCTCTCTTTTTCCATCCGGTCTGCCAGTTTCAGATTTTCCCAACCTTGAATATTCTCCGCACCTCCCAATACGATACGATTTGTACAATCGACAATTCCCGGTGTTCCTATCCCGATACCGGCTATTGTATATCCCTTTGCTTCGGCAAAGTTTTTCACTTCATTGACTGCCTTGATCAATTGCCCGATGACAGCTTCGGCTGATACGTCGGCATTCGACGGTAGCTTCCCTTGAAAGTGAAATACGCCGTTATTGTCAATAAGAGCGTATTTCACAGAAGTCCCGCCAAGATCAATTCCTATAGCGTATTCTTTTTTCATATAACCAGGTATGCTTTAAATTCGTTTATACTGTGCCATGTTTGTGCCACCGTATTGGCACGCTTGTGCCAACGCGTTGGCATAGTAGTGCCAACGGCTTGACACAACTGTGCCAACGGCTTGGCACAAACAAGCAACTGTTTCCTTTCATATACCAACTTATACTCTTTCTGCCCAGATGGGTGAACTCCACGCCCATTGTCCGTCGCGTTGACGAACACGTACATAGTAATAGTCCGTATCACGTTGAGGCTCTTTATCTTCCATGTAATGTTCCAGCTTGAAACAACTTTCGGGCATAGCACGGTTGAAAAGAATCGCTTCACTCAGCCAGCCAATCATGAAGTGAGAGCGTGACCCCTCAAGCAACTCTCCTAATGTATGTTCAAATTTCTTGCCATTGAATTCGGCAATGACTTTTCCATCTTTGGGCATTTCCAGTTCGAGGATGACAGCTTGCATGGCGGCGGTAGTCGTATTCGGATTTTTGCTGCTGTACATATCCAGTTCCGTTTCTTTATCGCCTACAGATACAATACGGTTCACATGAGTGTGAAATTCTGTTTCCCCTTCTTGCGGAGAAGTGAAAGCTGCGCCGCGGAAGCATGGGGTTACACTCAGGATGCGTCCTTTGTCAACAGACAATTTTCCTTGCCAGTGTACGTACCTTTCTTCACGGTTCCAACCGAAGTCTACTTTTACTTTGCAGCGTACCGTGTCACCTTCGGGAGCAACCGGAGTCAATGGACCATTCATACGGGCCAGAATCTGTCCGTTCTTTACGATATCTACATAGTCGATACAACTTTCTCCGTCAACGTTCAGATAGATACGGCGGCTGTTGCCACGTACTACATCGCCCATAAAAGCATCGTTGAGACGGAAGTCTATTAATATCTTATCACCGGTTGCGGCACATACGTGACGAGTGCGAAGAGCGTCCCAAATGGCGTCACGAGTCAGTGACGGAGCCAATACACCGATACGTCCGTCACCATAACTTCCAGGATAACCGGAGTGCTGGTCCGTAGAAGCCATGATTCCGAACTTATTTCCTAATTCAAGACCGTATTGGATGGTTCCTTCCCATTGGCGAGGCCCCATATCATGTAGATACGGATAATCACCCTGGTCACTTTCTGCCAGACCATGACGGGAATACATTTCTACGAAAGGAGTCTGATCTCCTTCGGTAAAGCATTTCCAGTTGTAACCGCGATAGCCTCCCTGATAACCCATGTGGTGCGGAGTGATAAATACTTTGTGCCCTTTGGCTTTTTGTTTCCAGTCTTCGATAGAAGTACATTCTACAAGCGGTGCGTCAAGGTCGTAGTTGAGTGCAACATGGTCACCATGCTCCATACTGTGAGCTTCATAGCCGACAAAAGCAAGGAATTCGCCTTCTTTATTGTATTCATTTGTCATAGCTACGTATTTCTCATATCCCCCTTCGCGTAGGCGCTTGAAAGCACCGGTATGATAATCAATCACCCATTTCAGACGCGGATCGTCTGCACCGGGTATGTCGGGCCACATAGCGTGGGGAGTCACGCTTACAAAATCCAGTTGTCCTTTGGCTGCTTCGAAAGCATCGCGCATGTCACCGTGTCCGTATGTAATATTACAATGGTTGTGCAAGTCGCCCCAGTACATCTTCAGATTACTCGCCGATGGCATTCTCTTTTTAGCTTCTTTGCTTCCTGTTGAGCAAGAACCAAGCAGGCTGCCTGAAGCTGCCAGTCCTAGAAAAGACCAACCAGTGCTTTTTATAAAATTTCTTCTGTCCATGATATAATTATTTTGGGTTAATTCTTTTTCTATTCAAATGAAACTTTCGTATTATACTTTTTAGGCATAAATGATATTGGTTTTACGGATTCTCGAACACGATAAAGCGAAGCAAAACCGTGAAATCCGTGACATTCGTGCCTATATTTATTATTTAACGATTCTTCATTAGTCTTCTGTCTCCATTGAAAAGTTCTGTTTCCTTTTCGTCCGGATCAGTATCTTTATATTGTTTCTGAGTATCTTCGAGTAGTCGCATCAACTCTTTCTGTTTCTCAGCATACTCCGGCTTCCCGAAAACATTGTTCATCTCTCTCGGATCAGCTTTCATATCATACATTTCCCATTCATCGATATCGTTATAGAAATGAATCAGTTTGAAGTCCTGTGTACGGATTCCGTAGTGACGTTTTACAGAGTGCTCTGCCGGATACTCATAATAATGGTAGTAAGCAGCTTTGCGCCAGTCTGCCGGAGTCTTACCTTCATTTTCCAGAATTGGTTTCAGAGAAGAGCCTTGGATATCCGATGGAATTTCTATTCCGGCAAAGTCGAGGAAAGTGGGAGCAAAGTCCACATTCATACTGATAGCATTGCTGGTGCTTCCGGCTTTGATTGCTTTTGGAAAGCGAATGATAAGCGGCATGCGCTGACATTCTTCATACATGAAACGTTTGTCAAACCAACCGTGCTCGCCAAGGAAGAAGCCTTGGTCGGAAGTATAGATGATGATGGTATTATCCAGTTCTCCTGTTTTTTCCAGATAGTTCAGCAGGCGGCCTATGTTCTCGTCTACAGCAAGAACGGTAGCCAGATAGTCGCGCATGTATTGCTGATATTTCCAACTGATCAGTGCTTTGCCTTTCAGGTCACCTTTGCGATATTCGGCTATGCGTTGTGCATAAGCAGAGTCCCATTTGTCCTGTACTTCTATCGGCATACGTTTGTAAACGCTATATAGTCGGTTGGTTGTATCTTTCAGCATTTCTTCGCGGGTCAACAGTTTCAGGTCCCAGTCATTTGTCAGAGTATGTTCGATGGACATATCCTGCTCGCGGGCTGCCCTTCCACGTCCTTCGTAATCGTCAAACAGATTGGCCGGTTCGGGGAAAGTAGTGTTGTTGAATATACCCAGATGACGGGGAGCAGGCATCCAGTTGCGGTGTGGCGCTTTCTGGTGATACATCATGCAGAAAGGCTTGTTCCTGTCACGACCTTCAAGAAACTCAATCGCTTTGTCCGTGATGATATCCGTAGCATATCCTTTTTCTACTATGTGTTTTCCATTTTCCCAGAAGTCAGGATCATAGTAGTCACCTTGTTCATGCTGACCGCTCAGGATACTCCAATGGTCAAATCCTTGAGGTTCGCTGATGAGATGCCATTTACCAATCATTGCAGTCTGGTAGCCGGATTGTTGAAGCAGTTTCGGGAATGTCTGCTGATCGCCATTGAATGTGCTTGCATTATCGGTAAAACCATTTTCGTGACTGAATTTACCGGTGAGGATACAAGCGCGTGAAGGGCCGGAAAGAGCATTCACTGCATAGCAGTTGTCAAAACGGATACCCTCATTGGCAATACGGTCCATGTTGGGAGTTTGAATCAGATTTCCTCCATAGCACGACATTGCTTGGGTGGTATGGTCGTCCGTCATCATAAAAATGATATTCGGGCGTTTAGTTTCTTCTTTCTTTTGGCCGGCACAGGAAGCAAGGCTCAGTGCTGCCAGTGGAAGAAGTAAAGTGGAGGTATTGTTTTTCATAATAGAAATACTATCAGATTACAGTGATAACCAGCGAGACACTGGAGCCTGATTTCCGTATGGATATATATGCCTGCTACGGAAAAAGGCTTCGGAGGCTCGCTGGTCGCTATATTATAAATTATACTTTAATGACTGTTTCTTTCCGTTTACTTTCACTTCTACTTCCAATCCGTTTTCATTGAATGTTTTGTTCTTGAATTTAGCGGCAAATTTAGGGGCATCTGCGCTTTTCTTGACTGGATAGATTATGGTGATATAACGTACTGCGTCATCATTCTCTTTTTTCACATTGAATGAAACGTTCATACGTTTGTAACGTTTGCGGTATGCAGTGGAACACCATCCCGGTTCTTTTTTCAAAGTCATGCCGGTAGGGCCGAAGCATTGCAGTTTCATGTTGCTTCCATCTTCAAATTGGGTAAGGAAGGTCATGTCTTCGCGACTGTTGGCTATTTCTCCCTTAGGCATCTGATAGTGTAGGTTGACAGAACCTTTGGCGCTACCGGCCACCTCGTCTACGATAACAAAATAAGTATTGTCAACGAAGAATACAGAACGGCGGTGTTTTAGGTTTTTATAGCCGGGATTTTCTGTAACCAATGTTTGGATATTGCCTTCCGGCTGCCACAATTTAGTCACGGATTCTGTCGTTTCCAGATTCTTGTTATTTAATGTCACAGTATTGTGTACGGCAGTCTGACGATGCCAGTTGCGTTGTTCCATCACTTCACCTTCGCCTGCATACACATATGAACCTGAGTCAGGGAAAAGGTTTTTACCGTTGAACCACAGTTCGAATGTACCGTTATCCGGCTGGCAGTGCCAGAAGGCTTTAGGACCGGCTTTCACTACCATTTGTGTAGCGTCCGTTCCCCAAGAATTGCGGAAAACGAAGAAACCTGATTTCAAGAAACCTTTCGACATATAATCAGGCAATGCGCCTTCTTTACCTTCTGTTGCAAAATACTTGATAGCCTGGTTTTCAGGGAACAGTTTACTCCATGAACGGTAGTTACCCAACATCTCTTTTTTATTGGTCAGTTTGGCATCGCTGAAACATGGGTTAGTATAATCGGGGAAAGAGATGTTGGCATAGAACATGATCATCTTTTCGATTGTATCCAGATAGTCTTGCGGGAATTCGTTACGGAATCCATTAACATCCGCAATACCCAGAGCTTTGCAGAAAATATTGATTGCTGCCAGATGGTAGTGTGGGTCGAGTTCGAACTGTCCGCCGTCATTATATACCTGAACGTTAACCTCACGATTCAGAATATCGATACCACTTTTTCTCCATGCAGGGGCATCTTTAAACTCAGGGAAGAATGCACCTGCATAGATCATACGCTGAGCTTCAAATAACAGGTGGTTGCCCTGATCCGAGTAGTTACCCAGAATGTGTACGGCATGTTTGTGATAGTTCACAAGGAATTCGGTTAAGAAGTCCGGCGTGAAAGAAGGAGAGGGGAGGAACAGCTGGAATTGTGAAGTCTGGTCTTGCAGACGATTGCTGACTTCCAGTGGACGCCATGCAAAACGTACATTTTCCAGTTCACCTTTGATTTTTCCGTCGCTTATCAGTTCATATTCTTTCTTATCCATTTTAACTAACGGATTTTTCTTGATCCAGTCGATGTATTGGTGCGCCCATTCTTTGGCATATTTTTCATCACCGGATACGCGATATGCTTTACCCATCGGAGTAAACCATTTGTGACGGTGGAGTTGCCAACGAAGTTCGTTATCTTTCACCGGCCAGTATTGCCAGTTGATATCTTCTCCGTAGTTATACGAAGGCTGATAGCCTTTGTGTACAAAGAATGTGTGCTGCAATCCGTCATCCGCCCATTTTTGTTCTTCCTTGCCAATGGTGATATTTTTCAGATTGATGTCCGGAGTCTTCACATTCGTGCGGGCACGATAATAGTCGAGCAATGCTTTGGCGGCATCTTCATCTTTACCTTCCTGGTGCAATGCCTTTACTTTCTCCAATCCCGGATAATCCAGATTGAGAAGCGAGAATACTTCGCTTTTCAATTCTTGTGCATACCCCTTGCCTACAAAACATGCAAATGCCAGCAGGACAATATATTTGATAGTTTTATTCATGATATAATCAGAATGATGGTTTTATTGATTAGATGTTTTGGTAATTGATACCTTTCAGGTCCATGAATCTCTTCAATGCTTCCAGATAGTAATAGTCAGCATAGTTCAATGGAGTATCTATTTCAGAGCCGTTAGGCAATGAACCTACAGAGTGCAACAGAATGAATCCTTGATTTTCACCTGCTTTGGCAAGATATGCATCGCTGGATAAACTCTTTAGTATCTTTTCTGCGTAATCCAGGTATTTCTTTCCATCGGGAACCATTGTACTCAGTTCAATGAATCCGGCAGCGGTTACAGCAGCAGCTGAAGCATCACGGGGAGTCTCTTCGGTAACTGGAGCGTCATAATCCCAGTAAGGAATGGCATCGTCTGTTTTTACACGTTCCATAATCATGTCAGCAATGTTCACTGCAAAGTTTAAGAAAGTGGTATCATTTGTTTCACGGTAGCAGGAAGTATATCCGTATACAGCCCAAGCCTGTCCGCGCGACCAGGAAGAATCGTCATTTTTTCCTTGGTGAGTTTGTTTACGCTCTACCGTACCGTCATTGTTGTAGCTGACTACGTGCCAACAAGTATAATCAGGACGGAAATGATTGTTCATCGTAGTGACAGCGTGTTTGATGGCAATATCTTTGTATTTGTTGTCACCGGTCCATTTGCTTACAGTAAACAGAAGGTCAAGGTTCATCATATTGTCGATGATTACCGGGAAGTTCCAGCTTCCGAAATCCCAAGAGCGGATAGCACCGATAGAATCATTGAAGCGTCCGCAAAGATTGTCTGCTGTTTCTTTCATGACAGCTTTAATAGTATCATTCGGAGCCAGACGTTCGGCATTGCCGTAGCTGCAGTTGATCATGAAACCCAGGTCATGTGTGCCTTTATAGTAGCGTACCGGATTCAGAAGATTAGTATATTGAATGGCATCTGCTTTCAGTGTATCGTTTCCTGTCAGCTCGTAGGCATACCACAGTGAACCCGGAAAGAAACCGCTTGTCCAGTCGTATACTACACATAAACGACGTTTGCCCATTTGTTCGGGAGTGGGTTGCGGGCGGAGTGAGTCTTGAAAGGTAGATGGATCTCTTTCTAATTGACGGCATAGAAAATCCATATCATATCCTGTACGGATAGAGCGTGGAAGCTGACCTGTTCCGTCGATTTCTTCTGCTGTAAGGTGTAATTGGGCAGAAGCTACATCCAACCCTTTTTTAATCCAACTGTAGTCTTCCTTTGGAGTTGTTTGGCACGACGCAAGTGCGATGGCAACTGAAGCAAAGAGAACAAGTTTCTTTTTCATGTTATTCATTTTAAGTGATTGTTTTTAGAAGTTTTGTAACTGATGCAAAAGTAGGTGATCTATTTAATTTTAAATGATACGAATGTTGAAAAGGACATTGAAACAGATTTACGACTATTAGTTTTGTTGAAAAAACTATTAAATTTGTCAAGTATACCCTTTTCAAGGGGGTTATGGCCCTGTTCTCGATTATTTAAAATGAGATCTTTTTTCTTTCTCCTGCATTGAAATGAGTCTTTTTTATACTGTTATTATAAACAATTTCGACGGTCTGTTCATATGGACTGGTGATGTTTGCAACTGTTATTTTTCCTTCTTTCCATTCCATATCTACAGTAAATCCACCTCTTGCTTTGAGTCCTTTGATATTTCCTTCTTTCCAGGTTGGAGGTAAGGCCGGAAGCAGATGGATATTTCCTTTATGACTTTGCAATAACATTTCCGCAATACCGGCAGTTGCCCCGAAATTCCCGTCAATTTGAAAAGGAAGCGCATTCAATAAATTGCGGTATAGTCCACCCCGATTTTCAGCTTTCATATGAGGGTCAATGTAATTGATAAGATTACTCAATGCTTCATAAGCATTCGAAGAATCGTATAGACGTGACCAAAGAGAGATTTTCCATGCCATACTCCATCCTGTAGTTTTATTTCCACGGTCATCCAGAGATTTTCGTGCTGCTTTAAATACTTCCGGAGTACTATCTGTAATATCACATCCCGGATACAATCCAAAGAGATGGGATACGTGGCGGTGTTGTGGCTCACTTTCTTTGTATTCTTTATCCCACTCCAGTAGTTGTCCCTTACTGCCGATCTGGTATTTTTTCAGTTTATTCCTTTTCTTGATTAGCTCAGAACGGAAATCCATATCGGTCTGAAGTATTTCTGCCGCTTGAATGGTATTTGAAAATAAAGAGCGGATAATGGCTATATCCATTGTACTTCCTTCACAAACGGATGCCGGAGTATGGTCGCCCATGAGATAAGCATTCTCGGGAGAAGTGCTGACAGGGGTTACCAGTTCACCTTTGCTGTTCTTGACTAACCATTCGGAACAGAAAGTGGCCGCGCCTTTAAGTATCGGATAGTATTTCTTCAGGAAATTGGCGTCTTTAGTAAATAAATAGTGTTCCCACAGATGATTACATAACCATGGACCGGACATATTCCAGAAAAACCAGTATACAAATCCATCTGACGGATATGCTTCTCTCCAAATAGATATATTATGATGAATAGCCCAGCCGTTCAGACCGTACATATCACGCGCAAGATCTTTTCCCTTATCTGCTATCTCTTCAATAAGTTTGAATAAAGGTTGGTGGCATTCTGATAGATTAGTGACCTCTGCCGGCCAATAATTCATTTCCAGGTTGATATTTAAAGTGTAGCCTGAGTTCCATGGAGGCAATATCTGGTCATTCCATAGACCTTGCAGATTTAAGGGCTGACCTTCACCCCGGGAGCCGGCTATCATTAAATAGCGTCCAAACTGAAATAATTGTGCGATCAGTGCCTGGTCTTCTTCATCTTTGAATCTTTTTAATCGTTCGTCTGTAGGTAATTCTTTTTGCTGTTTATTCGCAGGAAGATCGAAAGATACTCGGTTGAATAAAGCCTGATAGTCGGTGGTGTGTTGCCTCTTTAATTCTTTGTAGGTTTCTCCCTCACTGATTCTCCGATAGTTCATGATCGCCTGATGCGGATTTTTTCCTTCTTTGCTCGGACTTTTACGTGGTCCGTTATAACTGGTGGCTGCATACAACATGAGAGTCACTTCGCTGCAATTCCGGGCAGTGATCTGATTGTCTGAAATGGACAATTGTCCGCCTTTATGGGTTGGAAGTAGACATGCTTCAAAAAAAGTGCCTTTTCCATCCATTTCGTTTCCATAAATCACCTGTTTTTTCTGTATGATGTGTCCTGAAGCATCAAAGTATTCCGGATGCAAACGTTGAGTGTTAAAGCGTTTCATGTGGTCTGTGTCTCTCCGCTGGGCATGTGCAGGTGCCTGTCCCTTCAGATAAACTACTTGCGAATCGGACTCCTTGGTTACAGGATGTGGTGAAGCCAGATAGGCGGTGAAATTTAAAACAGGTTTGGAAGACTTCAAATGTATGACAATAGCTTGTGCCGGATAGGATGCAAAAACTTCTCTGCTTATGTCTACGCCGTTTTGTTTATAAGAAGTTGTAACCACTGCATTTTCCATATCCAGCGAGTGCATATAATCTGTAACAGCTTCTTTGGAATCAAAGTCGATATACAAATCTCCAAAAGGTTGGTAAGCTTCATTCAGCCTGCCAATCCATTTTTCTTGCATGATGGTGCCTGCTTCTGCATTTTTCCCTTCACCGAGCAACTGGCGTATATGAGCAAGATCAGGTACTATATTTATGTTTTTGGGCGTTTCCGGTTCTCCGCTATAAAGAGTATTCTCATTGAATTGTATTCTCTCTTTTTGAGTATCTCCAAAAATCATAGCTCCCAGACGTCCGTTTCCTACAGGCAATGCCTCTTCCCATGCTTTTGCAGGAGACTTATACCAGAGTGTCAGATGGTTTTGAGCATTGGTACCTGCTATGCCAAGGGAAACAATAAACAATGTTATTAATCTATTCTTCATATTAATTATCAGCTTGTTGTAATAAAAGCGTATAGTTTTCCCCACGGATAGTAGAAATGGTAATATAGGTTTTATCCTTTTCCCTGTCGAGGGATACTTCCACTGGTTTTTGAGGACTTTTCACATTGTATAGTCCATTGATTGTCAGCCGGGTATCATAAGGCTTCTCTTGTTGTATCACGTCCTCTTCCGTCAGTAGCCCCATATGTGCATGAGATATTCTTCTCATATCCGGTTCACAGACAGAGAGTTTAAATGAATTGTCTTTCTGCTTTTCCAGTATATAAGAAAGCGGAATATTCACTTGAGAAACCAGTTGCCCATCATACGTCTTTTGTGCATTGAAGAGAGCGCCGCATGTGATTTCTTTCGTTTTATGAGTAACGATATGCGCATCATTATCTTGAGCTATCACTTCTATCGGACTCTCATTGGACAATAACTGACGGGCTAATACTTTGTTTTTATTTTTGAGTATATAATAATGATATTTAGCTGCTTCCGGTGCATTCCCGTGTTCTATATAAGCTCGTGTATGTGATCCCTCACAAGATGTTCGGACAGCTCTTCCTTTAACTGCATACATGAGTGAAGGGTCTGTCAGGATATATCCTTCCGGTATTCTTTCTTCACCGGTATTTCTGCTGAATGACTGAAACAATGTAGTCACGGTCGGATATCTTTTATCTTTGGTTTGGATATCCGAGCCCAGGCAAAACAGAAAATCTTCGAATACAAATACAGATTTGTTGGCACGGAATGATTGATCATATGTGATGTCGTGCATTCTGAAAGAAAACATGGCGTTTTTATCAGAAGCATATACCCCTGTTAAGAATGTTTCATCAGAGAAATTGCGATGTCCGGAACTGGAGCCACCTTTGTCTTGTAATATTTTATCAGGTAATACTTTAGTAGTAGCTCCCGGAATATAATTCCAGTCAAAGTCAGGCTCTTGCGGGTTAAAGGATTTGTGTCTGTTTTTTAAGTCAAAATATTCTATTTGACCATATGCCAGATAACGTCCTTTGGTATTTTCTGTAGCTGAAGATTCAAAGTCCCATATATAGCGGCTGAATCCCTTGATATTAAAATGGAAAAGACTGTCTTTGGCAACCAATAATCCGGAATAAGGCATAAAGAGTGTACCGGTGACAGGTTTTTCTTTGGTAATGGAAGTTGATGCCAATTGAGCCATTAACTCAATTTCTCCTACGGTGCTGGTATATGCCAGATTGGAGTTCACATTGCTGATGTATTCTGTAATGGCCTGTTTATTATCACTGGATTCCAGTATTCGTTTAAAAGCGGCGGTCAATTCTTTATCCGGTTCTTTAAATGACAGAGCGGTATAGGCAAATGCTGGTAACAAAGTCTCTAGAATCTGTTGTCCTTTCGGAAAGCGTCCGACTGTTCCGGCAGGTACATCCAGACCGGCACAAAAGAAACGGAAAGTCAATAATCCTTGTTTCAGATTATGCAAGGTCGTTTCAGACAGTGCATAAGGAGTATCGTGTAACAAATAGGCGATTAATGCACCTGCGTAAAGTGCATGAGGGTAATAGGCGCTATTATAAGGCCCTCTGTGGTGATAGCCGGAGAAATCGGCTTTGAACGTTCCGAAGAATCCCGGTGCAATACCTAATGCGTTATCCATATAATGCTTGAATGCGGTCAGGGCAACTTCTCTTTCTTGTATTTTGTTTTGTGATAGAGCATATATTAGTTTGGGAATAGCCAGCGCGCGTAGGTTGTCTGCTACTTCGCCCGGGTGCGAAGGAAGTTGATAGCATATTCCGAACATGGTAAACCAGTTTAGTGACTGAAGTTCACGCTCTAATTGTTCAGGAGATAATTGATCTTTCAGCAGGAAGAATGAATGAAAATAGCCCGAACTTCTCAGCTTTTCAAAACATAAGGTTCCCATGCTGCTACCGTCTGCCCAACCTTGGTCGTTGAACCAGTCATAAATATAAAGTGCTTTTTTAAGACTTTGGGCATTTTTATTTTTACGGTAATCCAGTGCTAACGGGAGCAAGATGTTTTCGTTGATTGTTCTGAATTTCTTGGCTTCTATTCCATCTATGGTACTGGGTGCACCCATTGGAAATAATGGCTCTCCCTTAGGAGTACGATCTTCATTATATTGTATTTTAATCTTTTGAGCAGCTTTCAGGCCATTTTGAATAAATACCTTTTCATTTTCTCTTCTCATTTTCACCCACTTTTCGGATGATTGCTGTTCGCTGCCAAGATACCATGCTGTTAGTCTGTTTGTAATTACCGTAATCTGATCATCTTTATCTGTGATTACTTTTTCTACTTTTGGAATAGCATTTCTATAGCCTGTAAAGTCGGGAATTAAGCTGTAGTCAGTACGGTTCACTTTATATTGTGCATCTGACATATTCTGCCAGGAAACTTTAGGTGTAAATTCTAAAAGGTCGATGTAAGTGACTCCTTTTTGGGTATGTTGCGGAAATTGTATTTCGACAGACTGAATACTACTTTTAGATGGCATATTCATGTCTCCTTGAAATTTAGCCCAAATGCATCGCCAACCTTTAAAATTGAGTAGAAAGGGGAGTTGGCATACTTCTTTTTCAGCCTCATTTCTGAAAGAAAAGACTATCTTTTCTTTGATGGGGGATTCATTATAAATCCATACATTCATACCTCCATTTTTACTTTTGCATGCTTCGGAAATACCGGCAGGTGAGGGGATGGTAAGGATATCTCCTTGTTTCCAATTGATTTGGAGTGACTGAGTACCTGACTTATATTTTTCGGAGGAGATGCTGAGCGTCCCTTTATCCGCTTTCCAATCTTCGGGTACTATTCCATTCTCAAATGAATAGATTTGAGAGAATGCTGATTGGCTGATAGCTAAAGATATCAGAAGAATGGCTGTGCTAATATTCTTTTTCATGGTATATAGAAATCTGTGGACTGAATGATTAAATAAAAGCGTTACGAAAGAAAGGGGATTTCTTCGGTAACGCTTTCATATTATATTATGGTGAGGTTATTTACCATCCCGGGTTTTGATCAAATTGAGTACATATATCCATTTCCTGTTGTGGTATGGGGAGTAGCTCATTCTTGTTCTTTTTGGTATAATCGACACAAACATAATATCCGTAACCGCCACTATACCAATCCACTAAATCTTGAGATGTTTTTCTGATACTTTCATAATAGATTCCCCAGCGTACCAGATCTTGTCGGCGATGTCCTTCAAATGCCAGTTCGTAAGCTCGTTCATTACGTACAGCTTGCTGGAATTCGGTATAAGACATTCCGGATAAGTCTGAAGCACTGTTGTCGGTTTCTACCGGAAGACCAAAGCCGCGTCTGCGTACCATATTGATAGCTTTATACGCTTCATCGGTCGGTCCTTGTTTCCATTCATTCAAAGCTTCGGCATATAAAAGCAATACATCGGCATAACGCAATATGTACCAGTTAATGTTGGAAAGATTGGCATCAACCAAGTAGTTGGCACTGTTCACATATTCTTCTGTATCCCATTTTCTCGGGCATACGTTATCGATATACGCTTTCTTTAATGCGTCTGTTGCGTCGTCTTTAATAGCGTCTTCAATATTGCCGCTAGTATTGATTACGAGCTTGACTCCGTCTTCACCGGTTTCGGTGTTTTTACCATATTTGTAATCAGCAAAAGAATACTTCCATCTGTTATCGCTTTCACGATCTTTCCAGTCACGCAGGAAAGTTGGGATAACACGCCAGTTACCGGCATTACGAACGCTTCTGATACCGCTTGCCTGTACACCGTTCCATTTGCCAATACGTCCACAAGGGTCATTAGCTGATACTCCGGTAACAGTTGGAGCATAAAAACTTACTTCGATCAGACTCTCGTTTCCATCCCAAACGCCATTACAAGTGTTCTTCCATAATTGTTCGAAGTCGGAAAGCAGATGATGTTTGCCCGATTCGACCAGAATTTTAGCAGTCTTCGCTGCATTTTCCCATTTGCTTGTATCATGTACAGGGTAGCCTGCCCAAGTAGCATATACTTTAGTCAACAATCCGAGTGCGGCGCCTTTGGAGAGACGGAAACTGTTGTCGGAACGTATATTATCATCTACTGCATAAGGCAGGTTGTCGATGGCATATTGCAAATCTGCTTCTATAAATTTGTATACATCTGCCGGATCAGCTTGTGTGAAGGTAGATGGATGCTGACGGGATTGAGCCGTATTGGTAATCAATGCTACATTTCCGAACCAGCGTACTAACTCGAAATAGTACATGGCACGCAGACAACGCGCCTCTGCCATATAAACAGCTGCTTTCTTGTAGTTGCCTTCGTCATAGGTTCCTATTTTTTGTCCCAGTGTTTCGATAAAATCGTTCGCATCATAGATAGCACTGTACAGGTTAGCCCATGTTGTTGCGATTTCGGTCTGTGAACTGGTATAAGCATTAGAAGGAATCAGACGGAGTCCGTCAGTACTATTACCCGTTACTTTGGCTATATCACTGGGAATAGTAAAATACAAGGATAAGTGGAAACCGTAAATACCATCCTGAACCATGTCACGATATACACCCAGAAGCACATTCTCAGCTTCTGCTGCATTCTTCATGTAGTTTCCTTTCTCAATTTCTGTATAGCTGGTTTCATCTAACGAGCAAGATGAAACGGTGATTGCACAGGCTAATGTGCATAAGTAGTATTTGAATTTTTTCATTGTCTTTTTTGTTTAGAATTGAACTTCTACACCAAATGTAAATACTCTACTTTTTGGATAAGCACCCCAGTCGAATCCTGGCATGAGCGGGCTGCTTTTCATATTCACTTCCGGATCATAACCACTATATTTAGTCAGGCAGAATAAATTCTGGGCCGTACCATACACACGTAGGCGGTTGATATATGCTTTCTTGGTCCACTTGTTGGGAAGTGTATATCCTAAAGTTACATTTTTTAAGCGGAGGAACGAACCGTCTTCAACAAAGCGTGAGTATAATTCATACTTCACATACCCTTTCGCAGAAGGCACGCGATTAGAAGCGTTTGTCGGAGTCCACCGGTCGGCAACTTCAGCCAATTGGTTACTGCGTTCGTCTTGCGATTGTGTATTAAACATACGTGTCGCATTATAAACGTCATTGCCATACTGGAACTGGAACATGAAACTAAAATCAATATTTTTATAATTGAAAGTGTTGGTGATACCTCCATACCAGTCTGGCTGGCCATTTCCGATGGTAGTACGATCGTCAGGCGTAATGATACCGTCTCCGTCTATATCTTTATATTTCACCATACCCGGTACTGCTGTTTTTCCTGCATGTTTGCTGATGTCTGCTACTCCGGGCTTCAGTTGCATAGTACCATTAGGGAGCATGTTGAAGTCAGAAGTTTGGTATACACCGTCAAAAACATATCCATACATCTGTCCAAGAGAAGATCCTACGATTGAGATATAGTCATTTCCGTTGAAATTACTGTTGAACTTAGTAGCCGACTGTATGTATGATGTTCCATCTTGTAACGCTTTCAATGTATTCTTGATGAATGAAATATTGAAATCTGTCTGCCATAAAAAATTGCGGGTTTGAATATTAGTAGAATTGATATTCAATTCGATACCTTTATTTTCAATTTTACCGATATTTTGCCATTGTGAGTTGAATCCGGTTACATAAGCAAGTTTTTGTTCAAGCAACAGGTCTTTGGTGTTCTTTAAGAAGAAATCCGCTGTCAGATTCAGGCGATTCTGGAAAAGACCCACATCAATACCTAAGTTGGCAGTAGTAGAACCTTCCCATTTCAGGTCTTTGTTAGCTAGTTGTTTCGGATTCAGTACAGTTACCATTTGTTGTCCCAGTCCATATTTGCTCGATGTATACAAATCCATAGACAGATAGTTGGTGATACGGTCATTTCCTACTGTACCCCATCCGAGACGGAGTTTAAGATTTGATACCGGAGTAATGTTCTTCATGAATTTTTCTTCCGATACACGCCATGCAGCAGAGAATGACGGGAAATATCCCCATTTGTTTTTTGCAGAGAATACCGTAGAGCCGTCAGCACGAACGGTAGCAGTGAACAGGTAACGGTTATCGAAATTGTAATTACCTCTTGCAAAGTAGGATAACAGTTTCTTGTCACTTCTGGAAGTAGATACACTACTAGGAGTAGCTCCTATTCCTAAATTGTCGTTACCGAGATTTGCGAATGGGAAGTCTTTAGCTTGTCCATACAGAAGTTCTGAACTCCTGAATGCGAATTCGTGTCCTAACATGACATCAAATGTATTTTTCTTATTGATCTTCTTTCTGTAAGTCAATGTATTACTGCTCTGCCAACGCAAGTCTTTCTGCATTTGTGTAGAACCATAAACACCACCGCTACGGTATGCCTGGCTGGAGTCTTCACCATAGAAGATATCCCTTCTTGTATTCGTTGTATTGTAGGTGGCAGATGCTTTGAATGTAAGATCTTTCATCAATTGGACAGTCAATGAGGCATTGGCTCCCCACAACTCAGATTGTCTCCGGTCTTTTACAGCTTCAGCCTGTTTGATCGGGTTAATTTGTGAGTAAGTTGTGTTCTCGCTTAGTTCCAATGGGTCGAATACAGAATTCAGAAGTTCATCGTTTGTAACGCTGTTACCTCCGGTAGGACGGAAGCGCAGAATATTAGATAGCATATTCAGTGTTCCTCCGGTACCTGAAGTACCGATACCTTCTTTCACAGTATTTGCGTAATTGATAGTGGCATCGAAGGTAATGAATTTATTAATCTTTTGGTTGATACGCAATTTACCTGCATTCTTTTTATAACCGCTGTTTGTGAAGATACCATTTTCATCGAAATGTGAGAAGGAGGCAGCATACTTAGTTTCTTTTGTACCGCCACTGATACTGAAATCGTGGTTCTGAGACCAAGTCGGCTTGAACGATTCACCCTGCCAGTCAATTCCCGGATCGGTTAGATAATCTTCCAGAGTTTGATGACGATAAGGTACTCCGTCAGCATCATTTCCTTCCTGAAAGTAGGTTGTTCCGTATTTAGTCGGATTGAGTTCTACTTGTAATGCGGCAAATTCATATGTGCTCAACATATCCAGTTTTTTAGGAATGTTACGATAAGTGGCAGAGCCGTTATAAGTAATAACTGGTTTTCCTTCTTTACCGGATTTTGTAGTGACCAAAACTACACCATTGGCAGCACGAGCACCATAAATAGCTGATGCAGAAGCATCTTTTAATACTTCGACTGATTCAATATCAGAATTAGGAAGGTAGTCAATATCACTCACTTCAAAGCCATCGACGATATAAAGCGGAGAAGAATCTCCGTTTACTGTGCCGACACCGCGAATCTTGATATCGAAACCAGAACCGGGAGTACCATCCGATTGGGTGATTTGTACACCGGCAATCTGACCTCCGAGGGCTTCTACTACGGATCCGGTTTTAAAACCTTCGATAGATTTGGCTGCCACGGAAGAAACAGAGCCGGTTAAGTCGCTCTTTTTCATGCTGCCATAACCTACGACTACCACTTCGTCCAGCATAGCATTGTCCGGAATAAGTTTGAGGTTCAGGTTCTTTTGTCCTTTCAGTTTGATTTCCTGATTCTGGTAACCAATATAGCTGACTACCAATGTTGCATTATTGTTTGCTTTGATAGAGAATTTTCCGTCAAAGTCTGTGATTACACCCTTTTGAGTATTCTTTATCTGGATGGTTGCTCCAATTAAAGGAGTGTCAGTCTCGTCGAGCACCGTACCATTCACTGTAATTTCCTGAGCGAAGGAGGTGATTGCTATCAAGAGAGCCAAGAGGGTGAGATACCCTCTTTTGCTCAATGTGTTCACTATAGATTTATGTGTATTCATTATGATATATATTTATTTCGTTATTGGAATTTCGTATCAAACCAGATTGCCAATGGGAACATTGATGATCCGCTGCTGACACCACCTGAATTACCATCTGTTACGAACGTCATCTGTCCAATCATTACTCCGTTAGCATAGCCATATTCATTCAGCCATTTGTTTGGATTGATTTTAACAGCACAGTTGTTGGTTGCATCTACATATCCTAATGGTGCGGCAAGCCTGGAGGTATTGTCGTAATATGATAACGGCCACTTCTGTCCGGTATTTACGCTTGCAACTCCAATTGACTCATAATATGCTTTCCAAAGGCTGTACATGAAGGTGTCATTACCACCACCCGGTTGACCATTTTTGTGTTCTGCAGGTCCATTGATATTATAGTAATTAAAGGTACGGCGGTAGTCTGCAATAAATGTACTTAAGTCTGTACCTGTTATTGTGGGGGCTACGGAACTTCCTCCGGTACGTGGATTCACCTGGAATACGAATGGAGTATAATTCACTGTAACTCCGGCTACAGCACCCGAGCAATGGATAAATACAGGAGTCTTGATGGTTATTTCACCTGCAGTACCTTTACCTGTAGTTGCTTTAACGAGGATCATAAGAACTTTAGCGTTTGTCCATCCTGCGGTGAAGGTAATCGTACCATTTTCATCAATGGAACCTCCGGATATACTGGAACTGCTATTATCAATAGTCCATTCTACTTCTACACCTTCCGGTATATCTGTTTCTGCTACTGGAATAGATAAAGAAAGCAGAGCGTTGTTGGATGTAACTCTATATTGGCTTGCATAATTTTGAGCAGGTGAAAGATTTAAATTATTTCCCCAATGCACATAAGTGAAATAATATGGATTTGTTTTGATATTTAATTTGAAAGAAGCCTGCAATTCACTTTTGTTGTTTTTAGCCAAAACAGTAACTGTATGTTGACCTACCGGTATGTTATTTCCTTTTTTAGCAGAAATTGTACCTGTAGTCGCATCGATAGTCAAATCGCTTAATTTAGAGTCCAGATTGACAAATGAGAAGCTGACTTCATCTCCATCTATTGTCTTAACGGGGTGTTCAAAAGCAGTCGCTTGAATGAGTTCTTCTGTGTCGCTGTATTCGAATTTGGTAATAGGATTAATAAACTCTACAATAGTCATTGTATATGCGTTCTCGAAATCAGTACTTCCGTATTGATTCGTTACAGTTACGGATACTTCACAGGTAGTGCCGATTTCCATCTGATTGTTGGCTGCCAGTGTGATAACTCCTGTCACAGGATCAATCGTAACGGAAGAGGAGGTCGGGCTTACTGATTTGATAGCATAAGTCAATCCTTCGGAAGAGCCGACTAATGTCGGTACAGCAGATATATTTTGAGCATTTTCTTCTACTTTGACCGTGTTTGGAGTATAAGTCAACGTTAAAGGTTTAGAAGTTATATCTATTTCTATGGCATTTTCAAAGATACCTTCTTCTGCTGCTTCGTCCACAATTGCTGTGGTTAACTTTAAATCAAGTACATATTTGCCCGGTTGAATTTTAGATTCACCTTTGACAATAGAAATCTCACCTGTACTGGAAATAGTGAAGAAATCATTCTCCTCAACCAGTACTCCGTCTTTACGTACATTGGCAATGATATATTTCTGAATAGAGATATGATCACCTTCAGTAGTAACTTGTGCAGTAGGTAACTCTACTGTGCTTTCTGTACTTATGATGTCAGCAAACTCTGCACTTATTTTATTAGGTTCTACACTGATACCATCCGGTACCGGTTTCATCATATTAATCGTTACAATATCCTTAAACTCATAATAGTTACCATTAGAATAACAAGATACACTTAAGGTATATAGTCCTACAGGCAATTCGCTTGTATTGGAAAGTGAAATTGATCCTGTATTTGTGTCTATTGCAAAACTATTTGTATCATAAGTTTCGCCATTCAGAGTTACGCGTGTTATTGCAAAATCAGAAGGAGCACCTCCAATATAAGTAGGAGCGTCCAAATTAAAACTCATAGAGGGGCCTATGTCAGTGATACCGGCATAGAAAAGCGCAAACTTGGTAGAGTCAGTTGTCTCCGGGTCCGTACAGGAGGAGTTCGTGACACACAACCCAACTACCATTAAGATTGCCAGGAATCTTGAAGTAATGTTTTGTAATTTAGATCTCATTTTTTCTTAGGTATATTAAATTATAAAGTATAAGACAGTTCGTATTTCTTGCCATTGATAGTCACTTCTACAGTAGCACCGTTTGTATGGAATGTACCTGCATCTTCGCTGGAATTATCGGTAAACTGAGCATCCATAGTCAGTTTGTCAAGTGTAGAAACAGCTTCGAATGGATAGATTACAGTAATAAAGCGGGCTGCTCCATTCTGTGGTTTCCGTATCGTGTATTGATACCCTTTGCGTGACGCATTCTTCTCTCCTAATTTATTGGAAACGTCAGAACTGACATTTGATTTGTCGAAATCTTGGTTAGTCTCAGCAAAAGTGCGAACCAGCATATTATTGTTTGCAAATGTGGTATGTGCGCCATATTGGTAAGAAGCGGACAAATCATCATATACAGTTTCATTGGCTTCGCTTGAACAAAGATGGAAATTCAGGTTGATTTTGTCTTTGTTGCCATCTCCGTATCCTTCATCTACCAGTACGAAGAATTCTTTATCTACAAAGAATACGGCACGACGGTGAGTGAGACCGGCTTTGATCTGATTCTGAGTGACCAGAATTTGTGTGTTCCCTTTAGTTTCATGCTTAAGGAATTCACCTTTCATATATCCATCGGCAATTGTTGCACTTAGAGCTGTCATTGTATTGTGGTTCTTAGTTGCGAGGAATGTTTTGCGGTCTTCATTACTTGCACTTGTTCCTCCGTAAGAATATACACCGGCATCCGGGAAGAAATTACGTCCGTTGCGATAGATACCGAATGTTCCGTTATCGGGTTGGCAATGCCATTTGTTATCCGGATTGTTATTATTCTTCAGAATCATCATGGTTGAGCTTTTTCCCCATCCGCTGCGCAACATATAATAGCCGGAAGCGTCGTATATCTGTACCAGGCCGGCAGGTGTTGTTCCTTGCTTGCCTTCTGTTGACATCCATTTCATTTCTGCATCATCCGGGAACATTTCAGAGTACTGTCTCAGGTTTCTCAATAATACGTTTTTAGTATAGGAAGCAGAACGTGTATCGTTGAAGTTATCAATTGTATAATCCGGATAGATGATATCCATAACAAAGCGGGCTGCTTTTCTCAACTGTTCTATGTAAGTAGAAGGAAATAAGCTTAGCTTGTTATTAAGTTGAGCGATTTTATATATATTATAGAAGCCGGCAACTACTCCGATATGGTAACTTGGGTCCAGCTCATTTTGAACTCCATCCTCCAGAAATTGTGCGGTAATCTGTTCTGTGATCTTTTGCGAACCTTCACTCAACCATGCTTCCGCATTTTTGAACTCGGGCATTAAAATACCAGCTGTGGTAATGGCTTGTACCTGAGTTACATAGATGTTGCTGCCATCAGTATAATAATTGTTGCGAATACATTCTACTTCACCGGCAAAGGCAACGAGGAATGTTGAAAGCCATTGAGGAGTAAAATTGGTGGATTGAATAAAATGAGGCATGATATCGATTTGGTCAAGCACCCTTTCTGCAGGTTGCAGACCATACCACTGAACTGCATCTTTGCTTACCGTTCCTTCCGGGCAAGGGAAAGTATTCAGCCAGTCGCTATAAACCTCTATCCATGATTGGATATATTTCTCATTTTGGTTCACACGGTAAGCCTTAGCCTGTGGAAGCATCCATTGGTGGCGGTGAGTCTGAGATTTAAATTCCTGGTCGGTAATTTCAGTAGGCACATAAGTCCAGTCTATTTTCTTGTCTTTATCAAATGAATAATAGACTTCTTTGCCATTTTCTTCTTTTTCCTTGAAATTACGTACATAGAATCTATGTTCCAGTGCCTGATCGGCTATATTCTGATCAAAAGCAGTGATAGTAGGGTTAATCAGATTAATATTCGGATTACTGATATCCGCTCTGTTTCTATAGTATTTTAATAACTCATGAGCAGCGTAATAATACTCATTAGCTTCATAATACTCTTTCACTTTCTCCAGTCCCGGATAATCCAGGTTGATTACATCGAATAACTTTTCATTAATTACGTCATTCGGCTGGGGATTCGGAAGCAAATTAATATTAGAGTCTCCATTTGCCAATAGTTCATCATCGTCATCTGTGCATCCGGTAAATGCGAATAGGGCACAAATGCAAATAAAGAAGATGTTCTTCATACTTTATTAGGTTTTATAATTATTAAAAGTGTTATTTTACTGTTGCAAATGTAACCTCATTAAATATGATTCTTAATTTATGTTGTCCACACTTTGTTCAAAAATGATTTTTTTGATATTAATTTTGTTGAGTCATATACTATTTTTGTGTAAAAAGCCGGTTTCTTCTCTGAATTCTAGTTTTTTAGATATCAGAATGTAATATCTCTACATGCTCTTATAAGCTACCTTTTGTACAATTTAAGCTGCTCAAATGGATGATTTTAAGGTTCATTCGAGCAGCTCTTTTACATGCTGATTTCAATGAGTCATCTTGCCTTCTTACCGAAATAGTTTTGAGACATATGTGATATAGGTGAGAGGCTAAAATCCGGAGATGCACCTTTAGGATAAATGATGATTTCTTCCCCTTTTTTCAAGTCGATCTGATAAGTACCATTATCGGATGATTTGATGGCGAAGTCTCTTTTTCCGGTAAAAACAGGATCAGAAATGTCAGTCATTACTACGCAAGGCTCGCCGGTGAGGCTTTTTATATGTATAAACTCAGTCTTTCCCTGTTTCCTGCTGGCAGAAACTTTGAATGCTCCTTCTGTGCGCAAACCGGAATAGGCGACATCTTTCCAGGCATCCGGAACAGCCGGGAAAATCCGGATCTTTCCTCCCCAGCTCTGTATCAGCATGTCATGGATGCACTGAGCGCCTGATAATGGAGTTTCGATCACAGGACCTGCTTCTTTATACATAGTGGTAGGGCTGAGGAATTTCCCGAATAACTTGTTCAAGTAAGAAAGTGCGTCATTTCCCTTGCCGATGGCAGATGAGATGGAAGAGGCGCCGGTACAGGAGTAACCTTGGAGCGCTTTGGGCTTACTTTGCCAAAAGGCTAATGATTTCTCGATCGTATCAACAGCACCGGGTTGTTCTGTGTTGAGCAAATATAAAGGATAAATAGCAAGTAAATGGGAGTAATGCCTGTGGGAAAAAGCATAAGGCATATCTTTTCCTATCAACAACCCATTTCCGTCCATAGGGTACGAAACCAGATTATCGAGTACATTTTGCCAGGTTTCGATCAATGGTTCCTGAAGGTTCAGACGTTTTGCCGATTCCAGTAAGGTCTGGCATCCCCAACGGAGTAGGGCAAGGTCGAAATTACAGTCTTCTACAATGTCATATTCAGGTGAGTAAGTGGCAGGAAGATGCAGTTTGCCATCTTCTCCTTTTTCCAGAAAGTGCAGGTAATAGTTGATGGCACCTTTTAAAAGTGGGAATAACTGGTCGCGTAATACATTATCATCCATCTTGTGACGATAAATGAGCCAGAGATTATGGCATGCCCATGGCAATAAGCCTACTTGTGCTTTTCCTTTGCCGGGAATACCTATCTCCGTTGACATACATTCCAGATTGGAAGCAACACCTATCCCTAATGAGTTGGAACGGTAAGCAGCAGGAACATTTAAGCGTAACTCGTCTGTGTGGTTGTAAAGTGCGTTTTCGAGTGAAGCAGCCAGATCCAGATGATCAGACGCATTCAATGCCCAATAAGTCAGTTGTACGTTGAGGTTCCACCAGGCATTTGGCCAGGGAGTTTCTGTCAGCCAAGGTCCTGTATTATCTATTAAGGCACGGTCACCACGAGTGGCAGAGGCCAGTTTATACATCTGTATCCAATAAAAATTTTCTTTCTGGATTTCGGGTAATGTGATGAAACTAGCCGGATAGTAGGCATTCCACCATTGGCGATGGGTACTTTGCAGTTTTTTGAATCCCTGTCGTTTGGCTTTCTTTATTTCTTTCATACATGTTTCTCCGGCATTTGTTTGCGGATATGTATGTGTAAGGTTTACCCATAGAATGCGTTCTCCTTTTTCTGCTTTATTTTCCTGCCATCCTACTACTGTTTCGCCGCCGGCAAGTAACTTTTGGGTAGATAAGTGAATGCCATTTTCTTGACTGATCTCAGCGACGGGGTTGAGCGGATAGTCTTGCGGAATTTTGTCCATTTTACCTTGATTCTTGAAAAAAAGGTAGCGGGGGCTGTTACCTTCAGCGGCTATCCATTCCCATTGAAAGTCTTTCTCTTCTCCTTCTGTCGTTGCTTTTATAACTATAATCATATCGTTGGCATGGACAAATGCTTTTAGATGAATACTCCCTTTCGTAGTAATGATATCTGTTGTAGCCTCTGCATTCCAAAGATCAAGGCGCATTTTACCACTGATGATTTTTCCTTTGGGATGCAATGCAAAGTGACCGGTAAGCAATCGGGGGATTCCGAATACATCTCTTTTCTCCCTGTGGTCGTGTACATCACAATTGCTCGTTTCGAGTCGTATGTAGTTTTTCTCCGGCTCTTTATAGATCATTAGTCCGAGCCTGCCGTTTCCCAGATAGGCTGATTCGTGCCAATATTCGGGTAGCACTTCCCATATCATGTCTTGGTTACTCATGAATTGAGGCCAGTCAATCTTCTGCTGTATGGTTATTGAACGTGCATCGACCATGAGCGTGCAGAAGAAAGATAAAACGGCATAGAAAAAAAAACGTTTTTTGGAGTTCATAGTATAAACTTTTACTTTCATTTGGTTTATTTTTTAGGGTTCTAATATCTCTATACAAAAATAGAGAGTAATGCAGCCAATGCTTGTTTGTAACGTTCATACTTTATTCAAAAACAACTTGGCTACTATTAGTTTTATTGAATTATATATCAAATTTGTATAACAATATACTTTCTTCAATGAGAACTACCGTATCTTTCATCCAAATGATGCGGAAGAATTAGCTGTTTGCTTCATATGCATTAACTGAAAGCTTGGGCCTATTGCTCATTTCTTCTGAGAGAATTATTCTGTCGCACTTGTGCAACCGATGTAATACTGTTCAGCAACCGCTTGGTTGTTCTTGTCCTTCTTGGCAGTTGCAGCACAGTAATTCACTAATAATAAATCGTGTTTAGAAATGTGGTGTAAAGGCATGATACAGACTGTATTATAAGAAAAGTGCAATTTTTCCTCCGAAAAAAGCAAAAACATCCGCTTGTTTTCTGTAAACTTCTCTTAAAAATAACCTCTGACTGAACTTAAATAGCTGATCCATAACTCTGTGACATTTTTGTTTTTCCCCATATAATACTTTAATATAACACAAAAATGTCACAGGTTGTCAATGGTAACTTTATAGTCTATGCCGAACTATCCTTTAGACTTTTTAATATACTCGGTAGGCAAACATCCAAAATACTTCTTGAAGCTGGTCGCAAAGTATGACGGCGTATTGAATCCTACCATGGTGCTGACTTCCGCTACGGTATATCGTCCGTCTTTCAGTAGCTTGGCTGCTTCATTAAAACGTATTTTACGGATGAAATCGATGGTTGATTCTCCGGTAATTGCTTTTAATTTCAGATGCAGGTTGGAACGGCTCATGTTCATTTCTCTGGCGAACTCGTCGGTAGAGAATTCGATGTTATCCATGTTCTTTTCCACAATTGCCATAGCGCGTTTCAACAAGGCTTCATCCATTGCGTTGAACGTGATCTTTTCCGGTTCTACCTCCAGCGACTTAGCATATTTCTCGAGCATTCGTCTGCGTGTACGCATCATGTTCTGTATTTTGGTCGTCAGAATGGCAAGCGAGAAAGGTTTGGGGATATAGTCGTCCGCACCCATTTGCAAACCTTCCATCTGATCTTTGATATCGGTCTTTGCAGAGAGAATGATGACCGGAATATGACAAGTCCGGATATTCTGTTTTACATTTTTGCATAACTTGATACCGTTCATAACCGGCATCATCACGTCGGTGACAATCACATCCACCTCGTTATCTTTCAGTTTTTCCAGTGCTTCTTCACCATTTCCGGCTTCCAGCGTATTGAATAAATCAGCCAGTCCGTTACTGAGATAGCGGCGGATCTCATTATTGTCTTCTACGATCAGAATTGTCCCGCGTTTCTTATCACCGGATTCCACCGATTCGTTTTCCACTTTCTCCGTGTCGATGAAATACATAGCTTTGGAGTTGGTAGAGTATACTTGTTCCTCTTCATTCAGTTCGTCGTTCGAAGCCAGTTCGGAAGGTTTGTAAACAGATAAATCCTGGGGCAGATAGACAGAGAATGTACTGCCCTTGTTTTCCTCACTGTCCAGTTCGATACGTCCATGATGAAGTTCTATCAGACGTTGTACTAACGAAAGTCCGATACCACTTCCTACATGCTCACTTTCTATCTGATAGAAACGTTCGAATATCTTCCCCTGTTTGTTGATGGGGATACCTATACCGGTATCACTGACTTGCAATAATAACCAGCCATTTTCCTCTTTCAGCGTTACAGTGATGCTTTGTCCGCTTTCCGTGTATTTGAAAGCATTGGAAAGAAGATTGTTCACGATCAGTTCCAGATAGTTGGCATCAAAAAGAACTTCTTTGTCTTCCAGTTCCGAATGTAGAGTATAAGTGATTTTTTTGTGGCGTGCCAGTTTGTCGTAGAACAGGAAGTTGTCCTGTATCAGTTGATGGGCATTTCCCTTTTTCGCTTTTAGTTCGAATACTCCGAGTTCGGCCCGGCGGTAATCCATCAATTGGTTGACCAGATGAAGCAGCCGGTTTGCATTTCGCTGGATATATTCCAGTTGGTTGCGCGTCCACCGGTCACTGATTTTATTAATGATCTCTTGCAGCGGGGTCAGAATTAATGTCAAAGGTGTACGGAGTTCATGTGAGATATTGATGAAGAAACGCATCTTCATCTGATTGATTTCTTCCTGATGTTCTTTGTCTCTGCGTTCTATTTCGAGTTGGGCTTCCATGCTTTTACGCATCCAGAAGAAGCGGAATACGAAAGTGATGAAACCGACGAAGGTTGCGAAGAAGATGAGTAATGCCCACCAGGTCTTATACCAGACCGGCAGAACGATAATTTCCAATGCTGTAGGAATAGGATTCCATTTGCCATCACTGTTGGCGGCTTTTACGAGGAACTGGTATGTTCCTTGTGGCAGATTGGAGTAGGAGACAGTACGGCTGTCCGTCAGATAATACCATTCTTTGTCATACCCTTCCAGTTTATAGGCGAACGTATTATGCTGTCCCGAGATATAGTTGGAGACTACAAATTCAATGGAGAATGCCGTTTGCCAGGATTTCAGTGTGATACTTTCCGTTTCACTGATATTCTTGGTCAAAATACCTGTTTCATCATCCGGACGGACTACTTTGTTGAATAGTTGCAGTTTGGTGATAACTACCGGAGGGGTGTAAGGATTGTCAAGCAATAACTCCGGACGGAAAGTTGTGATTCCGTTGATACCGCCAAAATACATCTGTCCTGCGGAAGTACGACAATACGAAGATGTGTTGAACTGATTGCTTTGCAACCCGTCCGACTCCGTAAAGTTGCGGAATTTCTCCGTTTCCGGATTAAAGCAGGAAATGCCCCGGTTGGTACTTAACCAAAGTCTTCCGAAAGAGTCTTCCAAAATGCCGTATACTACGTTATTAGGCAGGCCGTTGGTTGTATTATACCGTTTGATCTGCTTATCTTTTTCATTCAAACAATAAAATCCTTCACGTGTACCTATCCAGATAACCCCGTTGGAAGCTTCGTAAATACAGTTTGTGAAGAGCTTTGTGACATTGGAAGCCGGAAGTATAGCGGCTTTTTGTATCTCCAGACCTTCTTGCTGATAAACCGATATACCTTCTTCTCCACCAATCCACAAACGTTTATGGGAGTCCCGGAATAGAGTCGTGATTTGTTTGAGAACGACCGGAGTGCCATCTTTCTCTTTTTCAATCGTAGTAAAACTCCGCTTTTCCGGATTAAAATGAACCAGTGCACTAAGAGTTCCCAGCCAAAGATTCCCTTCTCCGTCGGGAAGTATGGCATAGACGTTCTCATTCACCAGCTGACTGTTCCGCTGATTGAAGCTTTCTACCTGACCGCCATTACGGTGAAGAATGCTTAGTCCGCCGGCATGGGTACCTATATATACTAAAGATTTCTTTTCGTCTACATATACCGCCTTGATATTATTGGAGCCGATACCTCTCGTATTTTCATCTTCTTGCAACGTATAAGATGTAAATCGTTGCGTAGCCGGATTATAAAGATTCAATCCTCCGTCATTCGTGCCTATCCACAGATTCTTGTCTTTATCTTCGACAATACAACTTACTACATTGTCGCTTAATGAGTTTTTATAAGGAATGTTACGGATATTCTTAAATCGGTTTCGGATAGGGTGGTAATAGTTCAGTCCGCCGAAATAAGTTCCCAGCCACATACCACCTTGCGAATCCATAAAGATACTGCGGACCGAGCGCTGGGACAGGCTGCCGTTTTCTACGGGATTACTGCTGTAGGATGCAAAAGAATCAGTGCCCTCATGATAAATATTCAAATCATTGAAAGTACCGATCCACAAACGGTTCTGTGAATCCAGTGCCAGTGAGCGGATATAATTAGAACTGATACTCTTCGGATTGGAGGGGGAATGAAGGTAATTCTTTATTTCCTTCGTTTTCGGATTAATGAGGAATAGTCCGGCTCCTTCGGTTGCCACCCAGATGCGGGTAGGGGATTGCTGGAGGATAGCCTGAATCTGTTTGGTTCCTAAAACAGGGATCACTTTCTCAAAACTCTTCTGGGTAATGGAATAATTGTAGAGTCCGTCGGTCGGAGTGCCGATATAGATTTGATCGTCTTGTCTGTAAAGAGTAGAGGCTATGGTCTTGTGCATCGCAGTGCTGAAAGAGTCATCTATAAATTTCGACCCTTTGATATCAAACATGATCAGCCCTTCCGGAGTGCTGATCAGCAACTGCTCCGGTGAAATCTCTTCGATGCCGTTGACTTGCAGGTGTTTTCCTTTCTTCTCGTAGAAAAAGTTCTGGAAGATGTCTTTTTCTTCATCATAACGGGACAATCCATCCCGCGTACCAATCCACACCCGTCCCTGACTGTCGGTTTTTACAATACGGGAGATGTCATTGGCGATGCTGTTCGGATCATCTTCATTGTGTTGATAAACCGTAAATGCGTATCCATCATATTTATTAATACCGTCATAAGTGGCAAACCACATATTTCCCCTTTTGTCCTGATCAATGGAGAACACAGTACTTTGTGACAGTCCCTCATTGATGGAAATATAGGAAAATGTGATTTGTTCCGGAGTTTCGGGAAAGGCGGAATGCATTCCTATGCACAGGAAAAACAAGTAGATTACTATCTTCTTAAGCTTGCTCATTATTAGTTCACGAGATTAATAATGGCACCAAAGATAGTAATTTCCTTTAAATACCTCATGTCTGTGGATAGAAAACTACATGATCTTTTTTCCGTCTGTTGTCAGATGTCTTTTTTCATTGTCAATCGATTTTCATTGTCAAGACGCTGATACGATATTTCGTTCATGATGCTTCGTATAAGGAAAATTCCTAATCCCCCGATCGGACGTTCTTCAAGAGAAAGGGTGATGTCCGTGTCTTCCACTTGTGTCGGGTCAAAGGAAGCTCCTTTGTCTGTCAGCAGGAAAACGAGTTGTTTGGGAGTAGACGTCACTTTTAGTAGAATGATATGCTCCTCCTGGGAAGGGTAGGCATACATAATAATATTGGCAACAGCTTCTTCCAATGCCAGATTGATGTTCATGATTGCTTCCATAGGTAAAGACAGTTCCTCACCTAGCTCTTCAATGAAGTTTGCTAAAGTGGCAATCTCATTCAGATTGTTGGAGATTCTTATTTCTTTTTCCATAATCATTGTGCTTTATTGTTTGTCTTTTTAAGGCTTATAATGTATTAGTAAAATTGTTAAATCATCACTGGCTTCGGCTTCCTTGACGTGTCCGGCTACGGAACTGACTACGGCGTCGACCGTGCTGCGCACATCCGATGAAGTGTTTTGAGACAGAACTTCCAACAGCTTTTCTTCTCCGTATAGCTGCTTGTCTATATCTTCGGCTTCTGTTACTCCATCTGTGTAAAGGAATAGTTTGCTTCCTTCTTTCAGCGTTATTTCTTCATCGGAGTAGACCACGTCTTCCATTACTCCTGCGAAAAGATACGTCTTGAATTCCAGAAGAGAGACCTCTCCGTCCGGATAAATAATGAAAGGGGGATTGTGTCCTGCGTTGCTCAGTTTGAGTATTCCGGTCTGCAAGTCGAGTATCCCGACAATCAGTGTAACGAACATATTCGATTCGTTATTGTCGGAGATCGAGTTATTCATTTCGGTGACAATTCTGGCCGGTGAAACAGCCTGCTGAGACAAGGTACGGAACAGGCTGCGGGTAATCGCCATAAACAATGAAGCCGGAATTCCTTTGCCCGACACATCTCCAATCACGAAATAGAGGCGGTTGTCGTTTATGTAGAAATCATATAAGTCGCCGCCTACTTCTTTGGCAGGATGCAGGATTGCATGTAAATCCACATCATTACGGTCGGGGTAGGGAGGGAATATTTTGGGAATCATTCCCATCTGTATCTCCCGGGCAATGGACAATTCGCTTTCAATCCGTTCTTTGCTTGCGGTGGTTGCCTGTAACTCAGTTACATAAGCAGACAAGGAATGTTGCATATAGGAGAGCGAGTCGTGCAAATCCTTTATCTCGTCGTTCGAATGTACATTCGGAAGCTTGACATCAAACCTTCCGAGAGCGATTTGGCGTGCCGATTCGGAGAACTTCTCCAATGGGCGGGCAAGCCGGCGGATGATGCTGTATACCATCAGGAACAGTGCCAGCATACCTGCAAGGAAGGTATAGATAATCTCTCTGGAAATAGAGTCCAGGTCATGAAGAATAATTTTGCTCGGGCAGACCGTACATACCGACCATCCTATATGTTGGATAGGGGTGTAGAAGGCATATGAATCTTTTCCTTTATAATTAAAATGCTTCGTTCCGGTATGCCCTGCCAGCATTTCATGTCCTATCTGCTCCTGTGCCTGATTGTTGCCGTCAAAGGCTTCGGAGAATATTGTTTCATTCATGATTTTACTTCGGTCCGCATGAGTCAGAAAACTTCCGTTGCGGCTGAGCAGATAGGTATAACTTGATTCGTAGGGTTTCAGGTGACTGATTGTATCGGTAAACTGCGATAAGGATATGTTGGCGGTAAAGATGGCAAAAACTTCTCCGTCACTGTTGTATAGCGGTTTGGCATACGTACTCATGATTATATTTCCTCCTCCCTCATCGTAATACGGTTCGCTCCAGTATTCTTGTTTCAGTAACTGGGGAATCAGGTACCAGTCCATGCAGGGATAATCATAATTCTGGCTGCCTAATACATGATGGTCAATCTCTCCATCCTTCCCGTTGCGGAACGCGGCGTAAGGCATGAAATATTTTCCTTTGTCTTTGTAATAATCCGGTCGGAAGGCAATGCCGCTCCCAACGATGAACGGGTTGTTCTTCACCACTTCCGTAATGATATGGCGCAGTGAATCGGGATGATTCAGTCCTCCTTCCAGCATCCAGAGCGATTGGTTGACGGTTGTTTTTACAGAACTCAACTGGCTGGAGATTTCCGTGACCATGTTATTCAACAATCCGTGGGTTCGTTCGATAGCATAATTGGTGACCTTCTCCTGGCTGTAGTTATATGCCAGCACCATGATGGTGGTGAAGACAATCAACGTGAATGAAAGCACGTAGATGCTCAGACGTGTGGCGAAGGAACGTGAAAAAGTATGTTTCATGGAATGATCTGGTTATTTTACGAAATTCTCATAACGGATATGGGCTGTTTTCTTCTGTGCAGGCAGCAAAATGCTTGTTGCCCGGTCAAAACCTTCATGGCTTAGCCGGAAGGTTCGTTTGCCGCTCTCTCTGTTTGTTTGCAATCGCAATACCTCATCCAGCATCTTACGCTGGTGATATCGATTGGTTCCTATGTTGTGTAGATGCACCTCTTCCATAATGATGTCGAGGGTCTCTTCCCGGTGTTCATTGGCCCATTCCCAGCCACGCATACTGGCTTTTGCCAATTTTCGTGCGGCTTCCGGATACTTCTCGTAAAATTCCTCGGTAACGTAAAGGCCATCTTCGGGCAGGTTGTATCCGTAATCGGCAAAATGCATGACGTGGGTAGAATCTGTTTTCATACCGCATTCCGCCAATTGGAGGAATTCGTTGTAACTTCCTACCAGACAGATATCCGCGGCCTTTGAGAGAAAGATATTCACTCCGCCGTTAAAGCGTATCCATTCCACCTGAAGCTGGTATTTATTGGCAACTTGTCCGAGTAATTCCTGACTGAGATGATTCCATACGGCTATTTTCTGATGTTGCAGGGCAGTAAGACCTTTCAATGGTGAATGGCTGACCAGCATCAGACTGTTTTCCTGTGAGGTCTGCAGGATGTTGACTACGCGTGCGCCTGCAAAGAACTCAGTCAGCGCATACGACAAGTTCATGACAACTGCCTGAGCTTTACCCTTCTTCAGAAAAGAAAAGGAACTTTCGGAGAGAGAAGGATGCTGTATGCGCACGTCGAGCCCTTCTTCTTTATAAAATCCCATCTTCTCGGCTACATAGTAACCGGCGAATTGTGCCTGTGCGGTCCACTTGGGAGTGAGGACGATAGACTGCGCATTCGTTGTGCCTGCTGAAAAGAAAGCGGTTAACAGCAGAATACAGGATATAATACCTGATTTCTTCATAAGACAGGGCGTTTTAGCGAATGGTAAACAGGGAAGAACAACCGGTCATGTCGAATATCTTCAGGATTTCAGGTCTCATTGCTTCTATGACAAGCACTCCCTGATGTTGCCGGACGCATTTCTGAAGGGTAATCAGACTGCGCAAACCGGAACTGCTGATATAGAGCAAACCTTCGACATTGATTATGATATTCGGAGTCGGCATGCTTAGCAGCGGACTGATGACTACATTGAAATCGTTACTGTTTGCTGTATCCAGGCGTCCTTCAATAGTTAGTATGGTCACTTCTTCTATTTTGCAAATATTGGTTTTGAGCGAAGCTTCCGGTTTGAAGTCCATATCGATCTTTTTGATAAGGGTCAGTTCATTTTGAGATTCCGTAGAGTGATATTCCACTTTGTCCATCGTCCGCCGGATTAGAAAGAGTCCTAATCCCTGTGTCAGCTGTTGGTCGAGCGATATAATGTTGTCAGCATCGGTGTTTCTTTCAGTGGGATCGAATGAAATACCATTGTCTATGATTCGGGCGGTGAGTATTCCGGGGGCAACAGAAGTTAGGAGTGTGATCTCACCTTCTTTGTTTGTCGGGTAACCGTGATGGATAATATTGGAGATGGCTTCTTCGATAGCGAGGTTAACACTCATTGTAATACTCGGCGGAAGTTGTAATGACATCCCTAATTCGTCGATGAATTGGGCAATTCTTGTGATTTCATCAGGTTGATTGTTGATGATAATTTCTTTTTCCATATTCTTTAAGTAGCGTGTCATATTTAAATTGGTATTGTTTGAATTGAATACTCGGACAAAGGTATTTGTTCCGATTAGAAGGAGGAAATTTGTACCTTCCAAAAGATTCCCATTTTAGTTGATTTTCTTAAAATGGGACGTTTTTTAAAGAAAGGAACTCCTCTTTCTTTTCTGAAAAAGTATACTTTTGCCCCTTTAAAAAAAAGGATGGTAAATGTCATAGTATTATGCATTGAATTATTGCTGGATGTTGTGGGTCTGGTATTGGGAATTATTGTTTTTTTCCGTTCTTCTGATAACAGACTCCAGAAAGCCTGGGGAATGCTTGCCATTATCCTGTCTCTTCTTTTGTTATGCGATAATCTCGAATGGATATGGCTTTTCAGCCAGGGGGGATCGAATGCGTTACCCCGCTTAACAGAAGTACCGATGAATCATCTTTCGTTGTGGCATATTGTCCGGGTGATTGTCTTACCAATCCTCAATATGCATTGCAGGACTTGTTGAATGACTTGAATACGAATGAGAACAGGCTCGATAAAGCTCTTCATTACGATGGCTTTTCCGGCTTTAGAGACTTTATCAATTTCCATCGTTTGCAGTATTTTAAAGAACAGGCCAGACTGCAGAAAGACCTTTCTGTGAAGGAACTGATGTTCATGAGCGGCTTTACTTCCCGTTCCAGTTTCTACCGCTATTTTGCGAATGTTGAAAAGATGTCCCCCGGTGAGTATATGGATATGCTGCATGCAGAAAATAAATAAGCCCGGCACAGTGTACCGGGCTTTATAATGATAATGTTCGGTTCTGATACCGAAGTTTATTTGGACAAGTCTCCTATTTCATCCAGGTTCTTCTGGATATCTTCGTCAGTCAATGCGTAGTTCACTAAATCGCCTGCCAGATACTTATCATAAGATGCCATGTCAATCAATCCATGTCCGGACAGGTTGAACAGAATCACTTTCTCTTCTCCGGTTTCCTTGCACTGGTTTGCTTCGCGTACGGCGGCGGCAATCGCGTGACAAGATTCCGGTGCCGGAATAATACCTTCCATCTGTGCGAACAGGCAGCCCGCTTCGAAAGATTCCAGCTGCTGGATATCTACTGCTTCCATCAGGTTGTCCTTCAGTAACTGTGAAACGATGACACCTGCGCCGTGATAGCGAAGACCGCCCGCATGGATATGGGCAGGGGCGAAGTTATGTCCTAATGTAAACATCGGGAGCAGCGGAGTGTATCCGGCCTCGTCACCGAAGTCGTATTGGAATTTACCGCGAGTCAGTTTGGGGCAGGAAGCAGGTTCGGCAGCAACGAAACGGGTCTTCTTTCCTTCCAGAATGTTGTGACGCATAAATGGGAAAGAGATACCTCCGAAGTTGGAACCACCTCCGAAACAACCGATTACCACATCCGGATATTCGCCTGCCATTTCCATTTGCTTTTCAGCTTCCAGACCGATGATTGTCTGATGGAGAGTTACGTGGCTGAGTACCGAACCGAGTGTATATTTACAGTTGGGAGTCATTTGCGCCAGTTCGATAGCTTCCGAAATGGCTGTACCCAGAGAACCCTGATACGTAGGGTGAGCAGTCAGGATATCTTTTCCCGCACGGGTAGACATTGACGGAGAAGGAGTCACCTGTGCACCGAAAGTCTGCATGATGCTGCGGCGGTAAGGTTTTTGCTCGTAGCTGATCTTTACCTGATAAACGGCAGCTTCGAGTCCGAATACTTTGGCTGCATAAGAAAGAGCGGCTCCCCATTGTCCTGCACCGGTCTCGGTGGTAACGTTCGTGACGCCTTCTTCTTTGCAATAGTATGCCTGAGCCAGCGCAGAGTTCAACTTATGAGAACCGATCGGGCTGACGCTTTCATTCTTGAAATAGATATGTGCCGGAGTCCCGAGCGCTTTCTCCAATCCGTAAGCGCGTACAAGCGGCGTACTGCGATAATATTTATACATTTCGCGTACATCTTCCGGTATTTCAATCCATGCGTCCGTCTGGTTAAGTTCCTGATGGCACAGTTCTTTGGCAAAGATTGGATACAGATCTTCCGCTTTCAGCGGTTGTTTGGTTCCCGGATGCAACGGAGGCATTGGCTTGTTCACCATGTCAGCCTGAATGTTGTACCAGTAATGTGGAATTTCTTCTTCCGGCAGGATATACCGTTTTCTTTTGTCACTCATGATATTGTGGTTTATTAGTTTTCTGCTGCCAAAAGTAGGCAAAATTTTTAATATTCGTGTAATTTTGTCAACAAAGAATGGAATCCGATTGTTATTTTAATTAAGTTTGCACGACATAGCAAAGACGACAATAAAAAATGTGATATGAAGATTTATCATAAATTTCTGTTATATCAGAATAAACTTCTGAAACCCTATATACGCATCATACTGGGGCTGGTAGAAGCACTCACGTATCTGGCATCTCTGTTGTTGATTGTCGGAGTAGTTTACGAACATGGTTTTCCCTTGTCCCCGGGGGAAGTAGAGCAGATACAGGTCTTGTATAAAGCTGTATGGATCATCTTCCTGATTGATGTCACATTGCATATTTCGCTGGAATACCGGAATACGAAAAAGCAATATCGAAGGCTGGCATGGATATTGAGCGGATTGCTCTATCTCACTCTGGTACCTGTCATCTTCCATCGTCCGGAGGAAGAAGGAGCGATTTTGCAGGTTTGGGAATTCCTTCACGGGAAGTTCTATCATTTGGTATTGTTGCTGATCTTTTCTCTGCTGAACTTATCCAATGGGCTGGTGCGTCTTTTAGGACGCCGCACGAATCCGTCTCTGATACTGGCTGTCAGCTTTCTGGCTATTATTCTGATCGGGACGGGATTGCTGATGCTTCCGCGATGTACGGTCAATGGCATCACCTGGGTCGATTCTCTGTTTACAGCGACCAGTGCCGTATGTGTGACGGGGTTGGTCCCGGTAGATGTATCCACCACTTTCACCACCAGCGGATTGGTTGTCATTATCCTGCTGATTCAGATTGGCGGACTGGGTGTGATGACATTGACCAGTTTCTTCGCCATGTTCTTTATGGGAAATACTTCCATTTACAATCAGCTTGTCGTACGTGATATGGTCAGTTCCAATTCGCTGGGGTCATTGCTGTCCACTTTGCTGTATATATTGGGATTTACGCTGGTGATCGAAGGGATAGGTATGATATCGATCTGGTTCAGCATTCACGGTACACTGGGGATGAATCTGGAAGAAGAGCTGGCTTTTGCCGCGTTCCACTCCATCTCTGCTTTCTGTAATGCGGGTTTTTCCACCCTTTCCGGTAACTTGGGAAATCCGATGGTGATGACTAACCACAACTGGTTGTTCATTTCCGTTTCCTTACTTATCATATTTGGAGGTATCGGTTTCCCGATTCTGGTTAATTTCAAAGATATCGTATTATACCATTTGCGCCGTTTCTGGAAGTTTGTACGTACCCGTAAACTGGAAAGGCATAAGGTGCAGCACCTCTATAACCTGAATACGAAAATCGTATTAATCATGACTTTCCTGCTTTTGCTGACCGGTACATTGGCTGTTGCTGCTTTTGAGTGGAATGCCTCTTTTGCCGGTATGCCTGTCGCCGATAAGTGGACGCAAGCTTTCTTTAATGCTACTTGTCCGCGAACAGCCGGTTTCAGCAGTGTCGATCTGGCATCCTTGAGTGTGCAGACTCTGCTGGTTTATCTTTTCTTAATGTGGGTCGGCGGTGGTTCGCAGTCTACGGCAGGCGGTGTCAAAGTGAATGCTTTTGCAGTAGTCGTGCTGAATCTTGTCGCTGTATTGCGGGGGAGTGAGCGGGTGGAAGTATTTGGCAGGGAACTGTCTCACGATTCTATCCGGCGTTCCAATGCGACGGTAGTCATGTCGCTGGGAGTACTGTTTCTCTTTATCTTTATATTGAGCATACTCGAGCCGGAGGCTTCTTTACTGGCGCTGACTTTCGAATGTGTTTCTGCCCTCAGTACGGTAGGATCGAGCTTGAATCTGACTCCTCAGCTGTGTGATGCGAGTAAGTTGCTGGTATCTTTGCTGATGTTTATCGGTCGTGTGGGGCTGATCACTCTGATGCTGGGAATCGTCAAACAGAAAAAGAATACAAAATACCGTTATCCGAGTGATAACATCATCATAAACTAACATCATGAAGTATATTATTATTGGTTTAGGAAATTACGGACATGTGCTTGCCGAGGAATTGTCGGCATTGGGACATGAGATTATTGGAGCGGATATCAGTGAAAGCCGTGTAGATTCAATCAAAGACAAGGTTGCTACCGCTTTTGTCATTGATGCTACGGACGAGCAGTCATTGTCGGTGCTGCCTTTGAATAGTGTAGATATCGTCATTGTTGCCATTGGTGAGAATTTCGGTGCCTCCATACGTGTTGTTGCATTGCTGAAGCAGAAAAAGGTATCGCGTATCTTTGCCCGTGCCATTGATGCGGTACACAAAGCGGTGCTGGAGGCTTTCAGTCTGGAGAAGATTCTGACACCGGAAGAGGATGCCGCCCGCAGCCTGGTGCAGTTGCTCGATTTTGGAGCGACGATGGAAGCGTTCCGTATCGACCAGGATTATTATGTGGTGAAGTTTACCGTTCCGAAGAAGTTTGTAGGATACTTTGTGAATGAACTGAATATGGATGAAGAGTTTCATCTGAAAGTTATCGCATTGAAGCGGGCGAACAGTGTCACTAATTGTCTGGGCATTTCTCTGACAGAGCTTCATGTCAAAAATGAGTTGCCCGGAGATGAAAAGGTGGAAGAAGGAGACGAACTGGTCTGCTACGGCAAATACCGTGATTTTCAGTCTTTCTGGAAAGCTATTTAAAGATACATCACGCTAAATAATAAATGAAATGCGATTAACCAACTTACTATTTACGACACTTTTACTATTTGTTTCCGTCTTTGCACGAAGTCAGAAGAGTAATGAATTTACAGTACTGCAATGGAATGTATGGCAGGAAGGTACGATGGTACCGGGAGGATATGACGCCATTGTCAATGAGATTGTTCGCCTGAAACCGGACTTTGTAACTTTCAGTGAAGTCAGGAATTACAATAAGACGAATTTCACAGCCCGCGTCTGTGCTTCGCTGAAAGAGAAGGGGCTTTCGTATTATTCTTTTTATAGTTATGACACGGGGCTGCTGAGCAAACATCCTATCACCGATTCCCTGACTGTTTTTCCCGAGAAAGACGATCACGGAAGTATCTATCGCCTGACCAGTTCGGTAAACGGGCATAAGGTAGCGGTTTACACGTCACATCTGGATTATCTGGATTGTGCATACTACAATGCCCGCGGCTATGACGGTTCTACCTGGAAGGAAATACCGTTGCCGGCATCGGTAGAAGAGATACTGAAAGTAAACGTTGCTTCCCAGCGTGACGATGCTATCCGTTTGTTTATCACTCAGGCTGAGAAAGACCTGGCAGCAGGGTATAAAGTGATTATCGGCGGTGACTTTAACGAACCGTCTTACCGTGACTGGATAGAAAAGAATAAAGATATGTACGATCACAATGGCTTCGTTGTGCCCTGGACGGTAACGACTTTGCTCGAAGAAGCCGGATTTGTAGATAGTTACCGTAAGATATATCCCAATCCTTTGACACATCCCGGCTTTACTTATCCTTCGGACAATCCGGCAAAAACTCCGGAGAAAATCACATGGGCTCCCAAAGCAGACGAGCGGGACCGGATCGACTTTATTTTCTATAAAGGCGAAGGACTGGATGCAAGGAAGGCGGTCATCTTCGGACCGAAAGGTTCTATTGTCCGCGCACAGCGCGTGCAGGAGACATCCAAAGATAAGTTCTTATTGCCGCTTGATGTATGGCCAACCGATCACAAAGGATTGTTGGTTACGTTTATCTGTAAATAATATCAGTAGCATCTATATTTTCTTCATCCTATATAAATAAAAACAAATATTATCTGTCACCTGTCACTGTTTTAGAGGTAACAGGTTGATTTTTAGGTATAAATATGGTGACGGCAACGAGTGACAGCAGTGTGATGGCAGAATTTGCCGTCACGCTACTGCCACTCGTTGTAGCTTAATTAGTTTCCACTGCTTGAAACTAGGGTTCCATCGGTGAGAAACTGTAGTTTCATCAGTAAGAAACCATAGTTCCAAAGGCTTGAAACCAAAAGTTTCGAGCGTATGAAACTAGAGTTTCAAGCAATGGGAACTATAGTTTCAAATAGGGAAACGAACTTGACTTGATATCAGTAGAAGTGCAGGAGGGAGCTAAGATGAAATAGCAACGTGAAACAGCAGTGTGACGGCAATACTTGCCATCACACTGCTGTCACACGTTGCTGTCACGGTCTTATGGTTTAATTATCAGACTATTATCACTCGTTTGGTGACAGGTGACAGCAATTTTTCAAATATATTTCTTTATGTAGACCGATTATTTCGTCAGAAGACGGATACTTCCTGCTTTCACTCCGCCGGCTTTGGCAGTCAGAATAATTTCTCCGGCTGTTTCATTCGTTTGTACGATAGCTGTAAGCATTCCGTTGAAAGCGTGCATCTTCGGAAGATGGAACAGGTCGAGACTCGTTGGGTCACCATTGGCTCCGGCACGGTATGTTCCGGCTCCTTTGACGGAGAAGTTAATCAGGCGGTTGTCGGCAGGGCAGAGGTTTCCGTCTTTGTCTACTACTTTCACGGTTACATAAGCAAGGTCTTTTCCGTCTGCCGTCAGTTCATTCCGGTTGCTGACCAGTTCGATGTGATGAGGCTTGCCGGCTGTACGGACCACTTTTTCTGCTACTGCTTTTCCGTCTTTATCATAGGCTACTACTTTCACTTCACCCGGTTCATATACAGCATCCATCCACATCAGGCGATAACGGCTCTTCAATGAACTGTTGTTCTTGCTTTGTTTGCCATAGCTTTTGCCGTTGATAAACAGTTCGGCAGCAGGGTAGTTGGTGTAAACAAATACTGGAGTTACTTCACCTTCGCGTCCCGGCCATGTCCAATGTGGCAGGATATGCAGTGTTTCCGCTTCTTTATTCCATATGCTGCGGTATAAGTAATAGCGGTCTTTGGGCAAACTGGCGAGGTCGATAATGCCAAACATGGAACTGTGATTGGGCCAGGCATTGGTATCGTAAGGAGAAGGCTCACCCAAGTAATCGAAGCCGGTCCATACAAACTGTCCTATGGTCCAGTGGTAATCGTCTGCCAATGCAAAGTCCTCGTCAGGGATATTTGACCACGAACAAGCCTCTACATCATAAGAAGAACATTGATGGTCGTCGTATATCGCACTTTTCTTATCCTCAACCGGGAATTTGTAGACTCCGCGTGAACTTACGGTAGAAGCGGTCTCACTACCCAGAATGAGATTCTGCGGAAGTTTGGAGTATGCTTCCTGATAGCGGTTGGCGCGGTAGTTCAGACCGGGAATATCGATCATGGCGGCAAATCCGTTGGCAAGCACACAAGATACCTGGTCCATGCCGCAGGTGACGGGGCGGGTAGGATCTTCACGATGACAGATGTCTTGCAGGAACTTCGCAACTTTGTATCCGACAGGGCTGCATTGGGTGGGAACCTCATTGCCGATGCTCCACATTACCACACAAGGATTGTTGCGATAGTTGTGCAGCATATTCACCATATCGCGTTCTGCCCATTCGTTGAAGTAACGGTGATATCCGTTTTCACATTTGGCGATGTCCCATTCGTCGAACGGTTCGATCATCATCATGAATCCCATTTCATCACACAATTCCACGAGTTCGGGAGCCGGCATGTTGTGGGAAGTACGAATGGCATCGCATCCCATGTCTTTCAAGAGTGTGAGCTGGTGGCGAAGTGCCGCTACGTTGATGGCTGCACCCAACGGACCTAAGTCATGGTGATTGCATACCCCCTGAAATTTGCGGTGTTTTCCGTTCAGATAGAAACCTTTGTCGGCAATATATTCAATGCTGCGGATACCGAAACGGGTAGAGTAGGTATCTACCAGCTGATTGTCTGCATACACTTTGGATACGGCTTTGTAGAGAGCGGGGCTTTCCGGCGACCAGAGTTGAGGCGCATTGACGATGAAGTTTTGTTCAAACGGCTGCCCGTGATTGATGCGTCCTTTGTTTTCTTTACGTGTCACTACCTTTCCATCCGGTGACAGGATTTCTGTCTCTATACGGATTTCCGTCTTTTCGCCGGCATTCTCTATCTTTGTCTGCAGGCGTATGGCGGCAAATTCATCACTGACATGGGGAGTGGTGATCTGCGTACCCCATACGGGGACGTGGACTTTGTCCGTCACAATCAGATGTACATTGCGGTACAAACCTGCTCCCGGATACCAGCGTGAAGACTGCGGACGGTTTTCCAGGCGTACCGCCAGTGTATTGTTCTTTCCGTCTTTATTCAGGAAAGGGGTAACGTTGCAATGAAAAGAATTGTAGCCGAAAGGCCAGAAGCAAGCCTCCTGTCCGTTGACGTATATACGCGCTTCGCTCATTGCTCCGTCGAACAAGAGAGTGACTTCCTTGTCGGCGGGAACATCGAAACTGGTGCGATACCATCCGGTTCCGACATATGGAAGACCTCCGGTACGTCCGGTTTTCAGTGATGCCTTTTTCTCAAAGTTCTGTGTGACTGCTACATTTTGCAGGTCGTTCTTCACATCGAAAGGTCCGAAGATGGCCCAGTCATGTGGGATAACGACCGATTCCCATTTAGTATCGTTGTAGTCAGTCTGCGCAGCTTCCGGAAAATCTCCTTTACTGAATTTCCAGTTCTTTTCGAGTAGCGTTTCGCTGCGCTGTGCTTGCAGCATACTGGCTGCGCTCATCAAAAGTACAGTTAGCAACTGTTTTTGGTGTTTCATGTTCATTTTCTCTTTTTCAGGTATATAAATTAGGGATTCGGGGTAAAGTTATGAAAAGGATTCAATAAATTTATCGTTTGAAGGCATTAAATGCAGAAGTCGGCTTGCCGCTGTCGTCAAATAAACCTTTGTGATACCCTTTCCAACCACCGTAGCACTGAGGCTCCCAGGTGAATACGCCCAGACATTGGTCTATTTCTTTCGCTTTTGTCACGAAGTCGGTAAAAAATGCTTCTGCTTCTTTGTAATTCCAGTTAATGCCGAGTTCGCACATCATGACCGGAGTATTATAGCGTTCGATCAGATTTTTTATGTTGCTTATGCAGTCGTTGTTCAGCTTGCGCCAGTCCTGTGTCTCTGGATCAGGGTAGAGTGACATGCCGATTACATCCCATTTGCCACCGTCTGCTTTCAGTCCGTCGAACAGCCAGATATAGCGGTTGGGATTGTTGCCTTCGTCGATATGTACAATCACTTTTGCCTGCGGATAGATTGCTTTGACGGCATCGTAACCGGAAGTTACCAGTTTGGCAAAGTTGGCAGTGTTTCCGCTGCTGGCCGCTCCGTCGGGTTTCAGCATGCCCGAACGTGTTTCGTTGCCTACCTGTACCCATTCCACATCGATGCCTCTTGCTTTGATGGCACTCAGAACATCAGTCGTGTGGTCGGCTACAGCTTTCTGCAATTCCTCGAAAGACAAGTCTGCCCAGGCAGCAGGTTTTTCCTGTCGTCCCGGATCGGCCCAGATGTCGCTATAGTGGAAATCGATCATGATACGATAACCCAGATTGTGGGCGCGCCATGCTTTGGTCACAACATCGTCTTTGTCGCACCAGCCTTCGGGATTGAAATAGCCTTCGTTTTCAGACCATCCCTGGTCGGGGTTTACCCATACACGCAGGCGGATCGAGTTCATTCCCAGATCGCGGAGCAGGGACATGCATTCGTGGTCGTTGCCTTCGGCATCATAGAACTTGTAGCCTGATTTCTCCATTTCTGTCAGCCAGCTGACGTCCGCTCCTTTGGCGAAGCCGGACATATCATACACGTTCTCTTGATTTTCCGGAAATACCGGCTTTTCATCGTTGTCGTCGCAAGCGGTGAAGAAGGCTCCGCACAACAGTGCGGAAGCCATCAATATGTTTTTGAATTGTTTCATCATTGTTCTTCGTTATCTAAAGGTTATTGCTGAACGGCGGAATAAGTTCCGTCAATCAGGTTCACTGTAATTGTATAAGTACCAGCCTTCAGCATGATACCATCGCCATTGTAATATAGCTTGCCGTCGCTTCCTCCGTAGAAAGCAGTCCATGCATTTTCTACATAGAATTTGGCTCCCCATTTGGAATCTGTCGCCAGTGTGATGGTACCGGAGTATTCGCCGGCAGTTCCGGTGCTTGCAATCGGGTTGAAGCTGTTGTTATTCTCTATTCCGTAGTAACAATAGATATTGTCGCCAAGAGCATACGTCTTATAAGTAAGCTCTTTCAGAGATACATCGAACAGATACAGTCCGGCATCGGGAGCAGGAATGTTAGTGCCTTGTCCGTTAATCAGCGTACCGCTTTCGGCTGTGCTGGCAGCATCATCCTTGGCGATGGTGTACATTCTGCTGGTATCCCACTCATTGCCCGATGAGAATAAGGTCATCGCATAGTTTCCATATTTGGAGTTAACGTCTACGATGCCGGCATACTTCTGTTCTTCTTTGTAATAGACTTCTATTTTGTGGTCGTATGCCCATTCAGTGTCCGGACCGATTCCCGGCAGATACAGATATTGTCCTTCTTCCGGTTCGGGTTCCGGTTCTACGGAGCCGCCTTTCTCTACGGTAGCTGTCCATTGCTGCGGATTACTCAGGTCGATGCTCAGTGTACATTCTCCTGTTTGCGGAACATTGACAGTGATATCTCCGGCAGTTTCTCCAAAGCTCAATGCAGCGTTGCTGCCACTGAATGCGACAGGGGTGTCCTTGGCTTTTGTATCGTCGATGTCATAACCGCCATTGTCGTTGAGGTTGGCGCAGGTATGGTCATACAGTTTACCCGTTCCGTCAATCCGGACGGTGATTGTTCCGGTTGCATCCGCATTGAATGTAGCGGTCCATTTCCGGCTGGTACGGTCGAATGTCATGGTGGCATTGATGTCTCCGCTGACATTTAAAGAAGGAATCAGCAGTCCGTTCCATTGCTTGCTGTTGGTATCAAATGTGATATAGTAGCAACCGGCAGTTCCGGGGAACCAGCACTTCCAGTCGCCGGCTGTAGTGAGCAGGAACGGCATTCCGGTCTCGTTGTCATTTCTCCAGATGGTGCCGTCGGCTTCCTGTACCAGGAAGTTGAACCAGCCCTCTACACCGACGAAGCCCTTGTATATACCGTCGGTATTGGCGGAGAACAGGGTCATTCCTGTGGCAGTCGCATTCTGGTCGAGTACGTTGGCAAAGCGCATATCCAGCTCATACGGGGTGATGGTTACTGCTTCTACGTTGCTATAAGCCGGATCGATGTTGTTACCCGTCGTTCCTTTCAGGCGGAAGTAGAATTTTGCGGCCACGTTGGCTTCCACTCCCAGATTATTAGCGACAATGTTCAGTTCGGCACCGTTGTAAGTCTTCGAAAGGGAGGTTTCGGCAGACTCTACGATAGTACCCGAGAAGTCTTCGCTCAAAGAGACTTGCATGGCGGTTTTCAGCAAATTAGTCGGTTTAAAGTTCGGATTGCTGATAGCCAGTGTACGGTCTGTCCATGCCAGCGATAACACATTCTTCTGTGCGGTCGCTTCGGTCAGTACGATGTTGTCTGTCGAAGCAATGAGTTCATTGCTTGTCAGGCTCGACAAGTAATATTTATCTCCGTCTTCTTCGCAGGCACCCAGTACGAAGAGGGCTGCCAGAGAGAGGATCAGACTATTTATTGTTTTCATATATCGTTCGTATTAGAGGATAATTAATAATTTTCATTATACAGGTTCGGATTGGCTGTAAGTTCCGTATTCGGTATCGGGTAGATATTGTACTTGCTGTTTACGGCTGTACCGCCTTTCTCGCCGCCTTTCCACTGCCACAGATATTTGTCGGTTGTGAACATGCCGTAGCGGATCAGGTCCGTACGTCTGTGTCCTTCCCAGTAAAGTTCGCGGGCGCGTTCTTTTAACAAGAAGTCAAGAGTCAGGTCGGAATCTGCTATTTTGTGCTCATCGTCACCGTATGCCCGTCTCTGAAGTTCGTTGATATAGCCCAATACCGTTCCTCTGTCACTTCCTGTGCCGCCACGTACAACGGCTTCCGCCATCATCAGATATACGTCTGCCAGACGGAACAGGGGATAATCGGTGTTCACACCGCCGTCGGCTGTATTGGAAGCCGTTTGACCATTATCTGTAAGGTTGGTCCATTTCGTTACAAAAAAGCCGTTTGACTGATCATCTATTTTATCCAGGTATTGAGTCTGGCCGTCGGTAAAGAATAAGTAGCGTTGGTCAGCTTCTCCTGTAAACAGAGCTGGTATTTCACCGCGTACGCGGAACATACCCCAGCCGCTTTTCACTCCATAGTCTTCGGGTACTTGCTTGTCGGAAGTATTACTTACCGCACCGCAAATGATATAGGTGGAAGAACCCCATGATACGGTATGCGTAGCATCTACCGGCAGGGTGAAGATTATTTCATTGGCAGTGCGCTTGTCATTATCCGCATTGAACAGGCTGCTGTAATCGTCTTCCAGAGAATATCCCTGAGCGATTGCCTGTTGGCAGGCACTGATACATTCGGTATATTTGGAAGTATTGGTGTACACTTCCGCATTCAGATAGAGTTTAGCCAGTAAGGTATATGCAGCTCCCTGTGAAGCACGGCCGTAAGGACAATTCGCTTTGTCGAGCATATCATTCACGGTGCTGTTCAGTTCGCTTTCGATATAACTGAAAATCTGTGCGGCTGTATAGCGTGGAGGGAGATAACCGCTTGTCGGGTCATTCTCCGTCACAAACGGAATGTTACGGTACAGGTCGAGTGCATGATAGTAGAACAGCGCACGCATAAACCGGGCTTCGGCACGGTAATGACGGATTTCACTTTGTTCCTGTTCCGTAAATTGTGCCAGCTTTTCGTCGGTAGCGTTGCGGATAAACTCATTGCACAATGCAATGTTGTAATAAATACGGTAGTACATATCCGATACCCACGGGTCGTTGGCATCCCAGCTGAGGTAGGTGAGGCCGGTCACGTTGTCACCGGACAACCAGGTAGAGGCTACTTCGTCCGTACCGCATTCCTGCAGGTTGAAGAAGCAACGCATGTAGTCCTGTCCGCTGTTGCTGCTCAAATCCGGATCACCGCTTTTTTCTTGTCCGGTAGTTACCATTGCCGTATAGATTTTCCCTAACACGGCTTTATAGTTTGCGGCGCTGGTGTAGATGCTGGCGGCTGTTTCGTCTTCATGCGGATACTGGTCCAAATCGCCTATGCAGGAACTTAGCAGCAGTGCGCTGCAAAAATAGAAGGCTGTATAAAATATCTTTTTCATAATGCGCTTTTTTAAGTAATTAGAAGTTGAAACCTACGTTGAGTGAGAAGGTACGTGGACGCGGGTAGAAAGAGTTGTCTACGCCGTTGGGTACTTCCGGGTCTACACCGCTGTATTTGGTGATGCAGAATACATTTTGTACCATAGCACTGACATTCAGGCTGCATCCTTTGCAGATTTCACCGAAATTATAGTTCAGTGAGAGGTTGTCCATTTTCAGGAACGAAGCATTCTCTACATAGTAGTCCGACAAGTATTGGCGGGACTGGAAACCGGTCTTCAGATAGCTCGTCGACAGGTTGTTCAACTGATAAGAGTTGTAGCTTACCGTTTCCCAGGCTCCGGTGTTCATCGCCATTGCATTGTATACATAGTTGCCGATGTTGGCACGCAGGCTGGTGCTCAATGTCCATTTCTTCCAGCGCAGTGAGGTGCTGAAGCCAAGAATATAGTCAGGAGCAGGAGAGTGGTAGCGATACAGGTCTTCGGTATTGATTTCTCCGTCACCGTTCAGGTCTACATAGGCACCTTCTACCGGTTTACCGGTTTTCTCATCATACAGTTGGTGGTAAACGTAGAACATGTAAGGAGCATATCCTTCACTTAATGTCTGTACCTGATAGCTGTCGATATACGGACCTACGGGAGTGTTGGTAGCAGCAGCTCCGGCAGCCAGCGACAGGTTTTTCACCTTCATCTTCTGCCAGGTCATATTGAAACTGAGATCCCAGTTCCAGTCGTTGGTTTGTATCGGTGTTGCGTTCAGGCTGAACTCAATACCCTGACTGTCTACATTTCCTACGTTAGTCGTGATGTTACGGTCGAAAGTCGTTCCGGCTGCAGCGGGGACGGTTGCAATCAGATCTTCCGTTTTGCGGGTGTAGTAGTCGAAACTACCGGTGATACGGTCTTTCAGGAAACCGAAGTCGAAACCGACATTCCATGAAGTAGTCGTTTCCCATTTCAAGTCGGAAACATACGATTTGGGACGGTAAGTATAAATGTAATCATTACCCATGATAGATTCGGCACCATTCTGGCTGATAGTATAGATGGGCAGATAGTTGTAGTTGCCGATACCGTCTTGCTGACCGGTCACACCGTAGCTGGCACGAACTTTCAGGTTGCTGAGTACTTTGTTGTTTTTAAGGAAAGACTCTTCCGTCACTCTCCATCCCAGTGCTACCGAAGGGAAAGTACCCCAGCGCACATTCTTGGCAAAACGGGAAGTAGCGTCCCGGCGTACGGTGGTAGTCAGCATATAGCGTGAGTCGAACGAGTAGTTCAGACGACCGTAGTAGGAGAGTAGTACATGGCGTTCATCGGTTGCTTTCGAAGTTTTCAGCACTTCTCCGAGCGTATTCATTTCACTGTAAAGAGGGTTGGTTGCTTTCCAGTACTGATAGTCATAACCGGCTGTCACATCAAAACTACTTTTGATCGGTTCCACCAGTTTATTGTAGTTGGCGTATAAAGTCAGCAGACGGTTTTCTTTCTTTTGCGGACCATAGCTGTAATCCAGGCCGGAAGTGGTGTAGTTTTGTGCAGCTTCTGCCGGAACATATACACTCCCTTTACCTTGTGCGTAATCATAACCTATCGTAGCATGCAGTTTCAGATCGGGGAAGAAGTGGACACGGTAATCCGCATCGATATTTCCGATGAAGCGTCTGACATTACTATGCGAGTCGTTCATTTGGATGAGACCTACCGGGTTCATTACTGCTCCGTTTACCGGTGCACCGGTATTGTCTACCGCCTCTGTATATCCTCCGAAAGTGTCCAGGCCGGAATAAACCGGAATGGTCGGATTGATAGTAGAAGCTGCCCAGATGGCTTCCGTATTACCGAACGTGTTGTTATTGATGGAACCTTTTGCATTGATATTCAACTTCAGATGGTCTTTAAAGAAAGAAGGGTTGAGCGTAACACTTCCGGTGTATCGTTCGGCATTGTCCGTACGGAGCAGACCGCTTTGGTTGTAGTAACCTACCGATACGCGGATGGGCCAGTTCGGAGCAATCTTTCCGGTAATGCTCAGGTTGTTGTCCGTTCCGAAGGCATTCTGGTATATTTCATCGTTCCAGTCGGTGCGGGCTGTCCCCAACAAGGCTTGTTGGGCAGCTGTTCCTTGTGTCCGGATGGTGTTCACGAACTGGTCGTAACTCAACATGTCCGCTAACTTTGTACGGGTCTGAATAGAGTTGGTAGTGCTGAATGTGATTTTCATTTTGTCCGAACTTCCTTTCTTGGTAGTGATAAGGATGACACCGTTGGATGCACGCGAACCGTAGATCGCGGTTGAAGAGGCATCTTTCAGAATCGTCATGCTTTCAATATCATTCGGGTTGATGAGGCTCAGGAAATTGCCGTCATTACCGCTGATACCTCCTTGTTCCAGAGGCACACCGTCCAATACGATCAGCGGATCGTTACTTGCATTCAGTGAAGCTCCTCCACGTACACGGATCGTACTTCCGGAAGTAGGCGAACCACTGTTGGACATGATTTGTACACCGGAGATTTTTCCGTTAATCAGTTGTTCGGGAGAACTTACCAGTCCCATGTTGAAGTCTTTGCTGCTGACGTTCGTCACCGAACCGGTCAGGTCACTTTTGCGTTGCGTTCCGTATCCGATGACTACTACATCACTCAGTACTTGTGAGTCGCTTTTCATTTGTACATTCAGTACGTTGCCGTTTGCGGGGATAGCTATCACTTTAGTTTCGTATCCTACGTAAGAGAATTGTAGTTCCTTACTGTCTTTCGGTACATTCAGAGTGTAGTTTCCGTCAAAGTCGGTCACTGTACCCGTTGATGTTCCTACAATGAGAATGCTCACTCCGATCATCGGTTCTTTGTTCTCATCGATCACTTGTCCGGTCATTTTCTTGCCTCCCTGTTGGGCAAAGGCAGGAATTGCGCCTCCAAGAAAGGCTGTACATAAGATGAATAGTACAGTCAGATGGCGTAGATTTAAGATGTTACTGTTCATAATTATTGTGTAATTGATAATAGATTTATTTTATTGAAATATCGGTTAATAGTATCATTCCAGCCAGATCTCTCCAAGCTCGATCTCTGTTACCGGTCTGGCATTGCCCGGCATTGATATTTCCAGCTTTTCTATTTTCTCCGCCTGGAAGGGTATTTCCGTTTCCGGCTGGAAGTACTGTTTCAGGAAGACGGGATAAGCTACCGGAAGCAATGCCGTGTCTGTCTGACGCAACCGGTTCAAAGGGATTCGTATGATTCCTTCCGGTGAGGGAGAAGGACAAGGGCTTTTGTACGTGTATCCGTCCGATGTAACGAAACCGGCACTGATTCCTTCCGGAAGAGCCTTCGCCCGGTTAACCCGGATACAGAGGACGGTACAATCTTTTATTTTGCCTTTTCTTCCGTCTATCTTATCTTTGACAAATGTGCGAAGGAAGTATTGCGGATTCTCTCCTTTCGATGTAAAGGTGAACCGGAGCAATGGTTTTTCTGTCGGAGATGAATCGGTTAAACTCCGGTGAAGCTCGTTCCATTCGGGGAGTGTATAGGCTTCTATCCGGCTATGGGTATCTGTTACAGTCAGTAACTGTATCGCACTACCTGGGGCGACTACACGGGTAGTCCAGTATTGGCTGAGGGTGTAGTCCCAGTCCAGCGGATTTCCGTTTGTACCGGAAGAACTTCCTGTAGCGGAACTCCCTGCAGGATAAGTACGGGTACTGTCGCCCCGGCAGACGATGATGTTATACCTGAAATAACCTTCTTTTATCTCTTCGGCGGGTATCGTTGCCTGATATGTATAGCCGTTTGTGCGCTGCATCTTGACGGACGGATTGTGATCGTTCCAGAAAGAGATCTTGTCGGTGTAAATGATGACGGAGTCGGGAAATTCCGGACCTGTTATCTGTGCTGTGATCTTCAATGGTTTGTGGGCTTCCACAGTGGTGGCAGGTGTATGCATAACCCGGTAACTCGTTGCCCGTGGTGCGGGAGCCGCGTATTCGCCCAGTCTGATCGTATTCCATTGCGAATCGGCTGTCCAGTTTTGCTTCGGCGCACAATGCTTGCGTTGCAGCAGGTAAACGCCCGGACGGAGGGAGTGAATCACTCCGTCTTTCACTTCCTCTTTTCTGCTGTTCTCTCTGTGGGCGGAGGAAGCAAGTGTTGAATTGGCCGGCGATTGAATGGCGGAAAGGGTGAATGCATTTCCCAGGTTCGGAAGTTGCAAGGCCATGTCCCAGGCACCGTAAGCGATGGTCACTACTTCTTTCTCCAGCGAAGGTTTGGCGAACGGATCATTGACGATGATTGCATCAGGCATCACTTCCAGTCTCCATACTCCGTCTTCCAGACGGTCTATGAAATAAGCGCCTGTACCTTCGTAGCGCACAACAGGAGAACTTCCACACCCTGCAATTGATACCAGTTGTGAGGCATCTTTGGGTTGCGTACGGGTGGTATTGGAGTAATAGAATTTGTTTCCGTTGTTCAGTTCGCTGAGGTCTTCTGTATAGCTTACCCGGAAACCTTCACCGAACAACGTATCTTGTGGATAACTTCCGTAAGATGCGCCTCTCTTCAGGCTTTGTGCTGCCTCGGAAGCTATTTTCATGCTGATTGCCTTGTGCGGGGTATAGGCGAGATTCAGAAAATGTGTCTGATATTCGGTATTCGCGTAGGCAATGTCCATCGGGTCATACGCGAACTGGGTAATCCATTGAAAGCCGGCTGTGCGGAAAGTGCGGACCATAGCCGGATACATATAAGAGTACATGATATCCGCCGGATCAAATTCGTAAATCATTCGGGCTTTCTTATCGAAGCCTTTTACTTTATCGGCAAATGAAATATCGTAGCGGTCTACATAGGGAAGGAAGTTCCCTTGTTGTGTTTGTCCGGATACTAGACCGATGGGATACCATTGGTAAGTCGTTCCTTTGATATCGGTGTCATAGTATGCCTCTACTGTCCATTCGTTATGGCTTACATTGTAGAATACAGGCTTCCGGTTGCCGGCTTTGCGTATGGCTTTCAGCATTCGGTTGATGTAGGATTTTACTTCTTCCTTTGTGCCGGAATGGCAAGGTTCGTTATTTATTTCAAATCCTACAATAGACGGGTCGTCCTTGTAAGCCAGTCCGGTGTAGGGATTGGTGTGTCTCACCAAACTATAGAGATATCTTTCTTGTGCGGCAATAGCTTCCGGTTCGGAGTGCATGCTGCATTTGTCGTACTTATAAGAAAAGCCGCCTGTCGGCTCGTTCCGTTCGGGATATCCGTTCCCGAAGTTTGTTTGTGCGGTAATCACGATATGGATATTCCGTTCTTTCAGCTTGGCAATCAGGTAGTCCATCAGGTCCAGATGATTGTTTTCTGAAAGATTTCCTTCTCCGTCTGTCAGTTCCACATCCCATAAGTGAATACGATAGGCATTGAATCCCAGTCGGGAAAGATGGTACACATCTTTATCTATAGCTGCCTTACGGTCTACTCCCAAGTATCCGAGAGCACGGTAAGCATGAGCGAAAGGGGTAGTATAATTTGCACCGAAGAAGGAAGCTTCCCGATGAGTGTCGCTCCAACGCATCACTCCGTTTCCATCTATATATATAGTAGGTATGGAAGTCGTTTTCCCTTGTGTGCCGACAAAGGTGAATAACAGGCAAATGCAGGTAAGAATAAACTGTCTTTTCATGCTATCAAATTTACTGGTTTGTTGATAGCGGCAAAGATAGATTATCTGTCATTTTAATAAAAGCACAGATTGGACATATAAGGATAAAAATAGGACGAAATGCCCTGAAATGCCCCTACAACTCATCATTCAGGTATTGGCGCGGCGTTTTTCCGAACTCAGCCTGAAAACATTTGGAGAAATAAGAGTGATTGGAAAAGCCTACCATATACATCACTTCGGCAACGGTGAATTTCTTTTGTTGCAGTAACATGGCAGCCTTCTTCATTCGGATAGATTTGATATATTCCACCGGAGACATTCCGGTCAGTTGTTTGATCTTCCGGTAAATCTGCTTGTTGCTGATTCCCGACAGTTCGCAAAGTGCATTTACATTCAGGTCTGCATCGGAGAGGTGATCTTCGATCAGACGGATGATGTTCGAAAGGAATTTCTCATCCTGTGACTCGGCTTCGATCGGTTTAAGTACGGGAAGAGACTCTAACTGCTTTTTAGACTGTGCAGCCGGTATTTCATCCTCTTCTACTGCGGCGACCGGAATACTCAGTCCGATGGAAGTTCCCTTTCCTTTTTCGGAAGTGACTCCGTTGATAGAGCCACCATGCAGTTCTGTGTAAGTCTTTACCAGGTAAAGCCCGATACCGGTACCTTCTTTGCTGCCGCTATGAGGTGACTGGAAGAAACGTTGGAAGATATAAGGAATATCCTGTTGCGGGATACCTGCTCCTGTGTCGGATACGCAAATTTCCAGCAGACCGCTTTCTTGCCGATAGAAAAGGGATAAACGGATATTTCCACCCTCGGAGGTAAACTTGACGGCATTCGACAATAGATTATCCAGTATCACTCCTAGTTTGATCGCATCCATATCGGCATAAATCTTTGCTTTGTTTGCTTCGAAATGGAAAGTGAACCGTTTGTCTTCTTCATATACAGAGAATAGACTGCGGCTGAACGATACCAGTTCGATGCGCGACAGGATAAGCAATGAATCTTTATTGTCTTCAATCCGGTTGAAGTTGAGTACCTGATGAATCAGCGAGTTTATTTTCATGGCGTTGCGCTGAACCTCTTCCAGTGTTTGCTTCTCATGCGCTTCCTCTGTAGCCGGAAGTAATTGGCTGATGGGAGCAATAATCCTGCTGAGAGGCGTCTTTAATTCATTGGACAGGTTGGTGAAGAAGGCCATTTTCTGGCGGGACTGCTCCAGAATCTTCTCTTTTTCCCTGCGTTCTGCTTTCAGGCGGTTTTTTACCCGGAAGAAGTTGATTGTCCATGCAATCAGGCTAAGCAGCAGTAAAACATAGATGGCTTTTGCCCATATTGTATAGTACCACGGCGGAAGAATCCGGATATTCAGAATATAAGGCTGGTCGGACGGCTGACCGTCTTTTCCCAGTTTGCTGATAATAAGCTGATAATTTCCGTAGCTCAGATTACTGTATGTAATGCGGTTGATATTGGATTTCAGGAAGTTCCATTCTTTGTCCATTCCTTCCAGACGATAAACGAACTTGTTTTTCTCATCCAGTGAATAAGGAAGATCGGATAATTCGAATGACAGGTTATTCTGATTATATTTTAATTCGATCGAGTTGGTATATCGGATATTGGGCACGTCCTCTCTGGTGCGTGGTGATACCAGTTGATTGTTAATGTATAAGGCAGTCAACAGGATCGGGCGTTCCGATTGGTGTATGGTTTGTATATCGGGGTGTGAGATACCGAAGCCGTCAGCTCCTCCCAGATAAATGCAATTCTCTTTCGGATCGAATAGCAGGCTTGTGAAGCGCTTGTCTGTCATATTCTGCAGCCGGGCATCCATTGTTTTCCGGTCGATTATCCAAAGTCCGTTGGTAGTGGACACCCAGATGTGATTCTTTACGGAAGTCATGGACAGAATCTCGTTGTTGCTGAAACTTCCGAAAGAGATACTTTGCTGGCTCTCGTCTTTGGGATTGATACGCATGACACCGCCATGGAACCCTACCCAGAGCATGCCGTCCTCATCACATAACAGGTAGTTGGGGCTTTTCTCTCCGTTTAATTCGTCAGCAAATAATTTCGTCACTTCCCGTGTGCGGGGATTAATTTTGTCTATCCCTTTATTATTGTAGAGCAACACCCATACATTGCCTTCATTATCGGGAATAATCTGGTTGATAAACATGCCGGACAGTCCGTTGTGGACGGAGTAATTCTGTTCGGCTACATATTGTCCGGAGGCAGACTGCATCAGCCTGTGCTTGTCTACTACAAAGATTCCTCCCAGACAGGTTGAAATCCACAGATGTCCGGCATTGTCTTCGAACATATAATAAGTCCAGTTGGTGTTATATGTTCCTGTACTGTCTACAATGTTATAGTGCACGAATTGGCGGGTTGCATAATCGTAACGGTTGATGCTTCCGTCGGTAGCTATCCATAGCTGCTGTTCCTTATCTTCATAAATATGCCGGATACGGTTGTGTGATAACGGATAAGTCTTGTCACCCATTCTGTACCAGATAGCGTTATGCTTGTCTCCGGCAGGATCGGTGAAGCGGATTAATCCGTTGGTACCTCCAAACCAGTAGAAACCTTTTGAGTCGCGGAACAGGGAGTAGAACTGATTTCCGTCTCCCGTACCTGTAATTTGTGAGATCGGAATAAATTGCAGGGCGCTGTTGTAGCGTGAAAGGGAAATGCCGTAGTCGGTACCCAGCCAGATGTTATGTTCCTGATCGGCAAAGATATTCCAGATGATGTTATTCGTCAACGACTGGATATTGCGGGAATCGTGAATGATGTGCTGTAGAGGAGTGACATCATTGTGATAGACGTACAGGCCGTTGTCCGTACCTGCCAGCAGATCTCCATTTCCATCCAGAGCCAGTGATTTGATCGAGTTGTTATGGAAGGCTTCTGTCTGCTTCATCTGTCCGGTTGATGGAAAATACTGGAAAAGGTAACCTTCCGTACCTATCCAGATACATTGGCGGCCCGTATCTTCCAGCAAGGAATTGACGAACAGGTTGCTTTGGCTGCTATTGACGGGAAGGGGAATCTTTTCGAATTTCCCGTTTGAGGCAATATAGCGGCACAGCCCGTTGTAGGTTCCCACATAAATCTGATTGTCTCCGGTGCGGATAATGGAGTAGATGGTATTATGGGGTAGTCCGTTGCGCTTTGTGTCGAGAGGACTTAGCTTCCGGTTTTGCAGCTGATAGGTGTATAAGCCATTTAATGCGCCTATCCACAGGGTGTCTCCTTGAAGTGCCATTGTGCGTACATCTGTCGGAAAGTCTGTTGCCGGTTGTTCGTAGCGGTCAGTCCGGTAATTGTAGATTAGGATTCCGTTGTCCGTACCCATATATAAATAGGTGTTATCTATAATGACACCGCAATAGATACGGGTGTTATTGATTTCTCCGTAAGTGAAATGCTGCTGTGTGGAATAACCGTCATAACTGAATAATCCCTTGTTGGAACCTATCCATATCAGTCCTTCGCTGTCTTGAAGGAAACAACTGACCACTGATGCTTCAGCACCGAGATAAATATTGTCGAATTGCTGGTAATTTACTTTTTGTCCATAGGCGGTGCTGCTTTGAATGCAACATGCACAAAGGAGAAAAAGAATGACTATGATTCGTTGATACATGATGTCAGGTTTGCAAGGCATTAAATCTCTAATTGTTGTGTTAATATTAGCACTCTTGATTGCAAATGTAGGAAAAATGTCGGTTACACTTGTAAATCTCCCCGTCTTTTTGTTCCTTTGCTCTATATTTATTAAACAGAATAGTTCGGAATGAAAAAGCTAATTTATCTGCTTTTGTTACCATTGGCTCTGACAGTAGTTGCCTGTGGCGGTAAGAACGGAAGTTCAAATAAAGAATCAGTGTTGGCAACGCAAGACAGTGTAGACGCTCATGGATTGCAGCGTATGCAAAGTTCGAAAGCTGAAACTGATATTAAATTTAAGGGGAAAGATTATCACTCGCTGGTTTCGCGTACTCCCGACGAGAGTCTGCCTCACGTCTCCAATGAAATGGGGGATACCTATGTAGACAATAAGATAGTGTTGCGTATCACCCGTGGAGGCGAGAACGTACTTAATAAAACATTTACTAAGAATGATTTTTCATCCGTAGTCGATGCGAACTTCCTTTCAAAGTCCGTACTCGAAGGAATTGTATATGATAAGACCACGCCGGAAGGAATCGTTTACGCGGCCAGTGTCTGCTATCCGCAGACAGACTTGTATGTCCCGCTCTCCATTACAGTTTCAGCCGATGGAAAAATGAGCATCAAGAAAGTGGATATGCTTGAAGAGGATTATCCGGAAGAAACGGCTGATTAAGCCTGTAGATAGGAGTATAAGACATTTCTGACAGAAGAATTGCACAAATGTGAAAGCATTTGAGACAAACGAAAGGCAGCCGTAAGGGTTGCCTTTTGTATTTTTGCACCGTCGATAAACTTAATACCGGATAGAATGAAGAAAAACATTTTGGTTATTTATATGATGGCGGCAGGCTGCGTAATGTTGACTGCTCAAACTAAAAATACGCAAACACTGGTGCCACTCACCGAACGGGTCAACGTACAGGCTGATTCTGCACGTGCCAATCAGATTATTGATGGTTGTTGGGTAGCTGTCGGAACGAATAAACCTCATGCCATTCAACGTGATTATACTCACTTGTTTGATGGAAAACCTTCCTACCGTTTTGAGTTGAAGACCGAAGACAACACACTGGAAGGGTATGCGAAAGGCGAAACGAAGGGACGTGCCGAATTTTCATACTGCTATGCAACTTCTGACGATTTCAAGGGATTGCCGGCTGATGTTTATCAGAAAGCGCAGATTACAAAAACAGTTTATCACCACGGAAAGGGGGCTTGTCCGCAAGGAAGTTCCCGTGACTATGAGTTTTCGGTTTATATTCCTTCTTCTCTGGACAGTAATGTATCTACCATCTTTGCCCAATGGCATGGAATGCCTGACCGTACCTTGGTTCAAACTCCCCAGGGGGAAGTGAAGAAACTGACTATTGATGAATTTGTAGAATTGGAAAAAACGACTTTCTTCAAGAAGAATGCAGGACACGAAAAAGTAGCCAAACTGGATAAACAGGGTAATCCGGTAAAAGATAAAAATGGAAATCCTGTATATAAAGCAGGAAAGCCCAACGGATGGTTGGTAGAACAAGGAGGATATCCGCCATTGGCATTCGGATTTTCAGGAGGCATGTTTTATATCAAAGCGAACTCCGACCGTAAATGGCTGACAGACAAAGATGACCGTTGCAATGCAAACCCGGGGAAGACCCCCGTTATGAAACCTGTAACTTCTGAGTATAAGGCATCAACCATTGCCTATAAATTGCCTTTTGCCGATTTTCCGAAAGATTGCTGGATTACTTTCCGTGTTCATATCGACTGGACGGTATATGGTAAAGAAGCTGAAACGATTGTGAAGCCGGGCATGCTGGATGTACAGATGGATTATCAGGAGAAGGGGATGAAAGTGAGCAAACACATTGTGGATAATGAGAAGATTTTGATTGGACGTAACGACGAAGATGGCTATTACTTTAAGTTCGGAATTTACCGTGTAGGTGATAGTACCGTTCCCGTATGTTATAATCTGGCAGGATATTCAGAAAGATAAATAGGTAAATAGTTAAGGTTATAAGTTAAGGTGAAGAGAGCAATCCGGATGTTTCCATGTGGGCATCCGGATTTTTTTGTGGAGCAGATTCCGGGCTGAAAGTTAAAGAACACAAAAAAGAATGTGATCTTTGATTATTCCCAAATCTTTCCTAAATCTGTATCGTTATTTGCAGTATAAAACTTATTAGATATAGTATTAACGATAAAGAATAACGATTATGAAGAAAATTTTATCTTTGCTTGTGATGGCTATTGTAGCTATACAGTTCTCATTTGCCGGCGATGTGATTACAAAAGACATGAATCAACTGCCGCTTCCGGCACGCAACTTTATCAACCGTCATTTTACCAAACCTCAGGTGGCTCATATCAAGATTGATAAAGATATGATGGAGTCTACAAAATATGAAGTGTTATTGATGGACGGTACGGAAATAGATTTTGATAGTAAAGGTAACTGGGAGGAAGTAAGCACAAAGAAAGGACAGGCTGTTCCGGCAAGCGTCGTTCCTTCATTCGCTGCCAGCTATCTGAAGGAGCATAACTTCACAGAACCTGTGACGAAAGTGGAGCGCGACCGGAAAGGGTATGAGGTGGAACTAAGTACCGGTGTTTCTTTCAAATTTGATAAGAAAGGAAAATTCCTGAAAGCGGATGATTAAGTGAATGTATGATATAACCTAAATCCTAAGAATTAATTATGTTAAAGTTTAAGTTTGGCGCATGGGCAGTCGTTTTTATGTTGGCTGTCCTTTCTTTCAGCGCATGCGATGACAATGATGATGAAACGTACAATCCGCCTGCCAACATTATTGAGGCATTGAAGCAACTATATCCGAATGCCCAGAATGTGGAGTGGGAGATGAAAGGGAATTATTATGTAGCTGACTGCTGGGTGACTGGTGACGAGCTGGATGTTTGGTTCGATGCGAATGCCAACTGGGTAATGACGGAAAACGAACTGGATAGTATCGATCAGTTAGTACCTGCTGTATATACCGGCTTTCGTAATTCCAATTACAGTTCGTGGGTAGTGACAGATGTGTTTGTACTGACGTATCCGCAGCATTCGACTGAGTCTGTGATTCAGGTGAAACAGGGAAATTTGAAATTTGCATTGTACTTCTCACAGGAAGGTGGATTGTTGCATGAAAGGGATATCACTGACGGTGACGATACGAATTGGCCGCCTATGGGATGAAATGAATCTGTATCGTATTGATTATCAGTATGAAATTATAGTGACGGTATCATCTCGGGATAGCGTCACTATGACAAGAGGATAGTGACGCCATCCCATGAGGATAGCGTCACTATAATACGTTTACATTTGCTGATAATCTTTGGCCAGTCCTCCTTCGCTCGTTTCTTTATAAAGTGATGGCAGATCGTGTCCGGTTTGTTTCATTACCTGTACCACTTTGTCAAAGGAAACACGGTGCATGCCGTCTGTAAAAGCTGAATAAAGATTGGCATCCAGTGCACGGGCGGCTGCATAAGCATTCCGTTCGATACAAGGGATTTGAACGAGACCGCATACAGGGTCACAAGTCATTCCCAAATGATGTTCCAGTCCCATTTCCGCGGCATATTCAATTTGTGCCGGACTTCCTCCGAATAATTGATTGGCTGCTGCCGATGCCATTGCGCAGGCTACGCCTACTTCTCCCTGGCAACCTACTTCCGCACCGGAGATGGATGCATTGAATTTGACAATGTTCCCAATTAACCCCGCTGTAGCCAAGGCACGCAGAATGCGCATATCACTGAAGTCACGGCTTTTTTGCAGATGATAAAGCACTGCCGGCATTACACCGCAGGAGCCGCAGGTAGGAGCGGTTACTATCTTGCCACCGGAAGCATTTTCCTCACTGACTGCCAATGCGTACGAGAAGACGAGTCCCCTGGATTGTAAGGATTGTTTGTATCCGGTAGCACGTATATAATAGGTAGAAGCTTTTCTGCGCAAGTTCAGCGGTCCGGGTAATACACCTTCCGCTTCCAGTCCGCGGTGGATGGCATCTTTCATCGTATCCCATACCTCCGCCAGATAGTCCCATATATCTTCATTCTCGCATTCCTTGACATATTCCCAATAGCTTTTTCCGGTACGTTCACACCATTGCAGAATTTCGGTCATATTGTTCATGCCATATACTTCCGGGCTTTCTATGGTCGGGTTGTCATTGTTCTCTGCCAAAGCTCCGCCGCCGATACTGTAAACTGTCCAGTTTTCCAATATCTTGTTGTTTGCATCTAAAGCGGCAAATGTCATTCCGTTCGGATGGAAAGGAAGGAAAACTTTGGGTTGCCATACAATTTCTACCGGAGCGGCAGGTTGTAAGGTATCTATGATGGCCACATCCGTCATGTGTCCTTTGCCTGTGGCTGCCAAACTTCCGTAGAGGGTTACTTTGAAAGAAGCGGCATCCGGATGACGTTCAACAAACATTTCCGCTGCTTTACGGGGCCCCATTGTATGACTGCTGGAAGGACCTGTGCCAATTCTGTATAACTCTTTAATAGATTTCATGGTTGGGTGTGCTTTAATTAATACCATTTCTTTTTTCTGAAGTACAAATATACAATAATACCGATAATCGCCATGATAATCCAGGCAAATAAATATCCGTATCGCCAGTCCAGTTCAGGCATCCATTTGTAGTTCATTCCCCATACACCGACCAGAAACGTAAGCGGGATAAAAATGGTGGATACAATGGTTAGCCGTTTCATGATATCGTTCATTCGTAAGTCATTGTTTGAGATATACAGATCGACTAATGAAGATAATGTTTCCCGGCAGATCTCGATCGTTTGTAATACAAACTGTAAATGGTCGTTTACGTCATTGTAGAATGCACGGTTCACTTTATGTATAAGGAGATTTTCTGCCCGCAGCAATTTTACATATTGTTCTTTAAGCGGAAGAATGGCTTTTTTCATCAGCATATATTGGCGGCGCAAGCCCTGAATCTGGATGCCTATGTCGTTTTCGTTTGTGATCATAAGTAGTTCTTCTTCCAGGTCTTCGAGTGCGTCATCGATGGAAGATATGGTTGAGATGTAGTTTGCCATTATACTGTTCAGCAGTACACTGAGCAGATAATCCGTCTGGCGGCTACGGATTTTCAGCACATCATTTCTCAGGGCGGAGTTGATTTCATCAAAGAAATCGGTTTCCTTTTCGAGAAAAGTGAGTACGTAATTGTTTCCCAGGATGATACAGACTTGCTGTTGGAGCAATCCGTCGAGGTCATCATCCTCTTTATGCTCATTGGGATGGAATATTTTCAGGATCAGGACAATATATTTGTCATGTTCTTCTATTTTGGTGGGATGGTCGGCATTTAATATATCTTGTAAAACGAGGAAGTCTATCTCAAAATGGCTGCAAATTTCGCGGATGGTTTCCGTGTCTTTCAGTCCATGTACCTGCAACCAGTTGATTCGTTCGTTATCCAGCGTTTCTTTGACGCTTTGAAAACTGACACCGGAGTTTTCCTGTATCTCGGTTGCATTGTATGTACAGAGATGTAGGTGGGTAGGGGTCAGACTGTCCCCGGTATAAATAAGCTTTTCGCTTAACAGATTATTTTTCATGCTTTATTCTCGTTTTAGAAAACCACTGTAACAAAGGTAGTGGTTTTCTAAAAGAGAACAAGTTCTTCGATCGTTTTGTTTACAGATTAGTCAAAATCGACTACCGTAATTCCGGCACCTCCGAACTGGACATGTTCATCTGCATAGTGCCTGACACCTGGTACGGTGGACAGGTATTGGCGGATGAGTGTACGGAGTATTCCGGTTCCTGTTCCGTGAAGGATGCGTACACGGTCCATGCCGACCAGGATAGCATCGTCTACGAAATAAGTGATGGTTTGAAGCGCTTCGTCACCACGCATTCCCCGCACATCGATGTCTTGTTTAAAGTTGAGTTTCTTTTCGTACATCTGGTCGTGTGTCTGGCTGCTGACAAACGTGCTTTTGGCAATACTTTCCGTTTTCGGGGCAGCATTACTTCGTTCCAGACGTTCCAGTTTCACTGTGGTTTTAATGCTTCCGAAAGCAACGGTTGCATTTTTACCACTGATTTCCATTATTTGTCCGACACTTGTCTGTCCCTTGATTTTTACATTCTCACCGACAGTGAGAGGCATGACTTTAGGAACGGCGGGTGTCTGTGATGCAGTAGCTTTCGGTTCGTTTTTCCTGTTCTTCTTCCGCTCTTGTTTCTCTTTCAGCTTCTCCATTTTGCGGGCAATCTTCTCTTCCTGTTCTTTGGAAGTCATCGTTTCCAGTGAAGTGCGGAAATCGTTTAGTTCCTGACGTACCTGACGGGTCTTTTCTTTTTCTGCCTGAGCTTCTTTAATGGTACGAATTGTATTTTCAATACGGGCATTCGATTCCTGTAACATTCGTTCTGCTTCTTCTTTTGCCTGCTTGATAATCTCTTTCCGTGACTTCTGCAGTTCATCCATTTCTGCCTGGTAACGTGCAATGGTATCTTCCATGTGTTTTTCCCTCTGGCGGATGGTTTGTCGTTTTCCTTCCCAGTAGCGTTTGTCACGTACAATATCCTGAAGGTATTTGTCGGCATTGATGTACTCGCTTCCTACAATATCCGAAGCATCTGCGATAACATCTTCCGGCAATCCTATTTTTCGGGCAATCTCTACGGCAAATGAACTGCCCGGATTTCCGATCTGTAGTTGGAAAAGTGCCTGCATCAAATGACGGTCGTAAAGCATAGCGCCGTTGACCACTCCTTCATGATCTTCTGCGAAATGTTTCAGATTTTGATAGTGAGTCGTTATCACTCCGAACGTTCCTTTCTGATTGAAGCGTTTCAATACGGCTTCAGCGATAGCACCTCCAATTTGCGGTTCTGTACCTCCTCCGAACTCGTCAATCAGGATGAGGCTGCGTTCGTTGCAGTTCTTCATCATGATTTTCATGTTGGTCAGATGGGAAGAATAAGTACTCAGGTCGTCTTCAATGGACTGCTCGTCACCGATGTCGATAAAGATGCTGCTGAACATACCGGCATGGCTACGTTCGTGCAAAGGTATCAGCATACCGCATTGCAACATATATTGTAGCAATCCGACAGTTTTCAGGCAGACTGATTTACCTCCGGCATTCGGACCGGAAATAATAAGGATGCGTTGCTTCTGGTTAAGTTCTATATCCAAGGGGACTACCTTCTTTCCATGTTTGGCTAATGAGAGTTGCAGCAATGGATGTACGGCCATTGTCCAATCCAATAGTTGTTCTTTTTCTACTGCCGGTTTCAGGCTGTTGGTCTGTATGGCAAAATAGCTTTTTGCGCGGATAAAGTCGATCTCTGCCAGAAACTCATACGACTGGAGGATATCCGGAATAGATGGGCGCAGGATATTGGAAAACTCTGTAAGGATACGAATGATTTCCCGACGTTCGTCACCTTCGAGTTCGCGAATACGGTTGTTGGCCTCTACGACCTCTGCCGGTTCGATGAATACGGTCTTCCCACTTGCCGATTCATCGTGTACGATTCCTTTTATTTTTCGTTTAAGTCCCGGAGCGACAGGAATTACCAGACGTCCGTCACGCATAGTCGGAGCTACGTCTTTGTCTACATAGCCTTCAGATTGTGCATTGCGCAGGATACTGTTTAGTGAACGTGAGATACTTCCCATTGTACTGGACAGCTCCCGACGGATACGTGCCAACTCGCTGGAAGCATTATCTTTAATTTTTCCGTATTTATTGAGAATACTGTCTATCTTACCGATCAATTGGGGGAATACGGCAATGTCTCCCGCCAGTCGTTTCAGGCTGGGATAGGGGACATTGTTTTCTTCCTCTTCTTCATTCCGGTGAAGGAAGCGTACAATATCACGAATGGTTTCTAATGAACGGCGTAGGTCAAATAGTTCTTGTTCGTCCAAATACATACCTTCTATCCGCACTCGTTTCAATGACGGACGGACATCGAAGAAAAACTGATCCGGAAACCCGTCTTCTTCCTGAATGATACGCACAAACTCGGTTACCTGATTCAATCTCTCTTCCACTTCTTCGTATTGTTCGGAAAAGCTCATGTCTGAAACCCGCTCTTCGCCTAAAGTGCTGAGACACTTATCTTTCAGTAACTGTCTTATTTGGTCGAATCCTATCTTTTGCTCAAAATTTTGAGGATATATCATATCTTTATACTTATTATATGCTGCAAAAATACGATTATTTCGCGAAAAAAATGTCAGATTGTTTGCAGATTTAAAAATGATTCGTACCTTTGCACCGCTTTCAACGGAAAGCACTTCTGATAAAGGAGTTTTTGGAGAGGTGGCAGAGTGGTCGATTGCGGCGGTCTTGAAAACCGTTGTACTGCGAGGTACCCGGGGTTCGAATCCCTGTCTCTCCGCAATAAATACTGATTATCAGTGGTTTATAAAGAATACACCCGATTTTACACCCGATAATGTAAAATTGGGTGTTTTTGTTTTATTTAAGATTTGAAAATATTTCAAATTCTGCATAAGTCACTTCTTTCGTATCTCTATAGAATGTTTTATAAATACGATATTTACCCGGACGGTTAGGGACTTCGGAAGTGTATAGTTTGATTGTTTGCTGATGAGGGGGATATTTAGGAAGTAATACCCAACCAATATCTTCAAAGGCTGGACTGGTGGGTAATGCTTCCCATTGTTGGTTACTATTGTTATAAAAAGCAAGGCTATAATCGTTTCCACATGTATATTTTTGTTGTGAGTGATTGAAGACTGCTATTTTTACTTCCGTAGTTGATAGCGGATAGCGAGCGTATTCTGCGTGCATGGAAAGCGAATCGGGATTTAGGTTTTTCCCAGTTGGAATGTTACGCGAAACAGGTCGCAGGACAAAAGATGTTGATTGCGACGGTTGCTTAGCTTCTGTTGTCGGAATAATTTCAATATTCATTGTGATATCTGTCATTATATTGAACTCCAATAATGGAGAGTCAACAATTTCTTTCTTGAATGCAGATTTAAAAAACTCAAAAGAATCTTCCGGTATATCTTGGAAGTCAATAGATATTTTATCTTTGGTTAGCCCAGCTCCAAAACAATGAAAGCGTTGTTGCAAAATGGTGTCAATTTTAATAATGCTATCCACATACTTATGTAAAGCATATAGTTCTTTTTGCAAACAAATACTATCCCTTTTGTCTTTTTGCCCTTTCTTGGAAGAGCCGGAATAACAAGAACAAAGAAGTGTTAATGATACGAGTAATAAATGTTTCATGATTGCTATTATTTGAGTTTAAAAGCTACAGGAACTGTGTATTTCACCTTTACCGCTTTCCCTTTTAGTGTACCGGGTTTCCATTGAGGAAGCATTTTTATGAGACGTAGTGCCTCGTTATCTAAAGAAGGCTCAACACTTCTCACAATGTTAGGTTCTATTATGTAACCGTTTTCATCTACAATAAACTGAACTGCAACCCTTCCTTGTATTCCTTCCGTTTGTGCTTTGGTTGGATATTTCATATTATCATTGATAAATTGTAACAATTTATCTATACCACCGGGAAATTCGGGCATTTGGTCGATTACATTATAGATTGGTGGGTAAACGGCTTCTTCTTCTGATGGTAATAAAGTGTCATTTAATTGGCTATAGGGATGTCTTTTGAAAAGTTCAATCATATTATCTTGTAATTGAAATTCAGTCATTAAAGTATATTCTTTACTATATCTTCTTACTGTAAGAAAAAAACGATAACGACCGGGAGTATGCCTGAATAATTCTGCATTGTAATAATATTTATTACCTTGCCAAAGTATAATTTCTTCATCAAATACAACAAGCTGCATAGGAACATCCCTCCATATTCCTTTTTCATCCTCATAAGTGTAGCTGTAATATCCTCCAAAGCCAATATCAGTACCACTATTGTTGTGCAATATGAAAGTGACTTGTTTTTGTTTTGTGGAATAAATTGGGAATTCAGGGTGTAAAGAAAGTCCCAGCGTATCATTTATTCCAACCGTATTGTTTATGAGAGTTTGCGGAACTTTTTCTTGTTTAGGCTTGTTTGCACATCCTATCAGTAACAAACAAAATAGGCATAAATTTATCGCTTTCATAGTTCGAACTATTTATAGAGTGAAACAATGTATCTACACAGGGATAAAGGAAGAAAACTTCTTTTGAATATAGTTCTCTTCCTTTCTTGGTATAGTAAAAATATGATATGTTAATAAGAAATGTGTGATAGTGGTAATTTGTTTACAATCGGGCACTTCTATCCACTATTTTAATAAGATTATACAGTTCGGCTACCTCGCCTAAATGTACTTTATAGTCCCGAAACATATCATTAAGGGAATGACAGGTGATTATTCCACGTTCTACATCATGGTCAACAATTTTTTTTATTGCTATTCCTTCCGTGCGATGTACAATAATAAAATACCAATCTCTAATATGAAGTTTGTATCTCCATAAATCTCTGTTAACTTCTCTTGCCAATACAATATCTCCATCGCAAATAGAATCTTTGGAACCATCGTCCATACTATCTCCTTCAGCTTCGAATAACATGTATTTCCCATGATAAGTGCGGTCGACGATAACGGGTAGACTTGGCAGACTCTCTAAATATCCTTCGTCCCCATAACCGTTCAGATATCCACATTGGGCACGGATATGTACTAAGGGGACATTCATGAAACCGGTAGTTTCTAATCGGTTGGCATTAGATATGAATGGTATGTTAGTATTATTTTCTGTTTCTACTCTCTCTTCTCCTGATTTAATACTAACTATTTGTCCTTCATTCAATATGTTCCCTATTCCAGAAAATAACCAGTCGAAACTATATTGTGGAAAACGATCTATGATTTTCTGACACGTAGCTCGTGACGGATTTCTCTTTTCGTTGATTATTCTAGTGATAGTCACATTATTACTAATTCCAATTGCAACACTGAAAGAGTTTTTATTATACCCTTCCGCTTCCATAATGTATTGTACTCTTTCCCAACCTTCCATACTTATTTTGGTGCTAACGGTTATATATTTAGTTAGTTAAACGATCTTGATATACTAACAATAATACGCTATACTAATTGCTTTTCACAAACAAGTTAGTATATTTGCATCGTCATACAGTTAACTGGTACAAAGAAACAAAGATTATTTGACTTAGACAAGCACGCGTGTATTTTTTTAGAGATTTAAACTACTAACTATTAATTAAAAGGAGACTAAAGTTATGAAAGGAAAAGTATGGGACACAATTTTGAAAGTGATTATCGCGGTTGCTTCCGCAGTGTTGGGAGCGTTGGGCGGTAGTTCGATGAACTTGTAGAACGCCCCCCTGTAGAAGATAGTTATATCTCCAAGGGGGGATAAGTTAATTGGAAATTTATTTGTAGCAAAAAGGGTTTTCTTAATATCATTGATTATGAACAGTTTATACACACATAGCAAAAGAAAAGAAATTAGAATTTTATTATTTATTCTATTATTAATTTGTTTTCCACTATTGGATATACATGGACAGCAAGCGCACGAAATCAGTTTGGATGTACCGCGCATTGTGCCTATTTCTCCGGAAGCATCTTCTATGGAGAGAAATCAGTCATATCCTGTAGATTATTGTACGGGAGTTCCCAGCATTACCATTCCGTTGTATGAAATCGTAGCGGGAGAAGTTACCATTCCTATTACTTTGTCTTATCACGCTTCGGGACTAAAGCCAAAAGAACGAAGCGGATTTGCGGGAACGGGATGGACACTAAATCTTGAACCCTCTATCATGCGTGAAATAAAAGGTACAGCCGATGATGATGAATATGGATGGTTCAAGAACCGCCATCAATCTCCTCCGAATGATGAACGGGAACGCCTGCAATACTATGCCGACCGGGTAGATAACAAGCACGATACGCAGCCCGACAAATTTGTCTACAAACTTCCACATAGCGCTGGAAGCGGGTATTTTTTGGAACCGACCGTTTCGTTGACTACTATTCCGAGAACCAATGACAGGGTTTATTTTAACTACGGCAGTATGAATGCCACAGATGCTAACGGCATTCAATACTTATTTGACGGTGTACATGAGAAAGCCGGAAAATTTATTACACGCTGGCTGTGTACATCCATCCGTTCGCCACGGCAAACAAATCCGCTAGTCACTTTCGAGTACACTACTACTCGTAGCCGGATGCATCCGGGTGACTATTTCAATCTTGATGGCAGGGTAATCATCAACGATATTGAAAGTTCGAGTCCCTACGTCATCATGACCAGGCAACAAAACTCCCATTGTGATCATTTTCGGGTAGAGCCGGATGTGTTTAATTCGGATACATGGTCTACTAAGCTGACAAGCGTATCAGAAGGGGTGGCGGGAGTTCACTATCCTCCCGCAAGCAGTTATGTCAATGAGATTGCCAGTGAGGCGCGTCTGGAGAAAGTTCACTTCTTTAATAATACCTTGTCCGTCACATACAGAGAGACCGGAACAAATGTTACTCATTCGGATGTGTATAAAAAGATGGAAGTGACTGATTTGAAAGGGAATATAATTCGCACTATCGAGTTCTTCATCAATCCCTATAATAATAAAACATCGCTGACCAAGCTGGACTCCGTCCGTATTGCTGCACCGGATGTTGAGACGAAAGTGTATGCTTTCCATTATAAGGACACTTATCAGGTTCCTTCCATTTATACTACTGCCGTAGATCATTGGGGATTTTGTAATGGTTCTGATCATTGGGTAGGTAATGAAGTTACAGTTCCCAGTTTCAGACAGATACTATACATGCCTTTGGGTAATCTCAATAAAGGAAAGGCTCTTATTGAGTATGAAGGTGTAAACCGTGAACCCAATGCCGAATGGACGCAGGCGGGAATACTAACCCGCATTACCGATCCGCAAGGGGTACAAACCGATTTCGTGTACGAAGGAAATTGTGGAGCATTTCGTGACAATAATCGTCCGAAAGGCAATGATGACTATCTTCATCCCGTAGGAGGAGTACGTGTAAAAAGCATCGAAACCTATGATCCTCATGCGAATGAGCGGACTATAAAGACCTATAGATACGGATTGACGAAACTGTTTGATCCCGATTATGAACCGATATGGGGTGGTGGAGCCATTAAACATATTGTGAGTCAGCGTGATTATTGCTCATCCATGTCGGCATACAACGTGAATGCTTACGGAACATCATCATGGTTTGAATATATGACTACCTATGCCTCAATGCCTCAATCGAACATTACTTTCAGTAACGGCAGTGCTGTTATGTATAATATTGTAAGCGAAGAAGTCTGCGGAAAAGAAATGGACTGCATAAAAACGGATTATTACTACTACGTTAATGCACATTCCTTTGAAGGAGTGTTGCGGTGGAATAGCTATGACAATATCGTTAAAAATTTCCTTTATACACAACCGGAGGAGAAGATTTGGAAAATATTCCGGCACTCTCCTTATCATCCTCAGGAACCTTCGGACGATTTATTGAGGCATTTTACCAATAGCGGTCAATATAATGGTCTTCTTGCACGTAAGAATTGTTTTAAAGGGAGCGAACTTGCATCACGCACGGACTACTCTTACAAAAGAATCGGTACCAGCTCGGATGTACTTGTTTATCTCCCTGTTCGGAAGTTGCAGGTTGATATTAACGAATATATGAAACATCCCAGCGATTTATCAAGTAAAGAAGTGTATGCTCCCAGCAATTATTATGAACCGACCAGTGGTAACAGCCAGTTGCAGACGACCTTCTTTCTGGATAATAACCTCTTTTACGTCTTGGACCAGGAAACAAACACGGAGTATATGAAGATAGGTAACCGAAAAGACAGTCTGGTGACAACCAGACGATATACTTATGATACCTATTCATACGGTTACAGTTATACGATGGAGCCCAAGAAGATAGAAATACTGAACAGTGACGGAAATTCCGTATCTGACGAATACGATTATCTGTATGAATTTCCCGCTGTCATGTCTTGTCATAAGCGTTGCGAAGGGGGGAGTTTGGAAGAGAGACGTATTCTGTTTAAAGAAGGCACTTGTTTCCCGCAACGGATACAGAGTAAAACAGACCGTTTGAGCGATTATTGCGATGAAGTGGTGTATACCGCTTACGACGGTCACAATAATGTAGCCGAAATAAGAGGCAAAGACGGCACACCGATTACTTTCCTGTGGGGATATCAGAACCGTTTTCCCATTGCAAAGATCGAGAATGCAACTCGTGAGCAGGTCTTGCTGAAAATGGGATTCCCCGCTACAGCCACTAATGTGCTTGATTCATGGTCGGGAGGGGTGGAACCAACGGATGAGATGAAGAATAAAATAAGCTCTCTGCGAGTAAGTCTTCCCAATGCACGGGTGACTACCTATGAGTATGAACCGATGAAGGGAGTGACTGCCATTACCGATCCGAACAATGTAGTGACCCGTTTCAAGTACGACGGTTACAGTCGTCTTACCGACAGTTATTATATGGATCCGGACTTGAAGAAAGTCATGCTACAGAGAAATATTTACCATTTGGGGAAATGAGAGATAGAAACACGATTCAAAAAACGAACTAAAGACTAAAGAAGATATGAAAAAATATATATGCTTTATATTGTTCAGCCTGTTCTCCATTGTCAGTTTCGGGCAGAAAGGTCATGAGCATCGGGTGAGTGGCATGACCGGAACCTCTCCATCTAATCAGGATGATACTTCAGGAATAGCGATTGATCCTGTTATGTATGCCGGCGGTTCCAATGACCAACCGTATATTATCACCCTGAGACCCATGGTGAAAACTGATTCACTGGAAACTTTACCTGAAAGTGGGCAACTGCAGGAAATACAGTATTTCAATCATTTGGGATTGCCGACAGAGAAAATCAGGAAAGGTTTCACCCCCGCTCTGAATGACCTGATTACCTTGCAGGAGTATGACGGTATGAACCGTGAGATAAGACAATGGTTGCCTACAGCCATGGAAAATCCAGGCGGATCCTATGTTGATCCTTCTCAAGTTCAGCAGTCTGCAAGAAGTAGTGAACTTTATGGGTATGATACTTACCCTTACAGCCAGACTATATACGAAGGTTCTGCAGAAGGCAGAATCAAACAACAGTTTGGACCGGGAAAAGATTGGCATACTGGGGAGAAAGCTGTATGCGCTGATTATCTGACCAATTCAAATACTGAAGTAGCATTGAATGCACGCTTGTACAGGTGTAGTGAAACTACGTTGACATGTTCCGGTAATTATAGAAACGGTTCTCTTCGGGTAGTAAAAACGACGGATGAAGACGGCAACGTCAGCTATGAGTTTAAGGACAAAGTAGAGAGATTGATTCTTTCCCGTCAGATGAATGGGGCAGAATGCCTGGATACTTACTATGTGTATGACAATGCCGGAAACTTGCGTTTTGTTCTTCCTCCTTTGGCTGCAGATGTACTGACGGGCAGTAGCGGCTCATGGAATGAAGACAATGTTGCTCTTAAGAAGTATGCTTATATATATAAGTACGATAGCAAGAATCGCTGTATTTATAAAAAACTATCCGGATGCGGACCGGTGTATACTGTGTATGATGCTGCCGACAGGGCCATCTTCACTCAAGACGATATGCAACGTGATAAGGGAGAATGGCTGTTCAGTATTCCGGATGCATTTGGCAGAATCGTTTTGACAGGTACTTGTAAAAACGTGCTGAATTATAGCATGAACCCTTTAGGCAGTACGATAATTGTAAAAGCTACTCTGGATAAAACGACGAATGCTACAAAAGGATATGTAGTCTCGGGGATAACATTAAATACTCCCGTTATATTGACAGCAAGATACTTCGATAGCTATGACTTCATCGGGCAGAACGATTTCCCTTCCGGAACAGCTACCGCATACGAATCGGCAGACCCCTACGGGAAACGTTATGACGGCGGCTGTAGAGGTCAACAGACCGGATCATTGACAGCACGGCTTTCTAAAACAGGATCGGTAACAGGATATCTTTACTCAGTGATGTATTATGATGACCGCTACCGAATGATCCAGCAGAAAGGTAACAACGAACTTAACGGTACCAAACAGACATATATCGCTTACAGCTTTACCGGGCAACCAACGGAAGTGAAACAAGTATATGCGATTCCCGGAGAGGAAACGATCACTGAAATCCGTAAGCATACGTATGATCATGCCGACCGCTTGCTTCGTACCACTTATCAATTGAACAATGACCCTTTAATCACTTTGGTTGATAACGTTTACGACGAAGTCGGTCGATTAAAATCAGAACGCCGAAACGGGAACCCAAAGCTGAAAACAGATTACGGCTATAATATCCGTTCTTGGACGCACAGCATCAGCGGAAGTCTTTTTAATCAGACTTTATATTATCAGGATCAATTGGAAGGTAATACACCTTGTTACAATGGGAATATCAGCAGTATGCTTTGGAAAGCGAGTCCGTCCAATAATGAAAGCGGTTACCGTTTTACATACGACGGTCTTAACCGTATGAAGAATGCTATTTATGGAGAAACGAACAGCTTGTCGGTAAATCCTAACCGATTCAATGAACAAATAACCGCCTACGATAAAATGGGGAACATACTTGGTTTGCTCCGTTATGGTCAGACTTCATCCTCGGAATACGGTTTGATTGATAACCTGAACCTTACGTATGATGGCAACCAACTGCAAGCGGTAAAAGACAACGCCACTCATTCTGTATTCGGCAACGGTATGGAATTTAAGGACGGTGCAAATCAAACAATTGAATACGCTTACGATAAAAACGGGAATTTGACTAAAGATTTAAACAAAAAAATAGCTGTTATTCAAT